>Ga0302215_10000146_pt1 | contig 52750 bp, 62 predicted proteins | sample II_Fen_N3_1_FD_194580 | JGI IMG/M metagenome (GOLD analysis project Ga0302215, IMG submission 194580) | Peat permafrost microbial communities from Stordalen Mire near Abisko, Sweden - II_Fen_N3_1 | ecosystem: Environmental > Terrestrial > Soil > Wetlands > Permafrost | place: Sweden: Abisko... | reverse complement strand
AAACGGCCTCCACTCGGCGTGTTCACGAAAATCAGCGTGGTGCCTGATGTCAAGAGCCAATTCCGTGTGACCTTTGAAGCTCTGGGCAACGTGCCTAACGAGTTGATGGCGATCATCATGGCTCGGAAGCCTGAAGCGGTCAGCACCATTGACTCACCTTACAAGGTCGACGAAGTCGAAGAAAAACCTGTCAAAGCTCCAGTGTCCCGCAAAGGTGTTGTGAAAGCTCCTGTCAAAGCGGCTCCTGCAAAACCAGTAGCCAAACGCAAGTATTGATTGTCTCCCTTGGCTGAGATCACTCGCCTTTACCCTGGGTCTTCGGGCTCAGGGCTTTTTGATGGTGGTTTGACGAATAGGTTGCTATTTCATAGCAGGCGTGTCACACTGAGAATAGAGGCTCAGAGCCACCTTCAAAAGGACTGAAGCATGAACCATAAAGACCCTGTACTACGCACCTGGAACGGCTTGAACGAGCATCTGAGAGACGCTGATGAGGCTGAGTGTATGCGTCTGCTCAAGCTGGAGCAAAAAGGACCTCGCAAAAGCAAGACCATTCTGTTGCGGATCCATTCTCGTCTGAACATTGTTCGCGCTCACCGCGAGAGGGAGGAGCTATGTCCTGGATCATCGGATTGATTATCTTCTTGATTGTCTCAGGACTTGTTGGCAGTGGGGCTAAGCAGACTGGCGGAGCTGGTTTTGTTCTGTTCATCGCCATTGTCATAATCATCAAAATTATGGTGTCAAATTGAAAATACCTTCTCCGGTTACAGTTGACTTTGAAACCATCGGCATCAAGGCCAGGCCCTTCTACCCACCGGCTCCTGTCGGGGTCTCCATCAAGTACAAGGGCAAAAAGTCTAAGTACTATGCCTGGGGCCACGTAACCGGGAACAATTGTTCTTGGGGCGAAGCGGAAGCTGCTTTGAAGAAGGCCTGGGCTCACAAGGATGGTGTTCTCTTCCAAAATGGCAAGTTCGACATCGATGTGGCTGAAGTGCACATGGGGATGCCAGAGTTGCTGTGGGACAAGATAGAAGATACTATGTTCTTACTGTTCCTTGATGATCCTCATCAGATGGAACTTGGCTTGAAGCCATCTGCGAATAGATTGCTTGGGCTCCCAGCTGAAGAGCAAGATGCTGTAGGTGAATGGCTTGTCGTTAACCAGCCCATTCCTGGAATTAAGATTAGCAAATCCAAACAGTCAGACCATTATTTTGGTAAGTACATCGCTTTTGCTCCTGGTGACCTTGTTGGAACATACGCTGAGGGCGATACAGATCGCACAAGTGGTTTGTTCCAATTGCTATACGAGAAGACATGTGACAGAGGTATGAAAGAGGCTTACGACCGCGAACGGGAACTAATGCCTATTTTGCTTGGCATGGAGCGGGAAGGTGTCCATGTTTCCCACGACAAACTTGCCAAAGATGTAAAACTCTACTCAAAGTGGATGGAGACCATTGAGGCATGGATCCACAAGCAACTCAAATCAGATGGGTCTATCAACCTTGATTCAGGAGCTCAGTTAGTTGACGCTATGGTGGCAGTCGGAAAAGCTGACACAAATTTACTGCCAACAACTCCAACTGGAAAGTACCAGACAAACAAAGAAGCATTGCTGCTTGGTGTTACTGACAAAGTCCTTCTTGCTGTTTTGAAATACAGAACGCAATTGAAGACATGCCTTGGCACCTTCATGAAGCCATGGTTGTACACTGCTGATATGTCTGGTGGGATGATCTACACTACATGGAACCAAGTGAAAGGTGACGTTGGCACAAGGTCAGGAAGACTATCGTCCACACCGAATTTTCAAAACATTCCAAACGAGTTTAAGCCCATCTTCGCGCATGAGCAAAAGGGGTTGGCTAAGTGCCCGTTCAAAGACTTGCCGCCACTGCCGAAGATGCGTGGGTACATCTCAGCACCGAAAGGTGAGATTTTGTGTGGTCGTGATTTTAGCAGTCAAGAATTGCGCGTTTTAGCCCATATGGTAGGTGGTGGTCTTGCCGAAGCGTACTTGGAAAATCCAAATATTGATTTGCACCAGTATGCCGCAGATTTAATTACCAAGATGACAGGGCGTGTAATCACGCGTAAAGAGACAAAGAACATTGCGTTCTCCATCTTGTATGGGTCTGGTCTTGGTAAGTTGGCTGAAAGTCTTGGGTGCTCAGTAGAAGAAGCCAAAAAGTTTAGGGATGCCTACCTTGGGACTTTTCCTGGTATCAAAATCCTTCAGAGTGATCTGAAGGCTAGGGCTAAGGCAAAGTTACCAATAACAACTTATGGCGGTCGTGAATATTACTGCGAAGAACCCAAGTTGGTTGATGGACGACTTAGGCACTTTGACTACAAGTTGACGAACTATCTTATTCAGGGAAGTTCAGCTGATCTGACTAAGGATGCTGTCATCAGATTTAGCAAAGCTAAGGGATCGTCAAGAATGCTTCTGTCTGTGCACGATGAAATTCTGATCAGTTCACCAATCAAGGATGCAAAAACTGAAATGAGTATTCTAAAAGAATGCATGAACAATTGCGGGTTAGAAGTTCCAATGATGAGCGATGGAGAAACAGGGTTCAACTGGGCGGAAATGAAAGAATGCGACTGATCAAGTCCAAAGACTGTATTGTATGCGGCAAGGTGTACCAGCCAACTGGCTCTTGCTCTAAATACTGCAGTTCTGATTGCAAAGCCAGTGTCTGGACGCAGGAAGTTAAATCAAAAGCAACTTACGATTGGCAGGTCAAGAAGGGAATTATCAAACAACCTGGCGTAGGTACTGGACATGGCCAAGAATCAGGACCTGAACACCATAGTTATAAACCAGATGCACCTCATCGTTACCGTGACTTCATCAAAGATGTCTGTGAGAAGTGCGGAAGTAAGAAGTTTCTCTGTGGGCACCATAGGGACCAAGATAGATCGAGCAATGTAGAGTCGAACATTCAGACACTCTGTAAGAAGTGTCATCAGAAAGAACATAAAACCCATCTGAACTTTCTCGTTGGGTTGGATGATGTAAGACGGGCTAAGTTAGCTGCCAACATGACAAAGCTAAACAAGACACTTCCTAGAAAGAACGGTAAAAACAATGGCAACTGACAAAATGAAGGTGACGGCTTGGAGCTTCTCTAGGTACTCTACCTATCGCCAATGCCCTGCAAAATTTAAGTATTCGGCATTAATGAAGATCGCGGAGCCTAAGAACCAAGCGATGCAACGAGGTGCCGACATCCACTTGATGGCTGAGCAGTACCTCAAAGGCATGGTAACAAGACTGCCTGCAGAGCTGAAACTGTTTGCAGACGAGTTCAAGAAACTCCGCCTGCTCTACAAGAAGCGTGCCGTTGGTACCACGGTGGAAGATAACTGGGCATTCACCGAGGGGTGGGACCGCACAGAGTGGAACAACTGGCTGAAATGCTGGTGCCGCATCAAGCTCGATGCTGCTCACCAGTCTGATGACGAGACCATGGTCATCACTGACTGGAAGACTGGCAAAATGCGTGATGAACTGCACGAGGAATATCTTGAGCAGCTTCAGCTCTACGCGCTTGCTGCTTTGCTCTTGCATCCACACATCAAGTTCGTGAAGCCACGTCTCGTGTACCTGGACCAGGGCATGATCTACCCGGCTCCCGATGACGAGATTGTCTATGACCGGTCAGACGTTCCCAAGCTCAAGAAGCTGTGGGAGAAGCGTGTGAAGCCAATGTTCAACGACAAACTCTTTGCTCCTAAGGCCAATGACAAATGTAAATGGTGCTTTTACGGACAGTCAGGCAAAGCAAAAGGCGGCCCTGGACTCTGCCAATTTTGATACCACAACCAAAGGAGAACTAAAGTGCTGAAACCAGGAGATAAAGTTGACATGGATGGTGAAGAAGCAACTGTCATCCATGTCACTCCAAGTTACCCAGAGACTTGTTCTCATGACTGGGAGTACGTTGAAACAGCTAACGGTGACCCAGAGCCATCTCACTGTGTCAAGTGTGGAATGAGCTTCACTCGGTACATATTTTGTGAATGTCCATAACTTTAAAGGAAAAATGAATGAAACACTTGATGGTAGACCTTGAAACCCTGGGCACAGTTCCAGGTTGCTCTATTCTGAGCATTGGTGCGGTCTTCTTTGACGGCAAGACTCTCGGCGACGAATTCTACAAAGTCATCCACCGCCGTTCATGTGAAGAAGCCGGGCTCCATGAGGATCCGGACACTATTGAGTGGTGGAGCAGGCAAAGTATTGAGGCCACCCAAGTTCTTCGTGACTCTTTGCTCGACGGTCAAAATTCTCTCACCAGTGTGTTGACTGACTTCAATGCCTTTATCAAGCGTGATACTGGCGTCAAGGTCTGGGGTAATGGCGCTGATTTTGACAACCCCATTCTGGCCTGTGCCTACAAAGCTGTTGGATTGGAGCAGGGTTGGCTCCCATACAATGGCCGCTGCTATCGCACCATCAAGAACTTGGCCATCAACGTTCCTAAGCTGGAGCGTGTTGGCACATACCACAATGCTCTAGACGACGCAAAGTCTCAGGCCATTCACTTGAACACTATCTTGCAGCTGAACCCTGGGCTGCGTCTGAAGTGAGAGACCTTGAAGTTGACGAGGAGGCCAAGTTTGTCCGGGAGTGCTGGAAGCACTGGAGCCTCAAGGTCAGTAAGTTTGAAATACCAGGCGACACTGGGTACCCAGACAGAATTATCTGGATGCCAGGAGGTCGCCCGATCTTCTTTGAGTTCAAACGTGAAGGCTACGAGCCAAGCCTAAAGCAGTCAGTAATTCACGCCGAACTCTGTCTCCTAGGTTACCAAGTCGAGGTACATACAAATGCAGATAGAGCTCTTCAATCGCTCGCCCGCGCCGTGGAAGCAGCGCTTAATATAAAATAGATCCTTTAGGAAAGACTACGCAAAAAGGAAGAGCAGCTAGGACACAGGAGGACATTGGTGGCTACTTAGTGTTTCAGTTGAGCGCAAATTATGAAGTGGTTGGCGAATGTTGGATGCGGTGTGGTGGGCTGTCATGGAATGGGTACGGACTTTTGGCCAGACACTTACCAAGGGCGTCATACCCCCGTAGGACAAATATCGCCTCTTACCAACTTCATAAAGGCCCAGTTCCAAATGGGTTGTTTGCCACACGTGTGACAACAAAGGTTGCATTAACCCAGACCATCTCTGGCTGGGCACCAATAAAGAAAACCAGTTAGACGCCTCTGACAAAGGTATTTGGGAAAAGATTTGGGCCATAGAAAAACGCGCAAAGATGAGTAAAAGAGTTTCTGGAAAGGCAACCCAATGTATGGTAAGGCCAAAGAAGATGCGCCTTGCTATGGACGAACCGGAGCTAAACATCCAATGTTTGGCAAACATCATACTGAAGAAGCTAAGACGAAAATTTCGGCTGGGCTTCTGAGATCTAGGAAATAACATGGAGATGACCCTGTTCAGGGTCGAGAAACCCCAGCCTTGGAATCCTCACGGGTTTCAACGCAAGGCCATCAAGTTCTTGTTAGAACATGGTGCGGCTGGGTTATTTCTCGACCCTGGCTAGTGAAGGTTTAGGAAAAACCTCTATCACGCTAGCCGCTATAAAATTGATGCTTAAGGCGAAAGTCGAAAGCAAGGTCTTGGTCATCGCTCCGTTGCGCGTAGCGCACAGCACGTGGCCGGGTGAAGCAGCGAAATGGCTGGACTTCGCTGGACTTAGAATTGTGGTTTTGCACGGGCCAAACAAGGACGAGTTGCTGAAGCAGGATGCTGACATCTACGTCATCAACCCAGGTGGACTCGATTGGCTACTTGGAGTCACCAAGGCCAAGTCGATAAGGACTGGCAAGAACGCTGTCTCAGTCGACATGAAGAGGTTCAAGAAGCTGGGGTTTGGGACTCTGGTCATCGATGAACTGACCGCCTTCAAGAACCACCAGTCTGACCGGTTCAAAGCCATGAAGCAGGTCATTGGCCTATTCCAACGTCGCTGGGGTCTTACTGGATCACCGGCAGCTAACGGGCTTCTCCAGCTATTTGGCCAAATGTACATGTTAGACCAAGGTAGAAGTCTTGGACAGTATGTGACTCACTACCAGAAGACTTACTTCACTCCAGCCTACTCTGGGTTTGGTTGGGATATCAAGCCAGGCGGTGAAGAGCTCATCTACGAGAGAATCAACCCATTGGTGCTCAGAATGGCAGCCAAGGATTACTTGGAAATGCCTCAGCTGATAGAGAATTTGATCCGCGTGAAGATGCCACCAGCCGCCTTGAAGGCCTATCTGAGTGTTGAGGATGACCTCGTGGCCATGGTCGAGACCGGCAAGATTGTGGCCAAAAACACCGGTGTCGCTATGGGCAAGTGCCGTCAGATGGCGTCCGGTGGAGTCTTTTTGACGCCAGATGTAGAAGTGTTGTTTAAGCCAGCTAAGACCAAGCGCGAGTGGGTGGAACTCCATACAGAGAAGGTGGAAGCTCTGGAAGTCTTGATAGAAGAACTTCAAGGGTCTCCACTTCTAGTTGCCTACGAGTTTAGCCACGAGGCTGAGAGGCTCAGGAAGGCGTTACCAGATGCAGTCTTTGCCGCTGACCATGCTGCTAAGGACTTCAAGAAACTGGAAGACCGTTGGAACAAAGGTGAAATTCCAGTCCTCTTTGCCCAAGCACAGAGTCTTAGCCATGGGTTGAACCTCCAAGAGGCTGGAAACAACGTGGCGTGGTTCACCCTGACTTGGGACGGAGAGGTCTACGAGCAGTTCATTAGGCGCGTTCTCAGGCAGGGTAATAAGAGCAAACGTGTCTTTGTTCACGTATTCTTGTGCGACAACACAGTGGACCTATATGTTTGGAACAGCCTGACTGCTAAGGGCAAAACTCAAAATGCTTTGTTTGATGGTTTGAAGAATCTGGCAAAATCACGCCACCAAAAATCATAGGCATGATACAATGATCATACTTTAACGCTGAGGAACATTACATGATCACTTACGGACCAATCACTAAATTCCCCGCTGTTTGTGCAGACCGTGAACGTCGCACATGTTTGGCATTGAATGGCAATGGAAGCACGATAGAATTCATACCTCTGAACATCGAAAACGGTTTCAATATCGAAGCGATGTCCAGGAAAACCTTCGACGGTCTGTACCAACAGATGGTCGATTACCCGCCGGCGCGGTGTGCTACGCTCTATGCGCAGTACGCCATGACGGCGGGTGCCTCAGCGGAGGCCATGGAAGCTCTTGGCCGCCTTACTAAACTCACCCAAAAGGAAATCGAAATGGCCACTGCCAAAAAGGCGTCCACTGCCAAAGTGGAAAAAGAAACCAAGGTTGCGGTCGCTGCTGCAAAACCTGAAAAAGCCGCTAAGGCGCCCAAGGTTACCGCCGAAAAAGACGCGGTGAAGAAACCGTCGGCTGCCCAAATGTTCAAGGACTTGATCTTGACCGGCAAGTTCACTGACGAGCAAATCTTTGAAAAGGTGCAGGCAGAACATGGTCTTGACGACAAGAAGTTCAGCTACGTGGCCTGGTACCGCAAGGATATGATCAAGAAGGGTGTCGAAGTGCCTGAACCCAAGATCGCCAAACCCGTCAAGACACCCAAACAGCCGGCGGCGTAAGCCAAGGTCTTTCTGGTTTACTAACCTTTTGCTGAGGATCCACAAATACCATGGCTACAAAACCTGCAGTCGAGCGCGACACTCGTGACTACGACACAACACAACTCCATGCTAACGGGCATGGGAAAACCCTTCACAGAGACTACAGTTCTCATTTTTTCCGCTGGTCTTTTGCCCGTAGGTTTATCACAGCCAAGGACCACGTTCTTGAAATCGGTGCTGGCGAAGACAGGCCGCTGAGCAAGATCTTGACAGGAGGTGCAGCTGCTCACGTCAACACCTACGTCGGCGTTGATCTGAACAAGTTGAAACCATCCAACAGCCAGCGTTTGACGTTTATCGGTGAGTTCAACTTTGTTGAGCGCCACAAGGAACTCATGAAGTTACGCCCTGAGGGTTACGACGTGCTTGTGCATTATGAGGTGTTTGAGCATCTCAATAGCAAGTTTCAGGCAAAGTTCTTGAAAAATTGCTTTGATTGCCTTAAACCAGGCGGTGTCATGCTGATGTCTACACCAGTCTGGGATCATGTGCACATGGCTAAGAACCATATTGCTGAGGTTGATGTTCCCATGCTCCAGAAGTACCTGGATAAGGCTGGATTCAAAGTTGAGCAGCGATGGGGAACGTTCATGAACATCAAGTCAATCGGTAAAGCCGACTCTGATTTGGCCAGTAAAGCCTCCATTGCAGAGGTATATAAGGCCTTGTCAACCTACTTTGATTCTGATGCCCTCAGCAACATTTTTGGCCCGCTGTACAAGGATAGTGCCAGGAATAACCTGTGGAAATGCCGGAAACCGCTGTAGCTGAAGAGTGGAGGGCTATAACTGGATACGAGAACTTGTATGAGGTCTCGAGTCTAGGAAATGTTAAGTCTTTTCACTCGAAGAACATTAGAGTGCTGAAACCAAAGCTGGTTAAAGGCTACAGAGTTGTAACTCTTTGCAAGGTTGGCTTAAAGAATCTCCAGGTTTACATAGGCAGAACTATGCTTGAGGCCTTTAAAGGTCCTCAGTCAGAACCTGAAATGCAAGCTGATCATAGGAATAGAATCAAAACAGATGATGTCTTAAGCAACCTCAGATGGGCAACTCCATCTGAGAATTCTAGGAATCAGAAGAATGTTCTAGGATCTAAAAGCGGCGTCCATGGAGTGCAATGGAATAAGCTTACCGGTAAATGGAGAGCCATGTCTAGGTTAGATAACAAACAGGTTTATCTAGGGTATTTTAATTCTGTCGAGGAGGCTGCTTTGGCAGTCTCGACTTTTAACAGGAGAAACAATGTTTAAGTGGTTTAAAACCTTAAAGCGCAAGTTCGTCTATGATGAAATGGTCGACGTCCGCGACTTCTACAAGAAGTTCAAGCAGCCGATGTCGCCATACCCGACACAAGACTTGGCTGCTGGGCGCATCAGAGAGCGCACTGACTTTATGCAGGAAGAACTTGATGAGTTCAGGAAGGCGTACACTGAGGGCGACTTGCCCGGTATGGCAGATGCCCTCATAGACTTGGTCTACGTTGCTAAAGGCACGTCCATTGAACTTGGCCTTCCATGGGAGGTGCTGTGGCAAGACGTACAACGCGCCAACATGGCCAAGGTCATTGGTACAACCAAGCGTGGTATCAAGGTTGACGTCGCAAAACCACCTGGTTGGGTTGGGCCAAAGACTGAGGAAATTTTGTTTAACCCAGACCATTACCGGAAGTAAACCATGCCAACTTTAAAAGCAACTATCAAAAAACCACTGAGACCACTTGAGACCATTGATACTGAGTCAATGCTCTTGGAAATATATCACCGCCGTGGCCATCCTGGAGCAGTGGCCAAAGCTGTTCTGCTTTGTATCGAGAAGAGCAAGGATTACAACCATGGACAGTCTGACCCTCACACCATTGACCGCACTGGGTATTTCCCGTTTGGAGTGTCCAGCTATGCTCAGATGCTGCACACCAAGACTGAGCGCTTCGTGTCTCTGACCAAGAAGACCTTGGATGGCGGCCAGCCCAACTTCGAGGGTCTTCGCGACACGGCTCTCGACATCATCAACTATGCTGGGTTTTTCCTGGCAGACCCAAGGAGCGAGAAGTGAATGCTAACTGGCTTGTAACGCTTCACTCAATACTGACCACTGGTTCAATGGTCAGTCCAAGGGGCAAGCACACTCTGGAGATACCACAGCACACGGTGCGTGTCCCCATGCGCAGACCTGTTCTGACTGTGACTGAGCGCAAGCTCAGTTACCAGTTCATGGCAGCTGAAGCCTATTGGATCCTGTCCGGTGATGAGACAGTTGAAGGCATTGCCACGTGGAACCAACGGATCCACGCGTTTAGTGACGATGGCAAGATCTTCTTCGGTGCCTATGGTCCTAAAATCTCTGATCAGCTTGACTACGTGGTTACCAAACTGGCTGAGGATCAATTTTCGCGTCAAGCTGGTCTGACTATCTGGCGTGAAAAACCAAAACGGACGAAGGATGTTCCATGCACGGTGGCTATCTTTGCCTTTATCCGTGGAGACAAGTTGAACCTGTCTGTATATATGAGATCATCTGATGTGTGGCTTGGTTTGCCATATGACGTTTTCAACTTCAGCATGTTGGCTCACTTGATCTGCTGCCGTCTCCACGCCCAGAAGGGCATCCTCGTCTCCCCAGGCACTTTGTACCTTACGGCAGCATCGAGTCACCTGTACGAAGAGCAGTGGGCTCAGGCCAAAGAATTGACTATAGCTGCTATGGTGCCATCAGTTCTTGGCTTGTCACCCCCTTCAGATGCGGCTCAACCTGACACTCCTGAAGTTCTTTACAAGGATGAAGCTGAGTTGATGTTGACTCTCAAGGTTCTCCGTGACACGAAGCCTGGTGATGACCTCCGTTGGTGGTCAAAATGAAGACAGTTGTAGCGGGCGGAGAGTATAACCTGAACAAAGTGGTTGAAGACCTTGGAGACAATTACTTCTTAGTGAAGTGTACTGGGTGCGGGTTAGAGCGCCGAGTCTGGAAATACAACGTGCTTCGTGGGGTTGGCTGCCGCAAATGCAGTCAAAGGAATTTTGAGGCCCCAGTTACCATAGATGGCAGGCAAACCAAGGAGTATACTGCCTGGGCGAGTATGGTGGCTCGCTGCCAAGTGTCTATGCCCTCATGGAAAGAACGGTTCTCAGAAACTAGGTACCCGGGCCTAGAAGTAGAACCTTCTTGGCTAGGACCTGATGGCTACACCGAGTTTTACAAAGCCGTCGGCCCGGCATTTGAAGGGGCAGTTCTAGACCGGACTGACAACGACAAGGGTTACGTAGTTGGAAATGTTAAATGGGTAACTGTCCAGCAGTCTAATGTCAACAAGTCCAATACTCATTGGGTAACTGCATTTGGGTTGACAAAGACTTTGCAGGAATGGGCCGATGATCTAGGCATTAGCTCCACGGGGCTAAATCTACGCCTGAAGGCCGGGTACTCACCAGAAGATGCCGTTAGTGTTAGGCCGCAGGGAATCCGGTCCTCTAGTGACGAGTATTTTATGTCGATCGCAGTTAGAATAGCCGGGCGCTCTACGTGTAGTCGTAGAGCTGTCGGGTGTGTATTGACTGACGCTAGGCGCCATGTGCAATCTACCGGGTACAACGGGGTACCACCAGGTCTTCCTCATTGCCACGGGGGAGCGAAATGCGCAGGTTCTATGGCTAAGAGTGGGGAAGGGCTAGACCTCTGCATGTCTAGCCATGCAGAGCAAAGCGCCCTCTTACAATGTAAAGACGTCTACACCATTGACGCCGCTTATGTGACTGCCAGTCCATGTATGACCTGTACGAAACTTCTGCTGAATACATCATGCAAGCGCATCGTATACCTGGAGGAATATCCTCACACGGAGGCCAGAGACCTTTGGCTGAGGTCAGGTCGTGAGTGGATTAAACTGGACTTCAAATACACTGTTACAGGGTTCGACATGCTATAATCATAGCATGATCATTTACAAACCACCACATCGAGTAGAAGGCGCTCCTAACCTATCCAAGGGCATAGACGTCTTCTCAGTCACTGCCAACATGGCACATGACAAAATCATCACCATTGACCCTGCGGAAGAACCGGTAATTGGCGAGACCATTGAGCTTCTCAGAGCTATTCACGGTGAGAAGTATGTCAATGCCATACTGGCTGGCACCGAACTCAATGGGTATGGCTCTCGCGACAGTGGTGAGAACTTCCATTCTGTTTTCTCATGCGCTATTATGCGAGACGCTGCTTTGACGGCTCTGAGAGACCCAAAAACTCCAGTCTTCGCCCCTGTCTCTGGCTTTCACCATGCTGGATACGGCTATTGCGGTGGATACTGCACTTTTAATGGCTTGATCCTTGCCGCGATGGCAGTCTATGAGAAGAAACCTGATGCGAAGATTCTGATCATTGACGGTGATGGCCACTTTGGTGATGGTACTGCCGACCTCATCAACAAACTAGGTTTAGATTGGTTGTCGCATCTCTCGTTATCAAAAAGTTCGGTGAGAGGAGATTACCCCATCGCAAGAGGGTTTACGAATACTTGGCTAAACCGCAGAAAATGGGACTTGGTGATCTACCAGGCCGGCGCAGACTCACATGCTGACGACCCGTATTACTCCGGTTATTTGACTGATGGTGAGTGGCTCGCCAGAGATGCTCAGATCTTTGGTCACTGCCATGACACAGAAACTCCTATTGTCTTCGCGCTTGCTGGCGGGTACAACGGGTCAAAGACTATTTTGCTCCACAGTAGCACTGTGTCAACGACCCGGAGTGTGTACCAGGAACCTGCACGCGCCCACCTTTCGCCTTCGCCAGACCACGGATAGTCTCAGATCCTAGGAAGTCTCTTGGGTCCATGTCTGGGTTAATCAGGAAGTCGTTGGTCAACCCAGACCGTCTGAGTGTATCATATCCAACCGGTCTGGCAATACCGAGTTGACTGGATAGGTCTCCAATGGAGTCACCAATCCTGTTGAAGTCCATGTTCGACGAGGGTGTGAAGCTATCACTGAGACCTAACTTTCTGGCGGTCAGGTACGAGTCATTAAACTTGTCCATTCCATCCATGTTATTTTGGAAGATGCTTTCACCGTTGAGCCAAGCTGATCGCTCATCGTCGACCTTTTTCATGAGGGCACGAACCTTCGCAGTCGTGTTGTTGCCCATGGCCATGTTCAAAGCGCCGATCTGAGTGGGTGTGTCTGACCTCTGGAACTGCCCGTCATTCTTGAAGGAGCCGTAATTTCCATCGAGTTGTTCAGGAGCTATCTGCATCAGGTTCCGACCTTTGTCACCATACTTCTCCATGGCCATGGCTTGGTACAGGCCTTTCTTCTGCATGTTTGTTTCTGACAAGCCAAGGTCTAAAGCAGCAGTTCCTGGGTGCGCAAGCAACCAGTCTGTGAACAGCGGATAGAACTTCTTGGCCAGCCCAGAACCAGCCTCAGCACCCATCATATCGATGGCATGGTAGTCGCCATATGGGGCCATGTCCGCGTCTTTGGCAAACTTGATTCTATCCATCAACACGGCACGACGGTTCTCAGGAGCTTCTCTCAAAGCTGCTGCCAATGTCAAAGGGGTGTCACCGATGGGGCTGATGCTTGCCCCTGATGGTCTGACAGTCAGAGAACCCTGATCAGTGATCAGCGAGTGAGGGTCCAAGCCGTACTTCTTAGCCAGGTCCCAGGCTATCGACCTGTCTGTCCCTTTAGGTATATCTCGGCTTGTTGCTGCATAGGCAGGATCCTCAGAAAGTCCCTGAAAGAACTTCCCTACTCTCGCTTGAACCGCCTGCATCTCAGGAGTCCAGGCTTTACCTAGACGAGCGTAGATCTCAGCCAGCGGACCTGTAGCTTTCTCAAATAGAGCTATTCCGCTCATGGTGAAGGTCCCTCATCAGGTTGGTCATCCATCGGCATCTGAGCCCTTATCAATGCCTCCATGGAAGGTGCTGGTTGAACTGTTCTAGTCCAGTCAGCCAAGGCACCGCGTGGTTGGTTCAACCTGTCAAGATTGATGCGGGTATTCAAGGAACCTCTGCTTGCAGCTGCAGCAGCCATGGCTGCAATAGGCAGAATGGAGGCCTTGGCTACTTGAGTCAGAACACCGTCCTTGTCATTTGGGTCATGGTTGACACCAGCAGAAATGATGGCACCTTCACCCAAACCTGCTGCAAGGGCTGGTGCCATCTTACCGGCAAACTGCTTACCCTGTTTCCACAGACTTTGCTTTCCGGTATTGGCATCCATGCCCATGAACGTAGAACCAAATTGGGCCAGGTCCTGCAAAGTAGGGTCACCCTGGTCGAATTGAAGTCCAGGAGTCCGCTGAAGTTTCCGTGCCACTGTTGTCGGGTTGAAGTCAGAGTTCAGATCTGGCGGCGCAAGACCTTCCAATGTCTTCATGTTTCTGAATTGGCGGTTTGTCTGCTGAAACAATTCTTGCTGCCACGGGGGTATAGCAGTCGCTGCTTGATCATGCAAAGCATCAATCATCTTGCCGTAAGCATCAGCAGCCTCGTAGTCAGGCGACCCAGTCTGGGTGTTGTTGACAATGGACGTCTTCCTGGCTCTTGATCCAGACGCAGAATAGTCACGCAAGTAGTTCTGATACTGGCGACCTGACAAGGTACCGTTATTGTTTGAGTGGGTGATGGCTGAATCGATGTCATTGAGCAAACCTGAGTCTGGTGCGCTCATCGGCTTAGACCTCAGGTAGGCATCACGAATATCCATCATCCGCTGACTGAAATTGTTCGGCGATGGTGGGCCATTAGAAGTGATACCATTAGCTGGAGGAGGCCCGGAAGTTGCCCCAAGTCGAATGACTTTGTTTCCAAGAAGTTGGTCGTACGTGTCACTCAACCGCTGGCGACTGTCTGAGAGGGCCCCTTGAATGTCATCAGATGCAGAGCCATGAGTTGAGTTCATAGCACGAGTCAAAGCTGATGATTGGTCGTCTGCAGCACCTTTCGCTAAGGCGACACCTGGTTGATCAAGCTGCTCAGGGTAGACAGGAACATCATGCATCACTGCGCGGGCGACAACCTGCCTCTGCTGAGGAGTTGACTGAGCATTGAAACTCTTGCGCAGAAGAGGGTTGTTGATTGGCCCAAGCTGAGGAGCGTGATCGCCAATCCATTGAGTAACAGGTCTCGCAACCCTACCGATCAACTCACCTCCCTTGTCCATAACAGGGCCAAGAGCAACACCCATGCCAGCGTTTTCTAAGCGTTCACCAGGAGCTGTAGTTGGTGTCAGCGCCGAGAGCGAGGCACCAGTTGCAGCTGCTGGCGCATACCTTGTCAAGACAGCTTTAGCTGTTGGGTTGTTGAGTAGGCCAATCAGCGGCCTGAATGTACCTGATGCCAACTTGGTAGCCACTCCGCCTGGTAATGCAAGAGAAGCAGCTGCTGCGCCTCCATACCCAACATTACCTCCTGTTGTATCCATCAAAGAGGAGTCAAGAACTTTGCGTTCTTTTTCTCCTTCATAGTCATGCGTCATAATGTCTTTGCCATTCAACGCCTGTGAGATGATGTTGGCTGGAGTTGCTGCCAATTGTCTGATACCTGAGCCAGTGTCTGAGAAGAACTTCCCAGCTCCGATGAGGGCATTTTGCCCGAAACTATTTCCAGCAGTTGGATCCATTCCTGGGTTTTCTTTGAAGAACGCCTTCCGATAGGCAATCTGGTCATCCGGAGTCAAATCTCTGTATCCAAGACCTGGCGGAAAAGCTGCTGGTTTGGTAACGGCAGCTGCTGGCTGATCAGTAGGCGCGACAGTTTCAGGAGTTGCAGCTTGTGCACTCCCCATCAGATGTTTAGTGACGCGGTCAACGTAGGCCTTAGTCTTTGGAAACCCATTCATATTACCAGTAACTGCTGGAGTAGAACCAGGGCCTGCGTGGTAAGCTGCAGCAAGCACCTTTGGATCGTCAGTCTTCAACTGAGATGACAGTTGAGCTAGGTACTTGGTGCCACCGTCGATGGATTGGATCGGATCAACTGGATCCTTGACGCCCATGGCTCTGCCAGTAGATGGGATGGTCTGCATTACTCCACGCGCATTTGCAGAACTCACAGACTTAGACCCAGATTTTTCTCCGGCGTTTTTGATGGCCAGAGCTAGTTTTGGGTCAACTCCAGACTGCAAGGCGCTATGAACCGCATAGTCATCCAGCAAAGGATGATTGTACGGAAGACTTGCGCGGTCCTCTGGAGTAAGGTCTTCTAATGTCAACTGTTGTCCCATGGTCAACCTTTATTGAATAGTTCCACTGACGCCACGTTGTTTTGCCGGACGTGGGACGCCGTGGTCAAATACATATGGGACACCAGTCGGCCCAATCTTTGTTCCCAGCTCATAATTGCGAAGGTCAACAGGAGCCTTCACCTGTGGTACTGGAGTCTGGGGCACAACTTCTTGAGGCGGCAGTTTTGGCGGAACATTCATAGTAGGTGAACCAGGTTGCCCAGCAAGTCCAGGTGACTGAACTGCGGCTTTGATAGCTGGTTCACGAACCGATACAGGCGGAGATAACATGCCAGCCTTAGGTGGAGTGTTCTTATCACCTATTAACTGAGTAGCTTCATTGACAGACCATGGGATGTCAAATGCTGGAACAGATAAGTTAGGACCAGCCTGCTTGGCGTAGTCACCCCACGCTTTTAGTTTGTTAGCTGTGTTCGATGCACGACCACGAGTAAAGTCCATGAACTTACTGAACGCCGCTGGGTCTGAAGAAACGCCTAGCATGGCAGCGTTCAAGGCGCGGAATTCCTGCTGCCCAATTCGACCTTGACCCTCAAGAGATGACTTCAACTGAGCTAGGGTTTCCTGAGTTTTAAGGCTTTCTGCAAACTGTGACGCAGCCACTGGATTGGCATCCTTGCCATCACCTTTGGGACCCATCAGATTTGTCACGTAGTCATTGAGAGTCGCAGTTGACGCATTGGGGAACATCTTCTGAAGATCTTTTGTAGCAGCTGCCAACCCAGTCACAGTCTGTGAGTACTTACCTGGAGAGAAGCTATTGAGAGACGCTTGAATGGCATTACCACGTTGGAGGATGTCATTGTAGGACGCCATGGTCCCGGTGAGGTCATCAGTGTATTTGCCAGGATCTGAGCGGTACTGCTTATCGAGATCAACCTCTGTTTTCGTCGGGTTGACAGCATCAGAGTTGCCACCAGATCCTGGCATTCCAACAGTTCCCTTGACTGGGTTTTGCAGGGTGGTAGCCCCAGCAGAATTGGTACCAAATTTGGCGATGCCAGACTCAGCAGGTGCAGCTGACGTTCTCAGTTGGTCCAAGTAACTACCCATATTGGCGCCATCAGAACCGGCCCCACGTTGCAGAGCGATATGATGTGGCAACAATTCTTGTGGACTCATGCCAAACATCGAGCCTGTGTCATTAATGCGCTTGTGAGCCGTTTCCAAATCAGGAGTATTGTTCCCAGCTTGCATACCATATAAAGCTGAGTTGATGAGTGGGGTGACCTTCTCAGCGCGCTCCTGGGCGAACTTTGCGTAACCAAGATCATTAGAACGCTGTTGCGTAATTGTCTGCATAATCATCGGGATGTAAGCAGCCCTCAGTTTATCCTGGGCCTCACGTGCTGCCACCTGTGCAGACATGGCATTGCTAACTGAGGACATGCCTCCAGTGTTTGGGCCTGACATACCAGCCCAGAATGCTTGGCGCTCAGTTTGGCCCGATCTCTCTGGATCAATCAAAGCAGAAAGAGCCCCTTTAAACATGTCTCCGCTACCAGACCCGTAAGCCAGGTTTTGAGCGATGTCACGGCCACCAGTAACAGGTTGGTCTTGGTAGTTTGAGCTGAGTGCTCCGCTGTCATCAGCCATAGTAGATCCTTACGCTTTACCTAGAGAGGTAGACAGAGCCCCTACGCCAGACAGGGCCGAACCACTGTAAGGCGCAGAAGCATTCGATGGGCTGTTGGTTGTCTGTGTCGTAGTTGACGGAAGCTGAACACCTCTAACAACTGAGTTCAATTTGTTCAGAGTATCCCAATCATAGTTATTGGCGTTTACTTGGTTTGTGTAAGAAGTATCCAAACCTTGTTGTTGCAAGGCCTGCTCTTGAGAACCTATGGCTCCAAGTTGCTGGCTGTCATTCAGATTCAGCTGCTGGGTAGCAGTTCCAAGAGCGCCGAGTTGCTGAGCACCAGCAGTACCAGCAGCGGTCGTAGCGGCAGCACCCTGAAGAGCAGTGTTTCCTTGCATCTGCTGCTGCTGCTGCTGACGGTCAGCATCTGCTGTGAATGCAGTTTGGGCGTTCGTGTAGCCACTATTCAAAGCGTTTGTTACCTGGCCATTGATATCTGTATTGGCATCACGAACTGTTCTGCCAAGAATATCCGCATTGCGGGTTGACCCAAACTGACCTGACCCAAGAAACTGGTCTTGAACAGCTGGGAGAAGGTTCTCTTGCAGGTTTCTGTTTCCGAGACGTTGGATGTTATCTATGACTTGTGATGTATACGGACTCATGTACTTGGTGGCAGCAGCATCATCCCATGTAGCTGCTGGACCGGATACTGCAGACTGGGCCTGTCCAACCAAGGCATTCGCAGTTGGGGCGATGCTTGAGGCAGTCTCCGTAGCAGCATTGATATTTGGCTGCCAAGAACCTTGATTGTTCCTGACGTTTTGGAATGCTTGAGTTTGGTCTCCGTTGAATCCTGCCACTGATTGCGCAGGTACGGCAGCTGATGACTGAGCCCCCGCAATCTGAGTGGCCTTGCCTGCTATGCCAGATAGGTACTGCTGATACCAGGTAGGAAGACCATTAGATGATGCCGTAGAGGTGTCAACTCCAGACGGTTGTTGACCTCCAAACAGATAGCTAAGTGCGCCTGAGTCCGCCATATTATTTCACCTTCCCTAGGTAGTGAGTCGGGGCTTTCGCTTTTGGCGGGATTTGATCAGCAGGGGCTGATCTCTTTTGTCGGCGTAGTTCCTCACGCCACTTGTCTAGCAGTCTTGCCCCAGCTTCGTTATTTCCATCACCAAGAGCGGCCACAGTGTCAGCATCGAAAACATATTCTCCGTGCGATAGATTTGCCTTAACAGTGTCTGACTGGCCGGTGTCAGAGCCTTTGACAAAACTAAGCGGACCCTGTGGCTCTGCAACTGGTTGCCCCACGCCTTCAACCTCACCACCACCAGCATATCTCTGACCAGAGACTATTGAAGACGGCATGGAACTAGCGGCAAGTTGCGTCCGTGGTGTGTAACTACCACCAAAATAATTATTGGCGGCCGTCTGAGCAGATGGTTGGAACGTATCGAAAGGGCTCTTGAATTGAGCAGCGAGTTCTGAAGCTGACTTCTTGTTCTGCGGGCCACGTAAGGTATTTACGATTGACCCGCCAATTGTTACGGCCTTCAAAATTTTGTCTAAGACCTTTGGGTCTGAGTAATCAACTTCCCCATTCTTGTTCTGAATTCCAAACCCCTGAAGTATCTTACTGAAAACACCTTGACCATCAGTAGAACTTGACGAATTCGCGTACTTGGGGTCGTAGGCAGTAGATGACTGGTCCTGAGCTTGACCAGTTTGGTATGATTGACCTGGACTTGACTGACTTGGTTGGATCTGTAAGTCGCCTATATACTGGTTAAAATCACTAGGCAGTTGGTAAGATGACTGGTCTTGACTTGGGCCATACTGATCATACTGAGATAATGCACCTGTATCTGTTGGAGCTACATATGAACCAGTAGACGGAAGGGGTGAATCTGCCGTATATTGGTCATCTGTGTATGAAGGGTCAAAAGAATCATAGGACATTGTGGTTCACCTTATGCTGTTGTGCCAATTAAAGCACAAGCCCAGTCTTGCCAACTTCCGAATCCCCATGGATTAGGTGCCGCATAACCAGGCATAGTACCATCTGAAAAACTGATCGACCACTCACGCCAGGCACTTTCTTCTGGAGCTTGTGGAATGCCATATTGAATAAACTGCTCTACAGCAATTTGAGCCCACTCGTTGAATTTTAACCCGTGGGGGGATGGTAGACCACCAAAGTTTGGGCCCTGATTAACTGGATCCACGTTCATCTCCAGGTTCTAATTTCATCAGGGTCTCTCCAAGTTGAAACGAACCACCGACCACATTAGAAACGACCTCTACTTGGAGAACTCGCTCCTGAACTCTGGGCGTAATGAAGGTAGTTGTTGGCAGCACCTCGTCTGATGATAGCTTCTTGTACTCTTGGGCTGCATAACTCTTTCCATAGACATTGACAGTAAGTGGGCCGACTTGGCCAAAATCAGGCTCTATTTTAGTTATACGTGTCATGACATCCACAGTTTGTGGAACATCGTCAAAGGGACCTCCCACTGCCAAACCAAAGTTGCATGTTGTAAAGCTAGATTTTATGGCATTGACAGTCTGTCCGACAATCTTGTCGTACCCTGTTTCATGCCTGTAAACACCAGTAAGCGTCTGCGAAAAACTTGTTCCCTGCGTTTTAGCTGTAGCGCCTGATGTACCAGTAACTGTCTCAGACGCGTTGAAAATACCAGTGACGTTAGACAGGTTCAAGAACCGCTCTGTAGCCCTGACGACTATTCCTGAGGCACCAGACGTTGATCCAGTTGCCAATTGGCCCTGTACGAAGCCAGTTGTCATAGATGTGAAGGTTATGGCAGTGCCAGCCGCTATGAGAGACGTTGCTGCCAGGCTCATTGTAACTGAAGTACCAGTAAACGAAGACACAGTAGCAGAACCTGGAATACCAGGATCCCCACTTATCTTCATCCCATTGGCAACACCAGCTGTACTGGAAAAGTTCAGAACTAGACTGGCACTTGCTGTAGATGCAGAAGTGGCTAGGATGGTGCCGATCGGCAAACAGGTTGTGGACTGTGCGTCCTCATCACCTGCCCACACAGGTTTAGTGTACAGTTGGACTGTGTGCCCAGCACTTCGTGACGCCATGGCCTCATACCAAGTGTTTTCAATGTAGTTGAAGATAATGGCATTATTGCATTCAGTATCTGTGCCTCGTGGGTAGAACCACCAAATCTCACCAAATCTAGAAACACGCGTTCCCCACACTTTATTTCTATGGGTGTAGTTCAAGTTATCAAAAAAATAGTTGCAGTTCATCTGATTAGGAAGCTCCTGCACAATTCCGTTATAAAACAAAAATCTGTCTGTTCCAATCCAAAAGAACTTTCCATCCATCTCAACAATGGTCTTCTTTCCCATGATAGAGATCGGATCTGCCAAAGTGTCATAACTGAAAAGTTTAGTGCCTCCTACAAATGACATTCTGATAAGGGAATCCAAAGACCAGAACAAGCCTGCTGGTGCTTGACTACCTCCTCTGATAGGGGCGCCATAGATAATCTTCGTTCCTGCTGGGTTTGCACTGTTAGCATATCCTGTTCCAGTGGTCCATCCAGATGCCACACTGAAGTCATTTGCATTGCTATTGCGGATCAGTCCATTACTCCCATAAACTACGAGGAATGGTTGCAAAACGCAGAGACCTCCACTGACGATGATTGGGCCAGAACCATCACTCACAATTGTGAGAGGAGCCGTTCCTCCTACATCTCCAGACAGAATTGGACCTGCCACATCTGACGTCATGTCTAAGAGGTCTGGGGTGGCTGATGCAAGCAATGCAGCGTAGGAACCACCTGTTGATGAGTACATCACATCATGGGACCATGTCAGATTGTCGTTTGCTACGAAACCCACTGGCGTGCGATCAAACAGTCCTGTCGCTGAAATACCAGAGAGTACTTGGCGTTGGATACCCCATTTCCCAAAGTAGTGGGCTGTTGTCTGCCCATTCCTCGCATCTACGAAGACGGATCTAATTGGAGAATTCAGTTGACCAGACAATTGAGTGTACCCACCAATTTTGCGTGGTTTTCCACGTTGGAACCTAGTCCATACGACATCTGCATAAAACGGCGAGTCAAGTTCTGTCCCATCCTTGCGGACGCCTGATTGAGACTTCAGGACGAATAGAGGATCTGGCATATTAGCCCCTTGTCACAACTTCGCTGCGGTCAGCCATACGCTCAGCGGTTTCTTGCATGAGACCAGCTTTTGCAGACGTGTAGTGACCCTCCCATTCAGTTGACTTGGCAGTGTTCTTGAGCCACAGTTGAGCTTCAAGTATGCACGCATACAGAAGACACTGAGGGGCGTTCAACGTTAACCAGTTTGTCTGATTAGTTTCACCAAGAGGTTCCAATCTAGCATAGTAAGCAAGTTCAAACTCATAACCTACATCTGGAGATGGGGCCACCAAGAAGTTCTGGAAGTTGTAATCAGCATAAAACCTTGGGGGATTGGTCTGACCTTGGAGTGGCCAGAAGTTTTTGACATATTCCAAGGCCCTTATTTTGATGGGTTTCCACCCAGTCACCGGATCCCTGTAGTTGAAACTAATGGTCTCTCTCCAGAATGCCGGCTTCTGAACAATGGCGCCAACTGAACCAATGGTGAATGTGCCTTTGACTACTGACTGAAACCCTTGCTGCTTCATATCAGTTGCAATGCGGTTCTCAGCCAGCATAATCAACACGGGAAGTTGGGCAATTAGCGCTGCGTCATTCTGGCGTTCGCAGTAACCTGGCACCTGCGATACAATCTCATTATATGTAAGTGCTGCTGACATAGTGTTCTCCTACCTGGCCCCTATGGCCTGTGAAACAGACGCAGCAAGGGCGTCAGTCTTTTTCTCGCTACCTAAACTACCGCCATAAATAAAGTTGACGACTGTCTGCGCATTTGCGGCAATGTATCCAACGACAGACCCTACTAATCCTGATATCGCAGCCACAACAGATACATCTTTGATTGTGATACCACCCTGCAAAATCATCCAGCACCCATATAGAACTAATCCCATCATTACCGCAAATGTGAGAAGTATGACAATAGCGATATACCAAACAGCATCTCTCTGAGAGTTCTGTTTGCGGGCATCTTTGCGGTCATCGATAACTGCTAACATTTGAGCCGTCTCAAAATCATTGTTAACCTTGACGATGTCTATTTCTTGCTGCTGCATAGTCTCAGCATGCTTTTGATCTTGAGCACGAATGGAGGCAGTAATTTCAGGTGTCATACTTGTGGACAACACCTTGGTAATAGCCTCTTGACCAGAACCAGGGGTTAAACCGCAAGCTGACTCAAGAGATGATATTGCCGTACCAGCAAATGGCCCTGCAAGCATGGTAGCCAATGTAGGAGCTATAGTGATCAATGCAGATTTGATATCAAAACTCATGGTTTTATCCTTAGAAATTTGCAGAGTCCTGCCCATGCTGACCATATTACCACGCCAAACAAGAGCAGGACTGCGCTGATTAAAATACCCCAAATCGGCATTGGTCTGCACGGTACAAAATCATGGTGGATCACCTCACCATAAAATCCGCTTAAGGAATGCATTGGTGTCTTCAACTCGTCTGGAGGCACGAAGTGCGATAACTCATTGTTCCCATCTGTATACTGTACGTGGAAAATTGGCCAGTGGCTTGAGGCTCTGAAGTTTATCCTCCCACCCTCAAGATTGCATCTCCACAGTGCATAAAAGAGGCACTGTCCCCATGTTTCATCAGAGTCCACGCTTGCGCCCACACATTTTGTCAACCTCTAAGGCGGTGTCTACATCAGTCCACTCTCCAGACCCATTCCTCTTCTCATGGGTTTCAAAAGCGTAGGCTATTCTCCGCTCCTTGAACTCGTGCCATGCTTTAAGCTGCTCAGCAAGAGTTCGAGCCGCCGGTCTGTTTTGTGTTTCCTGGGCATTCATGCTAATACCTGTTTGGCCTGTTGATAAAGAGCTAGGCGCTCTGCCGCACCATTTTGTCCACCATTAATGATGGACGTGATTTGAGTAAACTGGCCAAGGTCAGCGCGGGCGTTCAATCCGTGACTTTGCCAGAACCACATTGCGCTGCGCACGGCGTACTCAGGTTGGGCTAGCCAACTAGGGTTTGAAACAAAGTCTGTCGCCAGATGGTTTGATACGTCTTGGTAGTTCGCCTTACCGGTGACTTGAAGAAGACCTCGCCCGCGATAAGTCAGGCCATCTCCTTTGCAGTCATTACCAAGGGCGTAGGCCTTGAAGTTGCGATCACCACGTTTTAACTGTGGGCCCCAAGGCTGTGCGAAGTCACGCTCGTAGGTCTCTTGTTCTGAGGTTGGACCCCACAACTCAGTCAGCCAGTGCAAACCTCCAGATTCGTGTCCAACTTCAGCTAAGAAGGCTGACATACGAGCCGTGGTGGTGATATCAAAATCTGGTGCTGCCTGATCAATGATTGGCTGAAATATGATTGCGCGATCGAGACTAGCCCCAGTTGATGCCGCAAGTTGTTGAGGTGTCATGGTTTTGCTCCCCAGTGAGATGCCCAGTAAAGGAACGCACTTATCAGACCACCAAGTGCCAGTATGGTTTTGAGTTTTTCCCCAATCCAACCTAAGACTTTAAAGAAGTTCTCACCCATTGTGACGATTTCCAACACCTTTTTTGTGTCGGCATTGTTCTTGACTAACATTGTTTCTAGTACATCCATACGTGTTTTCCCAGCTGCAAGTTGGTCCGAGTGCTCCTTGATCTTCACACCAAGAATTACACCTAGCTCACAGTCAGCCCCGTTACAGAACTTAGATTGGTCTTCACGGTGGTCTGGTGTATGATTCATGATTTGTAGTTCTTTGATTAGAACAATCTAGCAGAGAATGAAAGAGCTTGGGCAGCAACATAAGTGAGGCTGCCCTGCCCGATAGAAAAAGTCCCGCCTGTGGTAAAATCTATTGACGCCGAATTGACGGTCGGCGCACCAACAGCTGTAAGTGAATATCCGGTGACCAGGGGGTTCCCAGACTGATTATTTACTAAACTCACGCCGGTAACTTGTTTGTCTATTACTGGAGCGATACGTTTTGTGACTTTAAATGGTACTGAACCTCGAGCCACAGTTGTAGAGGCTGAGTAAGTTTGGAAATACCCATCACAGATTTCGTAATATCTTTGGCATAACTGTAGTTCATTGATTCGCCTCTCAAATACGGTAGGTGACACACTACCGAGACGAACATCAACACCAGTGATGTTTAGAGTGGACCCTGCAATTTGAGAGACTAAGGAAACAGATCCAGTAGTGCGGAGAAAAAACCCTGAGTTCCAGATGCCGGCAGATGCATTGAAGGTTGAACCTGAGCCTAAATCCCAAGAGATATACATTCCAATGGAGTTGTCCGTCGCCCACGCACCTGTCAGGTCGCCAGTGATTGTTATCTTCAATTGTGCCCAGGAGGTGGTCACTGAAACTGTCCCTACGTATGACCTGTTAAGTGATTGGTTCCATAGGGAGATTGCGTACGTCCCTGGCACGGACCCTTTAATCCACTGACTGACGGTAAAAGTTGCTGCTCCAGCGGCCCCTAACTGGAAGTCGATGATATCTTTACCCTCAATGGCAGTTCTTAGGTAGAGCTGGTCAGAACTCAGTGGAGAATACTGAGAGGCCACAGTTATCTTCATTGAATTTTTCAACCCTGGGGGCGCATCTGAAACCTGCTGGAATGTCAACTTTGACGGTTGTGTAATTCCACATCCAAACATATCGGTAAGAGGGGCGCTTGCAGTTGGCGTAACAGCTGAACCACTGTTAACCTGATCTATCTCCATTTCGCCATTGATATTGCGACGGCCGTAAATGGAACCACCGTTTATAGACGTCACTGCTAGCAAACTAGTAATGTCAGAATTTGAACCAGATGCGGCAGCTCCTGTAATACCAGAAGATGCTAATGGTCCTGCTGCAGCGGCTCCAGTTATTCCTGAGGTTGATAGTGGTCCCGCTGCAGCGGCTGCGGCGGCTGTCCTCAACTGAGTTGCAGTCATATTGGCTGGGAAGGTTATCCCAGTTCCAAATATCACCGGCACGTTTTGAATGACCTGAGTTTGTGTAAACCTAGTAGTCTCAACACCAGATGCAGATACAGCGATTGTGGCGCTTGATGGTGCGAAAAGACCATTGTTACTAGCTCCAATAGCTAGAGAAGGCGCGCCTGCAGAACCGCCTGCAAGGAGCAGCGCTGTAATGCCACCTACTGAAGTAGACGCGTTAACTACATTGACACCATCACAGAATACAACAGCTGCTTGCCCGTATGGGATGCCCAGTGTTGCCCCTGGAGTCGGTGATTGGATTGTGAACCCATACCCGCCTAGAACATTGTTGGCTATGTAGTAGACTTGCACAACAGATGGGACGACAATTGTATTATTGCTAGTTGCGGTACCGGAGTAGGTCTGGACAACATTGCTCGCCTCTGTCAAAGACAGAGTTGTGGTTCCACCAGTGACAGACTTCAGAAGTTGAGTGAAACTGAATTGAGTGTTTCTTCCTCTACCTACTGTGTACCATGCACCAGTTCCAGACTGGACAAAGCAAGATTCATTCAGCTGAAGAGTGATAGACGCACTAGCGTCTATGTTTTCGTCAGTTGGAGAGATTGTGACGACTCCAGTACCTTGGTTTCTAATTTCAAAAAAGAAGTCATTTCCAACTGAGGAGGTCAAAGGAAGCGTTACCGTGATCGCCCCACCGATATTGACGAAAAGTTTTGCCCTATCTGCAAGAGTCAGAGTCTGGCTGGAAGATATAGATGCCGTGATAGCAGACTGGTTCAGCGAGCTTCCAATGGCCTTCAACCCAGAACCTGCTAGGGTTGACGCATCCAATGCACTAGTACCAACTCCGAATAGTGTGACTCTCCAAACTCCGGCAGGCGTAGAGTTGTCACTGAGGTATAGGTATTTCTGCTGGCCTGGAGCAATAGTTGCAACAGGGTTTCCAGATGAATCTTGAACAGTAAAAGTGTTGGACCCTGGATTATTGAAGAAGACATCCTGACCTAACCCTGCTAATGTAGCATCAGGCAACTGGATTGACAGACCTGTAATGCTAGCGATGACATCCATCAACCTAGCAAGTGGTTGCTGAGTGCCTACTACATAAGCAGGCCAGTAAGTTGGAATGGTGGCTGATAGTGCCACAGAAGCATAGGCAACATTTGAAGGTTGAACTGTGCTCCCACCGAAGACGTCAACAAGTCCAGTCATGATTACAAGCCCAGACCTTGGATGACAGTCATCTTGATCCCAGAACCAGCAACCGCCACATTGAGCCGAACAGCTCTGATTGGAGCAGTCAAGAACTGGTCTTTATTTGTGGTTGTGCCAGTCGGGATGTTGGTCAACTGGCCAAACACGACAGGGGCATTTGCTGTGTCGAATGGGTCGTCGTACGTGTAGTCCACGCCATAAGTGGCGCCACCGAGATTTCGGCAGCCGACTGAGCAGCTGAAAGGGTTCTGTGTAACGTCCAACGGAATCCACGCGCCGGCAGCGACTGTGGTGACTACTTGATTGACTGGGCGCATGGGAAACTCCTGTTATGCTGTGCTGTCGTTCCAGTTCCTAGGGTCGTTGAACTGGTCATCTGGAACAACCAATGGTGTCTCTGGTCTTGGGTATTCAACTGTGATCTTGTCCTGTGCCCGTGCTGGCAACCTCCAAGGATCAAACTGGTCTGCACAATAACTGTGCACTCGAAGACCTGGAGCATTTGGGTCACTCACTAGATCTACCAACTTTGCCTTCATTTTGCAGCGATCACAAACCGCTATAGTCAGGGTTTTTTCGCCCAGAGTGTTCAGATAAGTACTCACGTTGTGTAACCTCTAAGGGCTGGTTGGAGACGTATCGGAGCTCCATCTGATTCGCCTTGGGCCGCACGCAGTAAGTGGTATTCTGACTTCTGTTCCAAGTATTCTAACCTGCCAGGTGGTAATTCCCCAGTAGGCAACTCCACCGCTACCCGGCAAGACAGTGCAAATGTCACATACTCATACCACCTTTGAGGAACCTCAAGAAGATTGTTCAGTGATCCCACATCTTGTATCTGGCGGTGATACTCAACTGCTAATTGGTCTGCAGTGTTTGGGACGGGCCAGAGCCAAACCTGCGGTGATATCTGCTTGTCGAACCAGTATTGCAAACTCTTATTGGCCTGGAATGTTTTGTTCGGTAGACTGAAGTAGTCATCGCGATTCATCGCAGTTACTGGGATCTCAGATGGGTTGTAACTGAACACCAGAGTAGATACTGGTGCAATCGACCCTGACGTATCCCTGATCCTCCAGTAAGATGCCGATGCTGAGTTGTCAATATCATCAGATAGAGCAGTTCCAGCTGGCACCTGAGTTTGCTGTTTGTCAAAGCTTGCAACTCTGATCCAAGTGGCACCAGAATCCAAAGAATATTCTGTGACGAGCGACGGAAGAGAGACGGAAGAGAACGACACCTGAACATTGGTAGGTGTGATCGGTGTTGGAAATGACTTGCCAGCCCAACCTACCCCTGAGATGGGAGAAGAGTTCTGCTCTACAGACTGAGTTCTGTAATTGCAGGAAATTATCTCACTGGAACCTGGAGGCAGTACGTAGACTGCTTGAGCTGGTACCAATGGAATGATTGACTTCTGAATGCACCAAAGGCTGACGCCATCGTTGACAAGGTCGGTCAATAGAAAAAAGAGACTTTCCATGGCAGCAGTCTGCTGCTCACCAGAGATAGTCGATGGCATCTTCCCACAGCGACGAAACGCGTGCTCAATGAACGTCGTGACGTCGACTGTGGTTAGACCAACGGTGCCAGAAGTTGAGGCAACCACGGCCAAGTTTCCTTAGACCTGAGGAACCCCTGCGGCCCCGATTCTTGTGGCGTTTGGACCGACTGCAATGGCGGGCAGGCAGATAGCCATGACCAAGCGCTTTGTACCGTTGGAAGCTGATGACGGAGTATAGCAACCGCGCACGTCCGTCGTCGAAACAGTCGCTGGACTGGTCGTGTCAGCAGCAACAAACGTACCGGCATCAGCTGCCAACGTCGCAGCCCACTTGACAGACGAGATGTAGCCGACGTCAGTGACTCGGAACGGCAGGCCGAGCTTGTCATTAAAGCCGGCAGTGATGGCAGAACCAGCAGCACCTGAGATGGCAATACGACTCACCTGGCTGAATGCCTTGGTGGTTGCCACAGTGCTGGTAGATGGCGCGGCAATCAACTGACTCAACGGCTGACCATACTGGTCGTAACCGTAGACCGTGAACGTTGCAGTATTGGCACCTGCAGCAGTCACTGTAACACAGCGGGGAACGTCCAATTGAACAACAACTGAACCATCAGGACGGGTCACAGAGGTCGCACCAGTGCCGGCAGTCAGTATCAGATTACCAGCAGCTCCTGGAGTCTGAGAAGCTGCTACACCAGCTGCCTGAAGAGTCACTGGAACCGCGTCCCACACGTAGACACGGCCCATGGGACCGACGCCAAGTTCTTGTAGTGAAGGGCCGTCGTTTTGAGCGTTGGGGAGGAATACCGGGCCGAGCCGGAGGTCGTCAGATAATTGCATGGCCTGCTCCTTGAAAAGTTTGACCAGTGAATATGAACCCTGGGCCGAAGCCCAGGGAGTTTGCGCTAGTGCTTAGGCGCCTGGGGTGCCGAACACAGCACGAGGATCAGTGACACCTGGGATGTAGCGCATAGTGGCTTTGTAGCGCATGGAGTCAGTTTCGAAGTCACCTTCCATGCTCTTTTCCAACCGACGGCGCATCATCATGTTCAAGCCACGTGGCGCATTGGTTTGAATCCACCAAGCAGTCGGACTTGTCAAGCGAGACAAGACGGCTGGGTCGGCATCGAGAACACCCATGGATTTCACAGGGTTGATGTCGTTGTTGTTGGTACCAGCACGCAGAACCGACTTCAGCAGCACTTCGGCTTGGAAGATGTTGTCAGGAGCGACCACAAGTTTCTTGGGTTCCAGACGAATCTTCTTACCAGTGTTGTCCACCGTCTTGCGGATCTGAATCAGCATCTGTTCCAGACTTGTCTGAGACAAAGCTGCGGCAGAGCCAAGCTGGTTGCTGAACGAACCACCGACAATCGGGTGAGCCGCGTTGATCAGAGAAACACCGTCACCAATGGTGTAGGACGAATTGAATGCACGATTCATGATGTTGGCAGCCAGCGTTTCCTGCGTTTCCACCAGAGATTGTGCCAGATGCTCAGCGAAGATGCGACCGATGCGGATGTGGTCACCGTCTTCAACCAAGACCTTGGTCAGGGCGTAAGCCAGACCAAACACCTGGTAGTAGTACCGTTGGTTAAACAGCACACCACCTTGTTGGTAGGTCACTGCTTGGCCATCAGGCAACTGAGGAGCAACACCAAAACCGTACATCACAGGTTCTTCATGGTACGCCCGGGCAATGCCATCGCGTTCCTTGAAGATCTGCTTCCATTCGTCTTTGCGTTGGTCGTAGACACCATCGAATGCCTCGTTCAAGATGGGTTCAACAATGGCACGGAAGTCATTGGACCGCATGGGAGCCGCAGCACTGACCAAACTGGTCGGGTTCAGCCAGGAACCAATGCCACCAATGACACCTCCAACTACCAGTGCTACCAAGGCCAATGGAGCAAACTCCTGCGCCGTTGGGAACATGAGCTGAGGCGCAACAATGGTTGCAAACGCAGCGATTGCTAAAGCGGCTGTCAGCAGGGCAAAGCCCAAAGAGTTGAAAATTTTCTTCATGATGCCAGTGCTCCTTAGACGGAAACCTTGTTGGCCACAAACTGGTGGCGAGCAATGCGCACTTGGAGAACCGTGAAGGCGTCACCAGGTGCATTCGTTGGAGCTTGGTTGTAGTCCACAATGGCCAGTTGACCTTGCACACCAGCCGCCAAAACCGTGGCAGAAGCCATGGCGGTGCTCAAACCAGTCGTGGAAGAACCAGAACCAATAGAGCCAGAATCCAAGTCAATTTGGCGACCAATCAAGCCAGCGGCGATGGGGCCAGCAGCTTGAATTTCGTAGACAACCATAGGGTCGTCAGTCACCCAAGCGATGATGTTTGTGGCACCAGTTTGAGCACCAGGCCAGAAGTTCGTCACATTCGGTTTGCCAGTAACGTCGGTGTAAGTGACACCATCGAAGCAACCAAGAAAATCAGCTTGGTACGAGGCCAAATTGATCTGATTGCCGACCAAGGCCACAGGGCTTCCTGAGTAGATGGGCGTGGCGTAGGATGCCAACAGGCTGTACTCACGAGACCGGTCACGACCAGAAGGGTGATAAGCCGCGCGAAGGCCAAATGGTGCTGATGTAGCGCTCATAGGTCTGCTCCTTGCAGATTAGGGTTTGAACAATGGGGCGCCTTGTTGAGCCCGCTTGATGTTCTCGCCCAGTTGTGTGAAACCGTCACCTTCTGGCTTGCCCAGCTGGCGTCCGGAGCTGTCTTCTTCACTAGCTGCCGACATGGCCCGTTCGTAGATGCTGTTCTCCTCATCCAACGGACGCTGGTGGTGGAACATTTGCATGATCGCTTGGTAACGACGTTCTGTTATCTTGAACAGGACCATTTCGTTGCAAGTAATCGCACCTTCAAACTGAGCTGAAGCCGCACCGCCGGTCTCAAAGCCAGGCACATCAGACGCGACCACAGGGATATACCCTAGCCGCTGTCGTTTTTGCACACTGTCGTAAGTAGAACCAGTAGTCAACCAGCAAAGATGCCAACCCGGAATCTGAGGGGGCGCCGGCAACGCCACCTGATCAAATTCATTCGCAAGCAGTTGGTTCAGCTCGCTTATGTCTTCGACCAACCCGGTCTCATTTGTACGCGCGGTATCCTCTACGACACCACGTTCCCCGCGCACGGTAGGAGCATTATTGCGGCGCAGACGATCGTCAGATTTTGCAAGAGTTTTTGTGGCCATTTCATTCTCCAGAAGATTTAAGTTTGTTCACGGTCAAGTTTGCGGTACGAAGCAATCATTTTCTGACGCCGTTGAGGGTCGTCCCAAATTCCTGCTTCTTTCATCGCTTTCACTCGCTCAGTGCTCAGCTTAAATCCCCCTTCTGATTCGGAGGACCGACTCTCACGCTGACCGGCACCCGCAACGGGTGACCGTGGTCTACGCTCAGTTGAGGCATTATAGCCCACACTTTTATCGTCGCCACCTGTAAATCTGTGGGGCAGATATTTTTTGGCACGCGATTCAAGTTCTTGCCAATACGTATCAGAAGCCGGGTCAAACCCCTCTTTCGTGACAGCATTGTCCAGCATGGTCATGACCTGACTGTCGGAGTCTGCTGCACCCGGTCCTTTGTACCATTGATGCTTGCTGGAGAACTCTGTGGCGGCTCGGCGAACCAGCGGATTGACTGGAGCTGGTTGCCGTGAGGTCTGCACGAGACTCTGTTTGACGCCAAGCAGCTGAGTGTGCCGGTCACGAGCTTTCAGCATCATTTCCAAGGCCTGAGCAGATGTGGTGCCATCAGCTTTTGCCGTGGCGTCGGCCATGATGGCCTTGTAGTGGTTGAAGACCTGGTCAGCCTCTTGGATGGCACTGTCAAGCTGGTTCAACTTTGCAGACGAGTCACTTTGGGTCAACCGCATCAGGTCTTCGGCCATCTTGCGGTTTTGAGCAGCAAGACTTTCTACAGTACGCTCAAGTGTTTCGACCTTTTCAACACGATTGTGTTTGCGGCGAAGACGTTCTTGGCGCCGACGATCACGAATCGCTTCACGCTCAGATTCATCAGCAGCGTCATCGAGCTCTGTGTCAGTCTTGGTAGACCGCTCATCACCTTCGTCATCCTTGTCATCCTTGTCATCCTTGTCATCAACATCATCGTGCTTGATGTCGCTATTCAGCTCTTTTTCGAGTTGAGCGGATTCAGCTTCAGACGCAGACGACAGATCTACGTCTCCTACCATTGTGGTTGGGTCAGCCATTCAAGTTCTCCTTCAGAGCTTGCAGGTTAGCATCGATGATGCATTGGAGTTTCGAAAAAGGTGTTGAAACACCTTCATAAACCAGTAAGGCCAGATAGTCAGCAAGTTTGCGCTCAGCATCTTCTCGAGAATATTTCATACCAAGAGCTGGGTCAAACTGTGTCGTTGGGACACTTGCAGATTGGCCAACAACAACGAACCCATTCCCAAGCACAATGGCACAGGCCATGGTAGTTGTGTGTTTGAACAGATGATATTCGACATTTGTAATGATGTCTTCCATCACTTCCCTGGTGATGACAGGTCCTTTGTTATAAGACATATGCACGCACCTTCAGAGGATCACCATCGACGCGACCGATCAGTTCGTGGTCATTCAGAGTCAGGAAAACGACGTCGCTGAGTTTGTCATCTGCTTTGACTGACCAACGGTCTCCGCCCCAACGAGGAACGCGGACGAAGTCACCGATCTTGGCCCAGATACCTTCAGGCCAAGCTTCACCGGTGTCGCGTTTCTTAAATGCAAGAGGACCGACTTTGATGAGACGAGCTACTTGGGTGTTCCAAGCTTCGGTCTCCTTGGTGGAAGACGACAAGATGATGCCGCTTTTGGTAGAGTTTTTGACCCGGCGCAGTTGGACAACCACACGACTTCCGAATGGTGTGAAACCTGGGTCGATACCGTCTGGGAAGAACTCCTCCATGGTACCTTCGGCTTCAAACCCTGTGGAGTAAGGGTTCACTCCAGGAAGTTGGTCTGTAATTTCAAGTGAATCTGCAAAGCTCATAATGCTCCTTCAGCAAAAGCTCTGTGGCTGGGAGCCCGTCCCAGAGGCGGTCTGCCGTTAAGCAGCTGGTGTTTCTTGGGCTGGTTCAACCGGAGGTGGTTCAACCGGAGGTGGTTCAACCGGAGGTGGTTCAACCGGAGGTGGTTCAACCGGAGGTGGTTCAACCGGGGTTTCGTCGACGATCTCGACCTTGGTGCCTTGATCGATGATCTCGTCTTCGGTCAGGCCGAATTTGACGTTGCAAAAACTGTGAAGGTCATTGGCGTCAGATGTTTCAACTTCTTCAACCAGACCACTTGAGTAAGTTACTTTGAATTTCATGTGTCGTTCTCTTTCATTTGGAAGTGGAGTTCTGTAATGAGTTCCTGAAGTTCAGACCAGCGACCTAGCCTCTTCTGAAACTCTTCCCAGTTGGAAGGTGGATGAGAGAACATTCCCTCCTCCATTGAAAGTTTCCTCTCGGTGAGGAACTTTAGAAGTTGCTCGTTCACTTAGCACTTCCCACCTTTTTTCATACCGGGGATGCCGTTGGCCCGTTTCACATCAGTAATAGGACTTGTTGGGATACCCTTGGCAAGACCACCGCGGGCGAATTTGGTTGATCCTTCGACCTTTGGTTTCTGGCCCATGGCCATTTGTTTGTGTTGGCTTACTCCTGCTGTCTTGGCCATGATGACTCCTTAGAGGATAAGTGAAAATAAAAGAAGGTCTTGATCTTCCCTCAACCTCTGCTGTTGTTTTGCAAAAGAATTGAAGTCGGTCACAAGCAGGTTGAATTTTATCGCCATTCCCACTAAACTTGCCACATCCACGTTAGATTTAGTTTCTAACACCAACTCTGCTTTTTTGACGAGGCTTTCTACATGCCTGGAATCATCTTCTATCTCAGAAGGCTCTGACTCAGTAACTGGTTTTGGAACCGCTGAGTTTTTGAATGCCTGGGTGTAGTAGTCAGTGAGTAACTGTCTCAGGTACAGGTTGACGTGACTCTTGCCACTAGAGACAATAACCTTTGGAGCCCAAGATACCGTGGCAAACGAGCGCCGTGAGAATGACTTAAGGTGGAACACCGATACCTCTCCACATATTCGCCTCTGTTCCATCACCTTGTATCGGCGCGTTGTTCATCAAGTGAGCATTTGCCCAGATTGGGCTGACTTGAGCTGCTGAGAGCACCGCACTCGCATTGCTGGTTGAGCTCGGAATGGCTGCCAACACCGTCGAGATGTCGCCCGTGATCACGTTTACACCACCAACAGTGACAATGTTATTGACAACATGATTGACTACTGGAAAGATGGACCCTCCTGACGTGTCTAGTATGTCTGCAACTGACCCAGTAACAGAGTCAACACCCCATCCACCTGTTATCTGCAGCGGTGTTCCGCTTGTGTTCTTGATCTTAAATAACTGGACAATGTAGTTAGCTTGATCTTTTGCGGTAATGATCGACCCTACATCCTGCATACCTGTGAATGTAGTCAGCCAGTAAACGTTGTAAGCGTAAATCTGCGCCCAACTCACTGAGCCACCACCAATATTGATCTGCATTCTAGTAACTGCGTCTACGATTGTGATACCTGTAACTGCGCCACCGTCTATCGCATTGGCGTTGTAGACGGTGTCAACTGCTTGACTTGCCAGGTAGCTGATAGACGCGTTGCCAGACAGTACCCCACACGTTCCGACATTGGCTTCAAGGAACTGGTAAGCAGAAGTTCCACTTGAGTAAGCCACCCTGACTCTGATGGCTCTTGAACTTGCAGCATAGACCGGGTCTGTCCAAGTATAGGTTGTTCCAGATGCTATGGCATTTGCCAATTCAGTACTGCTTGTGACGTCGTAAATCTGGATCCGCGAGCCTGCCACAAGGCCAGACACGGTGACACTTTGGTAAACCAGAGCTGGTGGCAAATACGTGGTGCCGTCATCAGCGGTCATCGTAGCGAAGCCATTGAAGGCATTACCCACAGAGTTAATAACACGAACCCCTTTTACCGATGCACCAGCGCCACCGCTTGTGCCGCGCTGCGTGATGTACGAGCCTCCAGACTCTTCTACCAGCACGTGCCATAGAACACCAGTCTTCCCATTCCACGTGGACAGTTGGGCAATACCGGCCTTGACGTGCCTGAAGACATCCTGTGCGGTAACACCCGGGTAGGTCGAGGTGTCAACTGTGATTGTGATTGACCACTGCTTTGACTGCCAGGTGACTGGACTTGCTCCGTGGTCAGTGACGGTGATGCCAGCGATGGCCAGTGCCGTGGCTTCGGAAACCCCGCCAAGCGAGGCGCGGGCAGTCTGCCTCGTGAACCCACCGAACGCCACATTGAAGGCCGTTCCTGCCGTGCCGAGCGGGTATGAGGCTTCGGCAATGGCACCTTCAATTTCATCGTAGCCAAATTTTCGGACACGGTAGGTCCATGGCCCGCGTCCTGTCATTGCACCAAAACCAGTATTTGTCGAATGAAATACCTGAACATCAGCTGACGTCGTACTCGTTACGCTGTTGTCAACCGTCCACGCACTGTTGCGAATGGTTGCTACTGAACTTGCGTTCTGCAGGCCGGTGAACGTGTCTTTGAAGTATAGGTTCTTCGTTGCATTTGGGTTGGGATTAACCTCTGGATTTAAGTCAACTCCTGCTCTATAGTCAGTTGATATCAAATTTGTGATATTGATCGTCTGCACTCTGGTATTTGAGTCTGAGCGCCAAAGGGTATTGTTAGTACCCATGTCTAATACTACTGACCGAGAACCAGCAGGTGCGCCTAGTGTGTATGTTCCATTAGCATCTGCACCAAAGATGGATATGGGATTAGACGACCCATTAAGAATTTTGTACGAACCGCCTTGCACTAAACCATTGCCCCAGCGAACGAAAATCTGGTTAACACCAGCACCGACGTAGGTGCACGACTCTAGAACATGATTTGAACCTGTTGACCATGCCCCACCACTCCCAACAGAGACAATATCCGTCGCGTTAAACAGTACTCCTAACCCCCAGCAAAATCCCCAATCTGTTCCGTATGGAACATAAGATACTTGACCGCACCCAAAATAGCAACTATAAGCAGAAGAACCAATATGCTCACCGCCAAAAATGCATATACGAGCAGCAGTTGACAAAGAAGTAAAGGAGTTGGATCCAAAACTAGACGGCGGAGTAGTAAAGTAGAAAGACACAGAGCCGTAAATTTTACGGGACGCCCAATCCTGCAAATGACCAAATGTCAAGAATCCACCAGCCGTGTCATAGAGTCTGGCACTGGCGGCGTACACTGTGTTGACAACGAACTTATCTTCATCGTGGAAAGCGCAGGAATTGACAGTGGACACCGTGCCCCAAGTGATGGTATCGCTCACCGTCACTGTGTTGTTTGAGATCGCAATACCTGCTTGTACAACATCAGCCCAATTCTTAGACACTAAAACTGTGTCTCCAACTACCTGTGTAGCAATTGCGCCAGTTTTCGGGTCGAAGAATTCGGATTCAAGCTGCAGCACGCTGGTGCTTGAGAAGGCCCGAACAAAGGCCATGCCCTTGAATGTGGTCCCGGCAGCGTTGTACAGATCAACCCGCCGTGCCACCGCGAAGTCGCCAGAAACAAATGGCGCTGAACTACAGGTAACTGTTGTTGTACCGGCTGTTGTGATAGCTGCAACGGCGTACTTACCGCCTGTGATGGTTATTGCCATGGTGTGGTAGTTTAAATACTGTCTTCGATCGTGGATTTAACACCGAGCACATTCCCAAGTGGGTCTCGAATATATTGAGCAACACGAGGAGCAGCGTGAGATTTGTGAAGTGCTGTCATCCCATCAGCCAGTTGACTGAGAGTTGCAGTTGTCATTTCATTACTTTGTGCCATATACTGGGCCAAGTCCTGGTTGTTCTGCTGCATCGATTGCAGAAGTTGTTGGATGACAGATGAAAGGTCGGCACCTCCAGATGACTTATCAGATGGAGTCACTGTCTGCTGACTGAGCATCGACTTCAGGACTAACAGTGCCTGGTCACTTTCTTCCTTCATCTTGGCAAGGACACGCTTGTTCTCTTCGCCTGACTCCATTTGCTGGTTCTGTGTCATGAGCGTGAGCTCGGCGATGCGGTTCTCATTTTCTGCTTGCATCTTCTCGATGTTAGCGGCCAGCATAGCTGTTCCTTGCGTCATCTGACGGTTCAGTGCCTGGATGCGTTCTTCCGATGACAATTCCATCTGACGCTTTTGCAGTTGGAACGCCCTTTCCTTGTCAGCCTCTTGTGCTTTGTAGGCGAGTTCAGCCTGCAGTTTTTGCTGAGCTGCTTGTGTAGATGCTTGTAATTTCTTCTCTTCCAGCTGAAGTTTCTGAGTTTCAAGTTGGTTACCCATTTGAGCAATTTGTGTCTTAGTAGCAAGCGTAGCAGTTGTGTTCCCATCAGCTGGTAGCTTCGGTGCCATCTTCTGCATGGACTCCATAGCTGCTTGCAGACCTGGTGCCACCATAGTACTCAGTTGAGTGGCCATTGCCTTATCAGCGAATGCATGGCCTTTCGACTGGGCTTGCTCTGGAGTCAGATCAAATCCTTGCATCTTAGACACAACGTCGATGGCCTTGGCGGCTGCCTTGTGATGCTTGCGATAGTAGGCGACCAAATGCTCTCTGCAGTGCGTAATAAGTTTCGGTAATGCTGTGGCACCAATGATCGGATTAGCCCCGAGAAGAGGACTTGTCATGAATGTCACATGACTTTCCAAGTGGCTCAAGTCATCCTGTTCTTCATAAACCTTCAAAGGTGTTCCGTCGTCGAGAGCAGCAGCCGCGTTCTCGTCAACTGGATCCAAGCGCTTGGGGTCACGAGGAAGGTTTGCTATATCTTCAGCATATGGCACCTGGAGCAAACGAAGAGCTCTAATGAGTAGTTTCTCTGGTTTGAAGAATGGTTTGAACTCAGGCATCGCTTCGAGCTGCATGACCGCCTGCAATTGCGCATAGCGCTGAGCTTCGCTAAAGATATTTGGGTCGCTGACTGGCAAGATGTCCATTGGACCCTTGAAGTCATCGCGGTAGACAATAAGTTCACCGAGTTCTTCGACAGTTTCTTCATCTTGCAAATACGTGGCATTTAAGCGGTGGAGAATCTCCAACTCACGGCGCGCAGAGTGGTGCAGACGCGCGTGAATAGCGCTGAAGTTCGTGCTACCACCTTCAATCAAAGCAAGAGCTGTGCCCATGGGCATGTTGGCTCCGGCATCTGCGATCTTCTCTGAAGCAGTAGAAACCACCATCTCAGCTTGTTGTGTCAACCATTCCATCAGTTGGTACAGGACATTGGACGGTCCGTTGAACGGGAATGCCATAACAAGTTTGCGGATGTCATCAACACCTGCTGGCGCATCTATCTCGCGCAACTCAGTGGCGTTCACCTGAATCGATTGTCCACTGCTACGAGTCCCTTTCAGTTTTAGGCCACCTGGGAAGTTGTTGATGTGTGCAGAATCGAGCAAAGCGTTGAGTGCTCCGGTCGACGCCGTGCTCATGGAACCAATCAGGTGAGCGAGACCGATGGCATAAGCTCCACGCCATGGGATGAAGTTGTATTCAACAATCCAGTGGAGTTTCAGTTGTTTCTCGTCTTTTTCTGCCCAGTTGCGATAAATGCCAAGCACCTTGCTGCCAAACTCTTCGACATGGACGATGTACGGGGCAGTTTCTCCTTTGGTCAGAGGATCGGACTCAAATGCAAGGTCAGCGTACACAGTGTAGACTTCACGCGTTCCACCAGTCTTGTCATAGGCAGCTGAATCATCTGTGACACCTTCGACGTCGCGAGCTGCCTTGGCTGACTCAGACCGTTCTGGTTGTTCACCAGATTGGGCGCCTTCAGGAGCAATGTACAGACCAGAATCAATGCGAGATTGGAACTCAGTCTTACCTACAAACTCACGGTGAGTCAATCTCGGTGTTGTGTAGAAGTCGTTCTGGTCAAACGGCAGGAAGATGTCATCGATGTAGACCGCCATGGTCCTGGCGCGCCCAAGTTTCTCATCACGCCACCAGCGTTTATACTGGCTACCACCAAGCGGCAGTTGGCTGAGCATCTTCTCAAACTCAGGACGGTGCTCTGGGATCTGGCTGGTTAGTTGCCAGTTCATGTAGGTCTTCTTGCGTTCAGCCCTGTCGATCTTTGCGTCAGTTTGATCACCCATGATCTGAGTGCGCACAGGGCCGGCAGATGGGAAGAGCTCTTTGACCGCCTTCGACGCGAAGTCAACACAGCCCTTTGCTAGCATCGGGTGAACAACAGAGCTTGCCCCATCGAAGTTAGCACCGGCATTCTTGCCACCAGCCAAGCCGGTCTTTTTGATGCCCTCTGCATACTGTTTGTCACGCTCAGTTCTAGCTTCTTTGTCAGCTTCGATCAATTCGCAGAGCTCACGACCTAGTCCTGAGATCTCAAAGTCATCGAAGTATTCCACAAGATTCTCATCGAACTCCGACTCTTCACGGTCCTCCTTAGCTTTTTTGTCATGGACAATGACCGAGCCGTCTGGAAGTTCTTCAAGGCTGTCATTATCAATCGGCTCTTCCCCCTCTGTCGAACCAAAAATCTCGAGGTCGGAGTTTGGAACTTCATCTTCAGCCAGAGAGGCATTAGGAGGAAGGTCTGCCATTGGATAACTAGTATTTGGTGTCATGCTGTGGTGCCTTGCCTGAAGACTGATGATGATGGCGACACACTAAGAGTGTGTGCTCCAAGTGCTGATGGTTCGTACGCGCCGTAAATGGCAGTATTATTACTTGCTGTTGGATATGCTTGACCGAGGTCTGTGGCGAGAGTGACGTTGCCACCATGCCACGGCTGACTATTTGTAGTTGACCCAGCTACAGTGTTTTGCGCTTGTTCTGTCTGACCTATTGACCCATTCTTTGCATAGTTTTCACCTGCTCTACGAGCATCTGAGGCTAGACTACTTAATGCCCCAGCTACATAATTACCTGGACTTGTTGGAATATTTGTTCCGTTAAACAAGTTGTTGACCGCCGCACCTTGGCCAAATAGAGACAGACCGGCTGAAACCTCAGGACCAACTGCACTGCCCACTACACCGTTGACTGCACTACCTACTTGGCCTAGAGCATAGTTTCCAAGAACGTGGCCGATGGTCCCCATGATAGTCGAGTCTGGTTTGCTCATATCATTGGCAACAGTCTTTGCAGCGCCAAAAGCGGTTCCAAGTACTGGGTTTGCAAGTGTCAAAGCAAATTGAGCGATGTTTGGCCAGTTCCTAGCGAGCCAGCCTGGCGCATAGGTGGAGTCGTATGATGCGGATTCTGGATCTGACTCTTGACCAGTCTGATATCCTCCATAGTTGTTAGAGTAGTTGGAGTCGAACGCAGGTGATGAAGGATCTGATGCCTGACCAGGTGTATAGCCACCATAAGACCCAGAAGGACTTGAAGGACCACTAGGAGCACCCGCATCTCCATGACTGGAATCGCCTTCGTGTCTTCCACCTGATGGGCCATCTCCACCTGTAGAACCACCTTCCCCAAAGTTCACACACCCACCATCAGCGTAGTCATATCCTTGGATCTTGGACAACGCACCTTCTCCAAGAATCTTTCCTGACCGTTCAATGAGTGGTGTAACTAGTCTTGCAGTACCTTTAATCAAAGGACCTGAACCGAGGCCACCAGTATAAGAAGCAAGGTCAGCCGCCGTCCGTAATCTGGGGTCCTCAGACGCCCCTGGCAACCACTCCTTATAGAATCCACTCGTAGGGAGAATGGAGTTGTTGCTGACACCAGGAATTAAGTGCCTGGTCAGTCCCTCAAGGTCTCCTGGGATGCCAACCGTGCCTGCGAGCCAACCACGAGCCATTTGTTTGATGACTTGGTTGGTATGCTCACTTTGAAGTCGCGCCTCGCGGTCACGGTCGACCTGACTTGTGGAGACGCTTCCGCCTTGTGCAAAGTTCTGGGCAGCGGGCTTCTTTGTGGCAGACGAATCCATCACCCACTTCTTGAAGTCGTCCACATGCATTGGTGTAACGCTCTTTGCACCTTTCCAACCATGCGGATAGTTTCCTAGGTATGCTTCTTTGGCTTCTTCAGGCGTTTTGAAGCCCATCATGACCTTATGTTCATCAAAATCGCCGTTTTCTTTGTGCTGGTCAATGACGTGGACAGGAATTTGGCGATCCTTGAAGTCAGGACCAAGGAACACGTCAACATGATCTTTGTCTGCGCCCTTTGTGCCTCGAATGTAGCCATAATCGTGCTGCATGCGCGAATCCCACTCTTCTCCATCAGCGTTCTTGCCACTACGGATAGAATCAGCTGGGTTTTCAATGGAAATGTTGAGTCCATGGGCCCAGACGTGGTCCTTCTTGTAATTGCCAGCTTCTGCTTGGGCCTCAGATGGTTGCACGTGGCCTCCTTGTGCGAAGTTCTGTTCACTTTGTGTTGGTGCGTCTGGGTTCCACCTGGCTGGATCTCGCTCAGAGACGTCGCGTCCAGTGTCAAGTTTGTACCACTGATCCTGGAATGCTTTGCGCTCAGTGTCGTTCAAGTGAGTCGGCAGCTCAACACCGTTTTCTCTGAACTTGCTCATCTCAGTTGGACCGAAGACGTCAGAGGTCTTACGCAGACCTGTGTTCTGCAAATCTCCGACGTCAGACCATTGCCCAGACTTGACAAAGTCCTGAGCGAATGGCTTGTATTGGTCAGCAGGTGCAGCATTGCCCTTGCCTTTGATCTGGACGATGTAATCTGGCTGCCCAGTTTTCTGTTTTGCGTTCCACGCATCAGCAAGTTCCTGCGACCTTTCTTGAACTGCATACATGTAATCTTCAGATTCGTCGTCCATTCCAGGGTGCGCTCTCATAACATCATTATGGGCTTGCTCGTCAAAGTTAACTCCGGCACCAAAACGAGGGTCTTCTTTTGGCCCACTAGGTCTCGTCTCAATCGTCACATGAGGTTGGCCCTTGGCATCACGCAGACTGAAGATACGAGATTTGCCAGATGCCACGTCATCGCAGTAACCACCAACACAGTGTCCCATGGTGTCGCCTTCGTACTTGAGGGCCGTCTCAAGTGCTTTGTCGGGGCTGTTTCCATTCCACGCGTCTTCTGGGTTTCCTGTAGCCGTTGGTTTCTTTAGCTCCACCCACTTCATTCCGTGCTCTGGGTAGTCCTTGTGAAGAACTGTGGCCGCGTTGTTGGCCTTGGCAGCGTCCGCTTCGGCTTTCTGCGCAGTTCTCCATTCGTTGATCTTTGCCACGTGCTCAACGGCCTGGGGCACGGAGACGCGAGGCAAGCTCTCAGGTTTCAGTTGCAGGTGCTCTGGAAGATCCACTGGGAACGCCTGCCTAGCGGTCTGCTCCTCAGCAGGTGTCTTCGCCTTTGACAACCACGATTGCAGCTCTTGCTGTTGTGAATGGGCATTCATAGCATTACGGAGTTCGTCGATGAGGTGGTCGAAGCCGAGGTCTGGGGCTAAGGTGAGAGGCTCTCCAACAAGGTGGACCGGAGTTTCAGGTGCGACCTTTTGCAACCAAGGGTTTTCACCCAGCGCATTGGACGTTGCACGAGTGTCTGGAACCCACGTATCGCCATTTGGCAGAAAATCTGACGCTTTAGAGTTGAACACTTTCAAGTCACTAGCACCTTCCCAGCTCTTAGCTGCTGGAGACTGCGCCACAGCGGTTTGACCAGGCTCAAGGTACTTGCCGTGGGTCTCAGGTCTGAAGTTCAGCTGATCAGGGTTGACGTGAAGAACACCACGCTCAGCCAAGGCTCTCACAGGGTCGCGCTCTGTGGCCATGTCGTTCTTGACGTAGCGAGTCAGTTGCTTGTCGACGAAGTTATTGATGGCTTCAGTTTGAGATCCTGGAAGTATTTCCGCTGGGCCTGGGCCATAATGTGCGCCGCGCTTTAATCTTTGGAGACTATCTTCCACACTACCGTTCAACCAGTTGCCTCCAGGCGCTTTGATCACACCACGTTGTGCAAGGCGCCCACCTGACACAGGGCCAGTTGCTTCGGCTATGCGACTAAGAGGTCCTAGCATTGGCGCCACTTGTGCAGCAGTGCCCAATGGGTAACCTGCTCTGGCTCCCGCCTGGCGGGCTTCGTGCAAAGGGTCTAAGACTGAGTCGTTGGACAGCTGATCAGGTGCCACACCTGTCAGGAGGGCTTCAAGGAACCCAGAAACTTTGGGGAACTGCTTAGTGAGTTCGTTGTGGCCGCCACGTTGCTTGGCGTAAGGATCTTTGAAGTCAGGCATCGGACTGTGCCTCCATGTTGAAGGGTTAGTCGAACAAAGAGAAAAGCACTAAGCTTGTGGGCTCAGTGCTGAAGGCCGTGGACTGCGATGTTTCGGCTCTCATAAATCATCTTCCATAAGGGTTCTGACGGCCTTGCCGCAGAGCGTTGTAATCAATCTCTTCAACCACGTCATCAGGCACTGCATCGAGTTCCAAGAACCCAGAGTCTCTGAAGTAAATGCAGGCTTGGGTGAATGTATCAACAAGGTCGTCGTGTTCCCCGTTCGGAAACTCTTCACACTGCGTGAGCAGTGGACGTGCCCATGTGACTGCTTTTCCAGGGTCGCGCTTGGACTCAAGCACATAGAACATGTCTGCTTCTAGGAATGGAGCTGTCATATGTGCACGTGCGATCTTGTCAGCACGTCCTGGGTTATAAGCCTCAACAGGTAGGTTTATATCACGCAGATCTTGGATGATGGACTGTCCACTGGCCTTCTGTTCCACAAGGATGACATCAGGCTTGCGCGACGGATGGAGCGGATCATCTTTGACCCCACCGTATGGAGCCTTCCAATCGTCCATGAGCTTCTTCTTGAGCTTACCATACTTGAGGTGGTCAGTCCATGCGTCGAGAAGGATGGCGAACTTCTTGCCCTTACCGTCCCCGAACTCGTGCTCACCGATACCCCACACTGTCCCTGCGCTAGGATCCCCAGACACATTCTCTGTGAACGCAGTATCGTAGGACTGCAGCACAAAGAAGAGGTCTGGGAGCCGCGCCTTGGCTGGCCACAGGTTGAAGTACTGAGGTTGAAGGATCCCACCACCTGCAGGTGAAGGTCGTTGCGCTAACTGCCCAGCTGCTCCGTAGTCGCCCAATGATCTCTTCAGCTTCTTCACAGTGTCTGGGTCGAAGCGCTTAGGCCAAAGAAGTTCACCTTCAGTCTTACGTGGATCAGAGAACCCCGTGCTCGTCTTGCAGTGGCGTGACTTCTCATACTCCATGGGCAACATCAAATGTTCCCACCCACCCTGCTCCAAGACGTGGCCACTCAGGTCCTTCTGGTGAAGTCTCTGCATGATGATGGCGATGGCACCATCAATAGGGTCATTTAGCCGGCTGATGATACCTTCATCGAACGTGGTAAGAGCTGTCTCTCTTTCCGCCTCGCTATGGGCGCCGTTGCGGTCGTGAGGGTCGTCACATAAAATAGTGTCGCCACCGTCTCCCATCACGCCACCAGTCATACCGAAGGCGATGCGATAGCCCATGGATGTATTCTGAAACCTAGTCTTTTCATTCTGATCTGAGGCTAACGTTACTTGACGACCCCAATGCTTTTGGTACCATGGGCTTGTCACTAAGCGCCGCATCTTCAAGTTGTCTCTGATGGCGAGCTTAGCAGCATAGGACCCACACAACCACTGATGGCTTGGGTCGTGGATCCAGGTCCACGCAGGCCAGGCGACAGAGGTTATCGTAGATTTGCTTGTACGAAAAGGAACGTTGATTAACAGTCGAGTTAGTTCGCGGCGACTGACGGCCTCTAGATGCTCAGCAATGGCCCTGAGGTGCCAGTTGTCTACGAACTCTCGTCCTGGCTCGATGACGGGCCAAGCGCATTGAAGGAAAGCATGGAGTGAAGATTCACACAAACGCCGCTCAATCTCATCAAGAGCCGTGTACACACCCAGCTTGATGTCTCTAGTGAGTGGACCAGCTGTAAGACCTTTGACCTGCGGCAGGACGAAGTTCGGCTTGACCTTGGTAGATTGCAGCGAGTTGGGGATCTTCATATATCGGTGCCGGTCTTCCGTGTCGACGCTGCGATGACACCAAGTGTGCTGATCCGTTTGGCAAGGTCAGAGTTGATCTCTTCTTCTGTCTTGCCTGCGAACAGACCACCTGGTGCTGTGCCAGCAGGACCAAGCTCCATGCGGCTACGGTCTTGGAAGTGTTCTGGGTCTGCAGCCTTGAGAAGAGCCAGAGCCAGTGTGTCGCTGAACATGCACTCAGCACCGACCTGAAGTCCTTGATGGAAGATCGGACGCTCCCAGCCTTGGAATGCGCGCCTTGCTGCTTCGTCCTTCCATGCTTCGACACCAAGTCTGAGTGCTTCGTTCAGTGCAGCGCAGAAGCCTTCATTTTCCTTCTTGAACGCGTACACAGACAGACGACTCATATTGAGCTCTTCACATGCGAGTGTGAGGTTCCCAGTCGATGCGACGGCGCCAAGCAGAGCAGGTATGGTGACGGACGTCAATGGAGTGTAGGCTTGGACACCGTGGATCATCCAACTATCTTTGTGAATGATGACGTCCTGAGCGCCTTGTGCTGAGCCTGCCCCTGGTCTCACTTTCTTCTTCGTGCCGTCAGGCATGACTACGTCTATAACTGCCTTGCGGACGACCCTCGTGCTTTGCCGTGACGCGTACGCACTATTTGCTGGCATTAACCCACCAGGGTACATAGCCTTTGATGGTTTCGGCTTCTTTGGTGGAGCCAGTGGAGCCTTAGGTGCTTGAACTGCGCGTGGTTTCCTAGGCTGCGATGGAGGCTTGGCCGCAGGCTGTGCAGGCTGCTGCTTTGTCTTTGTTGCCACGTGTGATCCTCGTGTTGTGATGAACAAAGGGCATTGTACTTGGTGCCCACCACTATGCGGGCGGACTGGCGAAAGAAGACGTTATTCCACGTGTCACAAAGTCCTCAGTGCCATGCGCACAGCAATCGGAAGAGATGCATTTGTGGTCTCGCGTCTTATGGGAGTCTCATATCCACAAATACCAGCAATAGCGGAATGCAAACACTTCTAACAGAATTACGAGAATAATAGGTCAACTTCTCTTTAAAAGAAGTAGCTTAGCTTTTCTAATATATATAGATATTAGAGATGCTAAATACATTCTTACTCTGGTAAGTTGGCTCAGAATTCGCGCTATTCTGTTATTGTGGTGTTAGAAGCTGTTTTAGGTACTAGAATACTCGATACTTATTACCTTTATCCAGTTTGGAATGTATATGGACGCAAAAATCAGAGAGTCACTGTTCGATGTGTTAAAACGCATCCCACTCAAGACACGCAAAGAATTATCCACGCAGATCACAGATCTGTGCGAGATAACTGGGCTCGAAAATAACTTCATGTTTAATCGTTGTGGCCTGTACACAGGTGCAAGAACTGAGTCCGCGCGCACCAACATAAGTAAAGCAGGAACGCTAAAAAGACTCAATATGCCTCGCTATTGGGTTTGGATTGAGGGTCATTCCTTGCCAAAAGAGGCTACATTGTCCGAGGCTGCTGAGTTCATGGGGGTATCAGAAACGTCCATAAAGGTCCGAGTTTCGAGCGGAAGGCATTACGAGCGAGAACGAAACCACTCAGAATTTACCAATATGGGTAAGAAAAAGGGGCTCCAAGATGGCATCCATGTCTGTTCAAAGATGGGTCCTGAAGATCTGGAGCGCTTTGAAAAGGAGTATAAAGAAAAACTCCACCGCGGAGAATTCGACATACAATCGGTTTCGTCAGCGCGTCAGTAAAGGTGGTCATTCGATTTAATTCGTTTCGCCACCCAAACAGGTGGTCCTCAGCAAATTGCCGACGCGTTGGCACCCTTATTCAGGAACTTGCATGTCTGATGCAAAACAACTAGCAGCTGAAAAGCTAGAATCATCCGGCCTCACACTGGCCGACGCTAAGATTCTCAATATCACTTGGAACGAACACGGTAATAAAGTAGACAGTATCTACCCAGATGTTCCGGTTCTAGTCTTCAACTACATGGATCCTCGCACAGGCGAAGCGTCCCATTTCAAACCAGGTTACCCAGCGTACCAGCGCATCAGGACTCTCAAGGATCCTGCTGGGTTCGCAGCTCAGACTACTAAGAAACCTGTCAGGTATCTTCAGCCAAAGGATTCTGGAGTTGCAGCGTATTTCCCATCGAACGTCGACTGGTCGAAGATCCTAGATGATCCTGATGAGCCTATCATCATTACTGAGGGCGAACTCAAAGCTGCTAAGGCCTGCAAAGAAGGTTTACCAACCATTGGTCTTGGAGGTGTGCACTCCTTCAAAAGCGCTAGGCACGGTCTTCTATGGCTGACAGAGTTAGAAACGGTTAACTGGGTAAAGCGTCCTGTTTTCATCTGCTTCGACTCAGACACACGGACCAATGAGAATGTCTGCAACGCCACGAATGAGATTGCGAAGTCCTTAGAGCGTAGAGGTGCACGTCCATATGTGCTACCCATGCCCGATATCGAAGGTCTTGGCAAAACTGGGCTTGATGACTTCCTGGTGGCAAAGAACGTTGAGGAGTTTGAGACTTACAAAGCAGGAGCTGCTCAATTACTGACTGCGATCGAGCCACTCTTCAGATACAACGAGCAATACATCTTCATCCATAACCCAGGCATCATCCTCAAGAAACCCACTGGACAGAAAATCAGCCCATCTGCCTTCACCGGCTCTGAAACCACGTCTGAGATAGCTGAGCAATATCTCACTGCGAAAGGTGCGGTTTCCATTCGAGCAGTGGCCGCAGGACTTTACTGGCTCAGGTGGCCTTTGCGCCACGCAGTAGAAACACTTACATACTACCCAGGCAAAGAGCAAATTATTAGCCCAGGAACTTACCAGTCAGCGTGGAACACATGGCCAGGTTGGGGTTGTGAACCAGCAAAAGGAAGTGTGAAGCCATTCACCGACTTGGTAGATCATCTTTTCACAGGAGCATCTAATGAGGCAAAACTTTGGTTTCTTCGATGGCTTGCGTACCCTCTTCAATTCCCAGGGACTAAGCTGTTCACTTCAGTCCTATTGTGGGGAGTTAGACACGGAACTGGAAAGTCCCTTATTGGATACACGCTGGGAAAGATCTATGGACGAAATTTCACTGAACTCAATCAAAAGAACATTGATGGAGACTTCAATGAGTGGGCCGAGAACAAGCAGTTCGTCATGGGAGACGACGTCACAGGTACAGACAAACGCCATGACTCAGACCGGCTCAAGAAGCTCATTACCCAAAGTGAAATTCGTCTTAACATCAAGCACGTCCAAACCTTCGTCATCCCTGACTGCATCAACTATTACTTTACGGCCAATGGACCAACTGCACTTTTCTTGGAAGACGATGACCGACGCTCTTTCGTCCATGAAATAACTGCGGCTCCACTTAGTGAGGCATTCTACAAAAAGTACGATACGTGGATGCATGGAGACGGTCCATCTGCCTTGTTTCACTATCTCAAAACCGAGATAGACTGCTCTGCCTTCAACCCAGCAGCTCCTGCTCTTCGCACTGAGTCCAAGGAGCGGATGATCGCTGACGTCAGATCAGACCTTGGTGAATGGGTCAACATGCTTCTGTCTAACCCAGAAGAGGTTCTGAAGGTTGGCCAAGTTGCTTTGCACTACGACCTGTACACCAACAAAGAACTTTTGGCTCTCTACGATCCAGAAGGACGGAGCAAGGTCACAGCCAATGGTCTTGGTCGAGAACTCCGCCGTGTTGGCGTTTGGTATGCACTCCAAGGTAGAACCATTGCAACTAAGAAGCAGGTCAGCCGCTTCTATATAGTGCGCAACCAGATAAAGTGGGAAGCCGCTAAACTGAATGAGATTCAGGACCATCTGAACTCACCACCAGCTCCAGACCGCAGAAAAAAGTATTGAGCGCTTGCAAATAAGTGTTTACAAACAGGTAGATGCGCATTATAATTTCCTCATCAACAACCAACCTGCTGAGGAACATCATGACAACACAACCAGACGAAAAGATTCTTGGCAAGATCAAGAAGTGTCTCGCTCTTGCGACGAGCTCAGAGCCACATGAAGCAGCTGCGGCCATGCGCCAAGCTCAGAAACTCATGGAGCTTCACGGCATCGGCCAGATTGATGTCAAGCGTTCTGACATTGGTGAAGTCCAAGTCAGCAGCAAAGTCTCAGTTAGCAAGGTCAATCCTTGCTAACTGAGTCTCATGAACACCGTGGCAAAAGCCTTCGGTTGCCAACTGATGTGGGAATGTAGTGCTAGTTGGATGACTGACGTCTACGGCAAATACGTCTTCATTGGCCTGAAAAGCCAGACTGAACTGGCACAGTACACAGCTGAAGTCATGCAGCGGAAACTGTTGAAGGCCAAGACTGAGTTCTCCAAGACCTTGATGAAGTATACACCTCGGGCCTACAAATCAACTCAGCTCAATGGGTTTTGCCTTGGTTGGGTGAACGAAGTCTCCAAAACAGTTCACGCTTTTGCCCTGGACGAAGAAACTAAGCAGATGATCACTGACCACGTTGAAGAGAAGACAATTGGCAAGGCCAAGAACCGGGTCCAAAGGTACAGTACTGCTGGATACCAAGCTGGCCTTGAAGCTGGGTCTGGCGAATCCATCCATCGTCCAATGGGCGCTCAACAGAACTTGATGATTGGAGCATGATATGAGTATCAAATGTCCTTTTGAATTGGACTCTCAAACAATCTGGAGGGTCCTTGACAAACCATGGGGAAAAAGTGTGCCACCAGAAGATGCTACATACCCAGTTTGTGGTGTTGTATACAAGATACATCTCACGCATGGTGTTGATCAAGACATCACTGAAATTCTTGACTGGTTTTATGTCGTGGCTTACACAGCTGGGAAACCAGTTGCGAAGCCGCCGTGTATCAATTTAGATGAGTACGCCGGCACATATGGTGGATACACTGCTGACCAGCCAAAGCCTACTATTTGGCAGCGAGTTCTAGGCATCTTATTTAAACCTGCTCACAAATAAGTGTTTACAAGTAGGTAGATGTGCGCTATAATTGCTTCATCAACAACCAACCTGCTGAGGAACATCATGGCAAGACTCTTCAAACTTGAACCGAACAAGACCTACGCCACTGAAGCTAACGCTGTCAAGGCCGTCGAGAAGAAGTATCCAGAAGCATCGAACGACAATCTGGTTTACTTCCTGCAGAGAACTGAGGACGGACGCTTCTTCCCAGTGTTCGTCGGCCAGCGCGCAATCAATGCCCAAGTGCATTTCCATTTCAACGTAACTTGCTAAGGATTGCTATGAAACCATACGGAGTGCCTAGGCGCAAAGACACTGAGAACCCAGACAAAGCTGACATCAAATACTTTGGGTTTTCTAGCTCTGATCGCTGCAGTAAAGCAGACCGCGGTAAGAATGAATCTCACCGTATCTGGAAAAAGAAAGCTCGTGCAGGCTTCAAACGCGAATTGTTAAAGAAACAATTGTGAAAATCTACCTCGTCCATGTTGGCGCTTTGATTTACCTCGACTCTCAGACTTGCAGCATCGATGCAATCCTCCATGCTATGGACTTGTTTCCTGGAGCTTGCATCAGTGCGAAATTGTTTAAGGTGTAGCATTGGACCCAACCATTAAAGACAGACATCCTGGAGGTCATGCGATCTCTAGGAACTGCAACAAATGCCTCAAGCCTGCTCACACCTAAGTTGGCAGCGGAATGAGGTTCGTGTTTGGAATGAAACGCTGGGTGTGCAAAGTGTGTAACTCAGATTGATGCAAAGGTGAAACAGAATGTCAAAACGATTTGAACAATGGTTTGCAAAGTATGTGGACCTTAGCGCTGACCGCGTACGAGATATGTGGAATGGAAGTACCTACACTGATCGCACGTATTACGTAGAGATTGCGTGGGCTGCATGGCAAGAAGCTGTCAACGTTGTAGCACGGTAACAGGAGAACAAGTAATGAAGATCAAAGTATCAGAGTCCATAAACATCCAAATCGACTGGCTGGTGGCGAAATGCTTGGGAGATGAAGTCAATTGGTTGAATTGGTACCTTGAGTATCAGCAACATGCGGGGTGTTATTCCACTGACTGGGCTCAAGGAGGTCCAATCATTGAAAAATACAAGATTGAACTCGCTCTGTCAAGTGATGGTGAAGTCGCCGGTGAAAGTGGTTGGTACTCATGCATGAGCAATGACACAAGATCTACTGAGGAGCTCTGTTATGCAGATGGAGCAACACCATTGATTGCAGCCACGCGCTGTTTCATTGTGTCAAAGCTGGGTGATGAAGTGGAGGTGCCAGATGAGCTCGTCTAAGAAGCCAAAGGCCAATGATGTTATCGTCATTGACTCTTACCAACCAGACTACAAACGCAAGTGCATTAACTGTGAGCAAACTCCTGTTGTCACAGCAGTCAAGAATGGCAAAGTTGTCTACCAGGGTGACATGTGTGGACCATGCACTTGGGGTGAGTCTGAGACCATTGACCCAGCAACTTGGAATAGCTAAGCCATGAACATGATTCTGGTGATCATGTCAATGCTTCTAACTGTCGCCATCATATCTATGATGACCACCGTCTTCGGATGGTTGGGTGTTATTCCAACAGTGATATTGTTTATGCTTATAGCAACGGTGGTATCATTATGAATGTGTATCAAATCAGAATCTGCAACGCAACTCTTTCGAAGTTGAAATGTGGTGCAATCACAGTGAAATTAATCGAAGCCTACATCCGTAACCATGAAGCTTTGGCAAAACTCCACATTGATACTGGGCTGTCTATGGAGAAGATGAAGCTTACCGAGTCAGCTCGCCGCTGCAGGAACAAAGCGCGTCGCTATACAGAAACCATCGAGGCCCTCAGGCAAGCGATTCAGATGTACAAAGATGTGGTTGGCTACTAAATAAATTCAAATAGTTGAAAATAACTGTTTACAACTCCATAAATGTGATGTACAATACACCTACGCACAAACAATACCGGATGTGCGAACCAACCTGCTGAGGAACATCATGGAAAAGTACATCGAGTTGAAACAAAGCTCTAACCCTAAGTCTTTCATGTTTCAGAATAAAATTCACACGCCAAAGACTTACACTGTTAGCATTGTTTCAGGAAACACCAAGATTTTCACTAAACCAAAGCTTGGGTATGGTGTGCCAGAAGAACTTAATGAAGTCAAAGCTCGCGAGTGGGCTTCTGAAGTTGCTAATGCTCTTGGTCTAGACGTTATTGAGTCGTAAACTAACCTGCTGAGGACCTTACCATGGACATGTCAACCGCCACCCAATACAACACACGCGACTCTGCCACCTCTGCCCTACGCAAGATTGGTATCACGAAGTCTGACTATGACGACTTCATCGTCCGTC
>Ga0302215_10000145_pt1 | contig 53024 bp, 23 predicted proteins | sample II_Fen_N3_1_FD_194580 | JGI IMG/M metagenome (GOLD analysis project Ga0302215, IMG submission 194580) | Peat permafrost microbial communities from Stordalen Mire near Abisko, Sweden - II_Fen_N3_1 | ecosystem: Environmental > Terrestrial > Soil > Wetlands > Permafrost | place: Sweden: Abisko... | reverse complement strand
TTTTTAAATAATTAATGTGTTGCATTTGAGATTGATTGGTTAATTGATTCGCACAAATTATTTATTAGTATTAGGTATTAGTTAATATTGCGTGCATGAGGCTGATTGTTCTGCTCTGGTCAGCACAGTCAGCCTTATTTTCATGATGTATTTTTGTAAGTGTTGTTAATCAACAATTAAGTAACACTTACCACAAGCCCAATGGAATCAAACAGTGATATATTTCCAAAATTATGACGAGCAGTAGTAACAACTCTAAATCAATCTTTACATTAAACGATGACTTTAGTTAAATAAAATCAACTTATCAATGAGTCATGTATTTTGATTGGTTCTTATGAGTTTACAAACCGGTCTACATTCAGAAACTTTACTTATAAACGAATAAAATAATGCTGTACTAATCTGAATAGTATCACCCATTATTTCAAAATATTATCATATATAAATATCAAAAAATAAATTAAAAATGAAATTAAATCGTTTTCTTTTAGCTGCAATTTCCTTGTTGGCAATGACTCCTATTTTTGCGCTAAGTAAAAATGGCAAAAAAGCGGAAACACCCCAACGGGTAATCAATGTTGATTATAGTGCAGAAAAAGGTGCTATGAATACCATGTTCAAGCAATGTGTCGGAGCCGGAAGAGCCAACGAAGGTCTTCGAGCCGATTGGCAGCAACAATTGGCGTTTGTGAAAAAAGAATGCGATTTTAAGTATATCCGCATGCATGGTCTTTTGACTGATGATATGGCTGTTTACTCGGAGGATGAAAAAGGAAATCCCATGTACAACTATATGTATGTGGATGCATTGTATGATTATTTGTTAAGCATTGGGGTTAAACCATTTGTGGAATTAGGATTCATGCCTAATGCACTGGCAAGTGGTCATCAAACAATCTTTTGGTGGAGAGGAAATGTCACTCCTCCCAAAGACTATAATAAATGGGAAGATTTTATTCGTAACCTTACCCAACATTTTACTGAACGTTATGGTGTGGCTGAAGTAAAAACCTGGTATTTTGAAGTGTGGAACGAACCAAATCTATCGCCCGGATTCTGGACCGGCACACAAGCTGACTATTTCAAATTGTATCAGTACACTGCAAAAGCCGTCAAAAGTGTGAATCAGGATTATAAAGTTGGTGGACCGGGAACAGCTGGTGCAGCGTGGGAAAGTGAGATGATCGATTTTTGTGTAAAAAATAATATTCCAATTGATTTTATCAGCACGCATTCATATGGTGTTCAACAGGGATTTCTTGATGAATATGGTCATAGTGGTACAGTTTTGAGCAAAGATTCGATGGCTGTAAGTGGTGATGTGCTACAGTCCCGAAAAGAAATTGCGGCTTCTGCTAAACCAAACCTGGAGTTGCATTATACAGAATGGAGTGCATCTTATACTCCTGCCGATCCTATTCACGACAGTTATCATGAAGCGTCATATATTCTGGAAAAAACCAAACAGGTAGGAAGTGCAGCCAATTCAATGTCATATTGGGTATTTACTGATATTTTTGAGGAACCAGGTCCTCGCTTTACGCCTTTTCACGGAGGATTTGGACTGCTTACCATTCAGGGAATTCCAAAATCAGCATTTTATGCATACCAATTTATGAATAAACTTGGAAAAACTGAATTGAAAAATTCAGATACCCGTTCATGGGCGACCAAAACTGATAATAGCGTTCAATTGCTTCTTTGGAATTTTACAAACACACTCCCTGATTCAGTAAATAACCAGACTTATTATGTGAAAGATCTACCCTCTAAATCCAAGGGTAAAGTGAAAGTCAGTATATCTCACGTACCGGCAGGAACATATACACTGGAGGTTTATAAAGTAGGATATCGCGTTAATGATGCTTACACACAATATGTTGACATGGGAAAACCAAAACAGCTAAACAGACAGCAGGTTGAAGAGTTGAAAAATCATAATAATGGTTCTCCTATTGTCGCTGAAACAATTGAGGTTAAGAATGGTACGCCATTCTTAAAGGAACTTGACATTCGCGAAAATGATGTTTTTTTGCTAAATTTAGTAAAGCACTAATGTATTTAGAAGATTATTTATAAATTTGTCGATGTTAGGTTATTAAGTTTCTCCGTTTGTGGGAATTCATTTACTATACTGTGTCTTGAATCTAAACAAATTTGATTTTAAATGAAAACGAGTAAAATTAGAATTTTGCTTCTAATTGCAATTCCTTTCTTTTTGAGTTTTGGGTCGAAAGCTCAGGGATTGTATGTCGGAACCAATTATCATCCGCACGATGATAAAAATATCGAAAAAATCAAAAAGGGGCCTGAAGTTCCAACGGGTGTGATGGCACGTCAGATTGACAAAAACCATTATTTGTATCTGAATGGAAGCGGAGAACCTAAAGAGATTCCATTCAAAGGAAAAGCAAAAAGTATCCTCTTTGATAAAAACTACGATGGTAATTTCAAAATTGCCCCTTACGAACCGGAATTTATTGAAATAAAGTAATATTGGTAAACGCCTATGATAACCGAAATGGAGAAATTAAACGGTTGTCATAGGTATTTTTTGTTTCTGAAAAATCTAAAAATGCTTCCTTATTGGTTGAAAATCACTCTAATTTACTTCCCTATGAAAAACCACAAAAGACATCTTTACATACTTGGAATATTTTGGGTTATCACCTTCCAAAGTATTATTGGACAGTCATCTTATATTTTTCATCATTTAGAAACAAGTGACGGTCTTTCAAATAATTCAGTAAAAGCAATTTTAAGAGATAGTTATGGATTTCTTTGGATAGGAACTGAGTCTGGATTAAACAGATATGATGGATATGGATTTAAAGTCTATTCAATGCATACAGGCATACCTAATACTTTAATTTCAAATGATATAATAGGATTGCAACAAGATGGTTTAGGCAATATTTGGGTCGATTTTGGATATGCTTATATGGTTTACAAAAGAGATAGAGACTATTTTCTATCTGATGCAAAAAAGTTATTACTTGGTCTGGGCATACAATCGGATCAAAACTGCAAAGTGTATGTTGATAAAAAGCATAATCTATGGGTATTAAATAGAAAGTCGATTTTCGTTCATAATGTTCTGAAAAATACGACGCATTCTTTTAAATTAAAAACACCTTTAGTTGAGGCTGCTACAACAGAAATAAGTGATAATGGTGAATATCTTTATACCCTTCAGCCGTCAGGTGTTTGCTGGCAAATGAATAAAAATTCAGGAGTTCAAACGCCAATAGAATTGCCTGAAATTTTTAGAAAAAACCAAATGAATAATTCCAAGCTTTATGTAGATAACCATAATGGATTGTGGGTTTATTATAGTAAAGATGAACAAGTATTTTACAGAAAGGATAAAACTCAAGGTTGGAAATTGATAGAATTGAAATCTGAAATTAAGGCTCAAAGTAATATAATTACAATTACAGAGGATCAGATTGGCCAAATATGGATTGGAACTGATCATAAAGGTTTGTTTATCTATAATAAAGCTGATGAAAGAATAACAAATATTGTCAATCAACCGTGGAAACACACTTGCTTGGCATCTAATAATGTAAGTAGTATTTATATAGATAATATTGGCACTGCCTGGATTGGTCACAATAAAAAAGGGCTCTCATTTTATCATGAAAGCTTTCAGAATTTTATCAATATCCAGCATCAAGAATGTCCTGATATTACCACTATATTGGAAGATCATCGTGGGGATATTTGGTTAGGCACAGATGGTAATGGATTATATATCAAGCAGAAATCTAACAGTTTGGTGAAGAAGCTTCCTATACCTAACACTGCAATTGTCTCTGTCATTGAAGACCGGAAGGGGCGTATTTGGATTGGCACATATTTAAAAGGGCTGTTTTGTTATGATAACGGAAAGATTATACAATATACAACGAGTAATAGCAAACTATCAAATAACAATATATGGAGTCTGAAGGAAGATCGATATGGAAATATATGGATAGGAAGTTTAGGTGGGAAAATTCAGGAATTGAAAGCAAATTCAGATTTTATTAGTTCTCTGACAACACCCTTCGATGATCCCGTCCACGCATTGGATATGTTTTATGATGGTGGCGATAAAGTATATGTCGGTACTGGATATGGACTTTTGACAATTGACATAACAACCAACAGAAAAACCATGCATTATGGAAATAAGCGTGGAGATCAACCATTCAAGCAGCAACAAATATCAAATGTATATAAAGATGAGAGAAATATCTTATGGATTGGAACCAGAGATGGACTAACTATATGGGATCAAAAAAAGGATACAATTTACAAGTTCGATAAAGTCAACGGTCTATGTGACAATATAGTTAGAGGTATAATAGAAGATAATCTCAAAAATATCTGGATAACAACAAGCAACGGCTTATCAATATTGACTGTTAATCGGGAGTCAAATAATGTGTTGTCAATATCAAGCAGGAACTTTTCTGTAAAAGATGGTTTGATTAAAGATTATTTCAATAATCACTCTATATGCAAGCTTAGAAATGGAGATATTTTACTCGGATCAACTGATGGTTACACTGTTTTTGACCCGAATAAAATGACTGGTAAAGATCAGCCAGTGGCAAAAGTTATATTTACCGGATTAACTGTGGGAAATGATGTTATACAAGTAGATTCTATTTATAATGGACACAAACTGCTCGAACAATCAATTGAACTTACATCATCATTAACCTTCAAATATAATGATAAACTTATCTCATTGCAGTTTGCAGCCGGAGATTTATTAAACTCGGATAAAGTAAAATATGTATATCAAATTGAAGGCTTTAACAACCAATGGATCCCAACACACGATAATAAAATCATAATATCCTCATTGCCTACCGGGAAGTATAAACTTCTGATAAAAGCTTGCAATAGTGATGGGGTTTGGAATAATGACCCAACCGCATTATTTATAAAGGTAACTCCCCCATTCTATGCTTCCATTTGGGCATATATTTTATATGCAATTTTAACTGGAGGTCTATTAATGTACTATTTACGCAAGAAAGAGGAACGCCACAGAATAAAATTAGAGCAACATCGGGTTCAGATGGATCACGAGAAAGAAATGCATATTAATGAGATGAAGTTAAGGTTTTTTACAAACATTAGCCACGACTTGCGCACACCACTTACACTCATTATCACACCATTACAAATTTTACTGAATGAAGCTGCGAATGAAAGCATGTATAAGAAATTGAGTACAATATATAAAAACGCACAACAACTGCTCACATTGATAAATTCGTTGCTCGACTTCCGTAAACTAGATGTTGGTGCCGAAACATTAAATCTGAAATCTGGCGATTTTATTCACCAAATCAGGGATATTTACACTTCATTTTGCGATTATGCAGCTCAACGCAAGATTAAATTTTCCTTGTTCAATGAAATTGAAAGCCTCTCGATGCAGTTTGATCATGATAAAATACAAAAAACACTCACCAATTTACTTTCAAACGCATTTAAGTATACTCCTGATGGAGGAATCATTGACATCAACATAACAAAACTATCTGACAATGTATACGTTAGCGTATCTGACTCAGGACCTGGCATTAAAAACGAAGAAAAAGAACACGTATTTGAACGATTCTATCAAGCACCACAGAAACAAGAAAAAACCGGTAGTGGGATTGGCTTGCATATTGCAAATGGATATGTCAGTCTTCACGGAGGTACTATCACCGTAACTGATAATGTGCCACAGGGTAGCGTATTCACTTTTAGACTTCCAATTAGAGAAGCAGTTGATGAAAATAGTGAAGAATCTTCTACACAAAAAATAGAAGAGGAAATTACGGTCGAAGAGATAGAAAGCGAAGGAATTGTCACAACTAAACCAGTATTGCTATTTGTAGATGACAATACGGATTTTTGTGAGTTCATGGCTGATAATCTTAGTGAAGAATATACTGTAATAACTGCAAACGATGGTCAAGAAGCAATAGAACAATTAGATAAGTTCGACGTAACCATTGTTGTAAGCGATGTTATGATGCCGGTAATGAGTGGAACCGAATTGTGTAGCCGGATAAAAACAAATATCTATTGGTCACATATTCCGGTAATTCTACTGACAGCACGTACTGCAGAAGAATACCAAATTGAAGGTTTTGAGCTAGGTGCGGACGATTACATTACAAAACCGTTCAATTTTGATATATTAAAACTACGTATTCAAAAATTCATAGAATGGACTGAGAAGTGCCACATCACTTTTAGTCAGAAAATGGATGTTTCTCCCTCAGAAATTACTATCACATCGTTAGATGAAAAGCTTATAGAAAAAGCGATCAAGGTAGTGGAAGAGCATATGAATGATACTGATTTTTCGGTCGAAATTCTTGGAGAGTTTCTGGGTCTTAGTCGTAGTCACCTTTACAAGAAACTAATGGTTATTACCGGTAAAGGTCCCGCTGATTTTATCCGAACAATCCGATTGAAACGTGGACGTCAGCTTCTAGAAAAAAGTCAATTACAAATCGCAGAGATTGCCTATGAAGTAGGTTACAATTCTCCTAAAAGGTTTACCATTAATTTCCGCGAAGAATTCGGACTTTCCCCCTCGGAGTATCTACGTATTCATAAACAACAGGAATAATACATAAACGCACCCAATACAGTACATAACGTCTCCTGATGTATCAAGAGATATTTTACTTTTACTGCACTATTATGTTGTAACGAATTTGCTTTTTATAATAGCGTTAAATATCGTACAGTTAGCAGTATAAATAAAATTGTATAGTAGGTGCAGTCCATTTAGTATGTTGGTATTGCATTTATTTTAACCTTAAAATAAATCATAAATATCATAATACAAATGAAAAAAAACTCACTTATTTCTTTTTTAATCATCGCATCAACATGTTTGGCGAGTAGTTCCAATGGTTATAAAAATCCTGTAATTCAAGGCTGTCATCCTGACCCTAGTATATGCAAAGCAGGAGAAGATTATTATTTAGTTACAAGCAGTTTCGAATACTTTCCAGGGGTGCCTTTGTTCCATAGCAAAGATTTAATTCATTGGGAGCAAATTGGTCATTGCTTGACCAGAACCTCTCAGTTACCACTCGATAAATGTGGTACTTCAGGGGGAATCTATGCTCCTACCATCCGTTATTACAAGGGGATTTTTTATATGATTACAACAAATGTTTCGAGAGGAAACTTTATTGTACACACCAAAGATCCGGCCGGAGAATGGTCGGAACCTGTATGGCTTAAACAGTCAGGAATTGATCCATCGCTTTTCTTTGAAGATGACAAATGTTATTTGACTGCTAATCCCAATAACACTATCTATTTATCGGAAATAAACCCTTTAACCGGTGAACAACTAACAACCAGTAAAGCAATTTGGTCAGGAACAGGAGGTCGTTATCCTGAAGCTCCGCATATTTACAAAAAGGATGGGTGGTATTACCTAATGATTTCAGAAGGAGGTACTGAATACGGTCACAAAGTGACTATAGCGAGGAGTAGAAACATAGATGGCCCTTATGAATCAAATCCTGCAAATCCTATATTGACTCACTCCAACGTCAATGCTCAATGGAATTCGATTCAAGGTACCGGACATGCTGATTTAATTCAGGCAGATGACAACTCTTGGTGGATGGTGTGTTTAGCCTTTCGCCCGCAAACAGGTCAGCATCACTTATTAGGCAGAGAAACATTTTTGACACCGGTAAAATGGGATACCAATGCCTGGCCTGTTGTCAATGGGAATGGGACTATTGATATAAATATGAATGTACCCACTTTGCCATATAAACCTGTAAAGGAGTCTTTGTATAGTACCAATTTTACTGAGAAAAAATTAGGTTTTGAATGGAATTATCTTAGAAACCCTTCAACAAATAATTACTCATTAACTGAAAACCCGGGTCATCTCCGTTTAAAAGCATCTCCGATAAAGTTAGACGACATTGATTCGCCAACATTTATTGGCAGAAGACAAGAGCATGTTACATTTACAGCAACCACAACAGTGGATTTATTTGACTCACAAATCGGTGATGAATCGGGAGTTACGGTTTTTATGAACAATAAATCACATTACGACCTATTATTAAAACAAACATCAAATGGAAAACGGTCAATTGTGCTTCGGTACCGGCTTGGCGAATTGACACATACAGCTACAGAAATTATTATACCTAAAGGTAAAGTGTACTTTCAGGTAAAGGGAACTGCTGATTTCTATTCATTTGCCTATTCTACTGATGGCAGCTTATTCCATGAACTTAATAGAATGGATGCACGTTATTTAAGCTCTGAAACAGCCGGAGGATTTACCGGGATTTATTTGAGCCTTTTTGTGACTTCACAGAATGAACACTCAAAAGCTTTTGCGGATTTTGATAAATTTACTTATTTGCCAGATAACCAATAAATATACATCTGCAAAACTAAGATATTATGAAATTTCACGTAAGAAAAAATCACCTATTGTTGGCTGCACTATGTTTCTTCGCTGCAAATACGGTATTTGCACAAGATATAAGCATAACTGTAAATGCCACTGTCGATAAAAAAGTTGTATCTCCATATATTTATGGACGCAACAATACCTTTGATAAACCCACACAGTTTTACAAAGATGCCGGATTGCGTTTTTCCCGTATGAATGGTGGTAATAATGCTACAAAATACAATTGGAGGAAAAAAATATCAAGTCATCCCGACTGGTATAATAACGTATATGACAATGATTGGGATAAAACATCTAAAGACATCTCCACAACTTATCCTTACATGCAACAAATGTATGCATTTCAGCTTATTGGAAGAGTAGCTTCAAGTAAAAACTATAATTTCAATGACTGGGGTTATAATCAATCGCAATATTGGTTCGGTGTAGGTCAGAATCTGGCTGGTGGAGGTGTACCTAACACAACTGATAGTCAAAATGCTTCCAAAGCATTAAAAGAGGGTGATATTAATCTCTATACGCAAGAATGGCCGGCAGATTCAACTGTTGCAATTTTGAATCATTGGTTTGGAAAAAATGGTTTGGGGTTGAATAAAAACCAATTTCTATACTGGAATATGGATAACGAACCGGATGTATGGAACGGAACCCATGATGATGTAATGAAGACTCTTATACCTGCGTCTGAGTTCATGGATCGTTATATTGAAATAGCTAAAAAAGCTTGTGTTTTGTTTCCCGGGATTAAATTTTGTGGTCCTGTTACCACAAGTGAATGGCAATGGTACAAGTGGGGAGATAATGGTATAAATATAAACGGGAAATATTACTGCTGGCTTGAGTATTTTATCAAAAGATGTGCAGATGAAGAGAAAACCTCCGGTGTTAGAGTACTCGATGTGGTAGATCTTCACAATTATCCGTGGGCAAAAAACGGCGATGTTGATGCTTTGCAATTACACAGAATGTATTACGATACAGATTATGCCTATGCAGGTGCCAATGGCTTGTATACACTAAACGGTGGTTGGGATACAAGTTTGAACAAGGAATACATTTTTAAACGTATAAACGATTGGTTGACAAAATATTTTGGTCCTGACAACGGAATTACTTGTGCAGTCAGCGAGTGGAGTCCGGCATCTTCAGAGTCAAATCCCAGCGTTACTTCTGTAGTATACGCTTCGCATCTTGGCACTTTCGCGAATAATGGCGTTGAATTCTTTACCCCATGGACCTGGATGAATGGCATGTGGGAAACACTACATCTTTTCAGTCGCTATGCAAAAAACAACAGTGTATCAAGCATTTCATCTCTCGAGAATACGGTTTCGGCCTATACCACTGTAAACGAAGTTGCCGACTCGATGACCGTTATGATTGTGAATCGCGACATGAGTTCCTCACGTAAGGTGACGGTAAATTTAAATGGGTTTCCTGTATCTAACGGTAGCTACTCCACACTACAGTTGTCATCACTTCCAGCAAGCGAAACATTTGTATCGCATACCAGCAACGCTTTGAAGCAAAATTCTGTAGCGGTTAATTCGAATTCATTTTCAATAACTGTACCTTCACTTTCGACAACAGCAGTTATATTGAAATCAACAACAACCGGAATTCAGAATATAAAAAGTCAAACAGATGAAATAAAAGTTTTTCCAAATCCGGCAGCAGATAAGCTAAATGTCAGTATAAGCTCCAATGTTGCCGAACCAACAGAAGTTATTATTTATGACCAAAGCGGAAGGAAAATGGAATCTTTGGAGACGGCTTATGACGGATCAACACCAATAATAATGGATGTTTCGTCACTTTCGGGAGGATTTTATTTGTTACTCGTTAAAAAAAATCATTTCACATCTAACAAACGCTTCTTTATTGAAAAATAAATCGACATAATATTAATATTAAAAAGAGTATTTTCCCTTAAAGACAAAGAATTGCTTTAAAGATAGTTGCAAAAGCAATATATTAAAAGAAATAAATTCGGCATACCTATAGATTCATAAAGTATGAAAAGGCGAGTCACAAAATACCAAAAGGAAATTCCTTCTGATATAACTTTACTATGTTAATGCAACATAAGTAGTCGTTTCCTGACACAAAACAATACCATGTCAAAACAAAACTTAAGATATCTTTACAACTGTTATTCATTGACTAAATGCATAGAATAAAGTAAATGCAGTTGGTTATGAAATAAACAATTATAAAATTATTAACTTTAAATTCAACTGAATTATGAATGAAAATCATGTGATTCAATGTGTTCGAAGGGTAGCAAAAAACCTTTTTAACAAGTACGTAATCCTTGCGGTGACGCTGTGTTCTTTTGGACTGGTTTCGGCACAAAATTACGAAGGGAAAATTTCGGGTAAGGTCATATCCGAAAAAGATGGAGAACCTCTTATTGGAGTTAACATTATGGTAAAAGGCTCTAATGTTGGAACCGTTACCGATTTCAATGGAGCATTTACACTTCAAGCTAAAATAAGTGAAACAATTGTTGTTTCATACATTGGCTATACTGCGCAAACAGTAAAAATAACTGGCACAAACTTGACAATCAGGTTAAGCGAGGATGCCAAAAATTTAGATGAAGTTGTTGTTGTCGGGTATGGCTCAGCGGAGAGAAAAAACATGGCATCATCTGTCTCAGTTGTCAAATCAAAAGACTTGACAAATTTGACTACCACTAATGTTCTTCAGTCTTTACAAGGAAAAATAGCTGGCGTACAAGTGACAAATAATAATGGAGACCCTGGTTCAGGCGCACAAATTGTTATTCGTGGAGTAGGTTCATTTACTAACTCTGCTCCCTTATATGTAATTGATGGTATTGCTGGTGGAGATATAAATGCTGTTTCTGCACAAGATATCCAGAGTATTACTGTGCTTAAAGATGCGGCAACAGCAGCGATTTATGGGTCTTCGGCTGCCAATGGTGTGGTGATTATTACAACAAAAAGTGGGGATAAGGGTACCTTAAAGGTCTACTATGATGGATCGTATGGTATTTCTACCGTTGCTAAGAAAATGAGTATGCTAAATGCTTCTCAGTATGTTGATTTGGTGACAGATATTCAAAAAAATAATGGCAGTGGTGTTACTGATTATCTTAAAAGTTCTGATGCTCGGATTACTAGAACTAATTGGCAGGATGCTATATTCAGAACTGCACCCATCACTGAACATAGTTTGAGATTGAGTGGTGGTAATGAGTCTGTTAAATACTCTTTTTCAGTAGGCTATGTCGATCAAAAATCAATTTTAATTGCTTCGGAATTTAAACGGATTAATTTTGGAACTAAACTTTCGGAAGATTTATTCAAAAGTCGACTCAAACTGGGGCAAAGTATTCGTATTACTAGCACTGAAACAGATGGTAATACCGCGAGCTTTTACGATGCTCTTAATATGCCTCCGTATTTGTCTATTTATAATTCTTCTGTTTTGGGAGGTTATGCCCGTGCTGATAAGGTTGTTGATCTCAATGACGCTAACAATCCGTTTGCTTCGGTTTATCTTTCTCCAAAAACCGATAGAGGATTACATGCTGAAGTGGATTTGAATGCTGAAGTGAATATTTTGAAAGGTTTTAATTTTAAATCACAGGCCCGCATACAAGCAGGAAATTCGCATAGTCAAACCTTTAATTATCCAGTACAAGCAGGGAATTACACTAAGTCTGCTGCAGATATGACTGAGAGTTACAGTTTTGATTATAAGTATATATTGGAAAACTTCTTCACTTACAACAAAGATTTTAATCTGCATAACATCAGCCTGACAGCTGGAAATACCTACCAACCTAGTGGTTATTATAGATCTGTATCACTTGCCGGTTCGAACTTTTCAAGCGTGGAAATCCAAAATATTGGATTAGCCAATACCAGTTCCATTACGGGTACATCTGTAAATGGTAATGCTTCAAGATTGTCGTATTTTGGTAGATTAGGATATACCTTCGACGATAAATATGTTTTTAATGCAACGTTCAGGCGTGATGCTTCCAGTGCATTTGGAATAAACAATCGTTGGGGTAATTTTTACGGCCTGGGAGCTGCATGGAGTATTTCCAAAGAGAATTTTATGAAGTCTATTTCGGCTATCGATGATTTGAAATTGCGAATTAGTTATGGAAAAACAGGGAATGACCTTATTCCCATGTTTTTGACCGGTTCAACAGTTTGGAAAGGTCAGCCTAATAATCTTGTATATTCATTCGGCGACGTTGACGGCACTTATGTTCATGGAGCAACAATTAACAGCCTTGCAAATCCTAATCTAAAATGGGAAGAGACTAACCAGTTTGATTTAGGGTTCGATCTAAGTTTAACGAAAGGAATAAAAATTGTTTTTGATTATTTTAATCGTGATAATAAGGATTTACTACTTCAAACTACTTTGTCAACATCAACTGGACTTGGAAACCCTGGGGTAACTCCTACTACGTGGGTTAATGGGGCAAGTATGAAAAACACAGGTGTTGAGATGGGTGTAACAGTTAATGGGAGCGTGAATAAGTTCAAGTGGGATGCTACAGTAAATGCAACTTATGAAACAAACAATGTTTATGCACTTGGAACCATTGGAAATACTCCAATTACTAGTGGGAACACACTTACGGATATTGGACATCCATTGGCATCGTATTATGGATATAAAGTTGATCATGTAGCTATTGATCAGACAGATGTTAATAAGTTGAACGCAATTGCTGTATCTAAAGGATTCACAGAATACCAAAGTGGGCTGAAACCTGGCGATAGAATATGGCAAGATGTCAATGGTGATGGTCATATTGATGATAAAGACAGGACTTATATAGGCAATCCATCTCCAAAGTGGCAATATGGAATAACTTTAAATGGTGAATACAAAGGATTTGATCTTCAGGTGATGTTACAAGGCGTGGCAGGTGTTGATTTAATAAATTCCACTCGTGCTACTTTTGAAGGCATGGCAAGACCTTTTAATAGCTTTTCTTCTGTATTAAACCGTTGGGAAAAACCCGGTGATATAAGCACGTTGCCTGCTGCCGGACAAGACGCGGGCAATAATACATTGTTCTCTGATTGGTACGTTGAAAAAGGGGACTATTTGCGTGTCAAAAATATTGCATTAGGGTATACTTTACCTTCGTCAGTCTTTAAATATGGTAAATTGAGAGCTTATATAGCACTCCAGAATATCCTTACTTTTACTAAATATTCTGGCTACGATCCAGAGGTTAGTGCGTCGGATAATTCTTCTACAGGATACATTTTCAACCGTGGTAATGATAACCTTCAACATCCAAACCCTAAAGTTTATCGAATAGGCTTACAATTAAACTTCTAAATTAACATGTTATGAAAAACAAAATAATAATTTTATTACTGGCAATTTTTGCATTAGCATCCTGCAGTGAAGATGTTCTTAATGTAAAAAATGAAAGCAGCTACGATGGTAGTTCGTATTTTACTAATGCAACAACTTTGACCGAAGCATCCACTGCAATGTATGCACCACTGCTTTTTCAAGGGATGTTCGAACGTGAGGGGTATTATATTTTCGATTTACTTGGTAACGATGCAGATAAAAACACACCTTTATCAGGGGGTCTTCTTACATTTCAAAATTATACGTATAGCCCAGCAACTGAAGAAGTAAGATACTATTTTAATGCCTGTTACAAAATGGTTCTTCGTGCTAATTTCACTTTAGATGCATTAAGCAAATGGCATCCTACTGCAAGTGCTGACAGCACATTAAAAGTGCGGATTACGGGCGAGGCGGAATTTATTAAATCGTTGGCTAATTTTTGGTTAGTAACTTGCTTTGGCGATGTCCCTTTAAAGAAAACTTTAGCTGATCACTACATTCTTCAACAAGGGAGAACTCCGAAAGCAGAAATTTGGGTCGACATTGAAGCTAATCTACAAGATGCTATCACTAAATTGCCTTTAGCTCAGGATTATAGTACCTCTGATTATGGACGTGCTTCCAAGGGAGCGGCTGTTGCTTTACTTGGCAAAGCATATCTTTATCAAAAAAAATACACAGATGCTCAAACTCAGTTTTTATCCTTGACCAAAGCGCCTTATCAATATGAATTGGCTTCTTCGTTAGATGATATTTTCATTAGCGATACAAAAACGAAAGAAACTATATTTGCTGTTATGCATGGTTTATGGACGGACTGGGGCGTAGGAAATGCTTATGCCATGTTTGGTGGCCAGGAGCAATGGGGCGGAGTAACAACCCATACAGGACGTGCAGCAGAGTATGGTTTCCTTGACTGGTGGAATGTTTTAGTTTCGAAAGCGTTAGTCAATGCCTATAAGTATAAGGATGAAAGTAATAATGATTATCTCGATCCGCGTGCTAAATTGACCTATTATTCAAATTTAGTTCAAGGGGGTGACACCTCATATTATGATAAAACCAGTGTTGGTAAACAATCATATCCGCAAAAAATAAAAACGGGTGAGATTTCTTGGAGAAAATATGAGATGTATGAAGTAAGACAGAGTTCCGGGAACCCGGATAGTCCCATCAATACCCAACTTATACGCTATGCAGACGTGCTCTTAATGTTGGCAGAGTGTTATATTGAAAATAATCAAGTTAACAATGCTTTACCTTTGATCAATCAAGTACGTGCGCGTTCCCACGCATTTCAGTATACGACTTTAGGAGATCAATCCAACGCAACTACTATTCTTCGCCACGAGCGACAAATTGAACTTGCAGGAGAACAGCTCCGATACTTTGATTTGGTACGTTGGGGCACTTTGAAACAAACGATAAATGCAGAAAAACTAGCTGCGGATGGAACGCAACCCGTACAGGACAAACATGTTTTGTTGCCAATTCCGCAGATAGAAAGAGATGCTAATCCGGTGTTGAATAAACAAGTGAAGGATAACTGGAATTGATAATAAAATCGTAAAACAATAATTGTCAACGTTACTTTAATTGACTAGATCAATTGGCTTATTTACAATTAAATTAAATTTATAAAGCTTATTACGATTCACTTTAATTACGGGTATTAGTTGATAATAGTTTCATGAGGTTGATTGTTCCGCTAACATGGGGCAGTCAACCTCTTTTTTCATCATCCTTTTTGAATTTTATTCTATTTTAGAAACAATCATTCTTTATAATTATATGAAGGAAATATCACATTGACTGTAACTATAAATGGAAGTGGTTGTAGCATATTATCAAAACAAAACTTATGTCAAAATTTTATTATCTTTGGATAAATTCCCCGCCACTTTGCGGCGAATAGAAACTATTTACTGATACCCCGACTGCTTGTAGCTTATGTTATTCATTCAACACTTTTTTCCAAAGCAAGCGAACAGACAGTAATAACAACTGATACCTCCATATAGTAACAAGTGAATGTACAGCTAAGCTATGTTATAAATAATTAGACCGTGATTAATTTCAAAGTTAGATTCTCCATGTAAATAGTTTGTCAGCAAAAATTGATAGTAAAAGCGATACTTTGAATAACTTCACCATAATACACCTGTGTCTGTTATATCAAACAGGGCTGTAGATAATTAACTATCAATATGAAAGCCATTTAATTATTATAAAACACAATGATTGCAACAAATGTGGTTGTTTTCTGACACAAAATGACCCCATAGTATAATGAAACTTAGGATACTTTTACCCCGTTATACTTTAATATAAAAACCATAGATATAAAAAAATCCAAACAATCAAAAAAAAAAAAATGAATAAACAAAGTAATGCTTTTTTTCCATAGAAATACATTTATCAATAAATGATTAAACACATAAATAATTAAAACAATTATTTAGCTTTAAATTAAAACAGACAATTATTAACTTTAAATTAAAATGAATTATGAATGAAAATCATGTGATTCGATGTGTTCGGAGGGTAACAAAAAGCCTTTTGAATAAGTATGTAATCCTCGCAGCAATGCTGTGCTCGTTTGGGCTGTTATCGGCTCAGAATCCCGATGTAAAAGTTACGGGTACAGTATTGGACCAATCAAGTGGCGAACCGCTTATAGGCGTTAGTGTTTTAGTAAAAAGCTCAAAGCAAGGTACTATGACGGACATAAATGGTGTATTTACAGTCAAAGCCAAAGTAGGGGAAACACTTAAAGTAACTTATGTTGGTTACGCAGCTCAAGAGGTAAAAGTGAGTAGCCCGCAATTAAAAATTCGCCTAAAAGAAGACACGAAATCGTTGGACGAAGTGGTGGTAATTGGTTATGGTACAGTAAAACGAAAAGACGTTACGGGTTCTATATCTTCCGTGACGGGCAAAGATCTTCTCAAAACGCAACCGGCTACTTTTGATCAGGCCTTGCAGGGAAAAGTGGCGGGTGTCGTAGTACAGCAAATATCAGGACAACCCGGTGGTGGTGTATCTATTCAAATACACGGTGTATCCTCTGTCAATGGTACTAATTCTCCATTATATGTAATTGATGGTATTATCATTCCGCCGTCAAGCGATCCGGGCAATGGATCCAATCCATTAAGCAGTATTAATCCGAGCGAAATTGAATCAATCGATGTATTGAAAGATGCTTCTGCCACTGCTATTTATGGCTCGCAGGCAACAAATGGTGTAGTTGTTATTACTACAAAGAGAGGTAAAACAGGAGCTCCGAAAATTACCTACGATTTTTATGTCGGTTATCAAGAGGTGCCAAAGAAACTTCCGACAGTTAATTTGCAGCAGTTTGCCACTTTAATTAACGCTAGAGCGAATGACATATATGGAGGATGGAGTTGGGATGCAAGACCTCAATTTGCCAATCCTAAATATCTCGGTACAGGTACTGACTGGCAAGGAGCATTGTTCCGCAGTGCACCTACGACCAATCATTCCTTAACCATAAGCGGTGGCGATAACACAACCCAATATTTGCTATCCACCTCTTATTTTGACCAACAGGGAATAGCACTTGGGTCTGATTTTAAACGATATTCTGTGCGTTTGAATTTAGATAATAAAACTACTGATTGGTTGAAAATAGGTACCAGCCTTCAATTGGCACATATTGACGAAGATGTGAATTCTACGCAAAGTAGTGTTATTAAAACAGCTCTAGATCTTACACCGGATGTTTCTGTAAAAAATGCAGATGGTACTTATGGTGGTGTTACCAACCCGTCTGGTGTGGTGCAACCTACTCCTAATCCAATTGCACTAGCACTTATTAATAAAGACAAAAAACTGAGAAATCAATTATTTGGCAATATTTATGCTGAAATACAATTCACTAAAGATTTATCATTAAGAAATGAAGTCTCAGGCAATTTTGATTTTAATACGGAAGATAAATTTAGCCCTTCCTACACATTGGGTCTGGCTGTTCGAACCTATAATGATGCTTCTTATTCTTATGGACAAAACATTTATACGTCAGTACGAAATTTTTTAACATACAGTCATTCGTTCAAACAATATAATTTGAATGCAATGGTCGGGCACGAGGCACAGTTGAATACTTATCAAAATGTTTCTGCTGCACGAAAATATTTTCCTTCAAACAATGTGACGTCTATTTCCAGTGGTGATGCTACTACAGCAACAAACGATGGGTCTAAAGGTTCTGGTCCGGCGTTGGAAGCCTATTTCGGTCGTGTTTATCTTTCATGGAATGATAAATATTTGGTTACTGGAAATTTACGTGACGATGGTTGTTCTAATTTTGCCGTGGGTAATCGTTGGGTATATACTTACTCCGGTGCATTTGCCTGGAAAATCAATAATGAAGAATTTTTGAAAAATGTAAAAGTTATTAATGAATTAAAGTTGCGACTCGGCTACGGACTTACCAATAACCAAGGTATACCGGGTAATACATATGTAACTCAACTTACTTCAGCAGCCAATGGCTTATCAGGTACATCACAATTTCAAGGCAATTTGGCAAACCCGAATGTATCCTGGGAAACAACTAAAAATTACAATATTGGGCTTGATGGCACATTTTTAAATTCACGGTTAGATTTTTCATTCGATATTTATGACCGCAAAACAGACGGGCTTTTATTACAAGTTCCACTTCCAATATATTCAGGTACTACTTCAGGACCTGGAAACATGGCAGCGCCTTATGAAAATGTAGGTTCTGTGAGCAACAAAGGATTTGATTTAAGAATTAGTTCTACGAATATAAGGAATAAGAATTTTACATGGAAAACAGACCTTACTATTTCGCATAATGAGAACAAGGTACTCAGCTTGGGAGCAGGAGGCAGTGATGCTAATTTAAGTCAAACAAACTACACAAATAACGAAGTAGCCGAAAAAACAGTGGTAGGGAAGCCTATCGGGGAATTTTACGGCTATGTTTATGATGGTGTATTTGCAACTGCTAACGATTTCAAAACACATGCTTTGCCGGTTGATCAAAACGGTAAGCCTTATCCAATTTCTCCAAACGCAGGTGGTATTTGGTATGGCGACCGTAAGTTTAAAGATTTGAATGGCGATGGCGTTATTGATACTAAGGATCAAACATTTTTGGGTTCACCTCGTCCGACTTTTCAGTTTGGGTTCAGTAATTCATTCACCTACAAAGGGTTTGACTTAAATATCTTCTTTTCTGCCAATGTGGGCAACAAAGTGCTCAATCGACTTGCTATAACCCTTAACGATCCGCAAAATCATATATCCTATTTTACATCGGTGTTAGATTATGCAAAACTTGCCTTGGTTAATCCAAATGGTTCGGCAACCGATGTCAATAATGTATATGTTACCAATCCTAATACAAGTATTGTGGGATTAAGAAATAATGCCACAGCCAACGATAATAATCGTTCGTCCGATTTGTTTATAGAAGATGGCTCATTTTTACGCTGCAAAAATATTACATTGGGATATCGTTTGCCTGAAAATATTTTGTCAAAAATACACTTATATTCCGTTCGTATATATGGTAGTGTAACTAATGCCTTTTTAATTACAAAGTACAGTGGTATGGATCCTGAAATTGGCTCATGGAATCCGCTTCAAGCAGGTTGGGATGACGGTTATTACCCACAATCAAGAACGTTTACCATTGGGGCAAACATAACATTTTCTAAATAAATATTCACAAATTAAAAAGATTAATTATGAATTCTATTAATAAAATAATCATCCCTTTACTATTGCTTGTAGCTATAGCCGGATGTAAAGATAGTTTTTTAGACCGTCCATCGGAGTCGCAAATCAGTTCTAATAATTTTTACCAAACCACTTCCGATTTACGATTGGCTACTGCAAACCTTTATGGCGGTGCGGCTTGGTGGAATTGGCAAGGGCAAACTGATCCATGGTTGGAGTTGGGCGATGTATTAAGTGGAAATGGCTTTGTGGGCTATTATGACCAGAGTGGCGATCTTTATGCACATAGTATTTCTGCACAAAATAGCATTTTGTCTACAGGCTGGGCGGGTTTATACAATGTTATTGCTCAATGTAACTCAACAATTACCGGCATAAACCAATATACTGCATCCAGCATTAGTGCTACAGATAAGAATGCCGCTATTGCTGAAGCTAAGTTTGTACGTGGGGTTGCTTATTATTACCTGGCAATATATTGGGGAGCAGTACCTATTATTGAAGATAACAGCACATTGATACAGAACCCATTGCTAAAACGTAATATAGTTACAGATGTTTATAAATTTATTACGAATGACCTGACTTATGCTGCGCAAAATCTCCCCACCACGGATGTGGCAGGAAGAGTAACTACATGGTCGGCACAAGGTATGCTGGGTAAAGTATATTTAACTATGGCAGGTTTGGGGCAGACTGGTGGAACCCGCAATCAGGCATACTTAGATAGTGCTAAGCTATATGCAGGGAATGTGTGTAAAAACAGTGGGATAGAGCTATATCACAGTTATTCTGATTTATTTAAGGCACAATTTAACGATGTGCCGGAAGATCTATTTGCCCTTCAATGGGCACCGGGCACCGGCTGGGGTAAGGGCAACGCTTTGCAAACTTTGGCACCTAACTTGGGTGATATTCAGGGTTGGTCGAGCATGAATCCAAGCTATGATTTATATCAGCTATATACATCAAAAGATACGGTAAGGCGCAAAGCCACTTTTATGCTTAAGGGAGATTATTATCCTGAATTGAATGCTGCTGCGGGTGGTTATACGGCTGGTGGTCAAACATTGAAAAAACACATTATTGGCAATGCAAAAGATAATAATTCGCCAACAATGGATATTTGGTCGTCTATTGAGCATACTGCCCTTCTTCGATTAGCTGATGTTTATTTAATATATGCCGAAGCAATTTTAGGTAACAACGCAACAACCGCCAATGCTGATGCGTTATTGTATTTTAACAAAGTACGAACAAGAGCCGGCGTTGACCCCGATAATATTATAAATATTGATTCGATTTATAAAGAAAGAAGAATTGAACTGGCTTTTGAAGGTCAGTTATGGCCAGACTTGGTTCGGCTCTTTTATTATAATCCTGATAAAGCCCTAAATTTCGTGAATAGCCAGCAGTCGGTTACATTTAGTTACAGCAAGGGTGTGGCTACACCTGGCAATGGAACTACTGGTGCACCTGCAAATGTGGTTCCGGCAACTATTAGTTCATTCACCTTGCAAATACCGGCATCGGAGTTGTCAACTGATCCCAAATTAGCAGATCCAGCGGTACCTTATTACAAATAAATTAAAATCTACAATCATGAAAAAAATATTAAATAAACACATCTATTTATCACTAATGTTTTGCTTGACTGCGATTTGCGTTCTGTTTGCATCTTGTAAAAGTGAGGAAATAGGTTCACCGGTAATTACAAGCGTAAGAATGTATAATGCATCACCATTGGATACTCTTATGAGTGTTGGTAATCTTAAAACTGATCCTATGTGGTCAGGAGGAACAGGCAAATATGTGGCTATTATTGGGCAAAATTTACAAAATGTGACTCAAATATCTTTTGATGGCGTAGCTGCTACGTTCAACAATGCTTTATTTGCTCCGAACAGCGCTGTGGTGCCAATACCTAACATCGCGTTTTCAACAGTAAACGAAAACAAGCTCTATACATTAGAGTATGTAACAACTACAGGTTCAACAACGTTTTCTTTTAAACTAGGTCCTGCAGCACCAACTATTACAGCTATTTCTGATGTATTTGCAAATCCTGGCGATTCGGTTTACATTTATGGTACAGATTTCTTTTATGTTCAAAGCCTTTCGTATGGAGGAACATCAATTACATCGTACAAATCAAACTATGCCGGTACTGCACTTGGTTTTGTAATGCCATCTCCTGCACCTACCTCCGGGCAAGTATCAGTAACAACAAAGAGTGGTATGATTGATTTTCAGATAGCTGCATTGCCAACCATTACCGGTATTTCTAATGAAAATGCCAACTCCGGCGATTCGGTTTATGTTTATGGTACTTACCTTAAAAGTATTCAATCATTTTCTTTCGGAGGTGTAGCAATTTCTTCTTACAAATTATCCGGTAATGGAAAATCTATTGGTTTTATTTTACCGTCATCAGTGACAACCGGACCGGCATCGATTACAACAGCGTTCGGTATAGCTGCTACTACGTATGGTGTGAATAATATATATAATGTTAAGTCCGCGGGAAGTGCTACAACAGGTGTATTAGCCAATATGGAATGGGGTGATGCGTTTGGTTGGCAATGGTGGGGTGATTCCAATCTCTCGGTAAGCGATCCAAGCCAAACCGGAGGATGGTTAACTCTTTGCACCGATATGACGGGCAATACAGGGATGTTCATGTCGATAAATGAAGCTTCTCTTGCTGCAGGTACCAAGGGCAAAAGTATACCAATAGGCGACGCACAGTGGATACCTGCTGCCAATTTGAATGATGCAGTTAGTGATTGGGCAATAAAATTTGAAGTCAATATTCCAAAATCCTGGAACGGTGGTTCCATTGCTATTCAATCTGGTTTCGCAGGTTCTTATACAGCACGGTACGAGCCTTGGCAAATTTCATCAAGTAAAACGGCAGCTTATTCCACCACTGGTTGGAGAACAGTAACCATTCCTTTAAGTGAGTTCCGGGCAAAAGATGCTACACTTGGTGAAGGAAAAGGTGCTTCTATAACAAAATTATCTGATGTGTTGGGGTCTACAGGAAAAACCGGGTGTACCGTATTTATAAATAATTATGGCACTTCAGCTACAACTACCGGATTTTATGGAGGATTTGATAATTTCAGAGTTGTAAAAATAAAATAATAGAAATGGAAAGACTTGTGGGTGTTCTACGAAAGCTAGAGCATCCCACAAGTTTTAAATCCTACAATAATATTTTTTATAAATAAAATAAATAGAATGAAACGAAATAATTTTATTACAATTTTAGTATTGCTTATTGCAGGCTTTGTAGTTGTTTCATGTAATACTACTACGCTGGAACCGCAACTTACGCTTGCTAATATAACCAAGGAGATACCATCGGAAGGTGGATCAGTAGCACTGTCGTTTACATGTAATGATGCATGGAGTGTCGACACATTAGGTTTTGGTTGGCTGAAATTAAGCCAGATATCAGGTATTGCAGGCGATGCAGCTATCAGTGTAACAATCACTGCTAATTCAACCACTAGTAGTCGCTCAAAGATTATATATGTCAGTTCAACGAATGGTCAGGCTAGGCGGGTTATTATTAATCAAGCTCCAACAATTTATCCATCGTATAACACAGCACCTATTGCACCCGATGCGACAGGAATGGGTAGTACGGCAACACAGCTTATAGCTAAAATAAAGTTGGGAATTAACCTTGGCAATACATTAGAATTGAAAGGGGTGAATGCAGATCCGACAGAGGCAAACATCAAGTTTATAAAACAAATGGGATTTAATGCCGTTCGTATTCCATGTGGTTGGGATTATGTTGGTGGTGCTAAAGATTCTCCTACTTCAAAAATAGACCCTGCTTATGTGGCTAAAGTAAAACAAGTAGTACAATGGTGTGTTGAAAATGATTTGTATGTATTTGTCAACATTCACTGGGATGGTGGATGGTTAGAAAGTAAAAAGAAAATGGATGGTACTACAGAATCAAATAATTATAACCCATTATCATCCCGAAAAGATTCTGTTAATGCCAAACAAAAAGCATTATGGCAACAAATTGCAACTTCGTTGCGCGATTTTGACGAACATTTAATGTTTGCCAGTGCCAACGAACCAAATGCAGGTACTGCAGCAGAAATGAAAATATTGCTTACATATCACAAGACATTTATTGATGCTGTTCGTTCAACAGGAGGTCGCAATACATATCGTACATTAATAGTACAAGGGGCTACTGATTATATTAGTCCAGATGATTTTGCAGCATTTAATGACCCAACACCAAATCGTTTGGCATTTGAATGGCATACTTATACACCAAGTAGTTTTACTATATTATCGAGTGATAAAGTAGATGGAGGTTGGGATGATGTGCGTTTTTATTGGGGTGCAGGAAATCATTCTACTCTTGAACCAAATAGAAACTGTACTTATGGTGAAGAAACTGAATCTTTGGTTGGATATAATCAAATTAAAACAAAATTTATTGATAAAGGAATTCCTTGTATTATGGGAGAATATAGCTGTCAAAGATGGAATGCCACAAGTAAATTTAAACCTTTAGAATTAGATAAACACAATAAATCAGTGGATGACTGGTACACCTTTAACACCAAACAATGCAAAGCTATTGGTGGTGCACCATTTACTTGGGATACAGGTGGGCTTTTCAATAGAGGAACTAATGTTGTAAATGATCAACGCACTCTCGATGCTATTATTGCCGGTAGTAAATAATAATATATGCATCAAAGCATAATAATGTTTTGATGCAGTATTAAAAAGTGCCGCAATTAATATTACGGTTTTCTGATAGTCTTACTATAAAAAAACTCCTACTCCACCCTGTGAAGTAGGAGTTTTTCTATAGTAAGAGCTATACTCCGAATGGAAAATCTTAAAATACAACTGTTATTTTTAAATAATTCTCCACAAAGCATCCTTATGCATCTATATTATTGATTAAAGTAAGTAGAGTCGGGTTTCGCGATTTCCAAATCGCGTGAATTAATATTTAACCGCGATTTGGAAATCGCGAAACCCGACTTAAATTGAATATCTATATATATTAGGATGCTTTGCGGATAATCATATATTTTTAAATAAATGAATAAATTATCTCACACTTATTTTATAAACGAAAAACACTTTAAACAAACAATGAAGTAAGAAATCTCTATTCCTGATTCGCCAAGATAACATTTCAGCTGCATTTGTGATACATAAAGACCCTTGATTTAGGAATTAATTTCGTTCTTTTGTGAAAGAATTGGGGATAAAGTTTAAATGTCATTTAACTGTATGACAATTTCCCTTTCATTATTATTGGAAACCTAAAGATTTAATACAAAAAAAAAAGACAAAACACAAATGAAAAGATCTCTATCCGTTGCAATATTATTTTTAACTATTTATACAGCTTTTGCGCAACAATATTCTTTCCGAAAATCTGAACTTAGTTCTGAAGAACGTGCTAAGGATTTAATATCGCGTTTGACACTGAAAGAAAAATCTGCCCTCATGTGCGATGAATCGGAAGCAATTCCACGTTTGGGCATAAAGAAATTCAACTGGTGGAGCGAAGGATTACACGGCATCAGATATGGCTCTAACGTTTCAGTTTTCCCGCAATCTATTGGTATGGCCGCTTCGTTTAACGATAAGTTGGTTTACGATGTTTTCAATGCTATTTCCGATGAATTCCGGGCTAAATACCACGAGGCTCGCCGAAACGGTCAGGAGAACAGCAAATTTGTAAGCTTATCTGTTTGGACACCAAACATAAATATATTCCGGGATCCGCGTTGGGGACGTGGACAGGAAACCTATGGTGAGGATCCCTACCTGACCACTCAAATCGGTATTTCTGTAGTTAACGGACTTCAGGGTCCTGCCGACTCAAAATATAAAAAGCTCTTGGCGTGCGCAAAACATTTCGCCGTACACTCTGGTCCCGAGTGGAGCAGACATACGCTGAACCTGAACAATGTCAACCCGCGTGATTTGTGGGAAACTTACTTACCCGCTTTCAAATCGCTGGTGCAACAGGCAGATGTGCGTGAAGTTATGTGTGCTTATCAACGGCTGGACGATGAGCCTTGCTGTGGAAGTAACCGTTTGCTTCAAAAAATTCTACGCGATGACTGGGGGTTCAAATACCTTGTTGTTTCCGATTGTGGCGCTATTGCCGATTTTTATAGTAGTCACAAAGTTTCGTCGGATGACGTGCATTCGGCTGCTAAAGCTGTTCTGGCAGGTACTGATGTAGAGTGTGGCTGGGGTTATGCGTTCAACAAGTTGCCTCAGGCATTTGATAAAGGATTGATCGATGAAAATGAAATAAATAAACATTTACAGCGTGTTCTGGTTGGCCGTTTCGATTTAGGCGAAATGGACAATGACTCGTTGGTGTCGTGGTCAAAAATCCCTATATCGGTCGTTAATTCTAAAGAGCATCAAGCATTGGCTCTTAAAATGGCTCAAGAGTCGATGACACTGCTCCAAAATAAAAATAACATCCTTCCATTATCGAAATCAACAAAAAAAATTGCCATTATAGGTCCAAATGCCGATGACGAACCTATGTTATGGGGCAATTACAATGGTTTCCCATCAAGTACTACTACCGTTCTGGAGGGTATAAAATCGAAACTTCCGGCAAATGCTATATTTTACGATAAAGGTTGTGACTTGATAGAAGATGTGATTACCAAAAGCCTTTTGGAATACTGCTCCTTTGATGGAAAAGCTGGGATGAAAGCTACTTATTGGAATAACAAGTTGTTTAAGGGAGATGCCGTGGCGCAGGAGCAGATGACAAATCCTGTTCAATTAACTACTGCCGGTCAAAATCAATTTAGCCGGGGGGTAAATCTTAAAGGTTTTTCCGGAAAATATGAAACGGTTTACCGAGCCAACGAATCGGAGGAAATAGTTTTAAGATTAGAATTTGGCGGTAAGTGCGATGTAATCGTAAACAATGATACCCTGTTTACAAAAGACTTATGGCAAGTAGCACCCATCAGGCTTCCGTATAAAGTTGAAAAAGGAAAAGATTACAAGATTGAGGTCAAATTCTCAGCCGTTAATGATGGGATAGATGCAAGTCTGAAACTAAATATTGGCAGGGAGTTTCCTGTCAACTACGGCGAGTTGATAAACAAACTGAAAGGAATAGATGAAGTGATTTTTGTCGGTGGAATTTCGCCAAAATTGGAAGGAGAAGAAATGCCGGTAGAGTTCCACGGCTTTAAAGGTGGCGACCGCACCAATATAGAACTTCCTGAATCGCAGCGCAAATGTTTACAGGCTTTGAAGAATGCAGGAAAAAAAATTATATTTGTGAACTGTTCAGGTTCTGCCATTGCTTTGACGCCTGAAACTCAAAGTTGTGATGCCATCCTTCAGGCTTGGTACGGGGGGCAGTCTGGTGGACAAGCTGTAGCCGATGTCTTGTTTGGCGACTATAATCCTTCGGGTAAGTTACCCATTACCTTCTACAGAAATTCAAACCAGTTAGGCAATTTTGAAGATTATTCTATGAAAAACCGTACTTACCGGTTTATGGACGATGCGTTGTTCCCTTTTGGATATGGATTAAGTTACACAACTTTCAAAATTGGCGAAGCGCGGGTTAGTAAAACAGCTATTGCTACAAATGAAAATGTTCAGTTGACCGTGCCTGTATCCAATACAGGAAAGCGCGATGGTGTTGAAGTAGTGCAGGTTTATGTTCGGAAAGTAAACGACATTGAAGGTCCTCTAAAAACTTTAAGAGGATATAAACGCGTAGAAATTCCAGCCGGTAAAACGCAACAAGTTTCTGTGGATTTGAACCCTACCTCTTTTGAATTTTTCGATTGGAGTCAGCGGAAGATGATGGTAACTCCGGGCGAATATGAGGTTTCATATGGAAATAGCTCCGACTATAAATATCTGAAAATAATAAAAATAACAATTCGATAGTTGACAAATATTATTTTTTTAACGCGTGTGTCGAACATGCGTTATTGCAAATCAAAACAACCTTAAATTTTCTTAGTTATCACTTTTTATTAGCATGAAAATCACTTTAAAGTTAATCTTATCAATATTGTTTCTATCCTTCTTTAATTTACAGGAAGCTTCTCCCAAAGACAATAATCCGGTCGATAGTATAACAAGTTTAAGTAAAAAACCACTACGGGTTTATCATACTTGCAGGTTGTCTACCGCAAAACCTGTAGTAGATGGAAAACTGGACGATGCTTGTTGGAAAACAGGAGAATGGTCGGGTAATTATACCCAATGGATACCGAACGAAGGAGCCAAACCATCGCAACCAACGCAATTGAAAATTTTATACGACGACAAGAATATTTATGTAGCTATCAGAGCCTTTGACAGTGTGCCGGAAAAAATAAGTCGCAAAGCCGGGAGGCGTGATGATTTTACAGGTGATATGGCTGGCATTACTCTTGATAGTTATCACGATCACCGTACCGGGTTTGAATTTGACGTTTCTGCAGCAGGGCAAAAAATTGATTTATTGTTGACTAACCCTCAGAATACCGACATGAATTGGAATGCGATATGGAGTGTTAAAACAGCGAAAGAGGATTCGGCCTGGACGGCAGAGTTTGAAATTCCTTTGAGCCAGCTTCGTTATAGCAATGATTCCGTGCAGGTTTGGGGACTTCATGCATGGCGTTGGATTGAGCGGCTTCAACAGGAAAGCGATTGGGAACTTCAAACCTCGACAAGTCCTGGTATATTGTACTTGTTTGGTGAACTTCAAGGCATTAAAGGTTTGCCAAAATCCCGCAGAATTGAAATCATGCCATATGTGTCAGGCAAGTTCAACACTTTTAAAGCCGAGCCGAAAAATCCGTTTGGAGATAAAGGCCGGAATTGGGCTGGGAATATTGGTTTGGATGCGAAAATTGGCCTTGCAAGTAACTTTACAGTTGATCTCACGGTCAATCCCGACTTCGGTCAGGTTGAATCCGATCCATCTGTAATGAATCTCTCGGCTTTCGAAACGTTTTATGATGAGAAACGTCCTTTTTTCCTCGAAGGAAAAAATATTTTCAGTTTTGATTTTGATAATTCAAGCCTTTTTTATAGTCGGAGAATAGGACATACACCCTCATTTTACCCTTCTCTGGATAATAACGAGTTCATGAAATATCCCGACAACACATCTATACTTGGAGCGGCAAAAGTAAGTGGAAAAACATCTAAAGGACTTTCAATCGGGATACTGCAAAGCCTGACTGCGTCTGAGGATGCCCGGATTGATTCATTGGGAAAAAGAAAGAATATAAATGTGGAGCCGATAACAAATTATTCAGTGTTTAGGGTTCAGCAGGATTTTCATCAGGGAAATACCGTACTAGGAGGAATATTTACTTCAACCAACCGGTTTATAAACACCCCACAACTTAAATTCATGAACCGAAATGCTTATACAGGCGGGATTGATTTTCTTCATCAATGGCACGATAAGGAATATTATTTAGATGCCAAATTAGTGGCAAGCAGTATAACCGGAAGCCGTGAAGCTATGACCAACCTTCAACAATCTTCAGCGCGTTATTATCAGCGTCCCGATATTCAATACGCGCGCCTCGATACTACCAGCAATCGGTTATCCGGTTATGGTGGAGATGTCAAGATTGGAAAAGGCAGCAAAGGATTGTGGCGTTATTCTACGGAACTGATATGGCGTTCGCCGGGTCTCGATCTCAATGACATGGGATTTATGCAAATGGCTGATGTTATCAAACAAAAAAACTCAGTTTATTGCTTTGTAAATAAACAGGTTTCCATGTTTCGTACGTATAATTTCACATTGTCGGAAACGAACAATTGGGATTTTGGGCTAAACTATTTATCGTCAAATGCAAACTTAAATGGTTACTTCGAATTTTTAAATAAATGGGCTTTAAGTACCACAGTTAGTTACACGACGCAAGCCCTCGATACCCGGATTCTGCGCGGAGGTAGTGCCATGTTGTTACCTGAAATATGGGATCAAAGTCTATATGTAAAAACTGATCCTTCAGCGAAAATTTGTTTTGAGCTAAACACAGAACTATCAACTTCAGGTTGTAGAAGTGCGCAGTATTATTCTGTTCAACCAAGTTTAAAGTATACGCCCATAAATACCTTGAAGCTTTCCGCCAGTTTTAATTATTCGGGAAACAGAAATGACCTACAGTACATTACCACAACCGGTAGTAATAATGGACAGAGATATATTCTGGGAAAAATCGATCAAAAAACATTAGGCATCACTTTTAGGGTAGACTATAACATTACACCGGAGCTATCCATTCAGTATTATGGAAGTCCGTACGCAACGGTGGGGAAATACTCGAATTTTAAAAGAGTAACAAATTACAGAGCAAATAATTATCCTGACCGTTTTGCAGGATTAACTTCGACATTGAATAGCAGTAATACATACGAAGTTTCGGAGAACAATAATAATTATACTTTCAGTAATCCTGATTTTAATTTTAGTCAGTTCCGTTCTAATCTGGTTTTCAGGTGGGAATACCGCCCTGGTTCACAATTTTATTTGGTGTGGTCACAGGATAGAACTGCATTTTCACAACCCGGCAGTCAGAACCTGAATGATGGTATGAGTAGTATTAAAGGAATATTCCCAAATAATATTCTTCTTGCTAAATTTAATTACTGGTTTTCAATATAATATAATAATTAAAGAGAGGTTTTATGAATCTAATATCTAAAATGTTTGTACGAATTCTTGTTATCGTTTTTTTTATGATAGTAAGCATGAGTAAAGGAAACGCTCAGAATTTACAACAGGTCAGTGCTTCAGGGAGAACCAGAGGGAATTTTGATTCTTCCTGGCAATTTCATAAAGGTGATATAGCTATGAAGCTTGTAGTTAGAGTCGGTCAAGGTGGGATAACTGATATTAATGTCCCAATTATTCAGAAGAAAGACACCGTTATCGACTATACGAACTTTAGGAGTAGCTCATCAATGTTACCGGCAGATTGGAAAACGATTAACCTACCCCACGACTGGTGTATCGAGGGAACCTTCGTTCATGACGATGATTCGGGAAGCCAGCCGGGAGGTAATGGTTATCTGCCCGTAGGTATTGGATTTTACAGAAAAGAGTTTGAAATACCCGAATCGGACAAAGGAAAGAAAATATCTATTGAATTTGACGGTATTTTCAGAAATAGCACCGTTTGGGTAAACGGTCACCTCATTGGCAATCACTTAAGCGGTTATACCCCTTCAAACTACGACCTGAGTGATTTTTTACGCTATGGCAACGAAGGCAAAAATGTCATTTTGGTGAAAGTAGATGCTACTCAACCAGAGGGTTGGTATTACGAAGGTTGCGGAATTTACAGACATGTTTGGCTTATAAAAACCGACAAACTCCATATAGCCAGGTTTGGAACTTACGTTACGACGCCTTCAGTATCTGATGCCGAAGCAACAGTAAGCATTAAAACTAAGTTGAAAAACGAATATAAAAAGGCTAAGAATATTACGCTTATTTCGAAAATAGTTGACAAAAAAGGGAATGTACTCGATACTAAAACCTCTAACCAGTCACTCGCTGCTTTTGAACAGGCTGAAATTTCGCAAATGGGAGCAATTAAAACTCCGAAGCTTTGGTCGCCAGAAGCGCCAAACCTGTATAAAGTGCATACTGAAGTTGTTGAAAATGGCAATATTGTTGATACTTACGAAACTACCTTTGGTGTTCGTACGGTGGAAATCAACAAGAATGGTGTTTTCCTTAACGGTAAATTGTGCCCTGTAAAAGGAACTTGTAATCACCAGGATTTTGCAGGTATTGGTGTGGCTGTTCCTGATAAAATAAACTGGTATAAGATAAAAGTGCTGAAAGAAACCGGAAGTAATGCCTATCGTTGCACACATCACATGCCGACACCCGAAGTGCTCGATATGTGCGATAGTATCGGTATGCTGGTTTTGGATGAAAACCGTCATTTGTCAAGTTCTGAAGATGGATTAAAAGATTTATCCACCATGCTGTACAGAGACCGGAATCATCCATCTATTTTTATGTGGAGTCTGGAAAATGAAGAAGCTATGCAAGGAACGGTGATGGGAGCCAGAATACTGGAAACTATGGTTGAAACAAGTCATCGGATTGATCCGACAAGAAAAGTTACCGCAGCTATGAACCATGCCCGCAACGAGGGAGGATATAGCGATGAACTGGATGTTGTTGGGTATAATTATGGTGACAAGCAATTGGCGTATGTAAAAGATAAAGAGAATCATCCTGACCGCGTTATTTTTTGCACCGAAGGGACAAGCTTTGTTTCGACCCGTGGCGAATATGAGAATAGTTGGGGGAAACACCTTTGTTCAAACTCAATTTTATGGCAACCCGATTGGGGTCCCTATCCCGGAGAAGATTGGGCTGATATTGTAAAGTATCCGTACCTTGGCGGCACGTTCGTATGGACAGCATTTGATTATCGCGGTGAACCAACGCCATTTTCATGGCCTAGTGTAGCCTCTCAATTCGGATTTTTGGATGTTTGCGGTTTCCCAAAAGACGGGTATTATGCTTACAAATCGGCTTGGACAGATATCCCGACTGTACACATCTTCCCCCATTGGAACTGGGTAGGAAAAGAAGGAGATAGCATTAAAGTACACTGCTATACAAATTGCGAAGAGGTTGAACTTTTCCTCAATGGAAAAAGCATAGGAAAGCAAAAAGCAATTCCTTACTCCAAACTGATTTGGCCTTTAATCTATAAACCCGGAAAACTGGAAGCACGTGGCTATAAAGCCGGCAAACTGGTGACCAAAGATATCGTGGAAACTACCACAGCTCCTGCACAAGTGGCTTTGAACAGTGATGTTACCACGCTAAAAGCTGATGGTTGCGATGTGGCAATTATTAAGGTGGCTATTAAAGATGCCAAAGGCAGGGTGGTGCCAACAGCAAATAATCTGGTGAAGTTTAGTATTGAAGGTCCCGGAAAGATAATTGGAGTAGCCAACGGCAATCCTAATAGTCACGAACCTGATAAAGCCAGCCAACGTATGGCTTTCAACGGGTATTGCATGGTGCTAGTTCAATCGGATAAAGAGTCTGGCGAAATTCGCCTTAAAGCATTATCAGAAAATATAAAAGGGACCGAAGTCATTATTAAAACTATCAAGTAAATTATTGGGGAATCTCCATGTCATATCTATCCATGAAACAAGAAAATCCAATTCGTCCTCTTTTAATGAGTACAATGATACTTCTTTTTTTTCTGTCACTAAATCTTAGTGCACAGAAAAAGAGTGTATCAAGTGCTAGCACAAGGCTTTCGGCGCGACAGGTGACAGAAATCAATCCTGAATTGCTTCGCAAACCCTGGGCTGCAAAGTGGATTTCTTATCCCGATCATTCAAATTCGGATTATGGAGTTTATCTATTCAGAAAAGAAATTTCAATAAATACAAAGCCTGACAAGTTTATCATACATGTATCGGCAGACAATCGTTACAAACTATATATCAATGGTATATATATTTGCAACGGACCAGCCAGAAGTCATTTGTATAAATGGAATTTCGAGAGTATAGATATTTCTTCTTATCTTCATTCCGGCAAAAATATTATTTCTGCAATAGTTTGGAATTTTGGTTGGCAGCGTCCTTTAGCCCAAATATCGGAACAAACAGGATTTATCATTCAGGGAGACACGAAGGATGAGAATATCATTAACTCTGATAACAGTTGGGCTGTGTTTAAAGATGTAGCATATAAGCCTCTTTCGGTAAACATAAACCAATATTATGCTGCTGGAGTCGGCGAAGAGTTCAATAGTGAAGTTCATCCATGGAACTGGATGGATAGTGATTTTAATGCTCAAGGGTGGAAACAAGCCCAGATAGTGGAAACCGCGAAACCAGTTGGTTGCATGGGAGAATGGGGAGGTATTTCATCCCATTTGCTTTCAAAAAGGGAGATACCTTTGATGGAAGAAAAAGAACAGCGGTATTTCAAAATTCGCCGTTCTGATATTACCAACATTCCGACAGGGTTTCTGATGGGCAAATCGCCAATCACCATTCCCGCAAATTCTAAAGTGAAAATACTTATTGACCAAAATGTATTAACAACGGCATATCCGGTCCTGAATTTTTCGAAAGGAGGAAAAAGCACCATAAAACTTACTTATGCAGAAAGCTTATTGGATAGTAAGGGAAATAAGGGAAACCGGAATGACATTGAAAATAAACATATAACAGGCAACTCCGACCTGATCAGTTGCGATGGTGCAAACAACCGGATATTCCAAACCTTATGGTGGCGGACTTTCAGATATGTTGAAATAGAAATTGAAACAAAAGCTGAACCGCTTATTTTGAATGATTTCTATAGCATTTTTTCAGCATATCCTCTCGAAGAAAAGGCATCGTTTGATTGCGATAACCCTCAGCTAAAGGATATTTGGAATGTTGGCTGGCGAACACAACGCCTTTGCGCAAACGAAACTTTTTTTGATTGCCCGTATTACGAGCAGCTTCAATACATAGGTGATTCCCGTATTCAGGCATTAGTCTCGACATACGTTTCTGGAGATTCCCGATTGGTGAAAAATGCAATTTCCGTTTTACACGATTCACAATTGCCAATGGGCATTACACAAAGCCGCTTTCCAAGTAACCAGACACAAATTATTCCAACCTTTTCGATGGTTTGGGTTACAATGGTTTATGATTATTGGATGCTGAATGACGATTCAACGTTTGTAAAATCAATGATTCCTGGAATGCAGGAAACACTCAATTGGTTTAGAAACCGCATTGACTCAAGTGGTATGTTAGGCCCTGTTGAGTGGTGGGATTTTGTAGATTGGACATATTCAAAAGGATGGGATAATGGCAATCCACCTGCCGCGCATACTGGCAACTCGGCCATACTCAGTCTGCAATATGTTTACACCTTGGAAAAAGCGGCAGTTGTTTTCGATGCATACAAAATGGCGGACATGGCTATTGAATATAGAAATTTGGCGGACAAAATTAAGAACGCAGTTTTTTCAACATGTTTCGACTCGAATAAAGGATTGATTGCCGATTCGCCTGAAAAAAATACTTTTAGCCAACACGCCAATATATTGGCTATTCTAACTAATACATTTCCAAAAATAACGAATAAAGCTAAAATAGTTAGTGCTATTCTCAATGACAAAGATTTGGCACAATGCACTTTATATTTTAAATTTTACTTGTTCGAAGCGCTACAGGAAGCAGGGCAGGCCGACCAGTTTATAGCGGCGTTAGTCCCTTGGGAAAAAATGGTAGATAGCGGTTTGAGTACTTTTGCCGAGACCCCCGACCCTACTCGTTCCGATTGTCATGCATGGAGTGCCTCGCCGGTTTACTATTTCTTATCATTGGTAAGTGGCATTCAACCTGCTTCACCGGGCTTTAAAACCGTAAGGATAGAACCGAGTTTTGGCAGTTTGAAAAAGATTGATGCAACTGTGCCGCATAAGCTTGGTAGTATTCGTGTTAAACTACAAAAGGATGATAAAAATAGTCTGCATGGTGAAGTAACTTTGCCAATTCATTTAGGCGGGGTTTTTATATGGAATGGCGTCCAAAAGCAACTAGAAGGAGGTATAAACAATATTGATATTAGGAATTGAAAATAAGTTTATTTTAAAAAAAATAATTTTATGGTTAACAAACTAATTTATCTAATTGTGTTCTTATCTGCATTTTATTCAAATGCTATAGCACAGGACATTAAAAGGGATTCTCATTTCGATACGGAGTGGAAATTTTATCGTGGCAAATTAGTTGGAGCAGAAAATCCAAACTATGACGATAAAACATGGCGGGATGTAACCATTCCTCATGATTGGAGCATAGAAGACCTGCCTACAGGACAGCTAGGTTTACCTGTTACAGTTAAACCACAATCAGCGGCAGGCAAGCCTCATATTATTAGTGGTCCATTCGATTCGGAAGCAATATGCGGTTTTTCAACAGGTTATACAATTGGTGGTACAGGCTGGTACAGAAAGCATTTCCTATTACCAAAAAATCTCTCAGATAAAGTTGTGACGATTCAATTTGATGGAGTGTATATGAATTCCGATGTTTGGATAAATGGACATCACGTGGGTAATCATCCGTATGGTTATACTGCTTTTGGGCACGACCTTTCTAAATATTTGAATTTCGGTGATATTGAAAATGTTATTGCCGTGGAAGTAAAGAACGAAGGATGCAACTCCCGCTGGTATTCGGGTTCGGGTATCTATCGCCATGTTTATCTGGAAACCACCGATAAACTTCATATTGCTCATTGGGGAACATTTGTTACAACTACAAGTGCTGATTCGTTAAATGCAAGAATTGAAGTTAAAGCAACTGTAAGTAATTATACATCGCAAAATGCCGACATTACCTTAATTTGCTATATCTTAAATTCCAATTCAGAAAAAATTTCAGAAAAGAAACTTTTCACGCAAGTATTTAAGAATGTACCTTCAATCATTACTATTCCTTTCGACATACCCAAACCGGAATTATGGTCGCCCGAATCACCTGCAATCTACAAAACCGTTTGCGAAATAATGCAAAATGGTAAAATAATTGATAAAACTGAAACAAATTTTGGAATTCGCACTTTACGATTCGATTCGGAGAAAGGTTTCTTTCTCAATGGAAAGCATTTAAAACTCAAGGGAGGTGCATTGCATGCAAACAATGGTCCTTTGGGTGCAGTTGCTAACGACAGAGCCGAAGAGCGCAGGGTAGAACTAATGAAAGCCGCAGGGTTCAATGCCATTCGTTGCAGCCATAATCCCCCATCATCGATATTTCTAGATGCTTGCGACAGGCTCGGTATGCTGGTTCTCGATGAAGCTTTTGATGTTTGGACTAAAGGTTGGCACGATGACGATTATCATGTTTATTTTAATGACTGGTGGAGAAAAGATATTACCAGCATAATCATGCGCGACAGAAATCACCCCAGTATATTTGCATGGGGGATAGGTAACCAGATTCGCGAAAACAGAGATAGTATTGGAGTTGCTTTGGCATATCAAATTGCAGGGTTAGTTCGTTCTTTAGACCCATCGAGGGCAGTAGCAGCGGATGTTGCCCAAACCGGAAAGAACTGGCAAAACTGTCCACCTGACGAATGGCGTAAATGCGACCCAATTTTTGCAGCATTGGATATTTGTGGTTACAGCTATCAGTTGTCGCAATACGAAAATGACCATAAACGCTTACCAAACAGGATGATGTTTTCAATAGAAATTGACCCAAAACATTCGTTCGATAATTGGATGAAAGCAATAGACTATGATTATGTGCTAGGTAATTTTGAATGGACAGCTATGGATTTTATGGGTGAAGTGGCTCTTGGTTGGTGGGGATTCAGCAAGAACAAGTCAGAACTTTACCCTTGGACATCTACATATAGTGGTGATATTGATTTATGTGGTTTTAAAAGACCAAGGTCGTATTACCGTGATATATTGTTCAATCGTGGCAGCAAACTATCGGCATTTGTGTTTACTCCAGTCCATTCATTTGAAGGAACTGGTGACTCTCCCTGGGGCTGGGACGATGTGAAACAAAGTTGGACATGGCCCGGCTACGAAGGAAAAGAACTGACAGTTGTTGCTTATTCGGCTTGCGATAGTGTTCAACTTATTTTAAATAATAAAATCATTGGTACTAAAACAACCTCAAGAAAAACAGAGTTCAAAGCCGCATGGAAAGTTCCTTACGAACAAGGGACTTTAAAAACAATTGGATACACAAAAGGCATAAAAACAGATGAATGTAAACTTATTACTGCCAAAGAACCTGTAAAGATTCACCTAACTGCCGACCGAACCACGATTAAAGCTGATGGTCAGGATTTGAGCTACATTACTGTTGAAATCACTGATAAAAACGGCATTTTGAATCCTCAGGCAAATAACCGGATAAAATTTAGTATTGAAGGGAAAGGGAAGATAGTTGCTGTAGGTAACTCAAATCCGACAAGTATAGAAAGCTTTCAGCAACCTCAGCGTAAAGCGTATGAAGGGAAATGCCTTGTGATTGTTCAATCAGGCAAACAAGCTGGTGAAATTAAATTGAAGGCTTCTTCCGAAAAGCTAAAAGGACAAGAAATAACCGTTAAAACAGAATAGAAGCAAAATATTGTTGCTTAACACAATCAGCACTTATGAGAATAAAACGCCACAAATATTTAAGCCTTTATTGTTGGATACTGTTACTGACAGGTTTTGTGTCATCGGACGTTTTGGCGCAAAACATTGTTCTTCGCGATAATTGGTCAATACAGTCCTCTGCAAATCTGAAGGATAACGGTAAATGCATTTCCACGTCTGGATATGTTGTCAAAGGCTGGTATCCAACAACGATGCCGTCTACAGTTTTGGCAGCGCTTGTTGCCAATAAGGAGTACGCCGATCCATACTATGGTAATAATTATTTTGAACTACCCGGTATACACAGGTGGGACAAGCCCGAGGGCAATCCTTTCGAATCTCCTTGGTGGTATCGTACAGAATTTGAAGTTCCTGCCAGTTTTTCCGGCAAGCATATATGGCTGAAGTTTCATAGCGTGAATTATAGGGCAAACTTGTGGGTAAACGGACAAAAAGTGGCGGATTCTACACAAATTGAGGGGGCATACAGGTTGTTTTCTTTTGATATTTCCAAATATACCAAAGCTGGTGATAAGAATTGCCTCGCGCTTGAGATTTATCCACCTAAAACGTTCGATCTTACTATTTCGTGGGTCGATTGGAATCCTACACCTCCCGACAAGAACTTGGGCATTTGGTACGATGTGACCTTATCTTCGAGCGGTTCGGTGGCTATCGACCATCCGTTTGTGAAAACCAAACTCAACCTGCCTTCGACCGACAAAGCAAAACTTAGTGTTGTCGCAGAATTGAAAAATGCAGATAGTATTCCTGTCAGAGGATTGTTGAAAGGAACGATAGAAAACATTTCATTTACCAAAGAAGTAAGTCTCAACGCAAATGAGACTCAGGAAGTAATGTTTACTCCTGAAGACTTTCCACAACTCGTGGTGAAAAACCCACGTCTCTGGTGGCCTCATACCGTTGGTCCGCAAAATCTGTATGATCTAAATCTTAGCTTTGAAGTTAATGGTAAGGTTTCAGATTCGCGCAAAACCCGTTTCGGTATCCGTGAAATCAGTTCGTGGATGAACAAATTTGATACGTTGCGCACCAAGGTTTTCCAAATAAATGGCAAAAATATCGTTATCCGTGGTGGTGGTTATGCGGAAGACATGATGCTTCGCCAGTCAAATGAGCGTGTTGATGCTGATTTAAATTGCCTGAAATTCATGGGGTTGAACACCCTTAGGATGGAAGCTCCCCGTGGCTCCGATTACGTTTTCGAACGTTGCGACGAGGAAGGCATTCTGGTTATGGTTGGCTGGTGCTGTGGCTATCCGTTCGAGAGCTGGAAAGATTGGACTCCTCACACAGCAGATGTTGCAGAAGCAAGCTGGCGTGACCAAATAGTCAATCTTCGTGCGCACCCTTCTGTATTTACATGGCTTTACGGGAGCGATAATTTTCCACCGGAGGAAATTGAACGTCGTTATATCAATGTTCTCAGGCAATATGATGGCACCAGACCTTATTCATCGTCTGCCACTCAGGCTCCGAGCAAAATTGAGGGTTATACTGGGCTTACAATGGGTCCATGGCCAAAGGTTTATGGCTATCTGCCGCCTAATTATTGGTACACCAAACTAGAGTTCAATACCGAATGCGGTCCTAATGGAGAGCAGTTGCCGCCAATAGAAACAATCAAAAAAGTGATGCCCGAAAAAGACCTTTGGCCTATCGGCTCGTCGTGGGACTTGCGCCTGCGCAAGGACTTTTATCCTTATGCGCGCCAAGCGCTCGATTCACGCTATGGCAAACCTGCCTCGTTGGAGGAATATTGCATGAAATCTCAAATTTTGCAACTTGAAGCAACCAAAGCAATGTTCGAAGCTTTTGCCGGAAACAAATACAAGTCGAGCGGTGTGATATATTGGATGTACAATGCTGCATGGCCTAAATTTTACTGGCAACTGTACGATTATTTCCTTATGCCCAACGGTGCGTTTTATGGGGCTAAAAAGGCTTGCGAACCTCTGCATATTCAATATAATTACAAGGAAAAAGCAGTACAATTGGTGAACAGTTTTTATCAGGAGTTTAAAGGGTTAAAAGTTGCCGCTAAGGTTTATGATCTCAAGGCTAAAGAGATTTTCAGCAAAGAAATTACTACCGATATAACGGCCGATGAAAGTAAAATACTTTTCAAGCCAGCAATACCAACAGAGCAGTCGGGCATTTACTTTCTGAAACTTAGCCTTACGAATAAAGCTGGCAAGGAAATATCATCGAATTTCTATTGGTTATCTGACAAAGGCGATGATAATGCTGATTTTACGGCTTTGTCACAATTGCCAACTGTTGATATAAAAGCCAAACCCGGACAAATTACGAAAGAAAACGGAAAACTTAAACTTGCGGTTGAATTTTCGAACCCTTCGTCAGCAATTGCTTTTGGGCTGAACCCTAAACTGCTTTCAGTTTCAAGCAAAGAGCCTATACTGCCAATCTTCTGGCAAGACAATTATTTCGTGCTTATGCCGGGCGAAAAACGTGTCATCGAAATGTATGTGGATGCTTCACTGGTGACCGAAAAGAATGTTTTGTTCAGGATGGATGGATGGAATATAAAGGCTGTACAAGAACAGCAATTAGAGGTGCGTTAAACACCCTTTGCAATGTAGGTTTGTGAGCTTTAGTCTAAAAAATGAATAAAATTATTGATATAAGTATTGATGTCGTTCAGCTAGTTGTTTTGTATAGAATATTGAATTATAGCTAGTTGCATTTTATATAAAACTTTTTTATTCATTTTATGTCATCGTGCAGTTCCATTCAACGAGATTAGGAGATATCCGAGCATAACCTTGCTTGTATTGTTAAAAAATGTAACAGCAGTGACTAAAGATATTTTAATTACCATGTTTGTCCGAAAAGACTACTATGTTACCATTCAGATACTCGATGTGTTAGTTTCGAAAACAAGAGAAATTATTAGACCAGGTAGGTCAAACGAAAGAAAGCATCGACTGAAAAAACTTTAGTCTATGAATTACAATACATTATAACAAATCACTACTTTAACGACATTGATATATGAATCATATTGAAAAATACAAACAACAAACACAACAAAATGGGCAGCTTTAATTTACACAGAAAAAATTATTTTACAAAACAAATAGTATTAGTATTCATGCTGGTTGTAGGCTCTTTTTCAGGCTATGCGCAAAATGGCGTGGAAAGAAAACAGTTATTTGACTATGACTGGAAATTCTTTTTGGGCGATGCTCCTGATGCTAAATCAAACAATTTCAATGATGAGAGCTGGCGTAAACTCGATTTACCTCACGATTGGAGCATTGAAGGAAAAGTAAACCCTAAAAATCCTACAGGTGGGGGTGGTGGATATTTTCCGGCAGGGATTGGATGGTATCGGAAAACCTTTCAGGCGTCTGATGCGTGGAAAACTAATAAAATTGCTATTTATTTCGAAGGCGTTTATATGAATTCCGAAGTCTTTATCAACGGAAAATCGCTGGGTGTTTATCCTTATGGCTACTCATCGTTCAGTTATGACCTTACGCCCTATCTTCATTTCGGTAAAGAAAACGTTATTGCTGTAAGGGTCGATAATTCGCAACAGATAAACAGCCGGTGGTATAGTGGCTCAGGAATCTATCGTCATGTTTGGATGATGCTTACCAATCCGATACATGTAGCTCATTGGGGTGCAGCTATCTCAACTCCGGTTGTGTCTGCAAAAAAGGCAACTGTACTGGTGAAAACGAAGGTGAAAAACGAAACTTCATCAACACAGAGTATTCTTGTTAAAACTATTCTTTGGAATAAGAATTCTAAAAGTGTAGGGAATGGTCAGTTAAAAGTTGAGCTTCCTGCCAACAGCGAAAAGGAAATTACTCAAACCATAAATATTTCAAATCCTTTGCTTTGGACTCCTGAAACTCCCGATTTGTATCAGGCTCAAATTCAGATATTAAAAGAAAAAAAGATACTTGATGACACTAAAACTAATTTTGGTATACGTTCCATAAGATTTACTGCCGAAAATGGATTTCAACTCAATGGCAAAACAGTGAAAATAAACGGAGGTTGCGTTCATCACGATAATGGCTGCTTAGGCTCAGCTGCTTTTGACCGTGCCGAAGAGCGAAAGATTGAGTTGCTAAAAGCAGGTGGATTTAATGCAGTAAGGACTTCTCATAATCCACCTTGTGAAGCATTTCTGAACGCCTGCGATAGATTGGGCTTACTGGTTATGGACGAGTCATTCGATTGCTGGAAAATCGGTAAAAACAATAACGATTATTCTAAGTATTTCAATGAATGGTGGCAACGCGATTTGGAGACAATGGTATTACGCGACCGTAATCATCCTTCAATTATTATGTGGAGTATAGGCAATGAAATACCGGAGAGAGGTGATCATTCGGCTATTGAAACCGCCAAAATACTTGCCGGTGCTATAAAGAAAATAGATACCGCCCGCCCGGTTACTTCTGCAATTGTAGATAATGGAAAGGATTGGTCAAAATTTGATACAATTATGGCGGTACACGATGTTGTCGGGTATAATTATCACTTATGGAGTGCACTCTCCGACCATCAGAGAGTCCCTTCGCGAATAATTGTTCAAACAGAATCTTATCCCAAAGATGCTTTTACTAATTGGAAATTAGTGCAAGACAACAAATACGTTATCGGAGATTTTGTTTGGACTGCGTTGGATTATTTAGGTGAATCTGGAATTGGCCGTTGGTACTATTCGGGAGATGTTCCAGGGGAACACTGGGAGCATGATTTTTTTCCCTATCATGGTGCTTACTGCGGGGATATAGATTTGATTGGTTGGAGAAAACCCATATCGCATTACAGAAGCATGTTGTATAATAATAGCGAAAAACTCTACATGGCAGTTCGTGAACCAGCCCCTGAACCATTGGAAATCAAAGAAACATGGTGGTCGGTGTGGCCAACTTGGGAAAGTTGGACCTGGCCGGATTTTGAGGGAAAAACAGTGCAAGTTGAAGTATATTCCAAATATCCGAAAGTAAGACTATATATGAACAACAAGCTGATTGGTGAACAGGCGACTACCCGTGAACAACAATTTAAAGCTACATTTGCAGTGCCTTATTCATCCGGGCAGCTTAAAGCTGTCGGCTTGGATAATGGGAAGGAAATGGAATCAACCATGCTGAAAACTTCAGGCGATGCCGCAAAAATAAAACTAATAGCCGACCGAAAAGAAATACTCGCCAACGGACAGGACTTGTCATACATAACTGTTGAAATAACAGACAAGGATGGAATTGTTCAACCGAATGCTGCAAACCGCATACACTTCAAAATTGATGGACCCGGTATAATTGCAGGAGTTGATAATGCCGATATGAAAGACACTGACCCCTATACAGGCAATACGCGTAAAGCATGGAAAGGGCGAGCATTGGTTGTGATAAAGAGCACACATGATACCGGTAATATTAAATTAACTGTTACATCGCCCATTTTGGAAGAAACTGCAATTAATATCAAGACTGTTAGATAGTAATCATAATAAACAATATATCAAATGAATAAACTTTTTTTATACGGAATTATTCTTGCGTTTTTATCAACAAGTATCGGCATTGCTCAGGTAAAAATACCAGCAGCATGTGGTCCGACACCATCCGAGAATCAAATGAGAGTCCAGGAGATGGAAAGCTATGCTTTTGTCCATTTTTCATTAAATACCTATACTGACCAGTCGTGGGGATTTGGGAATGAGGATGTTAAACTTTTTAATCCGGAGAAATCGGATTGTCGCCAGTGGGCTCGTATTTGTAAAGAGTCTGGCATGAAGGGAATCATCATTACAGCAAAGCACCACTGTGGTTTTTGCCTTTGGCCTTCTAAATACACGGAGTATTCAGTAAAAAATGCGCCATGGAAAAACGGCAAAGGCGATATGGTTCACGAAATGGCAGATGCCTGTAAAGAATATGGACTAAAATTAGGTATCTATTTATCGCCATGGGACAGAAACAGCAAGGACTACGGAAAACCTGAGTATATTACCTATTTCCGCAACCAACTTACTGAACTTTTGACCAACTACGGGCCAATTTTCGAAGTATGGTTTGACGGTGCAAATGGTGGTAATGGATATTACGGTGGTGCAAACGAAACACGTACCATCGACCGTACAACCTATTACGACTGGAAGAATACATATGAGCTGATTCACAAGTTACAGCCCAAGTGTGTGATATGGAATGATGGCGGCAAACGTGGCGACCTTCGCTGGGTTGGTACAGAAGAAGGCTATGTGGGAGAAACAAACTGGAGTTTGCTGAATGCCACAGGCGATGTGCCTTGGAATATGTTGCATTACGGTGTGGAAAACGGAAATGCATGGGTGCCTGCCGAAGTAAACACTTCCATTCGTCCGGAGTGGTTTTACCATCCAAATGAGGATAGTAAAGTAAAAACTGTTCCTCAATTGATGGATCTTTACTATAACTCTATCGGACGTAACGGCACATTGTTGCTCAACTTCCCGATTATGCCCAATGGACTTATACACCCAACTGACGAAAAAAATGCGACTGAATTTGCTAAATCTGTAAAAGAATCATTTGCAATAAACCTTGTTGCAAACACAAAAGCGGAAGCTTCAAATGTGCGTGGCAACTCAAAAGAGTTTGGAGCAGACAAAGCCATTGACGGTAAAAAAGATTCGTATTGGGCAACTGATGACAACGTAACCAAAGCTTCGTTAACCATCGATTTTGGCAAACCAACCTTATTCAACCGCTTTCTGGTACAGGAATATATAAGATTAGGACAACGTGTGAAAGCTTTCACGGTTGAAGCACTCGTGGATGGAAACTGGAAAGAAGTGGCAAAAGCAACGACTATCGGTTATAAACGTATCCTTCGTTTCTCCAGTGTAAACGCAACTAAGGTACGTTTCAACATTACCGACTCAAAATGTAATCCGGTAATTTCAAATATCGGGATTTATAATGCACCTGTATTCCTTCATGCGCCCTCAATTGCAAGAAATCAATCCGGAGAAATCAGCATATCAACAGATGAAGTCGGACCTGTTTTTTACTACACATTAGATGGAAGCGAGCCGACCCATAATTCTAAAAAATATATCGACCCGGTTCCAACACAAGGAAAAATAAACGTAAAGGCCATCGCTTACGACCCGACTTCGGGTAAAAGCAGCCCAGTGAGCCTCGAAAAGTTTGACATCAGCCGTAAAGATTGGAAAATAGTTGGTATCAGCGATGAAAAAGTTTCGGCAATCCTTGACGGAGATCCGGCTAGCGTATGGCATCAGAAAGATGGCAAAAAAATGCCAATTGACTTGGTCATTGACTTAGGAAATGAATACAATATATGCGGTTTCAAATACCTTCCGGATCAAAATAAATGGAGTTCCGGCATCATTACACACTACCAGTTCTATGTTTCAGCCGATAACAAGGAATGGAAATTGGTGAGCGAAGGAGAATTTTCAAATATCAAAAACAACCCTCTGTTGCAAATCAAACAGTTTGAATCTGAAAAAGCCCGATTCATCAAGTTTACAGCATTGAAAAATACTTCTGGCGATGACGTTGCCGGATATGCCGAAGTAGATGTGATTACAAAATAATTAATAAAATCAGCTATTCCTAACTCATGAGTTAGGAATAGCTGATTCTTCTTGTAGAATAGAGTTGTTGGAAGCAACCAAATAACATTAAACATTCAATAAGTTTTATGTTCTTGTTGAAATCATCAGAAAAATCCATTACATGAAAAAAATAATTCTACTTACTTTTTTATTTTCTACAGCTATACAATTTTCTTGTTTAAAGGCTCAGGAATTACCTCAATTAAAGAAAGAGGGAAATATTACCAGATTGTATGTTGATGGTAAACCATTTGTTATGGTTGCCGGAGAGTTACATAATTCGTCGTCTTCCAACTTAACTTATTTAGCACCCATTTTTCCAAAATTAAAAGAAATGGGACTTAATACAGTTATCGCATCCATTGCGTGGGAACAATTTGAACCTCAGGAGGGTAAATTTGATTATTCACTTATTGATGGAATAATAGCCCGGGCTCGCGAAAACAATCTGAAACTTTGTATTTTGTGGTTTGCAAGCTGGAAAAACGGACTTTCAACTTATACGCCACTTTGGGTAAAGAAAGATTCAAAACGTTTTTTTAAATTGAAGCAAAGCAATGGCAGCACCGGCGAAGTAATTTCATCTTTTTGCAAGGAGGCGCAGATGGCAGATGCTAAGGCTTATGTGCATTTAATGAAACGAATAAAGGAAATTGACAAAGAACATACTGTTGTAATGATGCAACCCGAGAACGAAGTCGGGGCATTTCAGGACATAGATTACAATAAACAGGCGCTTGACTTATTTAAGTCGCAAGTTCCGGAAACATTAATTCGTTATTTGCAAAAAAACACGAATAATTTAAGTCCCGAAATGAAAAGTGTTTGGCAAAAAAACGGAAGCAAAACCAAAGGTACGTGGTCCGAAATATTTGCCGATGAAATGAAAAGTGCACAAAACTTCTTCATGACATGGCAATATGCCTCGTATATAAATGAAATAGCTCGCTTAGGTAAAAAAGAACTTAACCTTCCAATGTATGTAAATGCCTGGCTTGTTCAAAATTCTACTGAATTGCCGGGGGTATATCCAAACGGAGGGCCTGTATCCAGAGTAATGGATATTTACAAAGCCGTTGCACCGGATATCGATTTATGCGCACCGGATATCTATGCACCTAACTATAAAGAAATATTGTCGATGTATCATCGTTCTGATAATCCGCTTTTTATTCCTGAAAGCACTATAGATCAGGGTCGGGCTTTTTATGCGTACGCAGAGCATGATGCTATGTGTTTTTCTCCATTTGGGATTGAAGATGCATATACCAATTTAGCTTATAGGCAGGCAATCTCTGTAATAAATGAATTGATGCCATACATAATAAAATATCAGGGCACAGGTAAAATGCGCGGTTTCATGCGCACAAAAAACAGTACCAGAGACACGCTATCATTTGGAGATGATAGAGTGTATGTGGAATATAATAAATGGGACAATACAGGATATGGTTTGGTTATTCAAACAGCTCCGGATGAATATATAATAGCAGGCATTACAGCACGCATAACATTTGGAAAGAAAAATCCATCAAAAAATATTCGCTTAGGTCAGGTGTTTGAAGGAAAGTTTGAAGGAGAAAAGTGGATAACTACACGTATGCTTAATGGTGATGAAACCTGGCAACATGACTGTGTGCTTGTAACAGGACGTAAAGCTGTGATTACTCAAACTTTAGACGGGCAAATCGTTCCTCCTCAGCCGGGACCAAACCAACCAGCATTGGAATCAGCTAAAAATACCGAAGTTCAAACTCCTGCAGTTTATAAAGTTATTACTTATGAATTGAAATAAAGAAAAATGAGAAATTCAAGTTTAAAACAAATAGCGTTGGCATTAATTTGTCTGATAACAGTAACTGGAAACCTATCCGGTCAAAGTAAAATTATTGAAGTTTGGAATGGGAATGTGCCCGGTTCAATTCAAAATCCTAGTTATAAGCAAATAGTTGATTCAGCTAATTGGATTAAGATAAGATTCGTCACAAAACCGACCATTCAGGTATATCCGGCACCCACCGATAAAAATACCGGTGTTGCTGTAGTAGTATGCCCTGGAGGCGGATATTATGGTTTATCTTATGTTGGTGAAGGTATAGAAGTGGCTCAATGGTTAAATCAGTTGGGAATTACGGCTGTAGTTTTACATTACCGTTTGCCCGACGATGCAATTATGAAAAACAAATCCATAGCTCCGTTGCAGGATGGACAAGAAGCGATTCGTATTGTGCGCCGTAACGCAAAGGAATGGGGTATTGATCCGCATAAAATCGGGATAATGGGCTTTTCGGCCGGCGGTCATCTCGCATCTACTGTTTCAACTCATTTTAATGAAAAAGTGTACCATCCGATTGACTCTACCAGTGCTCGCCCAGACTTTTCTTTATTAATTTATCCCGTAATCTCCATGGATTCTACTATTACTCATGCAGGATCGCGCGAGAATTTGATTGGAAAGCATCCTTCACCGGAAATGGTGAAACATTTTTCGAATGCGTTGCAAGTTACTGCCAAAACGCCTCCTGCATTTATGATACACTCGTTGGATGATGGTACAGTGCCGGTAGAAAACAGTATTGAATACGCATTAGCTATGAAAAAATTGAAGATTCCGTGCGAACTTCATATCTACGAACATGGCGGACATGGATACGGATTGGGAAAAAGGAATTCCGGAACAGAGTCATCATGGACGATGGCTTGTGAAAAGTGGATGGAAGTAAAAGGATTATTAACAATAAAATAGAACCTATTTTTTATATTTCTAATGACTAGAATAACAAGAATTGCAATATTGATCATTCTTTGGCCGGTAAGTCTGCTTTCTCAGACAAACATCTATGTCTCGCCAAAAGGTAATGATGCAAGTAAAGGGACATTAACCAAACCTTTTGTTTCTATAAGCAAGGCTGTAACTGAGGCTCGCAAAACAAAAGGGAAAGTTGTGGTAAATCTCGTGGAAGGTACATATTACCTGAATCAACCAATTGTTTTTACACCTGATGATTCTAAAAAAGAGAACGAATCACTTACAATAACAAACTTTGAAAATAGGAAAGTTACAATAAAGGGAAGTGTGGCTTTGAATTTGAAATGGGAAATGTATAAAAACGGTATCTGGCAGGCTAAAGTGGAACAAGACCTTATTTTCGATGAATTGTTTGTCAACGGACAATTGCAACGGATGGCGCGGTATCCGAATTATGATCCCAAGGCTCAGTATTATGGCGGAACGGCGGCAGATGCCGTTTCAAAAGAACGGACTGCACGCTGGAAATCGCCGGAGGGAGGTTATGTGCATGCGCTACACAGTTCACAGTGGGGCGATTTTCATTACATCATTACCGGAAAAAACGATAAGGGCGAACCTGCCCTCGAAGGAGGCTGGCAAAACAATCGCAGGATGCCTATGCACGATAAATTCCGCTTCGTTGAAAATATTTTCGAGGAACTGGATACGGTCAATGAGTGGTTTTACGACAAAAAAGCCAAGATTCTGTACTATTATCCGCCAGAGGGTTTAGACATTAAGATGGCAAAATTTGAGACGCCGCAAATTGCACATTTATTTGAGTTCAGGGGTTCGGAAACAAAGCCTGTAAAGAATGTCAAGATTGAGGGACTTACCCTTACGCAAACCCTGCGCACGTTCATGGAGAATAAAGAACCGTTACTGCGTAGCGACTGGACCATTTACCGTGGGGGTGCTGTTCTTTACGATGGTGCGGTCAATTGTTCGCTAAAAAATTGTACGCTCACCAACCTGGGAGGGAACGCAGTCTTTTTTAATAATTATAACCGGAATTGCGAAGTTTCAGGATGTCTGATCTCCGAAATTGGTGCCAGTGCCTTTTGTTTCGTTGGCGACCCGAATGCAGTACGTTCTCCAAGTTTTGAGTATTGGCAATATATTCCTTTAGCGCAGATTGACCGTACTCCGGGACCTAAAACAAATAACTACCCTGGTGAATGTAAGGTGTATGACAACCTGATATTTAATTCGGGCACGGTGGAAAAACAATCGGCAGGGGTGGAATTATCCATGTGTCAGAGTATTACCGTGAGTCACAATACCATTTACGATGTGCCGCGTGCCGGTATAAATGTGAGCGAAGGTACCTGGGGCGGACATATCATCGAATACAATGATGTATTTAATACCGTGAAGGAGAGTGGCGACCACGGCTCGTTTAACTCGTGGGGGCGCGACCGTTACTGGCATCCGGATAAGAAAGTTATGGACTCGATAGTGGAGAACAACTACGACCTTGCATTGGCTGATGTGGTAAAGCCCATTATTCTCCAAAACAACAGGATGCGATGTGACCACGGTTGGGACATCGACCTTGATGATGGTTCAAGTAATTATATCATTCGCAACAACCTGTGCCTGAATGGCGGTATTAAACTTCGGGAGGGAGTAAATCGAGTTGTTGAAAACAACATCATGATAAACAATACCTTCCATCCGCATGTGTGGTTTAAGAATTGCAATGATGTGTTCCGGCACAATGTTGTTTCAACAGATTATCAGCCTATACGAATTGAGGTTTGGGGTAAGGAAACCGATTACAACTCTTTTCCAGACTCATCGTCCCTCAAGGCAGCTTGGAGAAGAGGAACGGACAAACACTCCGTTTGCGGAGAAAACATATTTGCAAATCCTCAAGATGGTGATTTCAGTCTGAAAGAAGAATCGGCTGCTTTGTCAGTTGGTTTTAAAAACTTCGCGATGGACAGTTTTGGTGTGGTTTCGCCCAGGCTAAAGGCTGTCGCCAAAAAGGTAACATTGCCAAAAGTGATTGTCTTCGACAAAAAGAATGCCGATGAGATTGTGGACTTTATGGGGGCGAAAGTAAAAAACCTTACCACGTTGGGTGAGCGCTCTGCAACCGGAATGGATGATACCCGTGGTGTATTGGTGGTGGGAGTAGCTGCAGGATCAGTTGCGGCAGGATTTTTGCAACCAAACGATGTGATTCTCTCTTTTAATAACAAGCCTGTCAATAAACTGCACGATTTGTTTAACGCCCGAGTGTCAGTTATTATCGGAACAAGTGCCGAAGTGGTTATTTTCCGAAATCAGAAAGAAGTGAAGCTGACAACTAAATAAACATTCATATTAAAAAACAGAGAATAACATTGCAAATCATGAAGTTGAATAAAAAGAGCAGTTTGAAACTGCTCTTTTTTAGTTCCAGACCAGGATAACTAAAGAAATTCGCCCAACAACCATCGAACTGCAAGCGTATAGATTTACTGACTGCCCCCCTCCTTCCCTATTATTTGTGTCGTACTATTTGTTTCAAATAATACGAAAACATCCTCAATTGGAAACAAATCAAACCTAAGCTGTATAAGATTTGGGAGTACTTTTATTTTTTTAATTCAAAGTAAAAATTTAACTCTTAATTGGGCATATAAGTATTGATTGAATTTTGAAGTATTACCCTTTAGCCATACAATCGCAAGTGTGATAATATATAAAACACAAATATTAATTTAAAATGAAAAGAAGAATTCCAATTTTACCACAGTTATTTAGTAAAAGACTATTTGTTGCAATCATCGCTGGCGGGCTTTTAATGTCTGTTTCAGCAAAATCAAAATTACCAACAGCGCAACACATTGCCACTAAAATGGGAGTTGGTTGGAATTTGGGAAATACGCTTGAAGCTATTTGTGGGGAAAATGCCTGGGGAGCAGGTCATACTTCGCAACAACTTATCGACTCTGTAAAAGCTGCCGGATTTAATACAGTTCGGATTCCTGTGTCATGGTTTTGCCATTCTGATACTGTTACCAGTGTTATTGATAAAGAATGGATTGCCCGCGTAAAAGAGGTGGCGGATTACTGTATTAAAGACGATATGTATGTCATATTAAACATGCATTGGGATAAAGGTTGGTTAGAAAACAGAGTGAATAAAGCCAATCAGGGAATAGTAAACAAAAGGCAACGTGCTTATTGGACTCAAATAGCCAACTATTTCAAAGCCTATGATGAGCATCTGCTTTTTGCCGGCACCAATGAACCTAATGCCCACGACTCCATCCAAATGTCAGTTTTAATGACTTATCACCAGACCTTTGTGGATGCTGTTCGGGCAACAGGAGATAACAACAGTTCACGAACCCTTATCATCCAGGGTCCTGCAACTGATGTTGAAGATACCTACAAATTGATGAAAACAATGCCAAAGGATAAAATTGCCGACCGTTTGATGGCGGAAGTCCATTATTATACTCCATATCAATTCTGCCTTATGGAAAACGATGCCGACTGGGGAAAAAAGTTTTACTATTGGGGAAAGGACAATCATTCGGCAACCGAAATCACCCGCAATGCTTCTTGGGGCGAAGAAAACGATGTGGACAAAAATTTCGGGAAAATGAAAGCCCAGTTTGTTGATAAGGGAATTCCGGTAATCATCGGCGAATTTGGTGCGGGGAAACGAAAACTTAGTCAGCCTTCAGATCAAGCACTTAACAATGCATCAGTTGAGTCTTATTATAGAAATGTCGTTAAATCTGCAGTTAGCAAAGGATTAATCCCAATTTGCTGGGATGTACCCGGATGGCTGTTTAACCGCAGTACAGGTGCAATTCTTGACCAAGGTATTATTAAAGCTATCAAGCAAGGAGACAAAGCTGCTTCAACGGTTTCTACTCATTGAAAAGGGCAAACTTTATAAATAAATCAAAAAAATGAAAAAACACCTAATCATATTGCTCTTAGTAATTCTTTCGGGATTGACTATAAAAGCTCAAAATGCAACTCAATTTTTTCCTGAGAAAGACTTAATTACAACCGGCATTTACTATTATCCCGAACATTGGAACGAAAACCAATGGGAACGTGATATCAAGAAAATTTCAGACATGGGTTTTGAGTTTGTCCACATTGCCGAGTTCGCGTGGTTCAAAATGGAACCAAAGGAAGGTAAGTTTGATTTTGCCTGGCTTGATAAAGTGGTCGATCTATGTGCCAGATATCACCTTAAAGTAGTTATGTGTACGCCTTCGGCAACTACCCCGACATGGATGCGCATCAATTACCCCGAAACCTTTATTATGGACGGTCATTACATTCGTGCAGAGAACGGCACACGCGGACTGGGTTCAATCGTCAATACTAAATATCGTACGTTTGTCGATAAAATAGTAACCGAAATGGCTAAACGCTACGGGCAAAATAAGAATGTGACCGGCTGGCAAATCGATAATGAGCCTCCGGCAAATGCCGATTACAGTCCGGCATCGCAAGAAGCTTTCAGACAGTGGCTTAAAAATAAATACAAAACCATCGACGCGTTGAATAATGCCTGGGGGGCAGCTTTCTGGAGCCAATGGTTCAATAATTTCGATCAACTGATTATCCCCAATACCAGCTTAGTGGGTTGGTGGGGTAACAATCCTCATGCGTTGCTCGATTTCAAACGGTACTGCGCAGATGCACAAGCAGAGTTTCTCGATTTTCAGGCAACTGCATTGCGGAGCTTTATTTCTAAAGACCAATACATTACTACAAATTATACAGCGGTTTGCACAGGTTCAGATTCGAGACGTACCAAAAAACTCGATTTTGCAGCCTATACGGCTT
>Ga0302215_10000143_pt1 | contig 53738 bp, 32 predicted proteins | sample II_Fen_N3_1_FD_194580 | JGI IMG/M metagenome (GOLD analysis project Ga0302215, IMG submission 194580) | Peat permafrost microbial communities from Stordalen Mire near Abisko, Sweden - II_Fen_N3_1 | ecosystem: Environmental > Terrestrial > Soil > Wetlands > Permafrost | place: Sweden: Abisko... | reverse complement strand
TTTATAATACCATTGTCTTTTTCATATTGATTAAGTGTAAATCTTCTTGAATCGCACTCTTAAGCCCCTTCAGGGGTTTGGGGTGCATTTAATCAGCTGAATCCAAGTTCAGACAATTTCACTTCGCCAAACAATACACGCTACAATCAACAGGGGATTCTTTGTTTTAATGTTGTGGATAATGCTCCTAAATTAAATTTCTGTTCTTAAATGACAATTGCAACCAACATGAAATGGAACTTTAGGTGGATTTGATTTTGAGTATCTCTTTTTGCATTCCTCTCTAGCTCTTAAACATACAAAATCAGGACTAAAATCTTCATGCGTTTCAACTCTGAATTCTTTTACCCACGATTTACCATCTAACTTGTCTCTTTGTGCATACTCGGAATTTCTGTAGGTGTCTACAATTAATTTTATGTATTCAGATAAAAAATCCCAGTGCACTCTTAGTTGCTCAGTGTCCAAGTTGTCAAACTCAACGGGTAATGGTTTTAGCTTAAACAAGTTTCTGGTACTTACATGTTTCCCTATGTTTTTTAAAAGAGAAGGATTCTCTTTTAAAAATTCGATTGCCTTATTTTTCCGCTTAAAAAATCCCTCTTCTTTCTCACAGATAAGATTTAAAGTTTTTAGGGTCTGATTATTTAAAAGTTCTTCTTGGTCAATTTGCTCCGAGGTATATACTAAATCGGCTTTTATCAAATCTTCAAAATCCTTTCTATTCAAATGAGACACAATTTTATCTTTGTAATAATTCAATTTCAGATATTGATGAATTACCGTAAATCCATACCGCTCAATAATTTTATCATCAATTGTAATGTCTATCTCGGAAAAGTCAAATAAGGTTTGAATATCACAATCAGCTCTTTCATATAATTCATTAAGTACATTCTCTTTTATCTCATTTTCTATTTCAACTTTATCCATTTCAGTAGAAATCTGATATTCATCTGACTTTTCTAAGTATTGTTTGATTTTCTCCTGAAAAACTGGTTTGTATTTGTTTATATAACTTTCAACTTCCTTACATTTAATATTATATTGTGCAAAAAGAGGTAGTAACTCATTTGTTTTATTCCATAGGTTTTCATTCTTCAGAATATCTATTACTTTATTTATTTGCTTTGTATCAGCATTATATAGAGTTAACTCGAATGAACTTCCTTTGTTTATAACTACAGGATTGTTTATACTTGTCAGGCTTACATATTGTGCGGTCTCATTATTGTTTAGAGACTCAATTTTATTCTTTATCGAGGTTAAATGTGATTTATATTGGTCTTTTTTAGACCCATTTTTGTCAAATTCAAAAATTGCGTCATTTCCAACTTCAATAATTTTTTCTTTTCTCTTATTTTTGGCATCTTCTTTTTTCAATTCTGAGATTTGTTTTTCTTGTTCTTCCACGAATTGGTTAAAACAATTAAATATGCACTCTGAATAATAATCTAAAAACTCCTCATGATTGGGTTTCATGGCTAGTCGTATTTCAAAATCCTTGACGATACGGTCATAATACATAGATTTATATTCGTCTAATGACTTTTGGATATCCAATAAGTATCTTTTGTTATAGGAGGCTTTTATGAAGTCATCATATATTTGACTTATGAACTCAAATCGACCTTTTAACGTGTCAATATTCTTAGTTGTATTTAGTAGATAAATGCTTTCAAGCAGCTGAATGCCTTGTCTTTGTATTTGGGTTGGTATGTAATTGAAATTCTTTATTTCATTTTCTCGGTTTTGTTGTTTTTTTATAATAAAAGCTTCAAGTTTGTCTTTATCTACATTAATTGTAAATTCAGTTGCATTTCCTTCTGCTTTTTTAGAAGATACAGAAAATACATCATCTGTAGATATTTCATCATCAGTCTTTTGTAAGTATTTCTTGTTGTATTTATGGTCAAATTTGTCAGTGGAATACGATAAAAGAACTATTATTTCAATGAAGCTGGCAATTACAGGAATAAATGTCCATGAAAATAATAAGTATATAACTCCCCATAGAGGTTTGTTAAGGTAGAATTTATGAATTCCAAGTCCACCTAAGAAAAGAGCTAAAATTATAGCTGTAGTTTTGCTTTTCATACTGTCTGTCCTTTAATGAGTCAATCTTCGTTTTTTTTCTACAATTACTGCTAACATCTTATATCTGTGCAGTAGAGTTGCACATATTTCCACTTAATAGGCAATTGCATTCAGCTTTCACACTTTTTACACTCCAAAAATACAAACTCTTTTTAACTCCACCAACGTTTTATATCAATTTCTATAAACAAGTCTAAAAATTGTTTATTGTTGCAGGTTTCGGAGTATAAAAAAACCGTACAGACCTAGTGGTCTGCACGGTTAGAGGATAAATGGGAGAGGAGCGCCCGGTATCACTATCGGTTGAAGAATACTGCGTCTCTCCCATACAGATTACAGGATATAGCTGGTAATAATATCGCTGTATACGCGCGAAGGATCGGTGGCTACGCCTGTAATGCGGAAAGCATATTCCTTGCCACTCTCTAGTCCCTCTTTTTGTAATTTACGTTTCTTAGAGGTATCCTTCAACCAAATGCTGGTAGGGGTTACGGGTAGCACGGTGTGTTCAAATTCGTAGTAGTCGGCATATTCTATCGCATCGCACATCATCAATGCTGAGCCTTTATTGTCGCCCGGTTTTACGGTAAAATTCTCTGGTTTAGCCAGTTTTCCCACAGTGCTTGGTTTTTTGTTTACATCCATCCCGCTGCTCAATATTATGGCTTCGTCGCCATCGCTTATGGTCTGCACTGCGCCTGCAAGCTTTTTCAGCAATGTTTCTACCGTTTTCCGGCAATTGTTTTTTATTGCCGTGTCTTCTTTAGAGCCGCCCTCTACTTTGCCCAGTGCAGCAATGTAGTTGGTGTTTGCAACTCTTAGCTCCTGAATAATCTGCTCTGCACTCTGAAAAGTGGGACTGCCTTCTACTCTGTCCAGAATGTTGTTTGTCTTTGTTACTAATGCTTCGTCGGTGTATTTACTTGAAGCAAAGTTGATTGATACTTTTGAATTTCCCATGTTGTTTTGTTTTAAGTGATTAATTAATACTATATTATCTGATACGGTTCATTATACTTTGTTTGTTTTTTTCAGGAATAATACGCTTACTTCGTATAATATTGGAACATAATTCCATAATATTGGAGCATTATTGCCTAGTATTGTAGTATTACTCTCTAATAATGAAGCATTATTCTCTAATATTGGAATATTATTACCCAATAATGGAGCATTATTATCTAATATTGGAACATTATCACCCAATAATGTGGCATTATTATCTAATATTGAAGCATTATCACCCAATAATGTGGCATTATTATCTAATATTGAAGCATTATTCTCTTATAATGCTTCAAAACTTACCATAGTAGCGGTCACTTTGTATTGATTATCGTCTACATAGTAAAGAGTGAGGCTTACTTAGTTTTGTGCTGTGCTTTTATTCTATTAAGGCAACAAACTTTTTTGTTACGCTGCAAAAAAACAAAAAATATTCGTACCATTTTTTAAGTCACCGGTACCTTTTTTTGCTAAAATAGTTAAATCTTATTAACATTGTTTGGGTTTTTCGACAATTTTGTATTTTTTTGCAACGTGAATTTATCACATATCTGTTGTTTCTGTTTGTTTTAAAGTGATTGTATTGAATTACGAACCTAAAATTGATAACTATGACTTACCATCCGGATATTCATCAGTTGGTAAAGGAGTTGTATAAGCTCCTGGCTACACATTATTGCACGGTAGTGCCGCTTATGCTCGAAAGAAAAAAGCATTTGGAAGAGATTCTCAGGAATAAGAAGGGGATGCGCGATTATAGCGTAACTATTTTTGACCTGAAAGAAAGATGTTTCACGCTTCATAATTCACATCACAATATATATCTGAAATATCCGGCAGTAAATGAATGGATGATGGATGAAATGATGTTGCTGAATGAACTGACCGAAGCCAATAATCTTCATTTTTGTATGGATACGCTCACCCGGAGTTATGAGTTTTTGGTGACTCTTACTCCCGAAGAACTCAATCAGTTTAATGTGATCTATATTCGCCGAATGTTGGAAAAAGATGAACAATATCATCCTTATTTGCATCATATGTATATAAGCGAATACGATGAGGACGATAACCCGTGGCTAATTACCATAGAAACTAAACGACTACTGGATAAGAACATCCCTGAGTTCCGGAAATTCAGTCCGGCAACTCCCCTATATACTGAAGAGCACAGCTACTCTTCGCACCTGCTCTCCCTGAAACTGGATGAAATAGACCGGAAGCTGATAAAAAAGCACGACGAAGATTGTAAGAAGAAAGAACTAAGCGAGTGGCTGTACAAAAGTCCGCATACAGTATCTAACCTATACAACAAAGTGAACCTGTTGTTTAAGGTTAACTCCATCAATACTACCTGTCTGATAGCAAAGATTATGGAAATAGTGTAATGATTTTGGAAAGAATGGGAGAATTCAAGGAAATATCTTTGTTTTACAAGTCCGAAGGACTTTAAGTAGGACGAACAATTAAATATCGTATATTCATTCGTGACAATTCATATTCCCACAAATTATTTCTCGAATTAATTTGTGAGAATTCGTGCAATTCGTGGTTTTAATAATCATTAAACCACGAATTTCACAAATTTACACGAAAGTGGAAGAATTAAGAAATACGACATTATATAGTTTCAATTACTTAATATCAATAACCGTGGATGAAACCCGTGGTAGTGAGTAAAAATATACCGGAACCCAGAAAGGGTTCAGGCATATCTTCCGTTTTTAAGAGGCTATCTCAAAAGTCAATCTGACTTTCAAAAAGACTTATAGATTGGAAGCGCAGCCTGCAAGGCTGGTATATACCAGCCCAAGGTGAAGCCTTGGGATTCTGTGAATGGAATAGGTCTTCGAGCTGTAAGCCCAGCATAACACATTGAAATAAAATATATTGCCCTTTCAGGGCGCATGGTGTATTTGTTGTATTAAACCCAACGCGTCACTTCGTTTTGCGTTGGGCTGATATATATCAGGCTTGCAGCCCAAAGGCACTTTCAATTTGCAAAGTCAACAAACAGAGAGTGACCTTTTGAGACACCCTCTTTAAACACAGAGCTTTTGTGGGTGATTATATTAACCTGAGTTCAGGTTAAGACAGATAAAATTATTAGGATAAATACTCCGTTAGGAGTTATATAACAATAGAATATTTACAATTTCAGAATTTTTCTCCGTAGGAGATATACAACAAAAGACTTGTTAATGTCCTACGGACAATCATCTCTGGTTATATCGGTTTTTTCTATGGATATTGATTGCCTCCGGCAAATTTAATTAGCTTATATGTAGTATCATAACTTAAGTCACTGTTCCAAACTCAAATTGTTAAAGGAAATGATTTTTATTTTCAATGCCATCACATAGAAGCAATGGGCTAAACATGCTTGGAAATCATATACACAGCTACTATAAGCAAAAATACAGCAAATACTTTCTTAAATATGGTAGAAGGGAGTTTTACACCAAGTTTAGACCCGAAAAATGATCCTCCTAAAATGCCAAGAGCCAATAAACAAGCATAGAGAATATTCAAATGTCCACTGTTGGCGTAGATAATTACACTGGGCAAACCCACCGGTAATTGCATAGCTGCTAATGATGTAGCTGCTGCTGCTTTGGGGTCGTAATGAAAAATACCAATAAGCAAGGGAACAATGACCAATCCTCCGCCTTTACCAAAAAGACCTGCAAAAATTCCTGCTCCAACGCCCACCAAAAGATACATCCAGAAAGGTTTGTGAACAGCCTCTTGTTCCACGGGTGAAACTTCTTTCTTTTTTTTGAAGTAAGAAAAAATATCAAAATAACTCAAGGCAATGTATAACAAAATACCGGCATACAATTTTGCTAAGAGACTTTCGCTGATATGTACCGCCAGTTCTCCTCCCCCAAATGAGCCTATAAATATGCCTAATGCAATCCAGAGTGATTCCTGTACCTTAATAAGCCCGGCTTTATAATAAGCAATAACGCCTAAAATGCCTACGGGCAATAACATGGCCGACAGTGATGTTGCATTTGCATTCAGGATGTCCATCCCAAAAATAAAAATCAGCGTCGGAACCATTACAATTCCACCACCGATACCGAATAAACCGGATAAAACACCTACTACTATTCCGAGAACAATTAAACCTATTTCCAGCATTTGTTTGTAAATTAGTTGATTTGAGTTGCTACAATGAACTAAAATAGTATTCGATTTGAGACGACAAAATTAATTGAAAATAATTGTGCTTTCTATTTTTTAATCATAAAATTTCATTTCCAAGTATCTCGGCAGCCATAGCCACGCAGCGGTCGCAGGGTCGCAAAGCATGATATTTTACGTTGCGTTCTGACGGAGTAGGATTTTCGGGTGCGCGTTTAATCTTTAATAAGTCAGCACAGATAAAGGAACCCATTTCCAGTTTAAATTCTGCAGCGGTACGTTGTACTGCAGCGTAATTATTTGTTTTAGCGGCTTTGTCTTTTACATCTGTTGCGGGATAATGCAATCCGAGTACCATAAACATGCCGGTTACAGCACCACATACTTCACGTAGTCGCCCCATGCCTCCTCCAAACGAAGAAGATATTTTAGCGGCTAACTCTTTGTCCATATCATATAAATCGGAATAGGCCATAAATACAGCCTGCGAACAATTGTATCCGTCGTAGAAATAGGTTAACGCCTGTTCTGTTCGTTTTTCTAATTCGTTCTTATCCATTAGAGATTATATAAGTCTGATTTAACGTGAGTTCGATATAAGATTCTTTGAATCTCACTGTTTTACAAGTCCGAAGGACTTGAATGTGAATAACCGCGGGTGAAACCCGTGGATAAAACTAAAACTTAAATATGAACCCCGAATGGGGTTCAATATATAAATATGTGTTATTCATTATCCACGGGTTTCACCCGCGGTTATTCAAATTGAATCCTTTCAGGATTCTAAGATGAATTTATCTTGATTCATAAAAGTTTGCTTATATCGAACTCACGTTAACTTATACATCTCTATAGTATTACTTTAAATGCAAAAGAATCAGGGTTCAATCAAATACCTTCACCTTTAAATAATATTTCGAGGGTATATAGCAGAATCTTTATGTCGGTTAGTAGCGACATGTTTTCCATGTAGATAATATCGTAATTGAGTCGTTCAATCATTTTATCGACTGTATCTGAATAGCCGATTTTAATTGGTCCCCACGAGGTTAATCCGGGTCTTATTTTATACAGCAGGCAGTAATAAGGGGCTTCGTCGATAATTCTATCAATATAATACTTCCTTTCGGGTCGGGGACCCACGATACTCATATCGCCTTTAATGATATTCCAGAACTGGGGAATTTCATCCAACCTGTATTTTCGGAGAATTTTACCCACCGCTGTAATTCTATGGTCGTTTTTACTGCTTAAACGGGGTACTCCTTTTTCCGAGCCGGTATACATGGTTCTTAACTTCCATATTTTAAATGTCCGTCCGAATCGTCCGATGCGTTCCTGTCTATAAAAAACAGATCCTCTGGAACTTATTTTTATCAGTATAATAAAATAAAATATAAATGGCGACGCCAGAAGCAATGCCAACGAAGAAAGTATAATGTCGAACAGGCGTTTCATACTTTCCTCCCAGTCGGACATGGTAGAACTGGTAATACTTACCAATGGGCTTATCTCCATGCTTTTTATTTTTGCACTTCCTGTCAGTATTTCATATAACCGGGGTGTAAACTGAATATCAATATTGAACTTGTACAGCGAATTGATGATTTTAAAAAGCTGATAATCGTCGGTATTGTCCAATGCCACAATAGATTCTTTAATATCATATTTCTCTATGATAAAATCCAGTTGGTTTACATTTCCCAGCACCTTAGTAGCCGGTACAACGTTGTACTTATCGGTCGCAATAAAGCCCACCAGGGTATTATGTCTGGCATATTTTTCAAATTCGGAAGCTATTTTCTGCGCGTTACTTCCTGTTCCGATAATGATGGTGTTGATTGTCCAGATTTTCGTTTTAAAATTCTTTCTCACTCTGGAACTTATGATGGTTCTAAAGCTAATCGTAAACACAAACAACAACCCAAACAATACCAGCAACGAAACGTAAAAATACTCGTACGACACAGCCACATCCTTAAGCATTCGGATAGAAAAAATAGATATGGATATAAATGCCGATGATGTAATTGTACTGAATATCTCCGCTACCTGAGATTTCTTGACGGGGTTCAGGTAAAAACCACACAGATAATGGACAAAGATACAGTAGAAAGGGAAAAAGAATAAACTGATCAGATAACTGTAGTTGGGAATGAGAAACCGAATGCTTTCAAAAATCTGAATATCATTGATAAGCTTTCTGAAAACAACAAAAAGTATCCATACGATAAGCGATGCAAGCATATCATACAGTACAAATTCAAATCTCAATCGGTTTTTATTCATTAGCCGTATGCTTTATTCTCTGATTAATTTAAACAGATTTCCTTTGCCCAGCTTAATGATAGAGGATGGTTTGGGTTGCGAAACGTCATTCTGGCGAAAATCTACCACGTAGTCAACAGCTGCTTTTATCTCATTGGAAATCTGACTGAAGTTCGAAGGAGTAGGCTCGCCGCTTACGTTGGCCGAAGTAGAAACAATCGGTTTGCGGAATTGTGCACAGAGTTTTCGGGAGAATTCTTCTTTTGTGATACGAATGCCTATCGATTTATCTTCCGCAACAAGATTTGAAGCCAGATTTCGTGCCTGTGGGTAAATAATTGTCAGGGGTTTTTCTGCCATTTCAATCAGGTCCCAGGCAATATCAGGAACTTCGTCCACATACGATTGCAGCTTTCCCGGGTTATCAATCAAAACAAGCATGGCTTTAGCGTCCGCCCGTTTCTTGATTTCAAAAATACGTTTTACAGCGTTTTCATCAGTAGCATCGCAGCCCAGTCCCCAAACCGTATCGGTAGGATATAGAATAATACCGCCTGATCTGAGCACTTCCAGTGCTTTTATAATTTCTTCGTGCATGGTAAACCAAATTGTATAATTTTATTCAATAAACAACATGTATATAAAAGGAATAATCTTCAACAAAATCACCGGATTACATCAACTGATCTCACATTTGAAAGACTATTTTTTCCACCGCAAAGATAACATTTTATCTCTTCAATGGGTACACGTTGTTAAGTTTTCTGTTTATATCTAATCTAAAAACCGATATTGTTTTTTCAGAAAAAAATCTGTACTTTTACAGCATTGAACCCATTTTGTTAATGGCAGTTGCTGAGGATTTCTTTTAATAGGTTGATAAATAACAGCTTGGTTTTACGCGAAGAGTTTGAAGTCTTCGTCTTGAGTGGAAAAATAATATACAATGATAAATACATGGATTTACAGAACCCTTACTGAACAGCAAAGTGAAATACAAAACAAGTTAGCAGAAGAATTGAGTATTAGTCCATTACTCTCACAATTGTTAGTTCAGCGAGATATTCTGAATTTTGAAGATGCGCGTAGCTTCTTTCGTCCCGACTTGAGTGATTTGCATGATCCATTTCTAATGGCCGACATGCATAATGCCGTCAGTCGACTTACAAAAGCGATGCAGCGCAATGAGAAAATTCTCATTTACGGAGATTATGATGTTGACGGAACTACTTCTGTTGCATTGGTCTACAAGTTTTTGAAGCAGTTCTACAGCAATGTGGACTTCTACATTCCCGATCGTTACAACGAAGGTTACGGAATTTCCATTCAGGGAATTGATTTTGCTGCAAACAATGATTTTAAGCTCATCATTGCACTCGATTGCGGCATAAAGGCTGTAGAGAAAGTAAGTTATGCTTTGGAAAAGGGAGTTGATTTTATCATCTGCGACCATCATACCCCCGATGCAGTATTACCTCCTGCCATTGCTGTTTTAGATCCTAAAAGGCTGGATTGCACTTACCCCTATAAACATCTTTCGGGATGCGGTGTAGGCTTTAAACTGATGCAGGCTTTTGCCATTACCAATAATATCGATTTCTCGCAACTTACTCCTTTGCTTGACTTACTGGCTTTGAGTATTGCTTCTGATATTGTGCCCATTACCGGTGAAAACAGAATTCTTGCGTTCTACGGATTAAAACAAATCAATTCCAATCCGAGCATCGGACTTCAGGGAATTCTTGAAGTTTGCGGTCTGAAAGACAAAGAAATTACTATCAGCGATATTGTTTTTAAAATCGGGCCGCGTATCAATGCTTCGGGCAGAATGAAACTGGCTTCGGAAGCTGTAGAGCTTTTAGTTTCGAGCGATCACGTTTTTGCCAAAGAAAAAAGTGATACGATAAACGAATATAATAACGACCGAAAAGATTTAGACAAAAACATAACCGATGAAGCAATAGCACTTATCGGAGCTGATAAACGCTATCTTGACAGAAAGTCAATTGTAGTTCATAAGCCCGACTGGCACAAAGGTGTTATTGGTATTGTAGCTTCCCGATTGTCGGAGGAATACTATAAACCGAGTATAGTTTTAACCAATTCAAATGGTTTTGCATCGGGTTCGGCACGGTCAGTATCGGGTTTTGATATTTACAAAGCTATTGATTCTTGTCGTGATTTACTCGAAAACTTTGGTGGACACATGTATGCTGCCGGTTTATCGATGAAAGAAGAAAACATCCCTGCTTTTACCGAACGATTTGAAAAATTTGTGTCTGAAAATATATTGGAAGAACAAACTTATCCTCAAATTGACATTGATGCAGTATTGGAATTTAAAGATATAACTCCAAAGTTCTTCCGGGTTCTGAAACAGTTTGGTCCGTTTGGTCCGGGAAATATGAAACCGATATTTGTTTCGAAAAAAGTGTTGGATTACGGAACAAGTCGATTAGTTGGGAAAGAGCAGGAACATCTGAAACTTGAGTTGGTTGATTCCAGTTCTGAAAACGTAATGAATGGTATTGCATTTCGCATGCATGAATACAACGACCATTTGAAAGCGCTCAATCCACTGGATATCTGTTATACAATAGAGGAGAACTCATTCAACGGAAATACGTCCATTCAGTTAATGATCAGAGATATAAAAATTGTAGAGAAATAGAAGTTCTGCATATTACAAATAAAGCCGGGTGAAATACTTCATCCGGCTTTATTCGTTTATAAATCAGCTGACTTCTTACATGTCAGCATCATCCTGCTGTAATTCATCAAACTCATCATCTATACTTTCGTCATCAGGAACATCGTCCAGAACAAACCGCTTATAATATGAAATCATAAGTGTTGTCATGGGTAAAGCTATGATCATACCTACCATTCCCATCAACGAACCCCAAACGGATAACGAAAGTAATATTACCGCAGGCTTAAGTCCTGTTACCCGTCCCATAATCCGTGGAGTTAGTACCATATCTTCAATAACCTGAATGAGAATAAAGACCACGGCTATTCCTATTAAAATGGTACCGGCATTCTGATTTGTTTCAATCGATTGGAGTAAACCCATGGCTGCACAAGGAATAACTGCAAGAACCTTGAGATAAGGCACCATGGTAAGCACACCTATCAGTAAACCCAGCACAATGGCTAGCGGCAATTGTATAATGCTAAAACCAATAACAAAAAGTACTCCTACAATTAAGGCAATCAAAGCCTGTCCTCTGAAATAACGGTTCATCCCCGACTCTAAATCTACAAAAACTTCAGTTACCAGCATTTTGTATTTTGGAGGAATAATTCCAAAAAATCCACTTGCGATTTTTTCGTAATCAAGTAAAATGAAAATTAAATACAGGAAAACAACCAGAACAACTGAGAATCCCAACACAAAATCCAAAGAACCATTAATAAAAACCCATAATTCAGGAACCATCTTTCTGATTCCTTCCAGTATATTCGGGTCTTTCATCAGTGTTTGCAGGTTCAAATGAGCAAGGTAATGTTTAATTTCATGTTGCCATGCCACAGGAATAAATGTGTATACATCCAGGGTTTGACTGTACGACACAATCAACTGCGAGAGTTTTTGGATTTCAAGACTAACTATCGGAGCCAAAACAGAAATAAGCGCGATTATAGACCCAAAGAACAATACAAGTGTTGCCAGAATGGACAACATTCTGTTTTTGAATCTCAACTTGTGCTGAAAAAAAAGAACCATGGGTTGTAACAAATAAGCTAAAAGCCAGGCTACCAGAAATGGTAACAAAACACTACTTAATCTATCGATTAAAAGAAAAAGTAATATAACCACCGCCAAGCCAATAACTAATCGCACAACGCGGTCGAAAGTAAAGGGTTTTGAGCTTCTCTTCATAATGCTTCAGTTTAATATTTTACTTATATTTTTTGTTGGCTTGCGTTATAGCAATCCCTGCATATTGGCTCATATTCGGTCATTTCGCCCAGAAGCACACGCTTGTCACTATCCACCAACCGGTGCGAGATATAAGCCAAAGCTCCACAACGCACACATATGGCATGCACTTTAAAAACATCTTCGGCCACAGCACAAAGTGCCGGCATTGGTCCAAACGGAACTCCTTTAAAGTCCATATCCAATCCGGCTATAATAACCCGAATTCCCTGATTGGCAAGCTGAGTACACACGTCTACCAAACCTTCGTCGAAAAACTGAGCTTCATCAATTCCAACCACATCCACATCGCCTGACAGAAGCAAGATGCTCCCCGAAGATTCTACAGGCGTGGAACGGATAGCAGTTCTGTCATGAGAAACAACCTCATCTTCAGAATAACGGGTATCAATTTTGGGCTTAAAAATCTCTACACGTTGTTTAGCAAAATTAGCTCGCTTCAACCGCCTGATCAACTCTTCCGTTTTTCCGGAAAACATGGAGCCGCATATCACCTCAATACTTCCACGTTTTTGTTGATTGGGATGGTTTTTTTCAGAATAAATCATTGCATTTTATTGAAAATAGGTTTTACTTATTTCTTTTCTCTCTCGTTTATTGTACCTTTACACCCGTTTTAAGGATTAATCCAATAACTTTTGTTTTTTGAACTCTGCAAAGATAAAAAAATAACAAAGATAGAAATTGCTTTTAGAAAAAAAGATATGAACACAAAGTCAGGGTAGGTTTGCTTTTGAGACATATCCAAGCATCTTGCCCTGCAAATAAGAAATATATTGAATCAGAATGAATCTTACTATCATTTTTGCTAAATTCCAAAACAAAGAAAAGAATGAATAATACAACAAAAACGTTAGCAAATCATCCTAATCCGGGATCTATTGGCGCAAAACTTTATGTCGTACCAACTCCAATTGGTAATCTTGAAGATATGACGTTTCGTGCTGTTCGCATACTGAAGGTTGCTGATTTAATTTTGGCTGAAGACACACGCACCAGTGGATTTCTGCTTAAACATTTCGAGATAAAAACACCCATGCAATCGCATCATAAGTTCAACGAACATAAAACGGTTGAAAATGTTGTTCAACGTATTAAAAGCGGTCAAACGGTTGCTTTAATTTCGGATGCCGGAACACCTGCCATTTCAGACCCGGGGTTCTTAGTCGTTCGTCAATGTGTTGAGAATGGAATTGAAGTAGAATGTTTACCGGGTGCCACAGCTTTTGTGCCGGCACTGGTTGTATCCGGATTGCCAAATGACCGGTTTTGTTTTGAAGGATTTCTGCCTCAAAAGAAAGGTCGTCAGACAAAAATCAATGATTTATCCACCGAAAAGAGAACCCTGATTTTTTATGAGTCACCGTTCAGACTGGTAAAAACCCTGACTCAACTTTCTGAAGTATTCGGAAATGAACGAAAAGCTTCGGTTTCCCGTGAAATTTCTAAAATCTTTGAGGAAACACAAAGAGGTACTTTAGCTGAATTAGCACAATATTTTACTGAACATAATCCCAAAGGTGAAATTGTCCTAATTGTTGCAGGATTAGAAGAATAACATTACCTTTGTGCCTGAAAAATTGAGAAAAAATCACACCGCTTTTCAACTATTTAAATGATTCTCAATTACAGCTTATAACACTCATTTTCGATATGAAATCAATTTTCTTTTCTTCTATTATTTTTCTTGCATTGCTTACTTCGTGTGGTAAACGGTCTACTGAATATCAACAACTGCAAGCTCAAAACGATTCGCTGATGAATGCCAAACTTAAACTTCAGGAAGAAGTTGACGGTTACTTCTCGGCCATGAATCAGATTGAACAAAATATAGAAAAGATTAAAAGCACCGAAAATACTATTTCAATTCAGCCTGTTGGCAAAGAATTGAATGATGACATGCGCACTAAAATTAACGAAGACATGACGTACTTAAACGATATGCTTCAGGCTAATAAAGATGAGCTTGCCCGTTTGAAATCGAAAATTAAAAAAAGTGCTTTTCGGTCAACGGAACTTGAACGCACAATTTCACGCATAACAAAATCGTTGGAAGAAGAAACTTCTAAAGTAGCTCTTTTGCAGGCCGAATTAGCCGACAAAGATTCGCTGATTGTCAAATTAGACACAAAAGTGAGTGAACTGGGTAAAAATGTAGAAGATTTATCAGCGGACAACAAATCAAAAGAAACAAAAATAAAAGAACAAGACGAAACCATTCACACTGCCTGGTATGTCTTTGGCACACGCTCTGAACTTAAACAACAAAAAATCATCACTTCGGATGGGTTGTTTAGTCAGCAACGAGTTCTTCAACACGACTTTAATAAGAATTATTTTGTGCGTATCGATGCCCGAAACACCAAGTCGATACCACTTTATTCATCTCACGCTAAGATACTCACCAACCATCCAAAATCTTCGTATACGCTTGAGAAAGAAAATGGAAATTTTGTCCTGTTGATTGTAGATACTGATGAATTCTGGAGTGTAAGCAAGTATCTGGTTGTGGAAGTTGAATAGGAAAACTTCAAATCTCTGACAGGGCATCAGAATACTACAATTGAAGAACTTTCATTTCATTGAATTCTCTCACGCGAGAGAATCGTAACAAAACTAACTAAATCCCCCTTTTGGAGTTAGAGGTATGTATAAATGTGTTTTTATTGATTTAGATGATACCCTGTGGGATTTTCATGCAAATGCAAAATCGTCGTTACAGGAAATCTATGACAGACGGAATCTGGGGCGATTTTTTGATAGTTTTGAACAGTACTTTAGCATGTATGCCAAACGAAATTTAGAACTTTGGGAAGAATATGGAAAAGGCACTATTTCTAAAGCCGAACTCTCGTTAGAACGATTTCTTCATCCTTTGCTTCAGGTTGGCATCAACAATTCTTCGCTGGCCATTGAAATTGGAAACGAATATCTGGAAATACTACCCACCAGAACAGCACTTGTTCCTTATGCTAAAGAATTGCTGGAGTATCTTTATCCCAAATACCCACTTACAATTGTTTCCAATGGTTTTGTAGAGGTGCAATACAAGAAGCTGCATAGTTGCCATCTTGAACAATACTTCTCGCACGTTGTGCTTTCTGAGGCCGCTAAGGCTCTGAAACCGGACAAACGCATCTTCGAGTTTGCCATGCAACAAAACAACGTCACAGCGAACGAATGCATTATGATAGGCGATAGTTATGGAGCAGACATTGTCGGAGCAATAAATGCCGGAATAGATCAGGTTTATTTTAATCCCCTGTCTGATTCTCCGGAGAAAGAGGCTACCTATAGAGTGCAGGGACTTGACGAGATTTTCAAGATAATTTAACGAATTCTATTTTTGGGTTTTGTGGCATAGCCTCTGAAATGTATGCCAGACTCAAGATGCCCAACTTACGATAGCCTTCGACAAACCGAGGGTAACCCTGACTCCAAACAAGAACGCTCTCCGACTATTCAAAAATGGTCACAGTCATTTTTTGTTGCTTTCCAATAAGTTCAGAAAAGCTTCTTCATGATTTTAAAACCAGTATAATCTGTTTTGGAATCTATCTCACCGTTTACATCACACTTTTTACCCAGCATCGGTTATAAGTATATATAGATTGAACTTTCACATTTAACGGTATCGAATTTAGATTATCGAAATAATATGTTGTTTAAAATGCAGTTTTCGATGAACAAAGTATTAGATTCTTTTTAGCAAAAAGGGAATAATGTTAGAGTCCTTTTGCTTTGGTTCACATCCGTGGTAGGAATACCAAGAGGAGTTGATTTGAGACTATTCAAAGTGCTATTTTATTTAAGTTGTCAGAATTAAATAATGTCGCATCTCTCAGAAAAGTGTTATATTATACGTTTACAACTTCAAGTTCCCTTTATAGGATTTAGGGGCGGTTTTCAAATGACTTTTCCTGCCCCCAAGCCTCTCTATAGGGGAGGTAAAATACCATCGCCTTTGAAAAATCAAAATAAGACATTATATATGCACTATTATTTATACGACATATAAAACAGAGGAAATACTACAAATTTAAGTATTAATAACATTTTACTATGCTTTTTACTTTCCTAAAATTAGTATTTTTGCACAAAATATGTCTTAAATATATGAATTAATATAATGATTTTTGCACAAAAATCTAGATGTTTATTGGCAATAATAGCTATTTATCTGTTTTGTTGTTTGCCATATCTTTACTCTCAAAAAAAAATCAACACTATCGCAATCCCTACCAAGGCAATTGGCAGGGTAGACAGTTGCGGCTGCTCTATAAAGCTAAGATGGAGCCTCAGTGACCCTTATGCATGGAAACTTGCTAATAATTATGGATATTCTATCGATCGCTATACCGTTTTAAAAGATGGGGAGTTAAGTTCATCTCCTTCTAAAACGAAACTCTCTACGATTCCAATTAAGCCCAAGCCCTTGAAAGAATGGGAAACAATCTGTCAGACAGATGATAATGCAGCCATCATTGCTCAGGGAATATATGGTGAAGATTTTGAAATTTCCGGAGGTTCCGGTAAATTTGCCAACATCATAAATCAAAGCAATAACCTCACCCAACGATTTACGTTTTCATTAATGGCTGCCGACCGCAGCTTCAATGCTGCTTGTATGGCAGGTTTGGGGTGTAACGACAGTACGGTAAAGCGCGGTGAAAAATACCTGTATAAGATCTATCCCAATATTCCGAAAGAAAAAGCAGTGTGCGACACGGCACTGGTATTTATCGGAAGTGATGAGACAACACTCTTGCCAAAGCCCATTGATGTTTATGCCGCATACGGTGATAACAGTGTTCTTCTCAGCTGGGATACTAAAGTGCTGAAATCTTATTATTCAACTTACCTTATCGAACGGTCGGAAGACGGAGTGATTTTTAAAGTATTGAGTCAACTACCCTTCTCCACCTTGAACGACGAATCGGGAAAAGATTCGGGAAGAGCTTTTTTTACGGACACTATTCAGAATAACCGGACTTTCAGTTATCGGGTAAAGGGTATTTCACCTTTCGGGGAATATGGACCGCCATCGGAAGTGGTGCAAGGTAAGGGAAAAGCTGTTCTGACTTTTGTTCCCAATATTAATAATGCAAAGATTGTCAATGATACTACCGCCCTGATTGGGTGGGAGTTTCCCGAAGAAGGCTCAGCACTTGTCGATCATTTTGAACTGAATCGGTCTGCCAATAATGCTGACAACAGTTTTGTGCAGGTTATTGCCCGGATAGATGCCACACAAAGAGAGGTCCGCTTCTCACCCCTGCTACCAGCCAACTATTTCACTATCACTGCTGTGGATAAAAACGGCAACAAGCGAAGCTCATTCCCATACATGGTACAAGCCGTCGACAGTATTCCTCCTGCCGTGCCTTCGGGTTTGGTAGCCAAAATCGACTCAGTGGGAACGGTAAGCTTGCAGTGGACAGCTAATAAAGAACCCGATTTATTGGGCTATGTCATACTGCGGGGTAATAACAGAATGGAAGAGCCGGCTGTCATCAACAGCAAACCACAGGTACAAAATACATTTGAAGAGAAAATCAATCTGAATACGTTGAATGGCAAAATTTACTATTCGGTAATGGCACTCGACCGAAGGATGAATCAATCGAAGGTTTGCCAGCCTGTGGAAGTTATTAAACCCGATAGGGTTCCACCTTCTTCACCAATACTTATCGACTCCAGAGTTTCTGCAAACGGCAAAACAACCCTGGCGTGGATCAACAGTTCCTCCGATGATGTGGTGAGCCACCGGCTATACCGAAAAACCGAGAAAGATACGGCATGGACAACGGTTGCTACAATTTCGGACCTACGCATAACGCAGTTTGAAGATACGCTGTCTGCTTCTGAGGGGACGCTGCTCTTCTATATCTTACGGGCTATCGACCGCAGTAACAATATATCGGATCCGTCGCCAGTGTGGAAAGTCATAGCACATGCCAAACAGCAAACCGGTCAACTGAAAAACCTACGGGCTGATATGGATCGTACAAATCACAGCATCACCATTAGTTGGAAAACAAACAGTACGGACATTGCAGAATATACCATTTACAAAGCCAAAAATAACGAACCTTTCAGCACACTGCAAGTAATACCGGGCACTCAGATTTTTTATACCGACAATGACCTGACAGTAAGCAATGTGTATCGTTACGCCGTGCGTGCTACTCTGAGAAACGGCAAAATGGGCGAGTGGAAAGAGGTAAAGACGGAGTATTAATAGTGAACTATGAATTAGGAACTATGAATTATAAAATCACACATATTATTGAAGCGTTGCATTGGAAAATAGCTTTGCTGGTAGTTTTTATGGTGCTTGGTGGGCAGTCGGTGTGGGCACAATATTATCGATTTGAATACTTAGGAGGTCTTAATTGTTCGGGTCAAACAATGTACCTAACTGGTTTCACGGGTGATTCCTATAACACAACAGGTTCTTTTGATTTACCGATAGGATCTAGTGATATCGTATCTGTTAGTATGTGTGGACAAAACTATGGATCTCCAACCCAATATGGTGATTGTTGGTCAGTAGCAGGAGTATTTAAAATTTATCCAGTAATAAAAGATATACTGAAGAATAATTCTTTAGAGAGAAATTTACCTACAATAGAACGCATTTATATTCAAAATCAATATCCAAATTTTCCTACTAATGGTGATTATAATTATTATTTAAGTTGGTTTTATAGTTTAGATGGGATTAGTAACTGGCAGGAAATAGCAACAAATGTTCCTCAATTATATGTATCGGCTTCTGATATTTTTCCAGCAGATGAGGTAAATAAGCACATTAATGAATATGTTTATTTTAAAGCAAAATACAATTGTGATTGCCAGAACGATCTTTATTCCGATGCTGTCCAATACAAAATTGTCCGTTCAGCTCCCACTGTGACTCCCAAGGCTATTAGTCCAACATGTGTGGGCGATAAGGGAACTGTTTCAATTTCCATTGGTAGAGATTTATATCCCAATGAAACTTTAATATTAAACTTAATTGAGAAAGGATATGAAGATAATATTAAATATAAAACATTTTCTGGCATAATTAAAGACAAACTATATGATTGTGGTTGGGAAACAGAGACAAATCACACTTATACAATTAGATATACATCTATTTTGGGGCAATGTAATGATCCGGAAGTACCATCAACAGCTCCATCAACTAACGAATTCTCTTTTACTAATCCCACTCTCGTCAAACTCACCGCTAAACATACCGACATTACGTGTAATGGCAGCAAGAATGGTACAATCACATTAAGTGCTACGGGGGGAACAGGAGACTATAATTATTCAATCGAAGGCATCGGTACCGGGAGTTTTTCGGATAAAAGCAATGCCGTCATTACTATAACTACCCCTAATACGTACAAAGTAGTTGTTACCGATTTGAAAGGCGGCTGTTTGGCAGTAAAAGATGTCAACTCAAAGGACGATCCTGCGGCGATAGTTGTTACTCAACCAACAGCAATAAACGTCATAGTGGGACAAAAAAATAACACTTGCTATGGTGTTAATGGAGGTAGTATTACGTTAAGTGCCTCGGGTGGCTCTTGTGACCCTGGACTTAACAACTACAAGTACGAAGTGACTGCCAATGGAGGATATAGCAGTTCGGGGAGTTTTACTGAAAATGAACAGGTTACTTTACCAAACCTATACAGTAAAACTTATCAGGTAAGCCTTACAGACAAAAAAACCGGTTGCATTGCGAATTCATGGAGCGGTTCTTCAAATAGTAGTGAGATAATAATTACTGATCAACTCTCAGCAATAAATGCCGTGGTAAGTAAAGGTGATAATACTTGCTATGGTGATAAAGCAGGTAGTATCACGTTAAGTGCCTCGGGTGGGTCAGGCAACTATAATTACACCATCACTGCAGACGAATATAGCAATTCAGGAAGTTTTACTAAAGATAAACCAGTTACATTTCAAGATTTATATAGTAAAACTTATCAAATAAACCTTACTGACAATGTAAGCAGTTGCCCTGTAAATTCATGGAGCGGTCCAATAATCAATAATCAGATACAGATTAACGATCAACTCTCAGCAATAAATGCCGTGGTAAGTAAAGGTGATAATACTTGCTATGGTGATAAAGCAGGTAGTATCACGTTAAGTGCCTCGGGTGGGTCGGGTAACTATAATTACACCATCACTGCAAACGAATATAGCAATTCAGGAAGTTTTACTAAAGATAAACCAGTTACATTTCAAGATTTATATAGTAAAACTTATCAAATAAACCTTACTGACAATGTAAGCAGTTGCCCTGTAAATTCATGGAGCGGTCCAATAATCAATAATCAGATACAGATTAACGATCAACTCCAAGCAATAAATGCCACCATATCAAAAAAAGGCCCATCTTGTGATGGTGCAGAATTGAGTTCAATCACGCTGCAAGCAACCGGTGGTTCAGGGAGCTACAAATACGTAGTTCTAAAAAATGGTGGGTCATACAAATCCGGATCATTTAGTGAAAAGCTTGATATAAGCAATCCACCGGAAGGTACTTATAGTGTTGCGCTAACCGATGAGATTGGTGACTGCCCTGTTACAACATGGAAGGGCGTTGCTGATCACAGTTCATTTCAAATAATAAAACCGAAGCCCATTACTATAGAATCAACCGATATTGCCGGGATAGACTGTTACGGAGATGTAAACGGTGCAATAACAGTACATGCAAAAGGAGGTGTTGGAACTCTTAATTATAATTGGAGCGGGGATAGGGTTGCAGAAAATACTAATACAATAACGGGTCTTGGAGCAGGTACTTATACAGTAACAATATCTGACGCTACAACTTGCCCTATTCATCAAACGTATATATTAAAATCTAAATACACTCAAATCATCCCTACTCTCAAAGCCACCAACGTTAGCTGTTTCGGTAAAGGAGACGGAAAAGTTGAGGTAACCGGTATTACCGGGGGTACCGGGTCATATACCTGCGAATGGAGAAATAATGCAGATGAGCATGTAGCCGATGGGCTTGTGGCCACTAATCTTTCTCCGGGCAGTTACTATGTAATCATTACTGACGACGCCAGATGTACAGCAAAATCTTCACCAGTCAATGTAACGCAGCTCGACCCACTAACCGTAACCTTAACTGGTCATGATCCTGATGGATATGGAAGAGGAAATGGGTCTATCACCGCTGAAGTAAAAGACGGAAACGGTGGTAATGAGTATGTTTGGACAGGGACAGACTTTGAAGGGACTAAATTTACATCGACAGAAACATCTGTTTCCGGTTTGAAAGCAGGTAATTATTCGTTGACGGTAACAGATAAGAATCTTTGTACTGCAACTGCTACGGTGTCTATTGACCAGCCTAATCCATTAGTAGTTAATATGGAAGTAACGCATCCTGTTTCGTGTCACAACGGCTCCGATGGAACGCTTAAAGCCACTGCATCGGGCGGTGTAAAACAGGCAGAAGGAACATACACGTACACCTGGAAAAAAATCAACGCCGATAATACGTACTCACCTATTTCTTCGGGAACAAGTGATTGTTTGTCAGTGTCCGGATCGGCCGGTGATTATATGGTAGAAGTAGAAGATGCTCATAAAAACGAGTTAAAATCTGCCAACACGATAACATTAATAAACCCTGAACCACTCGCAATCTCTACCCAAAGCATTACCGACGTGAATTGCTATGACAATTATACCGGCGAGATCCATTTCACAGTCATGGGGGGAAGCGGTAGTTATACTTATTGGAACGATAAGGGCGAAAGTATCTCAAATGATCTTACAGGGTTACATGCAGGAAAACATACGGTAAAAATCAAGGATGCTTACTGCGAGTTGGATCATGAGTTTATAGTCTCCCAGCCTTCTGCTCCGCTTTCCGTAACATTTGCCAAAAAGGAGCTTTCTGCCTATCATGCGTCAGATGCAGAACTAGTGGCTACTGTTTCGGGAGGTACTTTTAGTCCTGACAAGCCATGTAGCTTTGATTGGACAGGTAGTGGTTCAAAAACAAAAACCGCTTCCGGTCTGGCATCAGGGACATATAAACTGAAAGTTACCGATCATAACGGATGTACGGCAGAAGATTCCGCAACCTTTATAGATCCTCTTAAGGTGGACATTGTCGTGAAAGATACAATCCGTTGTAACGGAAGCCTGGGACAGCTCGCAGCCCGTGCTGTAGGAGGAGAACCAAGCTTGATCGGTTTGCCATACGAGTATACCTGGTATAAGCACAATATAAAGACAGGTGTTTCAACATTATTATACCCCTTGGATGATTTAAAGCAGTCAGACGACAGCGTTAAAACACTTCTAGAAGGATATTATTCTGTAAAGATTGATGACAGTCACGGCAGGATACTACAAACTGCACCTTTCCATTTGGCACAGCCAGATACGATAAAATTTAGAGTTGATAGTATGAATGTTAGCTGTAAAGGCGACAACAACGGTTCCATCAGGGTAACAGCAACCGGTGGAAGCGGGCTTTATAAGTATCTTTGGAATAATGGATCGAGGTCAAGTGAACGAACTGATCTACCTCCGGGAAACTATACTGTAGAGGTCAGCGACAGCTTATTTGTTTGTGCAGCTGTACCAGCCAGCCGAACGATATCCATAACCGAACCCGATAAACTGACGCTGAACTTACAGAAAAGGGATGTGCTGGTAGCCTGCGACGGAGAGATAGAAGCTATAGTCGCCGGGGGCACCAGGCCTTATCGCTTCCGTTGGAACGATGGGGAAGAAACGGTGGATAGTGTGAAAACACAGCTTTGCGACGGCAATTACAAGCTGGAAGTGATAGACAAAAACCTATGTACTGCTACTGCCAGTATTCTGTTGCCTCCACCGCTTGTGGTGAAAATCAGTGTACAGGATTCAGTAAAATGTTTTGGTGATAATAACGGAAGTTTGGTAGTTCATGCACAGGGAGGTGTGCCCTACAAGATTGGGAAACCCTATAGCTACAGTTGGAAGAAACAAAATACATCCGGTATGTATGAAGAACTGACTGTCGAGAAAGACAGTGTTTCAGGATTGACAGCCGGTTGGTATGCTTTAAATATTACCGATAGTATCGGAGTTACACTCAGAGCAGACTCGGTATTTTACCTGCCACAACCCGAAGCTTTGGCAATACGGATACAAAAGACCGATGTATTGTGTCACGGAGCAAGCACAGGGGCTATAAGTGCCGTGGTTACGGGAGGACTTAAACCCTACAGCTTGTTGTGGAACACCGGATCAACCGATGCTGAATTACAAAATATCAAAGCAGGAGTATATACCATTACTGCCACGGATCGAAATGGATGTACAAAACAATATACAGCTACTATTGATCAGTCCGACTCATTGATAATTGGCTTTACCAATACTGTAGCACCATTGTCAGCCGGTTCTTGCGACGGTTCGCTGACAGCTGCTGTGCTGGGAGGAATAGGTCCATACACCTATCAATGGAGTCCGAATAATACCTCTGGTGCTACTGCAGATGTGCTTTGCCGCAGTTCTTACACAGTCACAGTGAATGATATGTTCGGTTGCCCAGCTCAGGTTACTAAAAATCTTAACGATGCACCTCCGCCTTTTGTGGTGTCGCTTTACGTGAAAGATTCCATACAATGCCACGGCACAGCTGCAGGAAAGATTGTCGCAAGGGTAGCGGGAGGGATTCCGTTTACTACAGGAAATCCATATCTCTATATCTGGAAAAAGAAGAATAGTGTCGGAGAATATCGGTCGATAGCAAACAGTAACGACAGCATCGTTGCTAATCTTACAACCGGTTGGTATACATTTAATGTTCAGGATGCCGATAAAAACATCTTATATGAATCAATAGAAATCTACCTGCCCGAGCCCGATACGCTGGCACTGACTGTCGGTCATACCGATATTCCTTGCAAGGATCTTCATAATGGTAGTGCCTCTGTTCATGTTTCGGGTGGTGTGTTGCCGTACGCTTACAAGTGGAGCAATGGGGAAACGACTCCCACTATCGACAAGCTGGCTCCCGGAGAGTATTCGATAGAAGTAACCGATAAGCACGGGTGTATATCCCGGCAAAGTGTAACTGTAACAGAGCCTGAATTATTAGCGGTAACTTTCCAACCAAAGCTAATTTCGGAGCACAATGTATGCGATGGTAGTCTCAAAGCTGCGGTAACGGGAGGAACAGCTCCGTTTAGCTATGCCTGGAGCGGGGTGAATTCAACAGCAGATGCTGTTTCGTCGCTTTGTGCGGCAGATTATTCTGTAACGGTGACGGATGCTCATGGTTGTAGTGCCAATCAGAAGATTACCCTTTCTAATCCCCCTGCGCTGAGGTTATCTCTGGTGGTGCAGGATTCCATTAAATGCAATGGCAATGTGCAGGGAGTACTTGTAGCTACAGCTCATGGAGGTATTCCTTTCGCCTCAAATAAAAAATACCGGTATACATGGAAAAAGAAAAACAGCCGGGGAGTATTTGAAACAATGTCGGCTTATACTGACAGCATTGCCTCCGACTTGGCTACCGGGACTTATGCTTGCAATATTACAGATGCTAATGGAATATCCTTGCATCAGGACTCAATAATTCTGTTGCCGGAACCAACAGAGCTGCAACTTGCCATTCAACAGACTAATATAGGTTGCAGTGGTGCGGCGGAAGGAACAGCTTCCGTAATTCCTTCGGGAGGCTCACTCCCTTATGCTTATGCATGGAGTACCGGTGATAAGGCGGCAACTGTCCGGAATCTGTCTGCCGGACCGTACATTGTCCGGGTTACCGACCGTAATGGTTGTGTGGCAGCCCGTCAGATTTATATCAGCAAAGCTTCTCCACTTTACCTGTTTTTATACAAGAAACAACCACTCTGTTATCAGAGTTGCGATGGAACTATATCAACTACTGTTAGTGGTGGAATTGCTCCTTATTCTTTCCAATGGACAGGTTCTGCAAGCGCCGGATCGGAAGCAGGATCGCTTTGTGCCGGGAAATACTCTTTGCTGGTGACCGACGCTGTCGGGTGTACTATTCAGAAAAAAGATTCTCTTCAGAATCCGGCGCAGTTAGCACTTGATTTGGGAGCAAATCGCTATATCTGTTCAGGCCAAACCATTCGCTATGATATTAGCATCCCATCGAAAACAGGGATAAGCTATAGCTGGGTGGGACCTGACGGATTTACGGCAACTACTCCCACGGTGGATCTTACAAAACCGGGAATATATACCGCATCGGTTACCAATGCGGCGGGTTGCAGCAATTCCGGCACTGTTACGTTAACTCCATCCGGCACTACGGTGGCCAATGAGTTTGCTTTGCCTACACAGGCCTTTGTCAACGAAAAAGTTGTTATCGTGAATACCACTTATCCATCGCCGGACAGCATACGGTGGGTGTTGCCTGCAAAAGCCCAGATACTATCCTACGGACAATCGTACACCGAATTTCAGGTGGCCGATACCGGAGTGTATGTAATCAAAATGATTAGTTACAAGGGGGTGTGCAGCTCCGAACAAGAGAAAGAAATGATTGTCAGTACCCGATCGCAACTCTCGGACATTGGCAATGCGAAGACACCGTTTATTCAAACTTTCAGTGTAACGCCCAACCCCAGTCATGGAAATTTAGCAACCAAAATTGTACTGCAGGATAAAGCAGACATACAACTAAAACTGATTAATATACTCAGCAACCATACAGCATTTCAGGTACGGAAGTCGGGCGATTCTACTTACGAGATACCGATAAACGTCACTGTACTGAGTGGAACTTATCTGCTGCTACTGGAAACACCCAAAGGAAGTGCAACAATGAAAGTGATTATTTTTTAATTTTTAACTATGAATTATAAATTATGAATGAGACAGGTAATAAAAAAAATATACTGAGGGATAAATCGTTTGCTTTTGCTGTTCGTATAGCCAAACTATACCGCTATCTGATAGAAAATAAAAAGGAGTTTGTTTTAAGTAAACAGCTTCTTCGAAGCGGGACATCCATTGGAGCAAATATACAGGAAGACTATAATGCCAAAAGCAAAAAAGATTTTGTACATAAACTGGCTATAACTTCCGCTGGCTCCGAATGAATTAAAATCATCGTAATATAGGTTAAGCCAAACAAGAGACAACTGCAACATATAAGCATAAGAAAGCTATACCGGACAATACGTGAACATTATAAAAATAACGCATCGGCAAAACAGCAATGGGTTTCCTGTTTGCCGGGTGACGAAACCATGAAATCCATTATTTAATTTTTAATTTCTAATATGAGAAACAGATTCATTATCTCAGCCACGGTTATCTTTTCTTGCATAACCATTATGGCTCAACGCCAACCGGACGCTGTAATCCCTTTCAACAAGGATATTCAGCAAATCATTATTAACCCAGTCAATGGTCACATCATTGTGAAAGAACCGGATGCCATTTCGTCTGAAGTACCCACTACCAAGACTATGGAATGGACAGTAAAAAAAGACGACATTGTAAAAGTAGGCACAGCGGAAAAAATGCAAAAAGTATTGAATGCATTATCTTCAGCAAAAGATTTGGTGGCCTCCTTCCAATCCTCAGATGTTGTTGAGGTAATCCCCAATTCACCTTATCTCCGGTCCAACATTGAACAACGCGACATTATTATCAACTCGCAGGACGGCAAAATCGTATTCAACTCGGGCAATTACGACTACCGGATAATGGAAAGTCACTTTCTACCTGAAGCAGATCAGTTTTTGTTGCTTGTAAGTAACGGAAAAACTATCAGTTATGTACTGTGGAATCTGCAATCCGGCGCCGAAAGCTGGAAAACCGATCTAGGAGATGTACAAGGTCTGATGAGTATGTTCAAGTCGCTGCTAAAAAATGATGTTTCCGAAGACAAAACGATCACATCCAATGATGCCATTTTTGCATCCCTCAAAGGAATCGTTTACAAGATCGACCGATCGACCGGAAAAATTCTTTGGAAGGCAAAAGACAAAATCACCTCATTTTATCCCACTCAATCGGGACAAAATTTGATTGTAGTTAAAAAATCAGGAGGAATCTTATCTTCCAAACAAGCTCTCAATATATGGAAAACCAGTGATGGCAACCCTGTATGGAAAGATGACATTACCACCAAGCATATTATCTACCTCGAAGACTGGGACAACAAATTATTGGTAGCCTACACCACTGGTTTCAATTTCTATTCGTATGCCGATGGTAAAAAACTATGGAAAAAAGATGCCAAAGGTGATAATATCAAGCAAGTAATTTCGGTTGGCAACGACTATCTCTACATTGCCGACAAAGAAATGAATCTGGTAAACGGCGACGGTCAAAGCCTATGGAAAAAAACAATCGAAATTTGCGACAAACCCGAAGATGCAGTTTACTATCTGGGCAAAGTCGACAACAACCGTGTGTTCTATCTCACCGCAACCTATGGCAACATGGTAGATTATGCCACCGGAAAGAAAATATGGAAGAAAAACATCGAATTTGACAAAGACCGCCCCATGTTATACGCTCAGGATGATAACACCAAGGCATTTCTTGTTTACAATGATAAGAAAATATATAAGTTTGACCCGAATGCTTCCGATAAGCCCGAACCTGTAGCTAAACTCAAAGAGGTAAAAGACGATAAAACTATGTCGGGCATCGAATTATTCAACTGGGGTATTGCCCTTACCGGACAGTCGGAAGTAATTGGCGTAAACTTCGATGGAACCACTCGCTATCACAACATGTACAAAGAACCGGGAGGATCCGGCCGCAAACTGTTGAACTTAGGTAAAGGGGTAGCCTCTTTCGGTTTGGGAACTGCCGATGCTGTTTCTCATGCTCAGATTGAATTTTACACAGTCAACGACAAAGGAGAACGGGTTTCTTCTGGAAATGCCGACTTATTTAACAGCAAAACACAAACAAAAGGTGCTGCTGCCGGTGAATTAGCCTCTGTACTTACTCAAACAAAACGTTTCAATGCTTTGAAACAAAATGCGGATTATGCTTTCATCCTTAATCAGGGAGCCAACGGAGCAGAACTTGTAAAAATTAAAAAAGAAGATGGTAAAGAGATAGACAAAATAGCAATAGACAACAACAAGCCGATGTATGAAGTTGATCCTGTAGATGGTACTATCTATTATGTATATAAAAACGAGCTAAAGATTTTTAAATAAATGCTCCCTCTCCGCTGGCGCGAACTTACAAACTGTGATATAAGAAATTATATTATCTGGATATTGTCACGGAATGCAAATCCGCGCCAACTGAGGGATCATCTTTTAATGATAAATGGTTAATGGTTAATTATCAATTGTAGTTTGAATTAAATAGAGGCTCAGCTGAATTTCTGTCACCAAGTGGCTAAATTAGAATAACCGTGGGTGAAGCCCACAGATGAATAAAAAAATAAAGATCCAACCCCGAAGTGGGTTGAACATTAGCGGAGGTAGAATTGACTTGGAAAGGTGCAGAATTGACTTGGAAAGATGCAGAATCGAGTTGGTAAGACGCAGAACTCACTTGGAAAGACACAGAATTAAGTTGGTAAGGCGCAGAACTCACTTGGTAAAACACAGAATTGACTTGGAAAGGCACAGAACTCACTTGGTAAGACACAGAATTGAGTTGGAAGATTAAAGTGAAGCTTCTAAAGTGTCGACCAGATGTTCTAAAGTCTCGAGTAATAATTCTAAAGACCTGGAAAGACGTTCTAAAGAGTTAGTTGAAAGTTTAAAACAGTTAGCAAAATATTATAAAGAGTTAGTACCTCTAAGGTGATGTTTGGTATCAGTTTATAGTTAGTAGTTTATAATTCATAGTTAAAAAAAGTGTTCAGACGTTTACTCTACATATTCCTTTTTCTCCTCACGAGTGTTGCTGCCTTTGCCCAGCAATATCCCGTGCAGGGATCACTTGCTATTGCCAGTCCTTATCCGGCTAATCTGAGTGATTATGCCAACAGCAACATCCAAAGTCTGGCGCTTAACCTTACGCTTACCGACTTGTCGATAGTCAATAAACGGGTGCGGCTTAAACTCTTTATTCAGACCCAAAATGCCACCATTGCCCAAAGCATTGACAACATATCCGGCGAACCGCTTATTATGCTCGACGGTGGTATTCCGCAACGCTTCACCAACACCGAGCTGGCACACTACTTCCGGTTGGAAAACCTGCAGGGCATCAACCCCGACGGGTATGCACGGTCACTGCCCGAGGGCATCTATACCATCGGTTTTGAGGTGTACGATTATTTTACAGGAAATAAACTAAGCGGACGGATTAGCCAGACCTTCTGGATTATTATCAACGATCCACCACTTTTGAACAGCCCGACCGACAAATCAAAGATTGCCGATTTTACTTCAGGTTCGGGAGGCAGCGGGGGTATTATCTTTAACTGGACTCCCCGTTCATCGCAGGTAACCAATACCGAATATGAGTTTACACTCTCCGAATTGTGGGATGCAGCGGGCGATCCCTACCAACAGTTTATGTCTGCCATTCCGAAGTATCAGACTACGGTATCGAACACCACGACGCTTATCTACAACCAGGCTCAACCCTCGCTGATATCCGGTTATACCTACGCGTGGCGGGTGCGGGCAAAAGCCAAAGCCGGATTCGAAGATATCGGGTTGTACCGCAACGACGGCTACAGCAATCTCTTTACTTTCCGGTACGGTGATCCCTGTCCGGCACCGCAAAGTCTGGCACTCGAAGCCAAAAGCTCCGATGCCATTGCCGCCACCTGGGATGCTCCTGTAGGTGCCACCACCGGGGGTGTTAGGTATAAAATAGCCTACCGCAAATATTCTGCGGCCGGGCAATGGAGCTGGGCAGAAACTGAAACATCCGATCTATTCCGGACTATCTCCGACCTCGAACCTGCCACCGAGTATGAGATAAAAGTGGGCGTACCCTGTAGCCAGACGAATGAGGTGGTGTATACCCCCTCTCAACGTGCCACTACGCTGGTAGCCGGACAAATATCCGGTGTTGAATGCGGTAAAGAGCCAACTGTCGACCTGAGCAAACAAACGTTGCTCACGCTGCTTAAAGCGGGGGATGTGTTAATGGCCAATGATTTTCCAACTACGATTAGCAGTGTGACCGGTACTTCGCAGGGATGGAGCGGTGAAGCCTGGACCAAAGTGCCCTGGCTGGGTGACACGCGTATACATGTAACCTACGCTTCCATCAAAGTAAACAGCGACTATAAGCTTATTGACGGATCGTTTATAACTACCTACGACCCTACGGGAAAGAATATCGGGGATATAGACAAAACGATAGACGATGCCGTGGGTTTATACACCGGAGGTACCGACGTGGGCAAGGTAGTAACCGGAACAGCTGCCGCAACTTATACCGTGCCCTATACCATTACGCCTGCCGATACTATCGGTAGCACTTTTACAGCAAACACTACCGGCGGTGGAACCATCACTCTGGGTAATGGGCAGACTCTGACTGTTAGTAACCTGCCAACCACTGTACAGGATGCAGCGGGTACTGTTTATCAGGCCGACGACAAAGGAAAGCTGACCAAGGTGGGTAGTAATAGCAGCAATGCTGGCGCTATGCTTGCCACAGCCAACCTCACGGTGGTGGATGCTTCAAAAGGAACTGTAACTTTTGCTCCTACCAGCGATATGAAATATGCTTTCGACGCATGGCAAAAAGCCTACGATGGCAATAGCGCCTGGAGCAAACGTTATGAAACGCTGCCTATAAGCGGACAATCGGGAAAATACCGCGTAAGCTCCAAACTGATGGTGCCCGGCGAGGCCGACAAGGTGCTTGCCATTGTCAACTTGAACAACAAAAATCTTGTTGCCGACAGTGTGCGTTTTGTAAATGCCAAAGGAACTCTGTTTGAAAAGAAAAAGATAACTGACAACAGCTATGAACTATCACTGGTGGGCGGACCTGCCGGCGATGCACAGGAAGTGTACGCACTTTACTCCACTGGGGGTAAGACTTACACCCTGGGCAAACTGCTGGTGGCTACCTACGAACCGAAAACAATAAATCTGGCACTGGTGCCGGTAAACGATGCTACGTTGGACAGCGAAGTCATTGCCGCCGAATTGAAGAAGGTATACGAACCGCTGGGTATCGACTTTAACCTGACAACCAAAGACAAGTTTAAGTACGAAGCATTAGAAACAGCCTCGCTGAAAGTGGAAGGTAGCGGACTGCTAAGCGTATATACCGAGCAAATGAAGGCGCTCAATGCTGCCTTTGTGGCGAATGGAAAGTACGACAAAAACACCATCTACCTTTTTGCCATTGACCAGCCCGAGAGCCAGGACGGCAAAAGCATAGAAGGCGTAATGCCACGCGGGCAACAATTTGGCTATATGTTTGTGAAGGGAAAAAATGGCGATGCACAAGGACTTACCGCTGCTCATGAGATAGGCCACGGTGTGTTCCAATTACAGCATGCATTCGAGTATAGCGGCATCAAGCAAAAAACCATCACTCCCCTTAACGTGATGGACTATCCTGCGGGCGAAGCATTAAGCAAACTCCAATGGGACTTGATGCATGACCCGGGACTGGTGATTAGTGTGTTTGAAACGGATAAGGGGGCGGAAATAACTTTGGGTACTAACGAGTATCTTGGTTTTTCGCCCAATGGAGATGTGATTGACATTAGCAAATTAAAGCATCAGATAAACTCCTTTGACCCTAAAAATACAAATTATGTGTATGCAATGTCTGTTGATGGGAAGACAAATACTTATAAATGGGATAGTAAAGAAAAAGGGTATAAATTTCAGAATGACGGAAGTGTAGAATATCCATATCTTAAAACCGTAGCTCAAGATATTAAGGTGGCAATATGGATTCATCAAACCGATTCCTGTTATGCAATCTACAAGTATATCCCCATTGATAAGGGGTATGTACCAACGTCATTTGCAAGAATTGAAACAGAACGAATCAATAATGCCGATTATAGCAAGGGTTGGATAATAGACGATGCTAATAAACTTAATGCCGAATGTAAGCAGAAAGCAGAGGCAGCCATAACGGCAATGAATGCTTTAGATTGTACCCCGAACTATAAAATTACCATTCCGGGTTCGGTATCTCTATGGGTAAACAGCCACGCGGAATTATGTTTGAAAAACTTAGGGGCTGACGAACGTTGGAATCTGATAAAAATACTCAGCACCGATTTAGGGGGTGGTATTGCCAAAGTAGAAGGTGAATTCGATTCGGATGATGCACTGCTGCGATTATTAGCATTCACTTCCGACGAATTGCAAAAAGCAACCCTCTATCAAAAACTGAAAACAGAAAAGGCAAATGGTCAGTTATCGTACTTGGATGTGATTATCAACACAATGGACGATGAAGATTTAGTCTTGTTCAGTAAATGGATGATGCAGTGTACCATAGCTCAAACATTGCCAAATGCGGAAAAAACAAATAAAGATAAAAACATTCCAGTATATTTATACAAGAATACAGATGAAGGTACAGCTTATCAGGGAATTAAGTTTACTCTTACCTTTGAACGGGCTAATGGCAAAATATATATTACCCAAAAACGCCTCAATCTAAATGGCGACTGGCCTGCGACCGATTATTATCAAAAGCGGGCATTTGCTCCCGATGAGTTGGTAAAACTTCATTTTTACGGAGATTTACGCTATGGGCTTGAAACTATCTATCATTCCAACTCCGATATAGCCATACCTGCTTTGGCACTATGGAGCATCATTGAGCAGAAAAAAGAACGCGACCTTACGTTAGGAATTAAAGCAGTGGCTTTGGTATTGTCGTTGCCGGCCGTTACCGAAGGAGGCACAGCAGCAGCATTTGCAGCGGTAGATGCATTAGCACTTGGCAGTAACATAGCGATTGAGGATACAGGTTGGAAAAACAAAATATCAACAGAAAAAGGTAAAAAATGCCTTGCTGGTTATGAAACCTTTATCAATCTGTACTTTGCCGGACGTGCCCTCGAAGCCATAGGAGCATTAGATGGTCTAAAAGCAAGCTATAAAGAATGGAAAGCTACTGCTACAAATGCGGATGAAATTGCGCTAGTTGAGGGAAAGATTGGAAAGATTGTAGGTGATGAAAGTGTTGAAAATACATCTATTCAAAGTATAGATGATGTTATTGATGAAACACAATTTACTATATTAGTAAAAGATATCAGATATTTATCAGGTCCTCTATTGCCAGAAAAAATTGCAGCTACTTTTGAAAATTCTTTGTATACAAACAGGCAATTATTGACAAATGAGAGATATTTTAAATATCATGGAATTGATAATCGAACAGGACGTAAATTTTCATGGCTTACTAATCAAAAATATGCTACCGAAAATGAAATTAGAAAAGGATTAGCTATTAGAGATGACTGGGGAGTGAAAATAGAGTCTGTAACTGAGTTTGATGTACCATCAGGTACATGGATAAGCGAAGGAAAGGCTGCATCACAAGGAAATGGATATCCTGGAGGTAATTACCAGGCAGTTATAACAAATATTCCTAAATCATGGATAATAAAAACAGAGCAAGCATTCAAATGAATATAGATAAGTTAATTATTCCGATATTAAAGAGATTAAGTGCTGAATTGCAAAACAGACATAATCAATCGTATGTTTTTTTTGATACTATTTTAAAAGAATTGAATAGTATTGATAAAAGAGATGAAGCAATTGATAAATTAAGAAATTGTTATTCAATTACCCAGTACGCAAATTTTAACCACAAAGAAGAGCTGTTGTTAGATGAAATATTGAAAATTGTAATTGATAATGCAGACCCGATACCGGATGGCGTAACAAGGTAACTTCCAACGGAGGGTTGGAAGTACTTCGACTATACGATGCACTTGAAACCGCCTATTTTACGGCTCAAACCGTTCATGCCCTTAAAACCGGATTAAGCAGTTTAACCGATGCCCTAACCCGATGGAAAAACACCACCCGCTCCGCAGATGAAATAGCTGTCATAGAGGGCAATGTTGGGAAAATAGTAGGGAAAATTACAAATACTACTTCAGAAGTTACTATTGCTGGTAAGATTATTAGAGTTGGAGATGAATATGCTGGTATTACAATTAAACAAATCAAACCGGGAACAAATGGAAAGATATTTATTGTTGCAAGACAAATGAATCCAATTACAAAAGTGGCTGATGAATTAGCAAACCAATTGGGGGCTGATAATGTAGAAATTTTTGCAAAAGGGGCAAGTGGAACTACCGAATGTAGATTCCTATATCAAGGGAAAAAATATCTGAATAAAGATTTTCAAGATTTTCTTGATGATTTAGAACTAGGAGATTATGATAGATATTTAAGTGGTACATTAGAAAAACAGGTGGTTTATGAAAAAGTTTTAGACACTAAACTTGGCAAATTAAACCAAGCTGTAATTGACGAAAAAATCCAACAGGGATATACTATTTTGGATTTGGGAAATCCAAACAATGTGTCAACCCCTAGTGGTTTTTACGATATGGAAATAAATCATGCTTTTAAAAAATAAATTTTTTATGGAAACAAACGAAAAATATAAAATAATTGAAGATAGCTTTCTGCATTATTGTGGTTATTTGGCAACCGATTTAGATTATCAAATCGAAATTTCTAAAGATGATTTTTCTCAACCACTATATCATCAGGCAATCAAAATAAATCTATTAAACAAAAAAATAGATAGAAAAATAGCATTTATGTATCAACCGTTTAATGGCGGTGAATACACAATTTTTCACATTAAAAATATAAAAGATCATGATTCAATTTTTATTCACTCCTATCTAAGATTAAATAATGAAGGTATTACTTTTCCATGGAAAGATTTTAGAGGAATGGGAGACGCACCAGGAAACACTTTTGAAGAAAAGGTTAATAACTATTTTTCATTTGTTTCAGAGTTGTTATGTGGAAATTTGAGAGACGTTGTTGAAGGTAGAGATTGGATAGAATTACCTACGGACTGGGAAAGTATAGGTAGATGATTTTTTAGTATTTGTCTTGTTCATATGGATATATAACCATTACTTACTTGCATAAAGGTGTAGACTGCTCGGCAAAATTTTCTTTTTAGTGGTGAAAGTTGGATAATGGGAGTGCAATAATCTACAAGCAGGCTGGAGAGAGTTTCCTTATCCTAATGAGGAGAGTCTCCTCATTGCAAGTGGTGGTGGAATTGTCTCTGATGGCACGTTTCTGTGAGTCGTGCTAAGACAAAGGAAAGAAAACAGACCGTCCTCACGCGTGAAAGCAGCGTCCCGTCACGGGACAGCGTATTCGCAGGCGCGGAAGCACTGTTTTTTCACGGGACGGACCTTCCACGCGCGTGGAAGCATTGTTTTTTTGCTTGACGGACCTTCCACGCGTGTGGAAGTACTGTTTTTTTTGCTTGACAGACCTTCCACACGAGTGGAAGCTTCATAATTAGTAGTTGACAGTTTATAGTTCATAGTTTATAGTTGACAGTTCACAGTTGACAGTTCTTAGTTTATAATTCATAGTTTATAGTTAGCATGTCACATCGTTTACGTACATTCTATTTGTTGATCGTATTTTTCTGTTGTATGTCGCTGGCCGGTCATGCGGCAGGTGCTACTGCATCTGACGACAATACCAAAGCCCGGGCGGTAGCAACGCTCGACGATCTGGAAAGTTACCAGAAATACGTAGACGCTATTTCGCCTACCGACCTGACCGATTTGCCTGTGGGCATGAAAAAGAAGTTTGGTACGGCCACCGTGACTATTGGGGTTAGTCAGGCTAAGTTTCTGCCGGCCTACACGCAACTGACCGTGTTTTGTAAGCTGGCACTGCCACAGAACGACCCGGAAACCAATAAACCAAAAGAACTTTATTTCGGAGCTGATAATATTAAGCTCTCGCACGGTGGTGGATTGATAGGCGATGCCCGATTATATTTATTGCAGGATGTAACTATTCCCTTTGGCAGCAATTCTTTTTCCGTTACGCTAAAGGGTGCTAAAAACCTCAAGGTGCCCGACCCGCAAAGCGATACTTATGCTGTGTTTAACTGTAGCGGCATTCAGCAAATCGGATTGTCGGCCGATGTGCTTTTCTCTAAAAACATGTTGGTGGCACTCAATCAGAACCTGGAACCTGACTCCACGCAACAGGTCAAAGGTTCGTTTAAAACCACGATTACCGATTGGAACGATATGCTGGCAGAATTCAGCCTGAAACCTTTTGCCGTAAAAGGCCTGGAAAAATTTGCCATCTCGGTGGACAAAGCTGTGGTGGATCTCAGCGATACCCGTAACTCCCCGGGTGTAGTTTTTCCTTCCGGTTATTCTAACATCGTTCCCGGTCAGGCCGGCCTATGGCGGGGTGTGTATGTCAACAAACTTAAAATAACATTACCCCCTGAATTCAAGAAGAAGGGTTCAACCGAACGAGTCAGTTTTGAGGCGAACCAAATGCTTATTGACAATGCAGGGCTGACGGGTAACTTTGCCGTTACCGGTCTTCTGCCCGAAGGAACAGCCTCGGGATGGACCTTCTCAGTCGACAAATTCTTTATCAATTTAGAAGCCAGCAAACTGACTGGTGGTGGTTTTGATGGCCGCATCCAGTTGCCGGTATCAAAAGAGCAGAAAGTCGACTCCTGTCGGGGAGGTGTTGCCTACAAAGCAACCATTATGCCCGGCAATGATTATACCCTGGTGGCCAGTTCGCTCTGCGACATAGATTTTGATTTGTTTCAGGCTCAGGCACATCTGGATCCTACCTCACACATCGAACTGAAGGTTAAAGACGGCAATTTCCGTCCGAAAGCGGTGCTGACCGGTAGCCTGACCATCGAAGCCACCAAACAGGAAAGTTCAGAAACGACGAAAAACACTAAATCGGTCACTTCCATCAAAGGTATCGAGTTTCAGGATTTGGTGCTGCAAACCGAGTCGCCTTATATTCAGGCGAAGTATTTTGGCTACAAAGGCGAAGCTAAAATCGGAAACTTTCCTATCTCGCTTTCCGACATAGGTCTTACTACCAACAATAACGAAGTTACACTCTCGATGGGAGTGAAAGTAAACCTGATGGCGGGCAAAATCAGTGCATCTACCAGACTTGGCATTGTGGGTGAGATGCAGACCGTGAACGAAAGCGCTTCCTTTGTTTTTAAAAAGCTGAATATTGGTGCTGTGGCTATCGACAATGTCAGTTTCTGTGGATTCAATATCAGCGGTAATGTCAACTTCCTGCGCGACGATCCTACTATGGGCAACGGTTTTGCAGGCGCCCTGAAGATGACCACCAATTTGGGCAGTTCACTTACCGTAGATGCTCAGGCTGCCTTTGGTGCCATACCCGATAGCAGCAATCCTTCCGAAGCTTTCCGCTACTGGTATGTACAGGCCATGGCATCCGGCTTTGATGTTCCCGTTTTTGCCGGTATCAGTATGACCGGACTGGGCGGTGGAGCCAGTTATCATATGCTGAAGCAGCCCAGCAAGTCGGCTCAAAGCCTGTGTGGTATTGATTACACTCCGGATAAATCATACGGATTGGGATTCAATGCTAAGGTTAACTTCAAGGGGGCGGAAGCTTTTACCGGAGAAGCCGGATTTGAAATGATGTTTAGCACTGACAATGGATTATCTAACATGGGATTATACGGAAAAGCTTATTTTGCAGCTCCTACATTTATCACCAATTTCTATTCTGACATAGCAAAGATGAAAAATTACATGGCGGAGCAAATGAAAAGTACACTGGGCAATATACAGAACTCAACTATTTATAAAAAACTGGCGGCAAACGGTCAGTTTGCCGATCTGGCCGATAACATTCAACCGGTCAACACTACCTTGGATGGAGCTGCTTCTATGTTGGCCAAGGTAGGGATGAATTATGATTTCACCAATAACGTATTACATGCCACAGCCGAAGCCTATATAAAAACGCCGGGTAATGTAATACGAGGTGCCGGGCTAAACAATAAAGCAGGATGGGTGGTATTACATTTTGAACCTAAAGAATGGTACGTGCATATAGGTACTCCTACCGACCCTATTGGATTAAAAATAGGAGTGGGTAGCCTTACTGCCGAGACAGATAGCTATCTTATGGTGGGTAGCCGCATTCCGGCAAGTCCTGCCCCACCTACTGAAGTGGCACAGATACTGAATGTCAGTTCACAGTCGCTTGACTATATGCGCGAGTTGAATACCTTGGGAGATGGAAAAGGATTTGCTTTTGGCTCTAAATTTACCGTCAAAACCGGGGATCTGAGATTTCTAATGTTCTATGCCAACTTTAGTGCCGGATTGGGTTTTGATATTATGCTTAAAAACTATGGAAATGCCCATTGCGAAGGTAGTTCGGAACCTATCGGTATCAACGGATGGTATGCCAACGGACAGGCTTATGCTTACATGCAGGGAGAACTGGGCATACAGGTTAAACTGATGTTTATCAAAAAACGGATTCCAATTATTAGTGCCGGTGCAGCTCTGCTCATGCAGGCAAAACTACCAAACCCAACCTGGTTTTCGGGCGAAATGGGGGGCTACTTCAATGTATTGGGCGGTCTTGTAAAAGGCAAGTACAGCTTCAAGGTAACATTAGGGAATGATTGTAAAATAATAGCCGATTCAGAGAATCCGCTTGACGATTTAAAAATAATCTCAGACTTAACCCCGGCTGATCAATCGACCGATGTTGATGTGTTTACAACACCGCAAGCTGTATTTAATATGCCTGTTAACAAGGCATTTACACTGGAGAATGGATCTACCTACCGCATTAAGTTGGATGGTTTTACTGTAACAAAGGGAGTCGCATCTATACCGGGTAAACTTACCTGGAATAGCAACAATGACGCTGTCACTTTTGAAAGTACAGAAATTTTACCACCGGTTTCGGAACTGAAAGCCCAGGTCAGCGTAAGTTTTGAGCAACAAAACGGAAGTTCCTGGCAAACTGTGTTTGACAACGGAAAAAAGGTGACCGAACAACGCGAGCTTACCTTTACTACCGGCACGGCACCCAATAATATCCCAATGAATAACGTAGCGTATTGTTATCCGGTGAAGGATCAGAAATATTTCTTTCCGTTGGAAAATGCCAGACAAGCCTACGTGCAACTGAAACGTGGTCAGGCCTATCTGTTTGAAGATGCTCAGTACACACAGCAGGTTCAACTTTCGACCGGAGGCTCTCTGGTAACGGCTCCTTTTAGGTATGATGCAAATGCACTAAGAATAATTATGACCTTGCCGGAGTTGAAAACCGCTCAGCCCTATAGTTTCACATTGGCCGGTGTTCCTGCAGCAAACAATTCGAATAATATTAAACAAGAAACATCTACCATTGCAACAGACGGTAATGACATCAAGGTAACCAATCAGAAAGCAGTGGGAGCAGTTACTTCTTCCGAAGCCAGAACCTATCTGACCTATAATTTCAAAACCAGTCAGTATTATGGTTTCAGAGATAAGATGGCAGCCAAAACGCTAACAAATGCATTGTATCAGATTATACTTACCGATGTAGGAGCTTTGCAAGCCGATGTGGCCGGATCGGAAGCCTTTGATGATGCCGAACTGTGGGGTGTCGACTTGTCAGGAGCAAAACCCCTGATACAACCCATGGCATTACTCACCGATAGTTGGTACACGCAGGACATCAAGCCACGTATCTACCAGCAATATCCGCTCGATGCAGGCATTACCATTAGTCGTGACACATCTGTGGTCGGTTTCCCACCAGTACGGGGAGTGGAAGCCATGACATGGTACAAAACCATGTCTGACAATGAACCGTATCGGTCGGACTTGATTACGCGATTCCCATATCGCTATTATCAGGACTATTATTACTACACTGACTTCAGGGAGTTACAAAACAAAGTAGTTAACAAATATTCTTATAACTTCAATGCGGTTCCCGAACGACTACGTCAGATTTTCCTAAAGGGCACATACCCCCTTATGCGTAGAGGAAACTATCCGGTGTTATTCAGATACATATTACCGGGAAATATTCAAAGTAGTACTTTCAATTTTGAATTTAAAAACCCTCTTCTGTATTAATTTATAGTTCATAATTATTAATTCATTCATAGTTATCAGTTCATTATTCATAGTTTATAGTTATATATGTCTTTTCGTCCTCTATATCGTCATATCATTTGGGTTCTGCTACCGATGTTGTTCCTGTTGTCTGGTTGTTACCAAGAACAAATACTCGAAGTTAAAGCCGGGTTCAGAGCCGAGGTGGTAAACAACAATTATTCGGTTCCGGTAACAGTCAAAATAAGCAATAACACTATCGGAGCGGAAAACTACTCGTGGATGATGACCGGAGCAGACCCTTCTTCTTCGACGGAACGCAATCCCGGCACTTTGCAGTACAACAATCCGGGCACTTACACTATCCATCTCGAAGCAACCAACCAGAATGGGGGTAAAGACAGTCGCGATACGACCATCACCCTCGATGCTGCCATCCGAGTGGGTTTTACGGTTAATAATAATGCTTCCTGGTATCCCGATGCTACTGTGTCTGTAAGCAATAATACCATTGGAGCTACCAGTTATCAGTGGACTTTTCCGGGCGGGACGCCATCCTCTTCCAATCTGCAGCAACCGGGCAACGTGGTATTCAGCACTCCCGGAACTTATACTATCTCTCTGAAGGCAGGCAACGGGCGAGTTAGCTATACCAAAGACACAACTGTAACAGTATTACCCGATTTAACGAACGATTTCAATATCACTTGGGCTACCGACGACAACGATATGGAAGTTCCATTTACGGCATATCTGCAAAATAACAGCGTGAGCGCTACGGGTTATAGATGGGTCTGTTCTGGAGGATCGCCTTCTTCATCCAGTACCGCATCTCCCACAGTAAGCCATACCTTACCGGGCACCTACACCATAAGCCTCACCGCATCTAATGATAAAAAAAGTCTGACGAAATCGCAAACCATCACTTTGCTTCCCAATAGTAATATGTTTCGATTCAGCAATGTACATCTGGGTGTCAATACGGCGCAAAATACAATTGGGTGTTATTTTTCGTCTTCGTTGGGAAAAACTTTACTGGCATCGGAGGTGACGGAGACCAATGGCAGTAGCATTGATTTCGTCTATTTCGGATTCGACAATACATTTAATTACAACAAATTCATTTCACCCGGGAGTGTGCAGAGTTATACATTCAGCTATATACCCAATGCCATCAGCACCGCCATTGTCAATAAGCAGGAGAGTTGTGGCTGTGGTAGTTCGATGACTGCCACACAGTTTGACGCGATGACTAATGATGATTTACTTCAATCGACAAATATCAACCAAACCGTAGCCGGACTAGCTGAATTCAACAGCACTGCATTGCCACGCATTGTACTCTTTCAAACTCAAGACGGCAGAAAAGGAGCTATAAAAGTAAAGCAATGTGTTGTGGCAGGTCAACAGAGCTACATTGTCTGCGACATCAAAGTCATGAAGAAACCGTGAAAATAACTATGAATTATGAACTATAAGTTATCCATTTACCATACTAAACGTAATCACGATACCTGTTGCACAAGGGGATCTGCTACATCGGGTTTCTTAAACCAGTTGGATAATGAGAGTTCGTTTGCAAGATGTTTGCATTTCACACTAACCACATATACTTATAGTTTATCATTCATAGTTCATAGTTCAAAGTTTATTAAAGTTCATAGTTTATCATTCATCTTTTTCTTTCTTAGTCTAATAAGTGCCCCTCTCTTCGCTCAGACCTATACAACCAGTCCTGATTTGGGCAATATTAAAGGAAATTTGCAAAGTAAGTTTCAAAAACCGTTTTTAATCAACGGTGGAATATCACTCAACTCTGTTTATACTGAAAATTGGGGACCAGACGTTACCAATCCACAGCCTTTCTCGTGGATTACAACAGGAAATATCAACCTGACTTTGTTCGGGATGGCTATGCCTTTTTCTTTTAACTACAGTAATCGCAAGGTGCAATATTCCAATCCTTCATTCAAATTCAACCGCTTCGCCCTGCATCCAAAGTACAAGGCCTGGACTTTTCATGTGGGTGATCTCTCTACTACTTTTTCGCCCTACACGCTCAGTGGATACCAGTATACCGGAGTTGGAGTGGAATATAACAAAGGTAAATGGCAGGCGCAGGCTTTGTACGGTCGTTTTATGAAAGCTCAGAAAGAGGATTCGTTGATTACTCCTTCTTATAAACGGTTAGGCTGGGGTACGAAAGTTATCTACAACGATAACGGACGTAAAATCGGGGTCTCCGTATTCCACGCTAAAGACAACACAGGTTCCATTCCATCTCCGGTGATGGATAAAAATGCAGCAATAACTCCAATGGAGGGAACCGCATTTGCCTTAGAAGGAAGCTATCCGGTAATTAAAAACTTCTTGGTCAACTTCGAATACAGCACCAGCATTCTGACAAAAGATCTACGACTATCGGGTGATACAATAATAACTAATCATGCTTCATTTTTCAAACAACTGGTTGGTTCCCCTAACAGTTCCACGGCCATTTATCATGCTCTCAAAGCCGGATTCAGCTACAGTCTCGCGCAATCAGCAATCGGTATCAGCTACGAGCGGGTAGACCCAGGTTATCAAACGCTCGGGGCATACTATTTCACCAACGATTTTGAGAATGTCACCGCCAACTTTTCTCAAAGTTTGTTGAAAGGAAAGATAACAGCCAACCTAAATGCCGGTATACAAAAAGATGATTTGAACAATGCCAAGCAGAGCCAGATGCAACGACTTCTCCTTTCGGGGAATGTAGCCATACGACCGTCACAAAAACTCAACATAGGTCTCTCGTACTCCAACCAGCAATCATACACATTCCTGCGAACAGGTTTCGAACAAATTAATCAGATAACTCCGTATCAAAACCTGGATACCTTAAACTATACCCAATTGTCGCAGAATGCAGGATTAAATTGTAACTACACCTTACAACAAGACAAAAAACAGGTACAGATGATTTCATTCAACTGCAACTATATGGAAAGTGCTAATAAAAAAGGAGATATTATACGGTTGGGCGAAGTTACCCGCTTTTTCAATGGCAACGCAGGACATACTCTTACATTGCAGGATGTTGGCTTTACGGTAGCAACAGGTGCTAACTTTAGCTACAACTATGCCGCTGCTATTAGTGGTGTTACCTGGGGACCGACACTGAATCTTTCCAAACTTTTTTTGAAGAAAATACTTCGCACGAATTTTGGACTGGCTTACAATACAAGTTCAAGCCTGAGTAAATCAATCAGCATTTTCAATCTGAGAGGAGGAGCATCAGCAGTTATTGCAAAGAAACACAATTTGAATATGAGCATTGTATGGCAAAGCAAAACCAGTAGCGGAGTAGCTACCACTACTTTTCTGACTGCTACAGCTGGATATGCATATTCATTTTAAAAACTTTAGCGGGGAAGATTTAGATAACAAAAAACCCTAACTGATTAAAAATCAATTAGGGTTTTGCCTTAAAAGTACCCAGAGCCGATATATACCCCTAGCAATCAAAGGAAACCATTGGAATATAAGCGCCTAAATATAAGTTATTTATGTGATTTTCTATTGTTGTGTAAATTCTCTTTTTTACCTTTGTTTTGTCATCGAGTACACTTTTAGTACACCTTGACTTATTATGTATTTTCTATCTTTGTAAGATAGGAAATAAAAGGAAAACAAAGAGAATGAAATTATGACGAAATTAGAAATTAAAACCAAAGAGAATCCGAAGCTGGGACAGAGTACACTTTCTGATGGTAGAGTTAGCTTATTTCTAGAGTACTATTTGGGGAGAGAGGAAATGCCCGTACTGGATGAAAATGGGGATCAAGTGATTTACAAAAGTGGGAAGATGGCAGGAAAGCCTAAATTCTCTGTAAAGCATAATAGGCGTAAAGAAAATTTATATCTATACATTTTGAACAAACCAAAAACTGCAGTTGAAAGACAAAGAAATAAAGAAACGTTGGAGTTGGCTCTTAAGATCCGCCACGAAAAAGAACAGGAACTTAAAGAGAGTTTAAATGGTTATCGTTTAAAAAAAGATCGCCAAATTAATTTTTTGGATTACTTTCAAGCATATAACGACAGCTATACAAAGAAAGATGTTCGGATGATGCAGATTGCCTTGAATCGTTTCAAAGATTTTTTACAAGTAAATTACCCTCAATATAAAACCAGTATCAAACCCGAATATCTGACTAAAGATATGATGACTCTTTTTGTGGAATATCTTCAAACAAGAAGTGTGGGAGAGGGTGCGAAAAGCATCTTTCAACGTTTCAAAAAGGTTATTCATTATGCTATAGAGCATGACGTGATGGTCAAGAATCCATGTGTAGGCGTTGTATGCAAAGTTGATGAGCAAACACTAAGAAAAGATGTTTTGAGCCTAGAGGAAGAACAGACTTTGATGAATACACATTACGACAATGAAAATCCCGAAATAAGGCGTGCTTTTATTTTCTGTCTATATACCGGTATTCGATTTTGTGATGTAGTTGATTTGGAATATAGAAATGTGGATTATTCAAACAAACGGCTATCATTTGAGCAAAATAAAACCAAAGGACATAGTGCATCTAGTGGAGTAGTAACACCATTGAATGAAGGTCTGATTTCTCTAATTGGAAAAGCACCAGAGGATGAAAAGGCAGATAAACATATTTTTCATTTACCTAGTCACACTATGTGTTTGAAAGCTTTACGTAGGTGGACTAAGCGCGCCGGAATAACCAAACACATTACATGGCATTGTGCTCGTCATTCGTTTGCTGTGAACATCTTGAATAATGGCGCTAACATTAAGACTGTATCTAGTTTGTTAGGACACAGCGGACTAAAACATACTGAAAAATATACTCGTGCAGTAGATAGTTTGAAAAAAGATGCAATAAATAGTTTGCCAGAACTTCATTTTTAAAAAAGATACGATCTATTTATATTTTTATTTAGATAAGAAGTAAGGAAAACTAAACTCAAATTACAGGGCTGTTAACTTCTGGCTGTAATTTCGCTAACCTTTTTTACGATTAAAAATATATCTTGCTCTTTAATTCGGGACAACTTCAAAGATGTTTTTTGCCTAATATTAAAAGGAATAAAACAGAAATATTCAGATGTTCGGTATTTGTCCCTTAGATGTTCAGATTCACAGTTTCAATACTGTAACAACTTTATATTTAGAATTATTTAAGTATCGGATATTTAATTAGGCTCTCACTAATTTCGCAATCAATGGTTTTTTCTTCCTAAAATGTCTGTTTTTTACCACTAAATATCGTATGTACATCATGTACTAATCATTCTAATTGCACAAACAACTAATAATCAGAAGTATAAATGTTCAGTATTTGTCGCAGGAATGTTCGGTTTTTGTCCCTAAATATTGGAATTTTCGCCCTGAATTCAAATGACAACATGATATACAGCTAAATACACATCGTGTTATTTATAATTATAGTTTCACTAATCTTGAAGTTATTGGTTTTTCTTCCTAAAACGACAGTTTTTTGCCACTAAATATTATATGTACTAATGATTCAAAACTAGACAAATTATTAACAACCAGACATATAAATGTTCGATTTTTGTCCCTTATTATTTGTAATTATCAGTTTTACAACTATTTATACATACAATTAAACTGCTCCACTGAGAAAAAAAATGTTCGGTTTTTGTTCCGTTAGTTAAATGAATGTTTCTCTTGTGATTGATTCTGTAAGATTGAAAATATTCGGACTTTGTCCCTTATTATTTGTACTTGTCATTAATTTAGCACTTTATCTTTATAATTTATCTACAATAATCATATTTAAAAGTTCGGTTTTTGTCCCTTACTTTTAATACTTAAGCTGTTCTAATGACATAATATAGAAGATTACATATGTTCGGTTTTTGTCCCTTAATGTTTATAATCATCACTAATTTAGGGTATTATCTTTATGATTTATCTACAATAGTCAAATAAGAATGTTCGGTTTTTGTCCCTTACATTTTATATTTACTTTGTTCTAATGACATAATATAGAAAATTATAAATGTTCGATATTTGTCTTTAGACATCCTTTGTTCCTTTAATCGTTTCTAGTTTATGAAAAATTGAAAATGGAGAACGGACACCTGTTGCCCTCTATTGATATTGTACAGCGATTAATGAAAGTGTTTGCCGTGAGTGCTGACAACCTTTTAAACGATAGTGAGGATAGTGTGGTGGAAATGCAAAACCATGAACTGAACGAGCAACTAATGCTTATTAATCAGCTTGACGAAGACGAGAAAAACGCCCTTGTTAAAATCATTAATTCTATGCTCACCAAAAAGCGCATGAAAGATTTACTGGATGGTAAAGTGAACTTCTAAAATTATTTTATGCCATTTGGCGATAAGTTTATAAATAAAGAATGGTGAGCATTACACCCACCAATCTCCGATTAATTTTTATTTTCATTATTGATAATCAAATAAACAATTGAATATCGTCACGTTTGATACATTACCACTTATTTTTTATTCTTTTTTGAGATATAATATAGTATAACACTTATAAATCCTAAGAGTATAACTATTATTCCAATAACATTAAAATAGTTGTAATACTCCGATTTTAGTAACTCATCTTTAAATACTGCGTAACTTAAAAATACGATTGTCATTATGACAAGCATTATGTTTATAAATTTCATTGAGTTTTTCATTTCTCCATTTTTTTTAAATATCTATGAGCTCTGTCTGCAATTATATAACCTAATATTAATCCTATAAAGATAAATAACAAATAAGTATAGTATTTGGATATCCCTTTCAATAGGAAAGCATATAAAAATGAGTATGCAAAAAATAGAATAAGTACTTAGATAAATATAATGTCGTATAAGCAAATCTAGAAATGGAAAAAGATTAGAACGCTGATTTCACGGATTGAGCGGATTTTTATACGGATTTTAATCTCGACAAGTCGAGATGATTTTCAATAGTTTAAACTCTTATCTGTCATGCTTGCATGACTAAAATCAGATTTAAATCCGTTTAATTATCATCCGTTTTTATCCGCTCAATCCGTGAAATCAGCGTTCCATTCTTTTTAGACAATACGGCATTATATTCTTCCGCTTACTTATATATTATTATATAAGAATAATAATATAATTTGTAAATAATTTTAGTTTTCATATATTACATTTCTTTTTGTCGTTATTTTAGTTGTTGGTTAAAGGTACCACTTTAGGTATCTCGATGGGCTTAGTTGGTATTGGCTTCATTTCTGGGACAGGTATTGGTTCAATAGGTTCTGGTTTTTTAATATTATCATGAAGTTCTGCTGCAATTCCAACACCTAATAATACGACACCTGCAACTTTCATTTCATCTAATGGCCTTTTAGGTTCACTCCCACCTCCTGAATCAGGGGTTCCGATGTTAGTTTTAACTGATTTAGCATGCTTTTTTGCTATATTAGAGTCCTCGTGATTAGACCTCTCTTGTCTCTTCTTTTCTTCTCTACGCTGCTCAGGAGTCGCTGCTTTTGCATTTTGCGTAGTAACACCAGCTGTCAACGCATTAAACACTTCTTTAGATCTATCTCCATCAACATAATGATTGTACACTGCATTAGAAGTCCCTGCAACTCCTATTCCCAATAAAGTAAATTTCAAATAATTATAAAATCGTCGAAATTTATTTGCGTTTAATGCCAGTTCAAAAGCAGCTTCTTGTCTTCCATCTGGGTCAATCTTATTTATTGGATTATCGTGGCAGTAGACATATGGGGATATCTCATAAGATTCTTCCGCCAACGGATCTACATAAGTTCATATAGGAAAAATGGCGAGCATTACACCCACCATTCTTCGATTTATTTCTATTTTTTCACTACTGGCAATCAAAAAAAGTTAACTGACTATCGCCAAATCTGGAGCATTACCCCCTTATTTTACACGAACAGGTTCTTCAATTCTAAGACACTTTGGCTTCATGTCAATAAATTCAATATATTTATTTTTATTTGATTTTACACTAATTGCTAAAACTATTGTTTTTCCTTTTATATAATCTAAAGTCTCATGCTGATTTTCTTTTATACTTATTGGAGAAAAAGATGGTTCTAAGGATACTTCTTTATTCTTAAATATTCCTACTACTGTAGTTCTAAGATAAAATTCATTATCTTTTTTTTCCCCATTAAAAATATGAGAGAAATTTAGAATACCTTTTTCATTTTTTAGACATAGAATTATATTTTTACCAGTATCATAGGTTACATTATTCTCTTTTGGAATTCTTATTAGAACTCTACATTTATTTTCCATTCCAAAAAATGAATCTTTGAGAACATAATATACTTCCATATCCATTTGCATTTTCTCGTTATATTGAGGACTGCAACTTATTGAAAAAACAATTTCTATAATACAAATTAGAATAAGTCTTATATTTGAATTTTTCATATTTTCAATTAGTTAGAATTTTTAAAATATTTTATTATTTCTTTGTCAGGGGCTTTAATTACAATGTTTGGATTACCATTCCCCTCTGGTAAAGACTTAAGCACCTCTACTCTTTTGTCTCCACTTTTTGCTACAGCATTATGAACTGATCCAGGTGTCGTAGCGTCTACAGATTTATAAGTAATACCACTTGTTGCTCCTTCAACTTTAACGGTTGAAGGAGTTGAACCATTAATTCCAACAGACTCAACGGCTCCTTTTGTATAAGTTGCACAATCATTATTAGGCATTTCATATTTTGAGTTGTTTTTTTCATCTAAGTCTAATGATGCTGACATTACATTATCTTGATGTGCATCACCGCCTATTTTAATAATTCCATCAGCGCCTCTACCTTCACCGCCATTAAATGACGCTAAATCTGACCCAGCAATGACTTCATATCTATAATCAGCATCTTTACTTTTCCCTACTTCAGCACTACCTCCTTCTGGCCATAAATGACGGAGAATCAGATTTCCTGTAGCATTTCCTTTTGAATCACGTTCTTGAATAGCAATAGCCGAGTGTCCAACGGCATCTCCTTTAGGAAGCCAAGTTAATAGAAATTCATCTCGACCATCTGGATCAAATGCATTCACAGGATTATTTCCACAATACGCATACGGTGAAATATTATAATGTTTCTCCGCCAGTGGATCTACAGCAGTCCATACAGGTAATCCCGCCCCTCTACGCCTTGCCCCATAATCATACTGGTTTAGTCCATTCATGGCTTCCAGTTCCTTGCCATTGTAACGGTAAGCCAAGGCACTACTGTCGCTGGTGCTTTCAGGGAAGAAACGCATGCCACTTGGGTAATAATGACTCTTCTCTATTACCGAACCACTACTGTTTATAACTACACGTGTATCACCTAAGTGATCTTTCAGATAGTAATAATATATTCCTCCCTTGTAATATCCTTCGGGCAATAATATCTCTTTCAAAGAACCATTTTCATAAATCATGTTATCCACATAATCCGTAGTTAACTTGGTATAACGCGATGGGCTAGGCAGTACGGTAATAGTATCCATTGGTACGTTTACAATGTCGCTAACCGTATAGTTCACGGCTTCCAACTTCTTGCCAGCTGCATCATAAGTATACAGATTCTTATGTCCTTCGGTAAATTGAATCTGATCGGGCAAATTTAATATATTATATTGAATTGTACTAATACCGTTGTTAGCATCGTAGGTGATGCTACCATTTTTATCATATTTATATTCGGTATCTATTTGACGTTTGTCATTAAATGCCTCGGATCCATACGGAATAAAAGGAGAAATTGAATTATCCACTTTCTTCATTTGATTTCCGATATAGGCAAAGCTAAGATTATTGAGTGGGGTTCCATTTTCGTTGCGAGTCAGTGTGTCGAAGTTTCCCATTTTATCAAATCCCATATGTTCATCGTACCTATTTTGTGTACCATTTATCACCCCACCGTTAAATCCGGTATAGTTTGCATCGGTTAGCCGGTTTAATCCATCGTATGTGAAGCTATAGGCTCGGTTTCCACTTTCGTTTGCAACGCTCCACCGCATACCGGCTATATTGCCGTTGTAGGCGGGTGTAAAGTTAGGCAAACCTACGGTGTTAACATTATAATACAAGTTCTCGCTAAATCGGCTACCTGTTATATCTTTTGTCCAGCTACGCACGTTATAACTATAAGTGGTAGTATCCACTCCTCCTAAGTTCTTAGAATACAGTCTTCCCAGCTCATCATACGAATTTGCAGCAAGTGTTATAGTATCATTCGCCCCCAGTTTATATCGGGTTAATAGTAGCCATTCAGCTTTGTCGTATGCATACCTGTAAACTTCGGGTATAACCGCCTGATTGGAGATATTGTGTTCCTTTCGCATTTTCAAAACTTTTCCTCTGAAATCAAGTTTATTATACACCAGGTCGTACCCTCCCAGGTGATTACTTGCACGTGTTTGTACCACCCGTCCGTATTTATCGTAATAGAGAGCTGTTGTTTCAAACTTTGTTGGGTCGTTTAAGCGATACACCCGTGTACCGGTGAGCAAGCCTTTAGCTGAACTGAATTGTCCATCATATCCATCTAAAGTAACAAAGTGAAGACTGGATTTATCGGCATCTACAGTCAATAAGTTAATAAAGTCATTGCTGTCATAGTAATTTACAGTCAAAGGAATTGCATCATTAAAGAACTGATTGGAATAACCTGTGCCATTTATATAACTCTCGGTAATTAGTAAGCTACTATAATCGGCATTCAATGTTTGCACTGTTTTGGTGCTATCAACATAGGTGATACCTGTGAAAATCACTCTTCCTAAGGCATCATATTTAGTAGCTGTCCATTGCTTCTTATCTTGCTGTTTCTTTGTCCGCTGGGTCCCATCCTGCGAGAGCACGAGACGATAAGTCCCGTCGTACACCATATAGATGTAGTCGCATCCGGGTAACCGTTTCTGTATATTGTTTCCCCGTTCATCATATTTATACAAGTAGCAATACTGTTTCATAATGGCATTGTCATCGCTAAAATCGATTAGTTCATCCACTGCTTTTGGTGGTATCACATAACTCAACTGTCCAAGATCATTATAAACAAAATAAGTATCTACATGTTGCCCTCCTTCTTCGTTTCGTTTCATTACTACCTGTCCCTGTTTATCCTTGTATTCGGTAGAAGGTTTACCATCTTCGTCGGTAACAACTGTTTTATAGAGGGTACCGGGGTCATAGTTTCCATTTTGTTTCAGTTGATTGTTCTCCACAGAGAAATAAACCACTTCGTTGGCATCGTTTGTTTGGTACAATGTATTGACTTTTTTACTGGCATCGTACCAATCCTTGCCTGCACCATACCGCCCGGTCACACGGTTGAGCGGTGATAGCTCATACTCTGTACGACTATAAGGTTTGGTATCTCCATTGCTGCTTACTGCCTGAGTTGCAAAGTTGGGGTAATAAGCCCCGTTGTTGCCCGCGGCTACTGCCGGCAGCCATTGGAGCGAATCGCGCCCGAAAGAGTCGTACATGATTCCTGTTACCAAATCGGCTCCCGATGGGGTAATGCCTCGTTGTACGGTTTGCGAGAGCCTTCCCAGCCCATCGAAATACTGAATGGTAACATTCTTACTTTGCTCCGACAGAGTTGTTAATTCCGAAAGTCTTTCTTGCCCAGGAATCAAAAGTGTAGTGGTTCTTATAAAGTTATAATCGAATGCTGAAGTGGGAGCAGCTACCGTCAGAGTGACATTATCGGAAGCCGACATGTTTTCGTTATCAACCACAGTAAGTTTAAAGACATAAGTTCCTTCGGTAAGATCCTCAACTGTCATAACGGGTGAGGTAGCATTTGTTAAGGTCACTGTAGGTCCAGACACCTGGCTCCAGGTGTAAGACTGAATGCTTCCATCTGCATCAGAAGCAGAGCCCAACAAATCAGCCTCTTGTGTCGGCAAATAAATGGTTTGATTTGCACCGACATGAACCATTGGAGGTTTATTCACAATTAATGTTTTTTCATTGGAAACAACGTTATCAGGAGATATACATGATCCGCCACCCGAGGAACTTACAACGCATTTTATCTTATCCCCACGATTAAATCCGGATGAACTATAAGTGGAGCTATTGGTTCCTATCGCACTGTCATTAACATACCACTGATAGTTCACCTGTGAGATTAAGGCAGAAGGAACGCTAGCGCTATAAGTCGTCGAAGTACCCCAAATAATGGAATCTGGACCGCTAATACTGGCCGTAAGCGTGGTGGAAGCTGTTACAGTAACAGATATCGAAGGTTCGACGGTACCGCAGGGAGTTCCCACAGCCACGCTATAGCTTCCCGTTTGGGTGGGGTTGTAAGTCTGAGAGCTACCTCCGGTGGTGATGGGAATTCCTCCCTTTTTCCATTGATAACTAGATCCAGGAGTGGCTGTCAATGTAAATTTACCGCTCTCTGTTCCCGTATTGAGCGAACATACATTTAACGGATTGCCATTGGTGCCTATACCTACGGCCGGTGCCGGATTAACGGTAGCTGTAACGGCAGTACGAGCACTGGTACCGCAGGCATTGGATGCTGCCACATAGTAGGTGGTGGTTGCCGAAAACGATTTGGTCATTGTCGTTACATAAGTTGGGGATGTTGATGTGACAGTATAGCTATTGTCTTCTGTAGAACCCGTTGGGGATGTATACCAATGCAGGGTTATGCCCGTTCCGGAGGGTAAAGTCCACGCGGATAAGCTGAGTGATTGTGTTCCGCAGTTGGAAGTTGCTCCGCCCACAAAAGGAGCAGCCGGAATACTATTTACCGTGATGGTCATCACATTGGAGGTTACTGATGATGGTGTGGCGCAAACGCTACTGCCGTTAAGACTTACAGTACACTTGATTTTGTCACCCTGAGCGATACTCGATGAGCTATAGGTGGAGCTGCTAGTTCCTACCGCATTGTCATTGAGATACCACTGATAATTGACACTCGAAGTGGGTACACCGGGTACGGAAGCCGTATAAGTGGCTGTTGTTCCGGAACAAAAATTATCCGAACCGCTGATGCTTACTGCAAGGTTGGTGGCAGGAACTACGGTAACAGATATCGAAGGTTCGACGGTACCGCAGGGAGTTCCCACAGCCACGCTATAGCTTCCCGTTTGGGTGGGGTTGTAAGTCTGAGAGCTACCTCCGGTGGTGATGGGAATTCCTCCCTTTTTCC
>Ga0302215_10000140_pt1 | contig 54617 bp, 57 predicted proteins | sample II_Fen_N3_1_FD_194580 | JGI IMG/M metagenome (GOLD analysis project Ga0302215, IMG submission 194580) | Peat permafrost microbial communities from Stordalen Mire near Abisko, Sweden - II_Fen_N3_1 | ecosystem: Environmental > Terrestrial > Soil > Wetlands > Permafrost | place: Sweden: Abisko... | reverse complement strand
AAATAAGTTTTACTACTTTTGCAGGCAATTTTTACGGGGCAAATATCATTGATTTTGCTTGGCCAATCAAAACGAAAGAATGAGAATAATTCGATTAAAAACGGAGCTTCAGGCTGAAATAAAAGCCTTGAAATCAGCTGGAAAAACCATAGGGTTTGTTCCAACAATGGGAGCGCTACATAATGGACATAAAGCTTTGGTCATTCAAAGTGTTGTAGAAAACGATATTTGTATTGTTAGTATATTTGTCAATCCAACCCAATTCAATAATTCTGCGGATCTTGAAAAATACCCACGCGACCTTAACCGTGATGCAGAAATGCTGAATGAAGTGGGTTGTAGTATTGTTTTTGCTCCGGAGGCTGCAGATATGTACAATGATGAAGAGCTAAATAACCGCTTTTTGTTCGATTTTGGTGGACTCGACACCGTAATGGAAGGTAAATTCAGACCCGGACATTTTAATGGTGTTGTACAGATTGTGAGTAAACTTTTTCAGCTTGTAAGTCCAACTAAAGCTTATTTTGGAGAAAAAGATTTTCAACAACTGGCCATTATACACCGAATGACCCAAATTTTAAATTTTGATATCGAAATAGTTGATTGCCCAATTATTCGTGAACCTAGTGGGTTAGCCATGAGTAGTAGAAACGAGCGCCTCAGTGACGAACAGCGTAAAAAAGCGATTGAAATTTCTAAAGTTCTATTCGAAAGTCGTAACTTTGTACCCAAACTATCACCAAGTGAATTAACTCAATGGGTTATTGATAAAATAAATTCGGTTGATGGATTAGAAGTTGAATACTACGAGATTGCTGACTCTAATACTTTACAGACTGTAAACTCTTGGATGGAACCAGCTGTAGGATGTGTTGCTGTTTTTTGTGGAGAAGTCAGACTGATTGACAATGTCAGATACAACTCAGTCGCCAATTAAAATTATCTATTTAAACTAAGGTTAGTGGGAAACCATTCACCGAAAACTGAAAAATATGCTAGTTCACGTTGTAAAATCAAAGATTCACAGAGCTACTGTAACAGAAGCAAACCTGAATTATATAGGAAGTATAACTATTGATGAGGATTTAATGGATGCGGCCAATATCATAGCTAACGAAAGAGTAAGTATTGTAAATAATAACAATGGGGAACGATTCGATACCTATGTTATTACTGGACAGCGCGGTTCGGGTGTGATATGTTTGAATGGTGCTGCTGCGCGAAAAGTGCAACAGGGCGATATTGTTATTATTATGGCATTTGCCATGATGGAAATGGAGGAAGCGCGTACCTTCAAACCTTCCATCGTTTTCCCCGATACTGCAACAAATAAAATAATTTAACAAGTAACGGGACGGTAAAATAGTACAAAGACATTTTACCTATCAATAAAATTTATAGACCAAACAAAATAACATGAAAGTAGTAATAATCAAATACAATGCAGGCAATATACGCTCTGTGCTTTTTGCATTAGAACGCATTGGAATAACCGCTACAGTAACTGATAATTACGATGAAATACGTTCGGCCGACCGTGTTATTTTTCCCGGAGTTGGTGAGGCTTCATCTGCCATGAATTATCTTAAAGAAAAGGGATTGGATGAACTTATATGCTCTCTAAAACAACCCGTTTTGGGGATTTGTCTTGGGATGCAACTAATGTGTTCCTATTCGGAAGAGAATGATACGCCTTGTTTGGGGATATTTGAACAAAAAGTAAGAAAATTCTCTGAAACAACTTTAAAAGTTCCTCAAATAGGGTGGAATAATATTACAGATTTGAAATCGTCACTTTTTAAGGATGTTCCTGAGGACTCTTATATGTATTTTGTTCATAGCTATTATGTCGAAAATTGCGATGATGCAATTGCCAAAACAGATTACGTTCAGGCATATAGCTCTGCGGTTCACAAAAATAATTTCTTTGCGGTGCAATTTCACCCTGAAAAATCCGGCGAAGTAGGACAAAAAATTCTGGAGAATTTTATTTATAACATTTAAGATGCAGATGCAACTTGAATTCCCGAGATTCATGAAGCACTGATGTACTCCAACATACCATTGACTGTAGAGAGAAGAAAAATGACATTTGAAATAGAAAATACCGACCCGAACAGCAATGCCCGTGCAGGTAAAATTACCACTGATCATGGCGTTATTGAAACGCCTATTTTTATGCCTGTAGGGACTGTTGCTTCTGTGAAGGCAGTTCATATGCATGAACTAAAAGATGATATTAAAGCTCAGATTATTTTGGGGAATACGTACCACCTTTATCTTCGACCGGGAATAGATATATTAGAGCGTGCTGGTGGACTTCATAAGTTTAATGGTTGGGATAAACCAATTTTGACTGATAGTGGAGGCTTTCAGGTTTTTTCATTGTCGGCAAACCGGAAACTTAAAGAAGAAGGTGCTACATTTCGCTCACATATTGATGGAAGTAAGCACCTTTTTACCCCCGAAAATGTTGTAGATATTCAACGGACTATTGGTGCAGATATTATTATGGCTTTTGACGAGTGTACGCCAGGAACTGCAGATTATCAGTATGCTAAAAAGTCAATGGAAATGACTCATCGTTGGTTGGAACGTGGATTAAAGCATTTCGATGAAACTGAACCCAAATATGGCTATTCACAAACTTATTTCCCAATAGTTCAAGGGTGTGTATATCCAGATCTACGCCGGCAATCTGCAGAATTTATTGCATCTCAAAACAGGGACGGAAATGCTATCGGCGGTTTAGCTGTTGGCGAACCTACAGAAAAAATGTACGAAATGATTGAGGTTGTAAACGAAATTTTACCGAAAGACAAGCCGCGCTATTTAATGGGCGTTGGTACTCCTCAAAATATTTTAGAAGGCATTGAGCGTGGTATCGACATGTTCGATTGCGTGATGCCTACCAGAAATGGGCGAAACGGAATGCTTTTTACTTCACAGGGAATCATGAATATGAAGAATGAGAGATGGAAAGATGATTTCTCTCCGTTAGATGAGTTTGGTACTTCATACGTCGATCGTGTATATTCAAAAGCATATCTACGTCATTTGTTTATAAGTAAAGAGTTGTTGGCTATGCAAATAGCTTCAATACATAATTTGGCATTTTACTTATGGCTTGTTGGAGAAGCTCGCAAGCACATACAATTGGGAGACTTTTTAACGTGGAAAAAAGGTATGGTTGAGCAAGTCACCCGCAGATTATAAAAGTTCTTAAAGTTTTAAGTATTTGCGAAGTGTATTGATTTTTTTAACTTTACTTTATAACATTAAAATTCAATCTCCCCTGAAATCTATTGTTTTATAAAATTATTTTAAATGAAAATCGATTACAGAAAAATAGGCTTAAAACGGATTGATACCTATATTATCAAGAAATTTCTTGGTACATATTTCTTTTCTATTGTGTTGATTCTGAGCATCTCTGTGGTTTTCGATTTAACCGAGAAATTAGATAAATTCTATGATAATGACGCACCTTTAAAAGCAATCATTATTGATTATTACGCTAATTTTATTCCTTATTACATGAATATGTTCAGTCCGCTGTTCACGTTCATAGCACTCATATTTTTCACTTCGAAAATGGCTACCAACACTGAGATTATAGCCATTCTGGCTAGCGGTGTAAGTTTTCGTCGATTAATGGTGCCTTATTTACTTTCTGCAGCAATTATAGCTTCTATTTCTTTTGTTGTTGGGGGTTATATTATCCCACCCGGCAATAAGAAGAGGCTTACCTTTGAAGATAAATATGTATCAAAATTTAAATCTGATAATGCTCGAAATGTTCAAATGGAGGTTAGTAAAGGTGTTATTTTATATATTGAACGGTACGAAATTACAAATAATACAGGCTACCGCTTTTCGCTCGAGAAATTTGAAGGAAAAAAACTGGTCTCTCGATTAACTGCAGATGAAATCAGATGGGATTCGGCTTACAAATGGACTTTGACGAATTATCTTCAACGTGATTTTAAAGATATGCGTGAAAAGATAAATAAGGGGATGATAAAAGATACAATTATTAAAGTGCAGCCGGAGGAATTCTTTATTACTGCACAAGAATCGCCACAAATGACCAACAAGCAATTGGGTGGGTACCTTAGCAGACAAAAGGATCGGGGTGTGGGAAATATACAGCTATTCGAAGATGAGTATTACAAAAGGTTTTCAATGCCATTGGCAGCTTTTATAATGACCCTGATTGGTGTTTCGCTATCTTCGCGAAAGGTACGTGGGGGTATGGGGCTTCATCTTGGTGTTGGACTCGGTTTGAGCTCGCTGTACATTTTATTCTCAACTATGTCTACTTCGTTTTCGGTGAGTGGCATTATGTCACCTTTCGCAGCTGTTTGGTTGCCTAATTTCGTATTCTTATTAATAGGAATTTATCTGTATAGAACTGCCCCCAAATAAAAAAAATCCTAACAAATAGATATAAAAAATGCAGTAGAAATTCTCTACTGCATTTTTTGTTATATAAGGCTTTTATTTTTGACGAATAAAAATCTGGATTGGTGTACCTGTAAATTCATATTTTGCACGAATTTTATTTTCCAAAAAACGGCGGTATGGATCTTTCACGTATTGTGGTAGGTTGGCAAAGAAAAGAAAAGTTGGTATCTGCGTATTTGGTAACTGAGTTACGTATTTAATACGGATATATTTGCCTTTTAAAGCCGGTGGCGGATAGTTTTCTATTGCCGGTAACATGTATTCGTTTAGTTTGGCAGTAGCTACCTTACGCTGTTTATTTTCGTACACCTGTACGGCAGTTTCAAGAACCTTCAAAATACGTTGTTTGGTGGTAGCCGAAGTAAAGATGATAGGGAAATCGACGAATGGAGCTAGGCGTTCACGTATGGTTACTTCGTATTTCTTAATGTCGTTCGATTCTTTGTTCTCAATCAAATCCCATTTGTTTACACATACTACAAGCCCTTTTCTGTTCTTCTGAATAAGTGAAAAAATATTTAGATCCTGGCTTTCGATACCGCGAGTGGCGTCAATCATAAGGACGCAAACATCGCAATTTTCAATAGCGCGTATAGATCGAACTACCGAGTAATATTCTAAATCCTCGTTTACTTTTGCTTTTTTACGGATACCGGCAGTGTCGACCAGATAGAAATCATGTCCGAACTTTGTGAATCGTGTATAAATGGAGTCGCGTGTTGTTCCGGCTATGTCGGTTACAATAGTACGATCTTCGCCAATAAATGCGTTAATAATAGATGATTTACCGGCGTTTGGACGGCCGACTACAGCGAAACGCGGAAGATCTTCTTCTATGTCTTCTGTATAGTCTGATTTGAAGTGTGTAAGGAGTTTGTCCAGAAATTCGCCTGTTCCAAGTCCATTGATGGCTGAAATCATGTATGGCTCGCCGAGTCCGAGTTTATAGAACTCAGCAACATTGTATTGCCACTCAAAAGTATCAGCTTTGTTTGATACCAGCATTACCGGTTTTGTGTGCCCACGTAGGATTTGGGCTACTTCCAGGTCGTAATCGGTAATTCCATTTTGAATATCGACCAAAAACAAGATTACATCAGCTTCTTCAATTGCCAATATAACGTGTCGTTTGATTTCGTCTTCAAATACGTCTGATGAGTTGATTACCCAACCTCCGGTGTCAATTACCGAAAATTCGCGGCCTTCCCATTCGCTCTTGCCATATTGGCGGTCACGAGTTGTGCCTGCTTCGTCATTTACTATGGCTCTACGACTTTTGGTGAGCCTGTTAAAAAGGGTCGATTTCCCCACATTCGGGCGACCTACAATTGCTACAATATTTCCCATTGTTTATATATCTAAAATGTTAGATATTTACATTCCATTTTTTTTATCTGCATAGGTTTTCTCAAATCCACACAGCGGGTGCAAATAATTTGGGTGCAAAGGTACGGTTTTTTATTGGAAGCGAAAAATAACTGAAGTTCACGATAGAAGTTGTGAGTGAGAGTTGTTGAATAAAAAAAAAGGTCAAACAAATAAATGTTTGACCTTTTAAAGTGGGCGTTGACGGATTCGAACCGCCGACCCTCTGCTTGTAAGGCAGATGCTCTGAACCAGCTGAGCTAAACGCCCGGAATTGTGTGTGTTTTGATATCGAATTTGAAGTGGGCGTTGACGGATTCGAACCGCCGACCCTCTGCTTGTAAGGCAGATGCTCTGAACCAGCTGAGCTAAACGCCCGAATATAAATTCGGATTGAAATGCCTTTCTCCAAAAGCGTTGCAAAGATACAACCTTTTTTGATATTTCAAAACCCCAATCTTTGTTTTTTTTGTTCTTTGCTCTGAAATTAAACGCAAGTGCTTAAACTACTGAATTTATTATACCGAAAAAAAATAATCATTTTTACTTCATTCTTTCTTAAATCGACTTTTTTTATAGATTTTGGCTTAAAAAACAACTGTTTTGCTTCTGAATTTCTAGCTGTTTTCTGTCTTAAATAGGCCATTTCTTAGTTTGTATACTATTTTTAGTTTGTATTATCTGAATTTTGAGTGTCTGAAAGGTCGCGTTTATGATCTTTTTTTAGAGTTTGCTTTCGGTCAATAAAGACAGCTTCATGGTGCTAAATTTACACCCGAACACTAGGTTTGTGATGAAAAAAAGGATAAAACTTGGGGCTTCATCCTTTTTCTACTAGTTTTATTGCTGGTTAAATGAAATGGTATAGGAAAACAATGACTCCCTCTAAAGCCGATTTTTTATTGTCTTTAATTTCCAGTGCAACCTGAATTTCGGCTTTTGCAATGCCTCGCAGGTTTATTAACGATTTAAGCTTAGCACGAATACGTACGTCGCTATTTACTAAAACCGGCTGATTGAAACGTAGGCTTTCAATTCCGTAATTGACTGTCAACTTAGAGTTGTTTACCTCTACAATTTGTCCCCAAAGGTAGGGTAGGACCGATAAGTTCAAATAACCGTGTGCAATGGTTGTTTTGTACGGACTTTCGGTTTTAGTTTTCTCGGTATCAACATGTATCCATTGATGGTCAAGGGTAGCATCGGCAAACAAATTTATTTGATCTTGAGAAATCGTGATATAGTCTGATACGCCCATTTCTTTCCCGATATATTGCTCTAGTTCTTCGAAGCTATTGATGATAATTTTACTCATTTTATTATGGAGCTATTTTTTAATTTTTATAGTTTTAATGCACACTTTATGTAATTATGAGCAAAAGTACGTTTTTTTTGTAATTAGTGAAATAATTTAGCCTGTTTTGTTATAAATAAGTGTGAACAATTACCTGTTTTATTATTGCAAAAACTAATATAGCCCTGAAAATTAGTTGTAAAGCTTGATTTATTTTGTTTGTGCCATTTTGTGGAAAATTCTCAATTCCTGTTTTTTCTCCATTGAAAGTTCTGTTGATGGAATACCTTCAATTGCTCCTTCCAAGGCATAAAGTAGATGTATACAAGCTCCGGAATCAAGTGTTTGAAGCCTTAAAAAGGCTTGTTCGGTTTTCGGCAGATACTAATTCAGCAAATGAACTAATGCCAACTTTAATAAGTCTTGATTCAGTGTCTTTGCCAATATTTGGGCGTTCAGAAAGATCTGCTGTCATTGCTTAATCTTGTTTGGACTTAAATGTGTAGTGATGAGTGAGTTATTGTTTTAAAATTGATTGGGTCTGAAATTAAATAAATTGCTGAAATTCATCTGCGTATTTTGATGGGCTGAATTCAATAATTTTGTAACTGGCAACATTGTTTATGCTAAATGGGTCTTCTGAGACGATATGTTCAACTTCTGCTATACTGTTGGCATTGCAGAGTATAACACCACCTGTTCGTGGAATTTGAGCACCTGAACAGATAAATTTATTGAGTTTATAATATTTATCTAAGTATTCGCGGTGTTCGACTAGATGTTCTTCAATTTTTTCTATTCCTTGTGTGTAGGTAAGAAGTATTATAAACATATTATTTTGTTTTAGCCTTTAAAATTATTAAGTTCTTCCAATAAAATTTTATTTTCTTCAGCAGTTCCTACTGTTATTCGTACACAACCGAAACAAAGGGAAACAGAATTACGGTTACGCACAATAATACTTTTGTCGACCAGGTATTTATAAACTGCATTAGCATCTGTCACTTTAACCAATACGAAATTAGCATCTGTAGGATATATGTGTTCAATAAAAGCAAGTTTTTTTAACCCTTCGATTAATACAACTCTCTCTTCAAGAAGAGTTTTAACCCACTCTTTTACTGTTGCTACATTTTTTAGTGCAAGCAGAGCTTGTTTCTGAGTTAGAATGTTGATATTGTATGGATATTTGATTTTGTTCAGTACGGAAATTATCTCTGTTGAAGCAAAGGCCATTCCCAGACGGATAGCTGCGCTTCCCCAGGCTTTTGAGAATGTCTGAAGAATCACCAGATTGGGGTATTCCGATAAAAACTGAGAGAAACTTCCTTCGGCTGCGAAGTCAATGTAGGCTTCGTCGAGAACCACGATACCATCAAATGCTTTTAAAAGCTTTATAATTTCATTCCGATCTAAATTATTTCCAGTTGGGTTGTTTGGCGAACATAACCATATAATTTTTGTGTATAGGTTGGTTGCTGCTAATAAACTATCTGCTGTGAATTGAAAATTATTGTCCAATAGTACCTTGCGATATTCCACATCGTTTATTGAAGCTGAAACTTTATACATTCCATAAGTTGGTTCTATGGCAACAACATTGTCTGTTCTTGGTTCGCAAAATGCACGGTATAATAGGTCAATCGGCTCATCGCTACCATTGCCAAGAAATATGTTCTCAGCAGGCACACCTTTAATTTCTTGTAAGAGTTCTTTTACCTCCCATTGCAATGGGTCTGGGTAACGATTGTATGGTGCATTATAAGGGTTCTCATTCGCATCGAGATATACGGATGCTTCGCCTTTGAATTCGTCACGAGCACATGAGTAGGGCTGTAAATCTCTGATGTTTGTACGTAGAAGTTTGTTAATGTTCATTTTGTTGAATCTGATATTGTTGATATTTAAAACACTAAGTAGAGTTGCATCTGTCTAGTATTGAGATATGTGGATTTTTTTTTGGATTATTGTTGTTGTTGTTGTTGTTCTTCTTTTATAATAAACTTTACTCTTCGATTTTTCTGACGTCCCACCTCATCGGTGTTTGGCACAATAGGTTCGGTGCTCCCTTTACCGGAATACTCAATTCGATTCTTTTTTATACCTTTTTGAATCAGATATTTGTATATTTCCTTAACGCGATCCAACGACAATTTATTGTTATATTGCATACTACCTATTGAATCGGTGTGTCCTGTAATTTCAATGTCAAGTTTTGGATTCTTTGTTAATATGTCTACTAGCTGTTTTAACTCAATTATTGAAGCTTTTCTTAAAAAACTTTTATCGAAATCAAAGTAAATATTATTCAGAATATATTTTTTGTTCGTTTCAATATCTATATTACCATTGAATACTTGTGTTTTGTTGTTGTATTTCAGTTGTTTGACAAAATCCTGAAAGAAAGTAGGCAACCCAAACATGCATATGTTTTCATTCAGAAATACTGCGTTTGTTCTAAAATGGCAATCTAATCCCAATTTGTTTGGTTCGTCAATCACTGAAAGATATTTTGATTGATATTCGGCCACATATATTTTCCCATCTACGCCAAGTTGTAAAGCGCCTATATTTTTTCTACTTTTACATTGACCAACCATAAGTAGCGTTTTTTGTGTTGCCAACTCGCTGCCAGCATTCAGATTTGCCTGTAAAATCATCCCTTTAGATACTATCCCAATATAGAGAAAAGCATTGTTTGGTGAAAACTCTATTCCGTACGGACTATAATCGGCATCCAGTTTTATTGTTGTAGCTTTTGATAAAGTTCCCTGTTTTGTGTCAAAATCAAAAACCTGAACTATATTCTCGCCGTTTATCGCCACTGCTAACTTTTTACTGTCGCTAGTAATTTTCATGTAGCCAATGGTATTATTTACGGATTTATCGTATCTTAATCCAATGTTAGTGATAACCGGCTTTAGTTGCAATCCTTTCTCAGTTAACAAGTAGGCTGCAAAGGCATCTGAAGCATATTCATGAATAACTATCCAAATGTCTTTTTTGTTGGAGTGTCTGACTGCTACCAACTTTTCGGTACAATGCGCTTTAATTGGCTGATTTTTTATTATTACATCGCCTAAACCATTGTTTTTTGATAAATCAACTATTGAATAACAAAAACCACCTTTATTGGCCTCAGAATCCATTGTGAAAATATAAAGAATCGATTTACTTCCTGGCAATGGTACAATAATAGCAGATTGTGTAGAAGACAAATGCCCATTTAGGTTTCTACCATTTGGCATCACTTCGTTTTTTCTATTCCAAACCGAAACTCCGTCGGTATAGAAAAGCAGGTTGCTATTGCTATCAGAAACATTTGAACAACCTTCTGAGGTCTTAATTTTTGAGCCTGTAAATGCTGTAGGCTGTCCGTTTGTAAAGTCAACGCCAGCTCCATGGCCAAAAATCCATTTGCTGGATTCGAGTTGTGCACTCATTTCGGCGCGAAATACAAATATGAGGCAAAAAATTAAGAATAATGTTGCCTTTGTTTTAAACCGTCTGTTTTTAGACATAGAGTCTTATTAAGGTGATTTTTACATATGGAATTTAGTAAAAATAAAAAAAATGTTTAGATTTGTATTTTCTACTCCAAGTTTAAATAAAATTGGGCAAAAGTATGGTTGTAAAACTATGTTATCTCGGGTGTCTACTTTCTCTGACTTCTACCTCTTTTTCTTCGTTAATTCTAATTTTTACAGCGTTACTGTGAGCCATAAGATCTTCGTTTTCAGCCATAAGAATAATAGCATTACTCAAATTTGTAAGACCCTCGGGGGTGATTTGCTGGAATGTGACTTTTCGGATATAACTATCCAAATTTACGCCATTATAAGCCTTTGCATAGCCATTTGTAGGCAATGTGTGATTCGTTCCGGAAGCATAATCGCCAGCACTTTCGGGGGTGTAGTTTCCAAGAAACACCGATCCTGCATTGATTATATTAGCCGCTACTCCCATGTAAAAACGTGTAGAAATAATTAAATGTTCTGGTGCATATTCATTGGTCAACTCTACTGCTTCTTCTAATGTCTTGACTAAAATAATTTTGCTATTTTCCAGTGCTTTTTTAGCAAACTCTTTACGAGGTAATTGTTCCAGTTGGATTTCGATTTGTTCCAAAACCGGTTCTATTATTTTTTCGCTAACAGTTACCAGAATTGATTGGCTATCGACTCCATGTTCGGCTTGCGAAAGCAAATCGGCAGCAACAAAAGCTGGATTTGAAGTTTCGTCGGCAATAATTTGTACTTCAGAGGGACCTGCAGGCATGTCTATAGCTACATCTCGTAATGAAACCAGTTGCTTGGCGGCAGTTACATATTGATTTCCTGGTCCAAATATTTTATAAACTTTTGGAACGGATTCAGTGCCGTAAGCCATGGCTCCAATAGCTTGTGTTCCACCAATTTTAAAAATTCTATGTACGCCGGCAACTTTGGCTGCATAAAGCACGGCCGGATGAATTTTACCTTCTTTGTTTGGAGGTGTGCAGAGTATAATCTCTTTGCATTCTGCTATTTGAGCTGGAATGCCAAGCATAAGTACAGTGGAAAACAATGGTGCAGTTCCCCCCGGCACATAAAGTCCTACTTTTTGAATAGCAATAGCTTTTTGCCAGCAATAAACTCCCGGAGAAGTCTGAATTTCAGGTAAATCCTGTTGCTGCTCAGAATGGAATTTCCAAATGTTTCTTCTAGCCATTTCAATGGCTTGCTTGAGATTAACGGGAATCAGTTTCTCAGCTTCATCTATTTCTTCTTTTGTAACCTCAATATTTTCAAGATCAACTTTGTCGAATTGCTGAGTGTATTGCTTTACTGCTTTGTCACCGTGTTTGCGAATATCATCTAATACTTTTTGTACCGTGTCGAACAGCGATGTGCTGTCAAAAGTAGGCCTCTCAATTAATGTAGCCCAATCTTCACGTGAAGGATATTTGATAACTTGCATATGTTTTGTATTTTATTGTTTCTTATTTGTTTTGTCGTTTATTGTCAGTTTGTTACGAAAGAATAATCTCCCAATGGTCATGTAATTCCTTCATTCCGTCGAGAACAATACTTGCACCACTCTCTGATAAAACTTTGGGGTTTAGCGGCCCGGTGTTCACACCAATTGTAAATAATCCGGCAGTAGTTGCTGACTCAACACCCAAAGGTGCATTTTCTACAACTATAACTTCCCATGGGTTCAATCCTGATTTCTTGAGTGCGATTAAATACGGTTCAGGGTGTGGTTTACCATATTTAACATCAAACGCAGTTACCATTTTTTCCTTTTGAAAAATGCCGGGGAAGCTTGAGTCTAAACTATCCAAAAGCGTTGGTTGTCCTGATCCGGTAACAACAAATATTTCCAGTTTTTGATCTTGTATTTTTCGTAGCAGTTCTAACGCAAAAGGGATTGGTTCTGTTTTGCCGCACGACTCAAATATGTTGGATTTCAGTTGATAAATTTCTTGTTTTTCCTCTTCTGTGGCTGTTCTTCCGTGTACTTGAGTAAAAATACCATCTATGGTTGATGACCCTGTACGTCCCTCGTTCATATACGCTTCGTACTCAGTGAATGGTAATCCAACTTTGTGAAAAGCTTGAACCCAGGCCATTGCATGATTTTTCATTGAATCAAATAAAACACCATCCATATCAAAGAATATTGCTTTGGGATTTAGTGTTGGGTAGTTCTTGTTTTGAATAAATTTTTCTATTTCGCTTGAAAACATGTAGTTAATTTTTATGCAAAGATACTTATTTTGTCAATTACTATGGACTTTTCAGTCATGCTAAATGACTTTTTTATACCCAAAAATAGTTTTTACTGCTGTATGTTGTTTAAATAATGCGATTTTTCAAGTTGAAAACATTTATTTTTTTAGCAAATAATACCTTAACCCAAATAATGTTGTATTTTTGCAGCTATCTATTCTGGCGGAATGTATGTACTTAGTAGTGCTGCCACTAGGATATAGAAATCATAGGATTAGAATCTTGTCTTTTTGACAAAGGACTGTAAAAGTTGATTAACCACTAGTACTTTAATTTCTACTGAACAATATTATATTTCTATCGATTTTAATTGTTGGTTTGTTCAAATATATATTGTTTTGTGACGTTTATAATGTAAATCTAATTTCTGAAAAAATAATATTGTCATGAAAGCTTACTTCTTTATTTTTGTTGGTTTAATTGTATTTGCCTTTAGTGCTTGTAATATGGATGGTGTGTCAAATTCTCAGCCTCGTATCACGTTTTTTCAACAACCGGTTTTGAATGGAAAAACTACTCTTGGAGGAGCTGTGATTACAGATTATTATTTACTTGATACGATATCAGTAGGAGATACTGTATCGTTTTATATGTACCTTAATGCATACTCAAATAATTTAGTGTCATATACAATGACTCAATCTAGCGATAGTGTTACTAAGATTATATTGCCTGAAGTAAGCGCAATGGACTCTCTTTTTCTATCAACATCCAATTATGATAAAGGCATTTTTTATTTTAGCGGAAAGGCAAATTTGTCATTCTTTTCATTTAGATATGTTGCAAAAAAGGTAAGTTCTAAGGAAAAAATCGTTTTTAATTTGGTTTCAGATGCTAATTTTGAATATAATACGAGTTCTTTTGTTGTAAAAACTCCAATCGTTGCCAAAAATGATACTGTTAAGACTAATTGATATTAAGTGAGATCTTATGAAAAACCATTTGCAGTATTGTAAATGGTTTTTTTTGTATTTGTTACAATTTTAATTAACGGTATAACTTCATGGTTTAAAAATATAATTGTATTTTTACAGCACATTTAGTTGTAAAGTAAATATCATGTATAAAATTTAATTATTATGAACCACTTATTGTTTATAGATTCTCCGGTACTTATTGTTATTGCACTGATTTTCTTATTGTTATTTGGTGGAAAGAAAATTCCTGAATTAATGAAGGGATTAGGTAAAGGCGTAAGAAGTTTCAAAGAAGGATTGAATGAAGTTGAAACAGATATAAAAGACGCAACGAAAGAAACACCTAAAGAAGAAAAAAAAGAATCTGACAAAAAAGAATGAGTAAGCCCGAAAAGAGTGAAATGACTTTCTGGGATCATCTGGATGATTTAAGAAATACCTTGTTTCGGATTGCCGGATTTGTTGGAGTTGCCTCACTTGTGTTTTTCGCATTTATGAAAGACATATTTAATTTGGTTATTCTTGCTCCCACCCGAAGCGATTTTTTTCTGTATCTGTGGTTCAATCAAGTTAGTAAAAAACTACCTTATTTTCCTGAATTTATAACAGGTAACTTTAATATAAAGGTTATTAATATCAACTTGGCATCCCAATTTCTGGTTCATCTAACATCTTCATTATGGTTTGCTTTGGTGTTCAGCTTTCCGTTTGTTATTTATCAGTTTTTCCTGTTTGTTAAACCTGCACTATATGCCAATGAAAGAAAAAATGCCGGTGGGGTATTCCTTTTTGGTAATATATTGTTTTATTTGGGTGTGTCAATTGGATATTTGTTCCTTTTTCCGCTGACTTTGAGGTATTTGGCCGGATATCAACTGAGTAAATATATTGAGCAAAGTGTTTCTTTAGATTCGTATATGAATACTTTTCTAATGGTTTGCTTTTTTATGGGGTTGGTATTTGAGTTACCCATTGTTGCTTGGTTTTTATCTCAAATAGGAATTTTACACCGTGGTTTTTTTAATAAATTCAGAAAGCACGCATTTTTTACATTGTTTGTAATTGTCGCAATTTTCTCACCAACAGGTGATCCACTTACAATAATGTTGTTTTTTATACCAATTTATACTTTATGGGAATTGAGTGCATTGGTTGTAAAAAAGAAGCCAAAAGAAATTGATACTTGATTCTTCCGTTTTCCGAAATACACATTATTTTATTATAATTAATTCATTATGAAACGTAGAGACTTTTTTAAATCAGCAGCAGCAGTTGGTTTAGCATCCGTTTTTAGAACTAATGCACTTGGTTCAACTCTCAATTCCACCGCTTTTGGTAACAATATGGCTGTACAGTCAGGCCCCGACTTAGTTGCCGTAATGGGTGGTGAGCCAGCAGCTATGTTAACTCGTGCGCTCAAAGAACTTGGTGGAATAGGACATTTTGTGAAAAAGGGCTACAAAGTCGTGATTAAACCTAATATTGGTTGGGATAGAAAACCAGAGTTAGCCGCCAACACTAATCCTGAATTAGTTGGTACGTTGGTGCGTCTATGCAAGAGTGCCGGTGCTTCGGAAGTTGTTGTGTTTGATCATACTTGTCATGATTGGAAGAAAAGCTATACAAATAGTGGAATTGAAAAAGCAGTAACCGATGCGGGTGGAAAAATGGTTCCGGGTAATGATGAAACGTATTATACCGAAATAGAATTGCCGCGTGGTGTGAATTTAAAGAAAACAAAAATTCATAAATCTATAGTCGAATGCGATGTTTGGTTTAATGTTCCGGTGCTTAAACACCATGGTGGAGCTAAGAACTCTATTGCAATGAAAAACCTGATGGGAATTGTGTGGGAGCGTGGTTTTTTTCATGGACATGACTTGCATCAATGTATTGCAGACATAGCTACATATCATAAAGCTCCGGCTTTAAACATCGTTGATGCTTATCGTATTATGAAATCGAACGGACCACAAGGAAAGTCAGAGTCTGATGTTGCAACGCTTAAATCTCTAATTATATCTCCAGATTTTGTGGCTGCTGATACTGCTTCGATGAAATTATTCTCGCAGGTTCAACCTACCGAAATTAAAGATGTACGATACATTGCTTTGGCGGAGAAATTAAAAGTTGGAACTCAAAATATTGAGAGCCTGAACGTAAAACGCATAAAAATGTAATTGTTAAACTTGTGTTGTTTAGTACTTTGTGTTGAAAAATTATTCTTCATTTACTGCTGTTCTCAAGCCTCTTCTTTCCCCTAATCTATTGTTCAATATGAAGTTTCTTAAAAAAATAAGGGTTGTTTTATCCCTATTGTTTTTTATTCCAATACTGGTATTTTTTCTTGATTTTACAGGAAAATTGCCGACTCAAATGCACCAATTTCTCAGTATACAATGGGTTCCTGCACTTTTATCGTTGAATTTTGGAGTAATCGGTGTTTTATTTCTCTTGAGTCTATTGTTTGGGCGTATTTATTGCTCAAGCATTTGTCCGCTGGGAATTTTGCAGGATATTATTGCCTGGAAAGCTTCTTTCTTTCGTAAAAAAAAGAAGAAATTTCGATTTGACTATAAGAAACCGCAAAACATACTTCGATATTCAATTTTAGCTGGAACTATTTTAGTTTTCATTGTCGGAAGTTCTGTTTTGGTATTGTTATTTGATCCATACAGTATTTTTGGGCGTATTGCTTCTCAACTTTTCAGGCCAATTATCATTTGGGGTAATAATGGACTTGCAGCATTGCTAAATGGTTTTGGAAACTACAGTCTTTACAAAATTGAGCAGCTTGCATTTGTTCCACTCGCATTTATTCTTGCTGTAGTATTCTTTTTGATTATTGCTCAACTATCAGTTAAATATGGTCGCTTGTATTGTAATACAATTTGTCCGGTTGGTTCGTCTCTCGGACTTTTATCAAAAGTGTCTCTTTTTCATATCTCAATAGATGAATCGACTTGTAATAGTTGTGCGGCTTGTGAGAAACAGTGTAAATCGCAATGCATCGACAGTGCTGCTAAAAAAGTTGATGATTCAAGATGTGTGACTTGTTTCAATTGTCTTTCTGCTTGCAAAAAAAATGGCGTGAAATACGGTTTCCGTTATAAAAAGCAAACTTCAGAGTCGCAGGAAAGCCCAACAGATAAAAGCAGACGAACATTTTTATTGGCCTCGGGAGCTGTTTTGACAACAGTGGCATTTGCCAACGTAAAATCGGTAGTTGGAAAAAAAGATAGTATGCAAAGCCGTAAGCCAATTATGCCTCCGGGTGCCGGAGGTATTAATCATTTTAATAAGCATTGTACCGGTTGTCAGCTGTGTGTTACTAAATGTCCGATGCAGGTATTAAAACCGTCAGTGCTCGAATATGGTTTTTCTGGAATTACTCAACCGCATTTGGCTTTTTCGACACATATTTTTTGTAGCTATGATTGTAATATATGTAGCACAGTTTGTCCTACGGGAGCATTGAAATTACTTCCAATTGAGGAAAAAAAACTCACTCAAATTGGGGTTGCGAAATTCAGAAAGGACATGTGTGTGGTTTATACGCGTGAAACAGACTGTGGAGCGTGTTCGGAGCATTGTCCCACACAGGCTGTACACATGATTCCGTATAAAAATGGACTAACGATTCCTGAGGTTACCGAAGATTTATGTATCGGTTGTGGCGGTTGTGAGTCTATATGCCCTGTACGCCCATATACAGCTATATATGTAGAAGGAGTTACAACTCAGATTAAAGCTAGAAAACCTGAAGAGGCTAAAAAATTTAATAAAAAAATTGACGATTTTGGCTTCTAATTTCATTTTTTAGATGTAAAAAATCCTCAATAATTAATCTTAAATTTCGGATTGAAAGCAAAAAAAGCTATCTTTGCGATGGAAACAATAAAAGTAAGGAATGTTAGAGATTATTCTTAAAGGAGTGTTGATTGGATTGTGTATTTCGGTACCGCTTGGACCAATTGGCATGCTTACCATACAGCGTACGCTTACCAGAGGACAGCGATATGGTATTGTAACCGGACTAGGAGCAACTACTTCAGATTTAGTATACACTATCATTACTTTGTTCTTTCTTAGTTTTGTGTTGGATTTTATTGAACAGCATCGTTTTATAATTCAGTTGCTGGGGAGTTTGGTAGTTGCTGTTTTTGGCTATTATATTTATAAAAGTAATCCTTCCACTCAACCCAAGCCTAATGAGCCGGTAAGACACAGTTTATTAGGTGATTTTTTTAGTTCTTTTGCTCTCACTTTCTCAAACCCATTGGTACTTTTTGTGTTAATTGCACTTTTTGCACGGTTTGAGTTTATTGGAAATAAAACAACCTTATTGGTTTCATTTGTTGGTATTTCGTCAATTCTCGGTGGTGCTTTAATTTGGTGGGGCATGCTTACTTTTCTGGTTAGTCGGTTTAAGAATAAGTTGAATATGCGGGAGTTGAAAATTATTAATCAAATAACCGGAATTATAATAATACTTATTGGTTGTGTTGGTCTCATTCTTAGTGTTATAAAATAGTAAAGCCAACTCATTCGATCAATGAATTGGCTTCTGTATTATATTCTCAAGGATTAATAAACAAAATGGATCTTTAGACCATTTTTCGCTCAAGATTTTTCATCTTCTCCAGATTCATTTTCATCCGTATCTGACGAAAAACCAGATACCATTTCGCCTTTTCCGAGCTTTCCACTATTCCATATCAGGCTTATCTCAGTTTTTGTTTTTGCCACAATAAGCTGGTCTGCATTATCTTTTCCTAAAGTTCTAAAGTAAATATACGTACTTTCACCTTTAGCGCGTGTTTCCAGTGTAGTTATAAATTTACCGGCTTCAATCACTGCATTTAATTCTTTCTCAAATTCTTTCATAATTTGCGAGTCGCTTGCTGCTTTTAATGTGAGAATCTTTGTTGATTTCATTTTAGAACCAGAATTCGGATTACTAGTTCTGGCTACATTTCCTTTTGACGATGCCACCATCATCCCATTTCCTCCAACTGAAACATACTCAAAATGTTCGTCTTGGCTATATTTCTCGAAAAAGCTTTGCAGTGTTTGCGCCTGACTTGCTATTACGAAAAATAGAAGGGCAATTGCTAAAATTGTTTTTTTCATTTTTTAATTATTAATGATTTGAGTTTTGTCCGATTTGATTGTTTCATTCTTATAACCGCTATTTCTATGAGAGTTGCGGATATTCTTTTTTAATATTTCCACATCTCTAAGTGGTTTTAAACCATTTTGCACCATTTCATGCACTGCATTTAGTTTCTTTTCTGCATATTCCTGAGCATACTGTGGGTCATCTATCCGCCGTCCGTTTATAATTGCGTAGTCGTTTTCTTGTTGTGGACGTTGAATCCATAAAGCTAATAAGAGAGTTGCCGCTATACCCGAATAGGAGAACGTTTTAATCCAAAACCGCCTTGGTTTATGTTGTGGCACCAAGGCACCGGATAATGAGATAGGTGCAGTTTCTTTCTTCTCTTCTCCAAAAGCTACAAATAGAGCTCTGTAGGCTTCGTGTTCAGCTTCTACAATTTTATTAGACGTAAAATATTGTTTTAATTCATTTTCTTGAGCAAGTGTAGTTTCGCCCTTAAAATATTTTTCAAGTAATTCGTTTATCCTTTCCATATAGTCTCCTCCACGTGTTTTTGTTCTGACAAAATTCTCTCTCTTATTTTTTGCCGTGCTCTGGATAGATTCACGGTTACAGCATTTTCTGTAATTGAAGTTATAAATGCTATTTCTGCAATTTCCATGCCTTCTACATCACGCATTCTGATAATTGTGCGCTGAAGCTCAGGTAAATTGTCAATCAAATTTTTTACTCGACCTGCCAAATCTTTATGTTCTGTCTGTTGGTAGGGATTAAGCTCGTGAAATTCAAACTCAGCAGGTAACTCACTTTCATCTTTTTGCTGACGGATTGTATCGAGGCATAAATTCCGCATGGCTTTCATGGTAAACGCCTGTACATTCTCAACTTCGTCGAGATTTTTTCGTTTTTCCCACAATTTCATACTTAACTCTTGAACTGCATCCTGTGCGGCTTCTGTATTCCGTAGCATTGACTTTGCCAATCGGAATAGTTTGTCGGAAAGTGTGAGTATTTGGGTGTTAAATTGTTTTGAATTCATACACTTTCATTAGCCACAAATAAATGAATGTCAATTAATTGTGAGTGTTCCATTTGTGACGAGTAATCAATTGTTATTCATTGGAAATTTCTCTATAATGGTAAGACGTGTAAAGAGAAATAATATTACATTGGAATCACAATAAAAAGTGTATTTTTTTAGAGAATTAGTAGATACTACACATTAATCTTTTAAATGAAATTATAATAAGCGTTTAATTACCCGAAGTTTATGTGTGTATTCACCACTTTGAGAGGAAATTATTCCTTGATAATCAATAGCTTCTATTTTAACGTGACCAAAAGCATGAATAACTTGATGTGAATTAAGCATAATGCCAACATGAACTATTTTACCTTCAGTATTTTCGAAAAATGCCAGATCGCCAGCTTTTACTTCCGATAGAAAATCAATCACCTCACCTTTTTCCACTTGTAGTGCAACTTCGCGTGGTAAAAGTATACCTCCAATAGAAAACACAACCTGAACTAATCCTGAACAGTCAATGCCCATAATGGTTTTTCCACCACTCAGTTGAGGAGCATTTAAATATTGTTTTGCCAGTTCGCAGAGTTTGTCACCATCAACCGTCTCAGAAAAATACTCCAACTTTGAGTCTACTGAAAACACTTCGTTGCCAATTTGTGACTTGCCGCTAGAGAAACGAGGCAATAAACTACCACCAGGTATAAATATGTTCTGGTTTTCGCTGTTTCTACAGGTTAATAAAGGTACTGAAACACAATGTGGCGTTATTTCAACTAAAACTTTCTGTTTTGTTAATAGAGTGAGCATTTTTCGGTCAACCCAACCGCAAAAATTATCGTTACAATTGCGAACTAGCAGCCAAGGTTCTCGAGTATCAAGAATTTCTACATGTTCGCCGAATAATAGTTGTGAAGTCATTTCACTTTGTTCGCTGTTACTAATTCGAAGTGGTACCAGTGGTAAGGTTACAATTCCTGTCATGAAAATTCAGTATTTGGTAGTAAGTCATTGCAAATAAAACTATTGTAATTTATGCGTATTGCTTGGGTAGTTACTGTGTTTTTCTTTAATCATAGAATGCCAATTTGCAAAAATACTGAAAGTTTGCTGATAATGCTTCAGTTAGGTATTTTTTTCGTAATTTTCGGCACATTTAGCATTATTCTATCATTTTTAATATCACCGTTCTGCATATGAAACTAAAATTTACTTCAGTACAACTACACCACATATATAGAATTGGACTATTTTTATGTGTTATAGCCTTAATAGTTGAACTTTTTCCCAAGGAAAATAAATTCAAATATCAGTTTGAGGTAGGTAAACCTTGGAGCTATGAATTAATGACAGCTTCGTTTGATTTTCCAATTTATAAGAGTGATCAACAGGTAACAAAAGAGCGTAGTCAGATTTTAAAAGATTTTACACCTTTTTTTAAGCTTGATACAGCTTTTGCTGATGTTCAGGCTAAGAAAATAATTGCAGATTTACAAAAAAGTAATATGAACTCTCCAAAACTTCTAAATTTTATCAAAACAAAATTTAGAGAGATCTACTCAAAAGGTATAATTTCCATAGAGGATTATAACAAATTATTGAAAGATAGCAGAGCTGGTATTTCTTGTGTATATCCAAATCATGTAACAGATATTGTTAAACTGGAGAATTTATACACTCCACGAACAGCTTACGAAGAAATAATTCGCAATGCCCCTGATATATTGAAATCAAGTAATTTGAATGTGTATTTGGTTGAAAATCTGAAATTCGATAGTTCTATGTCGGCGCTTTCTAAGGCTGATATGCTTAAGGGCTTGTCACTCACATCGGGGATGGTACAAGTTGGTGAGCGTATTATTGATAGAGGCGAAATTGTAAATCATGCGAATTATCAAGTTTTGAATTCGCTAAAAATAGAATCAGAAAAACGGAGTGCATCTATTCAAAAGTCAACGATTGTAGTTGTTGGAGAACTTATTATGATTCTCGGACTTATGACCTTGCTCTTTTTGTATATTTATCTTTTCCGCCCTCGTATTTATGACACTATGAGTAACCTTTTATTCATTTTGCTGTTGGTATTAATGTTGGTGGGCATCACTGCAATTACAGTCAGATTAAATGCTTTTAGCTATTACATGTTGCCATTTGCATTATTGCCAATTATTATTCGCGTGTTTTTCGATTCTCGTACAGCTTTATTTGTGCACATAATTACCATGTTAATTATTTCATTCATGGTTGATAATTCCTTCCAATTTGTTCTTTTGCAAATAGTAATAGGAATGGCAGCGGTTTCAAGTTTGAAGGACATGTCGCAACGGTCTCAATTAGTACAAACAGCATTTTATACATTTCTTAGTTATTCGGTGGTGTTTTTGGCATTTCAATTTATATCGGAAGGAGATATTTTACGTATAAATTGGGGGAACCTGGTGTATTTTGCGGTAAGTAGTCTGTTTCTTTTGTTGGCTTACATTTTAATTTATTTGTTTGAGAAAATATTTAATCTCGTCTCAAGTGTCACTTTGGTTGAGCTTACTAATATCAATAGTGACTTAATGATGGAGTTTTCTGAACGCGCTCCGGGAACTTTCCAACATTCACTGCAAGTATCTAATTTAGCTACAGAAGCTGCAAAAAAAATCAATGCTAATAGTCTGCTAGTGCGTACAGGTGCATTATATCATGACATTGGAAAGATGAAACACCCTGAGTTTTTTATAGAAAATCAGGTAGGAGGGAAGAACCCATTGACAGAAATTGATTTTGAAGATGCTTCCAGAATTGTAATAAATCATGTGATTGATGGTGTAGAAATTGCCAAAAAGAATCATCTTCCAGAACAAATAATTAACTTTATTGGTACTCACCACGGTTTTTGCAAAACGAAGTATTTTTATAATTCATATATCAATGCCAATCCTGAGAAAAAACCAGACGAGGCAATTTTTACGTATCCAGGTCCGTTGCCAAATAATAAAGAAACAGCTATTTTAATGATGGCGGATGCTGTGGAAGCACGCTCAAGAACTTTAGAGGTTTATTCCGAAGCCAGTATTCGTGAAATGGTTGAAACTATGATTGATGGACAAATAGCTGAAGGACAGTTTAAAGATGCTCCAATTACCTTTCAGGATGTGGAAACTGTGAAAACTGTTTTTGTAGAAAAGATAAAGAGTTTTTACCACACCAGAATTGTATATCCAGAACTAAAAAAATAATGAATACTAAGCAAATAAAGCGCCGTGAGTTTATCTTGTGGCGCTTTTTTGTGTGTTGAGATTGGATCTCAAGTATGGGGCTTATTAGTAGAGAGTTATATCTTGATTATTAATCCAATAGTTGGAAGTATCATACCGTTGGAGTTTTCTATGGTTCGCAGAACATATCTCGACGCATCAGCGGGATCAATATTCGTGTCGTTTGAATCTACAGGTGGATTTTTTAAATTGGTGTAGACCGGCTCGCCCTGCGTTTTGAAGTTGTAGACATTTTGCACGTCGGCATATAAGTTTAGCACCCATTTTTTGAAATAAAACTCCTTATCAATTCGCATATCAAGTTGATGTGAGTTTGGAAAACGCTCTGAATTAAATTTGGAATAGTCCAATACAGCTTGATTTGATACGTCCCAAACCGCTTTTTGACTAGAGGTGGACAAATTAACCGGTGTGTAAGGTGCTCCACCAACAAAGCGCCAGCGAATAGCTACATTCCAGTTTTTAGGTAATTTGTAACTGGCAATAAGGTTTAGCAGGTGCTTTGTATCCCACGATGATGGCACATAGTTTCCGGCTGCATCGGTAAACTCACTCCTGAAGTATGTGTAAGTTAGTGTCATGTTCAGCTTTTTCATTTCCATAATTTTGGCTAAGAATTCAACACCGTATGCATGCCCCTTGCCTGTAGAAACAATTTCTTCATCGCCTACCTGTCCGTAATTTGTTCCTTTGCTGGCAGTGCTTAATCTATCAGCAACCGAAAACGGGTATTTCTCATACCCTTTATAAAAGCCTTCAAGGGTCATTCTTACTTTTTCCATTGGCCGATATTCAAAACCGGCTATAGCTTGATTGGAAATTGTGTAAGTCAGGTTTTCATTTTGATTTATAAAAATCCCTGCCGAATTTTTATAACCCAATGTGGTGTAGGCTGGTTGTAGAGTATAACGGCCTATGTTTGCATTCAAATCGAGTTTGTCGGTTATGCCGTATGAGGCTGACAGGCGTGGCGAGAATTGGTTGAGCGGGTTACGCCGCATATTATTATTGTAATCCAACCCAGCTACGTTTATTCCCAACGAGAGTTTCAATTTTTCATTCATGAGTTTTTTTGAAGCCTGAATAAATGCCTGATATCCAAAAAGATTTATGGCTGTGTTGTAACTCAGCTGGCTGGTGGTGCCACTTATATAAATACTTCGCTCAGTTTGGTTGGTATAATGCGAGTATTTTAAACCACCACCAAACGATAATTTTACAGGCAAATCGGGGTAACTACGTTCGAAGCGAAGTTTATTCTCAGCTTCGTCCGACTTGTAATCGGATGTTTTAGCCTGGGTCTCGTCGTTGTTCAGATATTTGAAATTGGTGTTCCGAAGCATATTGCGACTTAATACCCATGTGTCAAAATGGGTATCGGCATAATGCTTATAAACTGTTCCAACTGTATAATTCCATTGTTTGTAGGTGGGGAGATACGACAATTGGTAACTTTGACTTTCGGTAGGGTTTTTAATGCCTGTGTTGAGTACCATATCATCTATTGCACCAATGCCAATGAAATAGATTTCATTTTTTTTGTCAATCTGGTATTTATATTTTAATTGAAAATCGTTGTAAGTAGGCAGAAAAGGGAGACCTATTGCTGCAAATAGAAACTGCAAATATGATTGGCGCGCCGAGACAATAAATGTTGATTTTTTACCAATGGGACCATCGAGCGTTAGTGCTGCGTCTGTTGCACCCACAGATAGTTTGGTGTGAATACGATCCTGACTTCCATCCTTTTGTCTGATCTCCATTACCGAACTAAGTGCATTGCCTCTATTGGCCGGAAATGCTCCGGTGTAGAAGTTTATTTCGCGTACAAAATCGGGATTGATAACCCCTACAGTTCCACCGGATGAACCTTGTGTGGCAAAGTGGTTGATTACAGGTATTTCTACACCGTCGAGGTAGAACACGTTTTCCGAAGGACCTCCTCCACGTACAATCAGGTCATTTCTGTTTGGATCCGTTGCACCAACTCCCGGCAAAGCTTGAATTACTTTAGATACATCGCGGTTAGCGCCGGCACTCTTCTCAATTTCCTGAACTCCAACTGATAGCACGGAAATTGGACTTTCAATACGTTTTATATTTAAGTTTTGACGAACCGTAACTTCCTGTAAATTAATAGAACTTTCATTAACGGGTATATCAATAAACAAAGTTTGATTTCCTTGCACCTGAATTTCAGGTGATATTGTTTTTTCAAAACCAATAGATTGTACCAATAGTTTCTTAAACCCCGGTTCTACAGCGGTGAAAATGAAGTTCCCATTAATATCGGAAGTAGCTCCAATAGTTGTTCCTTCAATTTGGATAGTTGCAAATTCCAGTGGAGCATTGGTTTTTGCATTGAATACATGCCCTTTAATTATTCCTTTTTGCGAAAATGCTGAAATTGAGAAGGATATAATGATAAATAGTAGAATACTTTTATTTTTCATATTGCGAATGACTTAGTTTGTTTTCGTACTAATTATAACACAACTGATATAAATAAGTTCTAAGTAAGTGCGCTTTTTCTTGTACTTCTTATTGCTAATTTGGGCTGTTAACTAAAGTGCTGTTTTTGACTCAATTTTTTTTATGGCATCGAATAGTGGCACTAAATAACCATTTTCGAAACGACAGAGAAGACAAATATTGCCAACTGGTTTGCCGCTAACCCATTCTATATTAAGTTCTTTTTTGTCGTAAGTGATTTTAGAAAGGAATGAGCTCCCAACCTTGAAAAGCAAATCGTAGTCTTGAGTCTTAAAGAAAAGTTTTGATCTATCAAAATTCTCAGTTTCAAAATTGCATTCGTACACAGCTTGTTCAGCACATTCGGTACGAAGGTATAATGCCCGCTGTACGAAAATTGGCGAAATACTTTTTTGATTGCTGATATGATTCGTTGGAATTTGACCAGTGAAAATCACTTCATCGTCCTGTTCTATCTGAATTTCAGAGATATGGTCAGTAATTAGTTGGGACACATGAATTAAATCATTGTAATGATAAAAATCCTCCCAATTACTCATAATGGTTGGGTCAGTTGGCATGTAATTGCCAAGCGTAAGTTCGGCTGCAACGCCAGTAAGTTGTATGTTTATTTTGGACATAAAAAATTGAATTGAGGCACAAATCTACGAAAAATAAATCCAAACCTTATAATCAAAGATTTGGATGTTATGTTTTATTATTGATATACAGTCTATTCTGCTTTAAGGCTTAATAATAATTTCTTTAAAACCTAAATGATGCATTACTTCACGAAGAATCAATAATGTGGCAGCAAAAGAATTCTCAGTTGGTAAAATGTCCGTGCTGGCTGGACGACCTGATATAATTGCTGCTAGCCGATCAAAAATCTGCTCCATGTCACTTCGAGAAAGAATAGTTTCATTTTTTTGTTCTGTAGAAATAGTTTGCAAGGCTATTTTATAGATACTTGAGTCGAAACTATATAAGGTTGAACTAGGCTCAAGTAATTTGTGCAACGGCATTACCTCATCTTCAACAACCGTGATGGCGTTCTCTACTTCTCCGGGAGTTGGTGGATTGTGTTTAAAGAATTCATGCGCAGTTTTTTCTGTTCCAATATCTAATAACCACAGTTTTTCGGGTTTCTTATCATCTGTCCCTTGCGCAATGAGAGTATATTCATCGGCAATATGAAGTAGTGTTATGGTATCTGTTATCGGATTTTCTTGTCGGATAGTTCTATAAATATTCTTGGCAATTTCTTGAATCTCTGTCGGAATATTGGTGTTCATAATTAATCAATGAAATTAGCTTGTAAGTCTTCAATTATAACCGAAATACCTTCACTTTGGAATAACGCTTTGGATTTAGAGCAGATATTTGAGGTGCAAATCAATGATATATTCATAGTTGGCTCAATACTTTTTATTTGCCTGGACATTTCCACAATTTTAGCAGCATCTTTCTGGATAATGCGGCTTTTGATTAACTTCACAATTCCAACATGTTTTTCTCCAATGTAATGCAGTTTTGTTTTGCCCGGTAGATTATAGTTTTGAGGATCGAATTTCATGTTTTTATTTATTAGCCATTATAAATGCCTTTAAGCGTTCTTCTAAGATTGCCATTTGATTTAACCGTACGAACGAAACACAGGCACGCAGTCCGTTAGGATTTTCGCTGCCGGTAATGGAGAGCGAAATGGCACTTATGCCAAAGTAAAGGAATTCTTTCATCAGTTCGCCGCTGGTCAGACCGGGGTAGGCAATGGTGAAATAGAATCCGTCAGCCAGTTCACGGTCTTCATCGTTGTACACAATGTAGAAGCCATATTTCAGGAATAAGGCCTTCATGAATTTGGCTTTTTCGCCATATGGGTGCAGTCCGGCTACGAAATCAATCTCACCGTCGTTTACCGCTTTCAATGTTGAGGCCAGCGCATATTGTGCGGTGTGCGACGTACCAGCGGTGGTGGCATACAGTACGCCGTAAGGAATAAAATGCCCCAGCACATCGCTCGTAAAATAGTTTTTCAGGTTTGGGTAGCTGCGGGTGCGCAGTTTCTCCGAAGTTATCATCATGCCAATACGCTGTCCGGCATAGCTGAATATTTTCGACGCCGAAAGTAATAGGATGTAGTTGTCGGTGTAGTTTGCCACTGTTGGTTGAAATGGCGCAATGCCCGCTTGTCCGTAGTGCTGGCGAAAATCCATGCCAAAGTAGGCGAGGTCTTCCACCACTATCACGTCGTATTGGGTAGCTAGTTCACCTATTATTTGTAGTTCACGTTCGTTGAGGCTAATCCACGACGGATTATTAGGTGACGAATAGCAAATGGAGCAAATATTGTTTTCGGCGAGGTACGATTCCAATTTATCTTTCAACTTTTCTCCCCTAAAATTCAGTATGTCGAATGACTTAAACGGAACACCCATAAGTTGCAGTTGCGACTTGTTTACAGGAAATCCCGGATCAATAAATAGCGTGTAAGGCTTTTCGGTATTGGTACGCGCTGCCGCCAACAGGGCTGCAAAGCTGCCTTGCATGCCACCAACAGTGGGGATGCAATTTACCGGGGCAACATCCAGGTTGATAAATAGTTTAGCAAAGCGTGCTATCTCATTTTTGGCAAATGGAATGCCTTCGATGTGTGGGTATTGCGAAGCAAGTCCGTTTTCCAACGCTTTTTTTTCTGCAGCAATAGCAATGGCCGAGGCGGGCAATCCGGGAACGCCCATTTCCATGTGGATAAATTCTTGTCTGCTTTCTTGCTCAATTTGAGCTACCAGTTTACCCACTTCGCGAATGGATAATCGGGTAATATCCGCTTGCCCAAATTGACTGAAAAGCGAATCAACTAATTCTTTATTGATGGTCATTTTTTGTCTAATTTAAAATAGCAACTTTTCCTAAGCTCAAGACTTAGGAAAAGTTTAATTTGAATGAATGTAGTGAACTTTTATCACGATCGAAGTGAATAATATCAGTGAAATCATTTTTTCCTATTATCCACCACCCTTACAGCTTTTCCTTCGCTGCGTGCAATGGTTTTAGGTTCTACCAGTGTTACTTTTACGCTAAGACCAATGGCGCTGTTGAGCGCATGTTCAATTTTGCGCGAAAGCATTTGTAGGTCGCGGATAGTTTCTACCATGCGGGTTTCGTCCAGTTCCACTTTCAGTTCGAGTGTGTCCAGATTATTATTCCGATCTACATAAAGCATATAGTGCGCACTGGTTTCTCCCATTTCGAGCAGCACGTGTTCAATTTGCGATGGGAACAGATTTACGCCACGGATAATAAGCATATCGTCGCTTCGTCCGGTAATTTTTTTCATGCGCACAGTTGTTCTTCCGCACTCGCACTTTTTACGGTTCAGTGTCGACAAGTCGCGGGTGTTGTAGCGTAGCAGCGGAATTCCTTCTTTGGTGAGTGTGGTGAATACCAGTTCACCTTCTTCGCCATCTGCCATTGGCAACTTGGTGTCAGGATGTACAATTTCCGGGAAAAAATGGTCTTCTTGAACGTGCAAACCTGTATGCGTGGAACAATCGTTGGCTACGCCGGGTCCCATTATTTCGCTCAGTCCATAAATGTCGTATGCTTTTATTCCCCATTTCTTTTCCAGTTCCAGTCGCATGTTCTCCGTCCATGGCTCAGCACCGAAAACGCCGATTTTTAATTTCATGTCGTCCAGCGAATAACCATTTTCAGCAAGTGCATCGGCCAGATGAAGTGCATACGATGGCGTGCAAGCCAATACAGTAGACCCAAAATCAGACATTAATTGTAACTGACGGCGCGTATTTCCACCCGAAATTGGAATCACGGCGCAACCAACCGTTTCGGCACCATAATGAACGCCCAATCCGCCGGTAAACAATCCATAGCCATATGAAACCTGCATCACGTCTTCGTCGGAGATTCCAGCCATGGTAAGGCAACGCGCCAGCACTTCACGCCAGTTTTCGATGTCGTTTTTGGTGTAGCCTACAGTGGTTGGTTTTCCTGTTGTTCCGCTCGAAGCATGTACACGTACAATGTCTTTCATTGGTACGGCAAAAAGGTTGAACGGATAATGGTCGCGCAGGTCGGTTTTGTAAGTGAATGGTAGTTTTACTATATCGTCAATTGATTGTATGTCTGACGGTTTAACTCCCGTTTCGTCCATGCGTTTGCGGTAAAATGGTACGTTGGTGTATACATGATTCACTAATTTTATTAGTCGTTCGCTTTGTAATGCACGCATATCCTGACTGCTCATGCATTCTATTTCTTTATTCCAAATCATAATTGCTGTGTGGTGTTGGCTCCCTAAGGTCGTGATATTAACTTCGTGATATTAGTTTCGCTTCGCAAAACGATATTACTTCCTTCGGTCGTGATATTTATTGTGTGAGTAAGTTTGCTATTGTTTTTCTCCGTCGGCTGACAAAATAGGGATGTTTTATTTAAAATCCACTTCTCTGATTGATTTCAACCCATTGTTTTTAATGACTTCCTGTGCTTTGTCGCAGTTGTCGGTTCGAATCATTAAGATGGATTTGCTGCCAAAGCTAAAGGCATAGACGTATTCAATGCAGATGTCGGCAGTTGTGAAGATGTCGAGGATGTGCGACATAGAACCGGGGGCAGCATCCATTTCAAGTGATAGAATATCGTGCACACGAACCGTGTAATGTTCAGCACGCAGGGCTTGTAGGGCTTTTTCGGGATCGGATACGATAGCTCTAAGAATGCCGTAATCGCTTGAATCTGCAACGGTTAGAGCAATAATATTGATGTTGTTTCTGGCCAGTACTGATAAAACTTCATTCAAATGACCGGTTTTGTTTTCCAGGAAAACGGATAGTTGACGAATAGTCATATTATTAGATTTGTGATTGGTGAGTAATTGTGATTAACATGCTACAAATTTAGTAAAATCGTCTATATAAATATCTTTTAAGTTGAAAAAAAATCATTAATAATTTGAAATGAAATTTTAGGCCAATATGTTTTCGCCAAATAGTCAAATTAATTTATGGCAAAACGAACGGTAAAAAATATTTTCGAAATAAGCATATAAATTTACCCTAAATTACTGTATATTTCGATATTTATTGGAATATCATTTTCTTTTGTATAATCAATTAATTATTATAACTTCGCATTTAATTTAACTTTAAAATCATGAAAGCAATAAGCATCTTTTTATTTTTGACTATGACATCATTTACTTATTCTCAAGGTAATTTGAAGTTTATAACGGACAATACAAATGATATTCGTAAGTTATCAGATAGCATTTTGTTAAATTCAAAGCGTACATATAAATATAAATCTCAGGGATATGTAACTAAAAATTATATGTATGCTGTAAAGTACGTTAACTATTCTGACACAACCGATATAATCCCTATTTACTTTCAAGTTAGAATAGTTGGAAGTAATCCAGATTTAGAAAAAGAAGGAACATTGCAATACACATTTTATAGTGTTACTGGTAAGTATTTAGACCTATCCCCATTTTGGTACAAGTTTATAAATCCGAATGAAAATACAGAAAAGCTATTAAAATCAGGTACAACATATTATAGGTTTGATGATAAAAGGCTATTGTTTAGCAGAAATTCAAGTGATTCATGGATGCTGTTTTTTAAAGAATAGAAAATCGTTTAAAATTAATTAGGACATTATAGCTATATTGTAAAAAATTACTACATTTGTAATGTCGGAGTTGCGTACTCTGATGCTACCCGGGGCGAATTGGTGATTTATCACCTATCCGCCCCGGTTCATTTATACTCACCCATATTATTCAAAAAAAATAGCCTATTCGTCACGAACCAGCTATCTATCAAACTTAAATTTAATAATAAAATAGAATAAACTATTTAATCCGTCAGTTATTGTTATATCTCTGTAGAAAAACAATAATGAGAGCACACTGACAGATTAAATTTTAAATATAAAATTACAACCTAAGATCTTTATTTTTTGTCAGAGTCAAAAACAAAGGTAGGAGATTCTTAGGCTGTAATATGATTATAATATAAGCTCAGACAATTTATCTTTAGATACTATCTTTAGATACTGAGAAACCATTAACGCAATCGTCTGAGCTTATTATGTGTTAGTATATAAATGGTTTAAGAAAATATTGTCATACCACTAGTTTTATTAAAGGAAATAACCTAATACCTATTTTTTATAGTTAGAGTATGAAAAAAAGTAGAGAATGGTGGTAGGTTATTGGTATGTCAATTAATTATTGTTTTAGACAACCTTAATAATATACGCTAATACATAATAAGGCGGGCGGTTTTCAATTCGATTTGGGTTTTCATTACCAATATTATAATCAAAATCCCAACCTTCATTTGCAGGTTTATCACTTCCTGATAATGAATCTTGATTAGAGAAATTTTTGTCATCAGCCCCACCTCTACCTTTTATTGTTAGTTTAGGTATGTTGGCAGCTTCAAGCAACACATTTGGTTTACCACCTCTGCTGCCTACAATTCCATAATTTTCTGTTAAGTCAGCAACATTTGTTGGGACTGTGCTCGTTGTAATGCTTTCATCTAAACCAACAATAAAACGCCCACTTAAATTTGGTGTTACTAATCCGTTAACTGTACTTCCATTACACAATGCAAATCCTATAGGTATTTCGGCAATAGAACCACTCCACATAATTATGCCACCTTTGGGCATTACTAAACTTCTTACAACTTCCAACTCTTCTTTAGTTGCGCTTTGTGCTTCCAACTCTAAATTTGATTTTAATTTAGTAAATGTGTTCCAAACATAAGTATTTACATTACCAATGTTAGTCCCGAATTCAACGTAACGTTCTGTATAAACACTTTCATAAGTGTCATATCCGGCAATTACATCTCTTTTCACGTCTTTAATTCTTACCGTTGATGTTAATGTCCCATTACCACCTTTAAACGGTAATAATTCACCATTAATCGATAAAATCCCCTCACTCCAATTATTGCCATTTGTATTTGTACAACCACTTAAAATATATTTATCAACCCCACCAATTAATGCTAATTTATGCGATTGTTGTATTATATCCTGTATAAATATCAAGGATTCTGTAGATAGTGGAAATTGTTGGTATTTATTCTCGAAATTGACTGAATTCATATTGTTATTTTTTTTGTTATATTCTTCAATAATAATTTACAAGTAATTTTATTCTAAAGCCATTCTATTTGAGCTATTCATAATTTGTGATAGAGCCTGAATTACCATATCCTTCATATTATCAACGCCCTCTTTTGCTGTTGAAACATGAACCGTATATGAACCAATCATCTCTTTATTTATATTGATAGTTATATTAGTTTGTTTACTGCCACCACTAGAAATACTTCTAATTTTATCATCTGTATTAATCGCTTTAGTTGCACTGTCACCAGCTAGTGAACTACCGCCTAATAAGTTTGTTGCATTAATGCCGGATTTTTTCTTTTCGGCTTGCTTTGCAGCTTCTTCTTTATTGAAACTTTCAACCCCATTTTTATATCCTTTCGCCCATGTTTTACCAACTTTTGAACCGTTTTCGATAGCAGATTTTACAATGCCACCACCTGCAAAACTATTTACATAGCCAGAACCAGCTTGTTTTGCTCCATCCTTTATTTTACCCCAGTCACGGTGAAAAATGCCATCAATGATTTTACCTAATCCCACAAACATATCAATAAGTCCGTGAACTGTATTCATTACAGCATCTTTTAGAAAATTGCCGAATAGTTTAAATGTTTCCCAAAGCCCCAAAACTCCACCTCTGAACCAGGCAAACTTATTCCAAGCAACAACTAACAACGCAATTAACGCCGTTATGGCAATTATCACAATTCCAATAGGATTGAAACTTAATGCTCCATTGAGCATTAGTTGAGCTATAGTTGCCTTGCCTGTAATAACGGCTAAAATCTGAGAAGCAACCGCCCAGGCTTTAATAGCTCCAGTTATAAGATAAAATGCTATAACAGCAATACCAACAGTATTTGCCAACTGAGACAACATATCTACATTTTGACCTATCCAATCAGATAAAGGAATCAAAATGGACAGTAATGTGTTGACGTAAGGAAGTAACTTCAATCCTAAGCTAGCACCAGCTTGATTTAAACCTCCAGTAAGAGTGGTAAATTGCCCGGCTGCAGTTTTACTCATTCGTTCCATCATTCCAAAAAACATGCCTCCTTTACTTGTAGCTTGTAGAAATGCATCCTCAACCATTTGGGCTGATATTTTGCCTTTCTCCATTTGGTCTCTTAATCTCGAATAAGCTTCAATTTGGCTAATACCTATTTTTTTTGAAAGGTTTTTAGCCATTATTTGCAACGGATTGAATCCAGCATTTACCATTTGTAATAAGTCCTGACCTTGTAATTTTCCGGCACTCGACATTTGAGCATAAGCCAATGTCAACGATTGCATTTTATTGGTATCTCCCATACCAATATCACCAAGCATTTTCAGGGTTGGCAAAATCTTTTCTGCTGAAGTACCAAACGAAAGTAATAACTTAGCCTGATCAATCAACGGTTTGTTTTCGTAAGGCGTTTCGTTGGCAAACTTATTCAGCCCAGCCAACATTATTTGAGCCTTTTGTGCGCTGCCTAACAATACCTCGAAACTAATTGTTGATTGTTCAAGGTCAGCACCCATTTTTACAATACTCTTTATACCCTGAAGAACTGCAAGCGTACCAACTACACGACCTATTCCACTAGCTAAACTTTGGGTCTCTGAATTTGATTCTTTTACTTTTTCTATGTAACCCTTCCAAGACTGAGAAACACGATTAACGCTTTTTTCTGCCTGAATCATTGCCTTTTCAGTTGATTTACCAACACCATCAACGCTTTTTGATACATTGCCAGCAGCCTTTGAAGCATTATTCAAAACACCGCTTAATAAATCTCTCGCTCGTAATATGTATTCAACACCTGGTCCCATTATTGCTTGTTTGATTCAGCTTCTTTTTTCCGAAGATATTCTAAATGGCAAATCTTCATCGCCCATTGTCTGTCTGTTAGATGCGAGACATCAAAACCCAGATAATATTCTAATTGGGTTGACATTAAGCCAACCCAATCGTTTTCACTGTGTTCTTCAGCCTCGCTTAAAAGTTTTTTAGTTCAGTCTCCTTGAACTCAATCAATTCACCTGCTTTGATACACGCATTCACCCAAAGGCTTTCATCCTTTCTGATTTCTTCAGAACCGCCAATCCAACAGTTATTCAATACGGCTTCACCTGTTTTTGCAAGTTTTCCCATATTCATTTCAATGTCGTTTGTATCGTTGTCATTTTTCGACATTTTGAACGACATCTGACTAAGTGCATAACTCGTAGTGTTCCGGTCAATTTTACGGACATAAGCAATGTGTCCATCTACAACTACACCATGTACTTTTTCGTACTTTGCTTTCCACGATGCAATTTGTTCTAGCGATACTTCGCCAATTAATTTTTCTGTATTCATAACCTAACTTTAGGTTTTTAAAATATGATTTGATAATAATGTAAATACAATGTAATTTATTAGGATATGAACAGAGCTAAAACTCCAATTAAAACCCTGCTCATCTCTTAATAATTTATGGTAAACTTTGAATGAAATGAGAATTTACATCCCAACGACCGTTATAAAGTTCCAAGAAAATGAAGCTGTTTGATATTGTTGTTCTGTCGATTTTGTATAATGCATGATTGCATTTACTTTCAAGTTCATTCAATTTGTCAGCTACCGCCTTAGCAATTAAATATGTTTCATATTGTTTATCCGTAGTAGCATAAGTACGGAACATTTCTGCAACTTCACCCTGGGCACTTTCTTTAATTGAAACGACCGTATCAATTAATTCGTATTTATTAAAATCTAACTGTGTAACTCCATGTAAATTATCTTTCAATTTATAGAAGGCATTCACAAAATCTTTACAATTTGGTACTTCAACCATTTCAATTAGCTTATCCCGGCTAACTTTAATCCCACCTATTGTAGCATTTTCGGCTTTATCAACAAGCTTTTCACGCAGATAGTCCTCAATATACTGTTGCATTTGCTTTTCAGACATATTGTTTTGTTTGAATGTCAATGCCAATATGTATAGTTCTGAAATCACTGGGTCAATTTCCATGTTTTCCAGACGGTCAATAACACTTTGCAATAACGGCATGTTATTGTTTAGAGATTTCATGTACTCCTGAATCTTTGGAGTATCTTCAAATATCAATTGTTTTTCCATACCGAAAATTATTTAATATTGTTATACTCATTAATCAGTTGTTTTACCTGATTTAGCTTAGCAATTTTATTGTAATTACTAATTTGAACATCACCGCTAGTTCCATTAACTAATACTTCATGTGCTTTGATAAATTCATCAATTTTGTTTACAATTTCTTCCATTTTGTTTTTGAGTTTAAATATCTGATTGTTTATGTACTTCGCGAGCCACTTCGCAGGCTTCGCATTCGTTTTTTATTTGTGTAATGATAACTTACAATCAATAGACTAAAACAGCATTGAAAAGAGAGGTTTCTATTTAGTGATATAATCACCCTTTTTTCACTATCTTAGCTAATGCACTTGCAGAGACACCGAACTTTAATATTATCTCATTTTCAATAACCTCATATCGCGTTCCATCATGCTCAAAGCGTTTCTTGAAATATTTGTAAATTTCATTGTCTCGATTGATTTTTCCTTGTATTACTCTAGGGTCTGTAACTTTCGGCATAATTAGTTATTGTTATAATTTGAATGTATCATTGGTTGAATTTGAGAGTATCATTGTCTAATTCTGTTGCAAAGAAAGTGTGTTTTTTGCTACTTATAAAAAGGATGATTTATAGTTGATTCGTTTCGAAACAACTACTGTTGAAAATCCATTCTACTATAAAATAAGAAACCCCACTGAAAAAGTAGATTCAGAGGGGTTTCAGTATGTTTTTGTGAGGTTATAATTTATGTTCCAAGAGCTTCAATTTTTCAGTTATACTTTCTCTTAGCTCATAGTCCTTAATCTTGCAGACATCCATTAATATTGACCGAAACAATCTGTTTAATACAGAGCTCCCATTGTTGGCTAGAACTTCAAAAGTGTTCTTTATTGCCCACTCTTTAAGTTTGTCTGATAATTCAGAATGTAACATATCACAAATCAACATTAATCCTGTACGTGTAATGTAGTAAGAGCCTGGCTTCATATAATGAAAGAATGATACTTGATTTTCTTTGTGTCTAACAAAGTGCATACCTTCAATAAAAGCTTTGCCTTTCATTCTTTTCATTAACTTATCCTTGTTGTTTTTTGAATTGTCCGCACATAAATATTTAGTAATTACATTTAATGGCATAATGAAGTCTAGCTCTTCATCTACCAGTACATCCAGTACATTGGTTCTGTCAAATACAAGTGATTTTATCATGGCATTTATATTTTAGTATATTGATTTGTTTTTACCTTCTTTCGGGTGTTGATAATTTCATATGCTTCTTTTGCATAATCTATCATATCAGGATTCTGTTTAAAGTACTGAATGATAGTTTTAGTATTCAGTTCGGCATGTTCAATAATCCGTTGATTGTATGCAGCTTTTTCATACTCTTCATTCTCTATAAAAGTTTCGTTAGAGTACTCCAATAAAGCTATATACTCTTTTACGGCTTGCTTTTCAAATGCCTTTGCCGCAATAGATTCAAATTGTTTAACTGTGCGTTTCAATTCAAGCAAAGTTTGTTGTCCCAAAGCTTTTTTAACCGTACCACGGTTTTTACAAAAAACATCTAACATTGCAGCATTAATAAGCTTGTCCTCTTCGGTATCTCCGTATATGATGCCGGCTGTGTAACCAAGATACCATATTCGCTTAATGTATGTTTTTTGAGTATCATTATCTTTGAGTATCTTTATTAAACGGCTAGCTTCTTCAGTTGTAAGTTCCTTACTACTTGAGGTACGATTGTCGCTTATATCTTGACATAAACTAACCTTTATTTCCATTAGTCCTTGTTGGTTAAGCAAGGTGTGTATAAGCTTTAGTTGTGCGGGTGTAATTGGTTTCATTTGGTGGTGTATTTATTTTGGTTGGTGTGGTTATTGGTGTTTAGTTGGGTATACTTTCATAAAAAGCTTTTCCCAAATCTTTAAGAATCAACAAATGTGTTGATGTACGTTCGTGTTCGTTATCAGCCATTGTTTCAATCACGGCTATAGAATAGTTGCATGTAATCTCACTGATAATCTTACAGTAAGACTTTGCGCTAATTTTTGACAATAGTACTTCATCGAATTTATCAATCTCATTGAAAGCACTAACAAACTTTTTCAAATGAAAAAGATGCTCATGCTCAAATGATGTTGCGCTACCACTATCAGAATCAGCACATAGCATTACAGCTCTTGAATATCCATAAATAATATCGTTGATGTCCTCAACCCAAGTTTCTTTGTTTTGAACTTTCAATAACAAATCTAAAATAGTGTTCTTTGCTTTCATATTATTCTAATTGAGTTGTTTAAAAGATTCTAATATTACATTAAGCATTTGCAGGTGTTCAATTACTTCTTCACAAATTCGCTCATTATCTGAAAATTTGAAAATTGAATATTTATATATTATTGAGTGTATTATATCAATCCATTCCTCTTTCGTACATTCATTAAATAACTCTTTATCAAAACTTTCTAAATGTAAAATTGATTTTGATAAAAATTTAATATAATACAAATCATCATATTCTTTTTTTACTGAATTTTCAGTAATAGATAAATATATAATAAATGACCTAGAATAATCATATAAAAACTCATTCATCTCTTTTACAAAGTCTTCGACATCGTCGTAATAAGATAGGATATTGTCACTAATTTTCATAATGTATATAATTGACTGGTTTCTATTAGATTGCTTCTTTAATCACTTTTTCGAGTAGTATTTCATTCATCAAATCGCCAAAACTGCGATAGTGGCATAGTTCCTTTACACGTTCAGGGTCGGTTACACCTTCCGTTTGACAAATGTATTTTATCTCATCACGGCTCAATCCTTGCAGGGTATGCCAAAGGTTTATACGTCTCAAAAACTCAGAACAACCCTCTTTTTGCTTTTCGGAAAAACGAACCAGATTCTTTTTAAAGTACGGCATACCCGCTAGAACTATAGCACAATTAGCACGGGTATATTCCCTCAAATCGTGCATATACAACATCATTACATGATTCATTTTACCCGCTTCGTCAACTACCAGAACAGGATTATCCAAACGGTTTAGTTCCTGGGCAATTTTCAGCATAACATCATGCACGTTACCATCAAACTGAATTCCAAGCTCAGACAATATCTTTAGATATAATCGCTTTGCATTCATTGTTTTATCAACTGTAACCATGAAAACATTGCTGTTTTCGGCTGTGTATGCTTTCAATGAAGTGGTTTTACCTTGTCCTGTGTCGGCAATTAGTCCAATCATTAATTTGTTGTTTTTAGCCTTATTACAAAGGCTTTGTACACTGTTGAAGTCAATTGTTGCATACATATTACCCGAAATATTTCCGGCGTACGTGTCAACTGTTTCAAGATTTTTGTTTACTTTTGCGTCATCACTCATAATCAATTAATTTTAGTTGGTTATACATTTGAACCCGGGTATCTGACACCCGGGTTTATTTATTTTTGGGTACGGGGTATAATACTTATTTTATGCGAAGGGTCTGTGAAGGGTTGTTCGCGGTTCTTTTTTATTCCTGTCTCAGCATTATTGTTTCTGTTTACTAGCCCTATTGTGGTTGATACCTTAATTACTTTTGCTTTCGGCTCTCTTTTTATGGTATTGTCCTCGTTTAGTATTATTGATGGAGTAATATTTTTTGTGTTAACATTGTGGTTCAATAACTCAGCACTCAGCAGCCCTTTTCTTTCTATTTCCTTAATATCTTCTTTTTTACATACCAGTGGGTTCATATTCTCAGAAGCATATTTATCTATGTTTTCGGCTTCATCCAATATAGAACCCTGTATTTTGCTTAATTTAGTTTTTACGCCTTTCAAGCGACCTGCATTTTGCAAGAATCCACGTTTATCAGCTTCGCTTTGATTGGCTAGTGCACCGTGCATCATTCGTTTAGATTTTACAGTTCCGATAAATTTATCAGTAATTTGGTCGAATAAATAGATTTCGTCGAAACTTTCATACCTTACTTTGAGAGTTTGGGTATTATATTTTGTTTGCATTTCTGAGTTCAACTGGAACTCGTAGGTTACGCCCTCGCGAGTAATATTGATTTGACCACGTTGTACTTTGTATTCCGCTTCACGGATAAACAGGCGGGTGTAATCTTCCGGTTTCAGTTCTATTTTATTGGGTTGCTCTTCTCTGAAATATAGGTCTGAAGGGCTTACTTTCTTTTTTAGGCTTACATAATTATTGTATTCTTTAATAGCTTGTAATGCATATATCTTAATCTCATCTGCGGTTCTCCACATGCCGGGCTTTTGGTATTTTGACATCTCTTCTATCGATGTTCTACCATCAATATTTTTAGTTTTTATACCTTCGCCAATATAACCGGGATATTGCTTTAGAAACTTAGTGCCAAGAACGCCTAAACGCCTTTCTATGATTCCTTTTCTGCGTGGATTTGATGATACTGTCCATGTCATACCCAGTTTATCAGTATTGATTTTAAGGTATTCAGCCTCTTTTGTTTTGTTGAATGAGTGATTGTCCGAAACTATTTCATAAGGCAAGCATTTAGCGGCTTTTACAGCCCTTTCAAGACCTCGGAGTATAGTTTCTGTGTTTTCGGTTGGTGCTATGTCACAGCCAATTATATAGCCACTACTTGCATCCATTACGGCAAACAATGTAAGTTTGTGCCATCCTTCCATGTGGAAAGGTAAATCCCAACCGTCAATTTGCCATTGATCGTGTGGATATAGTGCCTTGATAATACCAGCGTATGATTCATCTTTTGAGAAATACTCCATTTCGCCATAACGACCTCGCTTAGTGTGATTCATGTTTTTGGCTACACAGTATTTCACCCAACTATACGATGGTTTTTCCCATCCAAGTTGTTTGCACTCTTCGCACAATTTATCGAAAATAGTCATTCTCGAATACTTTTTACCACTACTCATCCAGCGGATAACAAATGCTTCATACCTTGCATCGTATTTTTTTGCGTTGTCGTTACTTCGCACATCCTTCACAAGCAGCGACACTACACCGCTTTCTTTGCATTTATTGATATTGAAGTTCATACGACCGTACACGTAACCATCAGGATAAACCATCTTATAAGCATCGTGCAGCGGGCGCAATTTGTGACCATCAGTATGAAGTTCAACTATTCGTGTCCAAACAGCGTGGTTTCGGGCGTATTCTGTTGCTTTTTCGCCACTAAAGCCTAAATCAAGATATATTTCACGGTATTGTGGGAACTCAAAATTATAAGCCTTTGAAAGAATAACATAGTCGTTATCTTTTTCGAGATTTACAAGGTAGTTTTTGTAATAATCCTTGTGTACCTCTCTTAATTGTTCTTTGGTAGGTAGTTTCTGTTGTGATTGCTTTGGTATAGAATCATAGTCAATATAGGTGTAGCCATCTTCTTTGATGTATACACCTATTTTTCGTTTACTCCAATTTTCAACTGAATTGATAGAGATATTTGAATTCTCTACTATCCATTGATAAGAAAGGAATAACTGTTCTTTGTTTCTATCTGTGATTATTATACCAAGCATATAACGGCTTACTCTAAGACAATGCTTTAGTCAATAACTCACGTCTCTTTTCTGCTAATTTAGCTAAGTATTCATATGTCGCATACTCCACATTCTGACTATTGTTATGTCCTTTAAAGTAATTTGAGACACATGCTATTCCAACATTGGCTATTTCAGCAATAGCTTTCTCACCTCCATGAGGTAAAAGTTTCTTTAATTCTTGTCTATTATCCATATTGTTGTGTATTTGCACTGTTTTAATTGATAATTACACTGCAAATATATATAAAATGTTTGACTAAATTTACTCAAACATAAAAAATAATGAAGTAAATTTAGTCAAACATTGATAATAAAAAGAATACCAACAGATTAGCTCTGTTGGTATTCTTAATTAAAAGTACGTTATTTGATTAATTTAATAATTTCACCAGTATCTGGGTCTGTTATTTCTCTATACTCAATTGGAGTTGATATTTTTTCATAAATAGGTTGACAATAATACTCTTCGGTTAAATTAAATAGTCTGTCATATTTATCAAATAGCTTTTCGTATTTAGTACTACCTCTTAATATCCAAGATAATCGTTTAAATGATTTCAAAAATAAGAGTTGATTCAATAGTATTATAGCTTCTTTTAAATCAAACAATATATTTTGATTTTCTAAAAATAATCTAAGTTCCTTTTGACCTTTGGGTGAAAAATAGGTATAAACACTCATGCCTTTTGCATTATTTTCTCTTAAAGAAAATTCATTTGTAAATAAACTGTCAATCTCTATCTGAAATATATTTTTCTTTTTATCATATAAATTAAGTATATAATCAAAATTATTCTTTTGTATTTTAGGATTGAAATCTAACTCTAATTCTAAAGCATAAATTGAAGGGAAGAAATTGTAAATTGAAGCAAAAAGAGAAGTATCAAAACTTCCTAATATATCAATTTGGATATCTACAATTTTAGTTACAGTTTGGATTTCTTCTTGTATCAACTGGAAGTCACTCTTATTGGAAGTATTAGTTATTTCTTCGAAATCTTTCTCAGAATAATACTCATTATACGTGTAAGACTTAACTTTTGTATTCTGTCTATTAGATGTGACTAAAAGATAAATGCTATAATACTTATCACCATTAATGATATATGGCTTTAAGTTGGTATTAAGAAAATGCTTTACAGTTATTTTTCCCATAATTTCATTTATAATAAATACTCGGTTAAAATAGTGATTTACTCATACTATTAATCGTAACAGCGCAAAAGTAATATAATTTTTACAGACAAGATTATGTATTCAGTATAAAAATAAGTAGAGGCTAACTTTACCTAAGTAAAATTTGCCCCCACTGTGCCATAGTACGCAACTATGACGACACAAAAATACAACATTTTTTAAATCGTTATACATGTTATGTTTTTGCCCTATATATTTCTCTATTTATGTGTATCTAAAATGGGGGGTAATGAACGGATAAAATGAACGGTTTATGAACGGATGTTAATGAATAAAAGGTATTTTATTAGAAAAGCGCAAAGCAGCCGTTCAATGTATCTGTTTTGCACTTTATTTATTGTATTACAGTATTTTATATGTATTTTGTTCGTTTTTTGCCTGTCAGTTATAATGCTTCATTACTCACTCTATCGGTCATTTTTATAGTTAATAAACAGCCATTCACGCCCATTTATACATGATAATCCGCTATTTTTTACCGTTCGTTTTGGCGGTTAGGTATTCTTTAAATCGCTGTAATCCCTTTGTACATGGGCTTTTCGTGCGCTTTTATTCAACGTAACTTTTTTGCCGTTTGTTTTGCCCCCTACAAATATCTGCTTATAAATTGATTCTTTGAATAATTGAAGTCGATTTAAGTTTGGTGTCGGTATAAAATGACTATTTTTGTACTCTGGTTTTTATATTAAAAATATCAATATCATGAAGTTTAAATATTTGATTTTGAATGGTTTGTTTTTCTGTCTTTTAGCTTTGTCTTTGTTCTCATGTGGTAAATCGAGTGAGAAGGCTGTTCCTGTTGATAGTGAAGATACGTTTCATCTGACCGATACCCTTACCAGAGTTTACGAAAACCCTAAATTAACTGAGTTCAAACTGTTCATAGCACAACTTGATAGTTCGGATGCGGTATCGGTAACCAAAGCAACTGAAAAATATAAAGAGATTTTTACCGGTCAGTCAACCTTGTTGTGCGACAGCGGTTTTGTTCTATTTCAGGCTTTGTACGATAGTCTTGAACTGAATTTAAGCAATGTTCATCAAAATGATACGGTTAATTATGAACCGTTGCTGTTGAAAAATGAAGCAGCAATACCACAAAAACTCAAAGATTACCGGAACAACCTCAAAATAAATGGTTTCAAAGTATCTTCTTCCGATGGTATAACCTATGTTGAGCAGGATCGAAACTTTATTGCACGTAATTTTTATTCGTTTGTAACTCCTGTAATGAAGGAGTATTTGACAGAATTGCAAAAAGAGAATAAAGAAGGTTTTGCCAATGAAACAGCCATTTCAATTTCGCCAAAGCAGTTGGTTGATAGAAATGTGTGGTATGAAAAATTTGTTTATGAGAATCATAATTTTGTATTTGCAAAAAACTGTAAGGATTATCAGAAGGCTTATTTCACTTATCTTTTAAGTGGTTATCAGAATACAAAATTATATGTGAATGAGGATACAAAAGAATTGTCAGCCTTTTATGTGACTGCATATAATTATCTGCTTTCAAAGTATGCCAATTCTCAAACAGCTCAAAATGTTTCACCTTACTACGAAGCACTTAAACAGAAGCAAACTTCAACTGCTCAGTCTATTTTGAAAAATTATCATATCAAAGGACTCATTTATGGGGCAAAATAATATGAAAAGCTACAAAATGGCTATTTGCTTAAATAAATTATACTGAATCAGTGTTTTTATACGTTCTTTTTTCAACTTTTCATTTTATTAGGCGTTTAATGTAGATAAGTCAATAATTATTCACATTAAACTGTATTATTATGAAAATATTGAAATATCTTGGATTGGGAATAGTTGCTATACTCTTAGTCGTTTTGGCAGTAGCCTTATTTGTTCCAACAACTTTTGTCTATGAAAAGTCAATCAGTATCAGTGCTCCATTAGATAGCGTATGGCTAAATACAAATAGTTTAGCTGCATTGGATAAATGGAGTCCCTGGAACGAACATGACCCAAAAATGAAGAAAGAAATGACCGGCGAAGATGGAATGGTTGGAGCTAAGCAAAGTTGGAAAAGTGATATCGTTGGTTGGGGTAGCCAGAAAATTTTAAATGTACAGAAACCTGTATTGTTCGAAACAGAGTTGGTCTTTTTGAAACCTTATAAAAGTCATGGAAAAGCCTATGTAAAGCTATTGACCGACGGAGTTGGTACTAAAGCTACCTGGGGAATGACAGGCTCAATGCCTTATCCGTTTAATGTCATGATTTTGTTTATGAATATGGAAAAAACGATGGGAAAGGATTGGGATTATGGACTATCAAAATTAAAATCGCTGAGTGAAAAATAATTTAGAATAATTGTAAACCCCAACTTTGGGGTTTATTTGTATATTGATATGGATTTTTATTCTTGATAATATGATAATAAGTTCTGTTGATACCTTGCGTATGCCGGCGTTGTTTGTCGGTCATGGTAGTCCGATGTATGCCATTGAGGAAAATGAATTTGTGCAAAAATGGAGAAGCCTGGGAGACGAGCTTCCCAAACCTAAAGCCATTATTGCAGTTTCAGCACATTGGGAAACCCGTGGAACACAGGTAACGGCTATGCAACACCCAAAAACGATTCATGATTTTGGCGGTTTTCCGCGGGAGCTGTACGAAGTGGAATACCCTGCTCCGGGCAGTCCGGAACTTGCCAATGAAGCCATAAAAGCTATTCATGTCACTCCGGTTTCGGCTGACGAAAAGTGGGGGCTCGACCACGGAACATGGAGCGTGATTCGTCGGATTTACCCCAATGCCGATATTCCAATTGTTCAGCTCAGTTTAGACTATCATAAATCGCCGAAAGGACACTATGAGTTGGCCAAAGAACTTGCTGCGTTTCGCGATAAAGGCGTAATGATTATTGGTAGTGGTAATATCGTTCATAACCTCCGTCAGGTGGCTTGGGATAGACCCGACGATGAAGAGTATGGTCACGATTGGGCCATTGAAGCAAATGACTTAGTGAAAAAGCTGATTTTGGAGAATGATCATAAAGCATTAATTGACTATCAATCGCTGGGTAGGGCTGTGCAATTAGCAGTTCCAACGCCCGATCATTTTCTGCCATTGCTTTATGCACTGGCGTTGAAACGCGACGATGAAGAAGTCTCTTTTTTTAATGATAAGGCCGTGATGGGCTCTTTGACCATGACTTCGGTGAAAATTGGATAAGGATTTGTTCGGCAAAATGGAACTAATATGCTTTATGTCAGTTGAAACGTGGAATTAGAAAAGATTGAAATAATTTTGTTGCAAGTCTTTGTATATTAAAAATAATGTTGTATTTTTGCAGTCCATTTCGGATAAGGTAATGAAGAAGCAATGCTTGTGGCAACTCACCTTCCCGATGTAATCAGAAAAGTCGTTATAAAGATGTACGCAATCGTAGAAATTTTGGGACAACAGTTCAAGGTGGAAGCCGGAAAAAGACTGTATATCCATCGCATGGAAGAGGCCGAAAGAGGTTCTCAGGTAGAATTTGACAAAGTGTTGTTAATTGACAACGAAGGTGCAATTACTGTTGGTGCTCCAACTGTAGCTGGTGCTAAAATTGTTACTGAAGTATTATCACACGTTCGTGGCGAAAAAGTAATTGTTTTCCACAAAAAACGTCGTAAGGGATACCGCAAACGTAACGGTCACCGTCAAAACTTCACAGAGTTATTTATCAAGGAAATTATTGTAGCTTAACCGATAAAAAGTAGAAAAAAATGGCACATAAGAAAGGGGCGGGTAGCTCAAGAAACGGTCGTGAATCGGAAAGCAAACGACTTGGCGTTAAAATTTACGGTGGTCAATTTGCAAAAGCAGGTAACATCATAGTTCGTCAACGCGGTACAGTTCACCACATCGGTGAAAACATTGGAATGGGTAAAGACCACACTTTGTTTGCATTGGTTGATGGAATTGTAGAATTCAGAAAAAAGAAAGACAACAAGTCATTTGTTTCTGTAAAACCTATCGAAGTAGCTGCTAACTAAGCTCAAAATCGATAACCACAACACACAAAATCTCCTGTTGTTTTACATTTGTGTAAAATTGCGGGAGATTTTTTTTTATTAGACTCAAGAAGCAAGAACCAAGATTCAAGACTTCTGATTGTCTGATATTTAAATAGTAAATGGTAAATGAATAAATTGTAAATACAAATATGCTGACACTCAAATATATCACTGAAAATACGGCGGATGTAATTACCCGTTTGGCTAAAAAGCATTTCGATGGAACTGCCATAATTGCTCAGGTAATAGAATTGGACAATGCACGTAAAGCTGCACAAGTTCAGGTTGATACTGCTTCGGCTGAACTAAATAGCCTGTCGAAAGAAATTGGCATGTTAATGAAGCAAGGCAAACAAGCTGAAGCTACTCAGGCTAAAGAAAAAACGGTTGAATTAAAAGAAGTTATCAAAACTCTTGGCGATCAACAAAGTGATGCTGAGCAGAAGTTGAACGACTTATTGGTGCAAATCCCTAATTTGCCACACGAAAGTGTTCCTGCCGGAAAACATGCCGAAGATAATTTGGTGGAACGTGCTGGTGGTGAGATGCCTAATTTACCAGAAGATGCTGTCCCTCACTGGGATTTGGCTAAGAAATACGACCTGATTGACTTTGAATTGGGTGTGAAAATTTCGGGTGCCGGTTTCCCTGTTTACAAAGGAAAAGGTGCTCGTTTGCAACGTGCTTTGATTAATTTCTTCCTCGACAATGCCACACAGGCCGGTTACCTGGAAGTGCAGCCACCTTACGTGGTAAATGCTGCTTCAGGTTATGGAACAGGTCAGTTGCCCGATAAAGAAGGACAAATGTATCACTGTACGGTGGACGATTTGTATCTGATTCCTACAGCAGAAGTTCCGGTGACGAATATTTACCGCGATGTAATTTTGAACGAAAGTGAATTACCGATCAAAAACACGGCTTACTCGGCTTGTTTCCGTCGCGAAGCAGGTTCTTATGGTAAAGATGTACGTGGTTTGAACCGCTTGCACCAGTTCGACAAAGTGGAAATAGTTCAGATTCAACATCCTGATAAATCGTACGGAACTTTAGACCAGATGGTAAGCTATGTACAAACCTTAGTTGAAAAACTGGAATTGCCTTGGCGTATACTTCGCCTTTGCGGTGGCGATATGAGCTTTACTTCGGCTTTGACATTCGACTTTGAAGTGTATTCTGCTGCTCAGGAGCGTTGGTTGGAAGTAAGTTCAGTTTCTAACTTCGAGAGCTATCAGGCAAACCGTTTGAAATGCCGTTTCAAAGGTGCTGATAAGAAAACACAATTGGTACATACTCTGAATGGTAGTGCTATGGCGTTGCCTCGTATTGTTGCGGCTTTGCTGGAAAATAACCAAACACCTGATGGAATACGTATTCCAAAGGCATTGGTTCCTTATACCGGATTTGAGTATATTAACTAGTCTGGTGGGAGTTTCGGCTTTGGGCTTATAAAATATAAACGACATTTGACTTTTTAGTTGGATGTCGTTTTTTTTTATTGTATTGTAATCTCTGAATAAATTTAAAGCGATATATTTGTCCTCTTATTTTTTTAATTTGAACACATGAAAAAGAAGATATTGGTTATTTTATCTGTTGTTTTGGTACTTGCACTCGGAGGCGGTGTTTATTACATTCATCTCCTAACTCCTATTATTACCGGTTATGCGGCTAAGAACCTGGCTTCGGATGTGTTTGTGGGTCATCGTACACAAGAGAGTGTTGAGGCAACCGATTTGAACTTCTCCTTTATTAAGTTTACAACAAATGCCATAGATTATAAGAAAAAGGAGGTGACCAGCCGTTTTCTTTGGGCAACTTCAAAGGCTATTTATATCGAAGGATTTGGATGTACGTTGGTTCGGGGCAATGAAGCCGCCATCCGACAACGCCCATATACCATTGTACCACTTCCGGCTATTAACCCTGATTCAGTGGCATGGCCTGCAGGTGATAAATTGATGGATACTATTCCCGCAGGACTGGATACGAAGAAGTTAGAGTTGGCAATACATCAGGCACTGAAAGACACCATTGGAAATAAAGGAACTTTTGCAGTGGCTGTAGCGTATAAAAATCAGTTGGTGGTTGAGAAATACCACGAAGGTTTTTCTGCCAAAAACCGGTTTTTGAGTTGGTCTATGGCCAAGAGTTTCACCAATGCTTTGGTGGGTATTATGGTGAAAAAAGGTTTGATGAATGTTGCTGATAAGGCAGATATTCCGGAATGGAAAAAGGATAAACGAGCCACTATCACGATTGAAAACTTAATGCACATGAACAGTGGTTTGGACTGGAACGAAGATTATGGAAATTTGTCGGATGTGACGGTAATGCTGCATAAATATGCTGACATGGCTAAGTTTACCTACGATAAGCCATTGTTGGCCCGCCCTGATTCTTTGTGGTATTATAGCTCCGGAACTACAGATATCATTACTTATTTGATTCGAAAAAAAATAGCCAATGATGCTGATTATTATGCTTTCCCCCGAAAAGAATTGTTTAACCCAATAGGGATGCGTAGTGCTGTTTTTGAAACCGATGCTTCAGGAACGTTTGCCGGTTCTTCATATCTTTATGCCTCCATGAGAGATTATGTCCGCTTTGGATTGTTGTATTTGCATAAGGGTAACTGGCTGGGGAACCAGATATTACCAGTTGGCTGGACTGATTATACAGCCAAAGAGGCTAATGGTTCGGGTGGTAAATATGGTTCGTTTTTCTGGCTCAATAAATCAGGCGAATTCCCTGGCGTTCCTAAAGATATGTACATGTGCAAAGGACATGATGGACAATCCATTTATATCATTCCATCCTTGCAATTAGTGGTAGTTCGAACCGGATTTTCGAAAAAAGGAGATTTTGATTTTCAGAAATTTCTTGCTTTAATAGTTGCTGCGGTGGAGTAGACCCCTAGCCCCTAAAGGGGGATTAAGTTAGTTTTGTATACTAAAACTTTAATCGTATTTCAATTAAAAGGCTCAATTATGATGCCTGAAGATGAACTTGCATAGTTCCCCTTTAGGGGCTAGGGGTTCTTTATTCTGGGTTGGGGGTAGTTTTCGGTTTCTTTACCTTTTCCTCATTTTTCGCAATATAATCTTTCCAACCCGAATAAGCCTTTTCGGAAGACGGCCTGCCCAGTTGTAGGAAATGACAATAGGCAGCTGCCAATCCGTCGGTGGCATCGAGCTGTGGTAGCATATCTTCTTTGGGGATGTTGAGGTAGCGCCGTAGCATATCAGCAACTTGCTCTTTGGAGGCGCTTCCGCTTCCGGTAATGGCCATTTTTATTTTCAGTGGGGCATATTCGGTAATCGGTATGTCGCGATACAAGGCAGCCGACATAGCCACCCCCTGAGCCCGTCCCAGTTTAAGCATTGATTGTACGTTTTTGCCAAAAAAAGGTGCTTCAATGGCCAAATGGTCCGGGTGAAACTCGTCGATAAGCGACAGGGTTCGGGCAAAAATGCGTTGCAACTTCAGGTAGTGGTCGGTATATTTTTTTAAATCAAGAATGCCCATGGCTAACATTTCTGTTTTGTTGCCATTGACTTTGAGTATGCCGTAACCCATTACGGTAGTTCCGGGGTCGATACCTAATATGATGTGCTCTTTAGCCATTTATTGAACCAATTCTAACACAGTGGCAAAGAAAATAACTTCCGTTCCAAATCTTTTTGAGAAATTTTGTTCGAATTCCTTGGCATATTCTACGTGCCAGTTTTCGAGTGTCAACATGTCGGCTATATGAAACTGCACAGAGTAGGAGGTACCGTCTTGTTCTTCGGCGGTGAATACTTTGGCAATTTGTGGTTTTGAGAACATTTCCGACTTGAGCATAAATGGAATATGTTCTTCGCGCACCCATTTGAGCCATGCTCCGTGCACTCTATCGGCCACCAGAAAAGTTGTATTGAAAATCAGCATAAAATATTTGTAAATAAAATGGATCCAATTTAGCATTGACTTATCTTTATTATAACTTAAATTAGATTAAGCTAATGGATGAAAAATCCGATAAAAAGGGTACTTTTTGGTAATAATTCTAAGCAAAAGTACGCATAATTTCAGAAACTTCCTTATCTTTGCACTGCAAATTCAAAATCAAGCACGGGGGTTTAGCTCATCTGGCTAGAGCGCGACACTGGCAGTGTCGAGGTGACCGGTTCGAGTCCGGTAATCTCCACCTTATAGCTTGGTTTCAAACTATTATAGTTTAAGCGGACTAAAAAACGGATCAATATCCTTTTTTAGTCCGTTTTTTTGTAATTATGTCAATAGTAATTGTTACAATGAGATATCGTATTAATACCCGGCATTGTTGAAAAATATCTCGGTGAAAACTCAGTCAACAGCGATTTGTAATCACGCTCCCCTTCGTTACAAACAAGGAAGAGAGAAAATAATAAGAATATGAAGAATTATTTCAAAACAAGCCTGTTTCTTGTGCTGACCTTAAGTATGCTGTGTGGGAATGCGGTTGCCCAAAGCATAGTCCGCACTAGCATTTACACCGTAGATTTTAGTAATACCCTGCACGAACCTTTGTGGGTAAGTTATAAACTCTATCATGGAGGCGGTGAGTGCAGCCGTACTAAGTTTCGTTTTCATAACGACATTGATACCCTGAAAACGGCTACAGATAAAGATTATGCTCGCTCGGGCTATGACAAAGGTCATTTGGCCAATGCCGAAGATTTTGCCAACGACTGCAGTAAGGATGAGTTGACTTTTCGCTATTACAATTGTCTGCCTCAGACCCCCAACCTAAACTGTGGTGTATGGAAAACCAACGAAGAACAGGTGCGGGAGTGGTCGCAATCGGACTCACTGCTCGTAGTGTGTGGCGGTAGTCGTTGGAAAAAGAAGATAGGCCGTATAGCGGTTCCTGATTATTGCTGGAAGGTGGTGCAGTCGCTCAGCAGTAAGAAAGTGCTGTATTGTGGTTGGTTTACAAATGCAACTCCTGCTACAGTCGAGGCGGTTTCCTACGCTGAACTGTTGAAGCGTACAGGGATGAATATTGCATTGAAAGAGTAGACTCGACTTTTTCGTGCGTTTTAAACGCAGATATTTAAGATTGGATTTTTTACCGCATTGATAGCTCATTTTTCTTGAATTTTTTGATGAAATACAAGATGGTTGCTGTAGATACAATGGCAGAAAGACCGTCAGATACGGGCATGGCTGTCCATACACCCGACAGACCAATAATGCGGGGCAAAATAAACAGGCAGGGAATTAAAAACAAAAATTGCCGGGTGAGGCTTAGAGAGATAGATATTTTAGCTTTACCAATGGATTGAAAGAAATTTGTTACCACAATTTGAGAGCCAATTATTGGAAATAGCATAACCGAAATACGTAAGGCTTTTGCTGCAATTGACTGAAGTTCCACGTCTTTTGTAAACATTGAAACTATGATATGTGGAATAAACATACCAATTATGAAGCCAAGAGTTGTTAGTCCCGTTGCAATTACTATCGCATATTTCAACGTTTTGAACATTCTGTGGTATAACCTGGCTCCATAGTTAAAACCAATAATGGGTTGAGTGCCCTGGTTTAAACCAATAATAATCATAACAACCAAGGTGTTGATGCTGTTGATAATACCGAATGCACCGATGGCTAAATCGCCCCCATAGCGTATTAAAGTGGTGTTTACAAGTATCACCACAAAGCAGGTAGCTAGTTGCATGCTGAATGGCGACATACCTATGTTGAGAATTGACATCACAATGTCTTTTTCCAATCGAAAATTCTTCCGGTAGAAGCGGATGTTGGAGTTCCGTTGCATAAAATGCTGTAAAACCCAAATGGTTCCCACCAGATAGGAAATGTTGGTAGCAATAGCCGCCCCTTGAATTCCCCAGTGAAAACCAAATATGAAAATAGGAGCAAGGATGGCGTTCAGTACTGAGCAAATAATCATTGTGTACATGGCTTTTCGAGGATAACCGGATGCCCGCATTATATTGTTGAACCCGAAGTTTAAAGCCGAAAAAATGCCACCGGGAATAATGATACGCATAAAATCTTCGGCATATTTTATTGTTTTCTCTGTACCGCCAAAAAGTCTCAATAAATCATGCATGAAAATATACGAAATCACAATCACTGTTCCTGAAATGATGAAGGTGAGTATAAGTGCGTTCCCCAATATCTTTTCGGCTTTTACCTTGTCGTTTTCGCCCAAAGTAATTGAGATACGTGAGGCTGATCCGGCACCTATAAGCATTCCAAAAGCCATAAGAAATATCATAAACGGGAAAGTGAGAGCTAGCCCGGAGATAGCTAATGGACCTACTCCCTGTCCAATAAATATACGATCTACAATATTGTAAAGCGACATTACTACTGTACCAACAATGGATGGTAAGGAGTATTTCCAGATAAGTTTCCCGATTTTTTCGGTGGCAAGTTTGTTGGTTACAGTGTCGGGGCGATTCATCTAAATAAGCAATTGTTGATATAGTAAGAAATGAAACTAATAAACCGCTATTCAGCTAATGTTTTGCCGGTTTAGATTCACTTTTTTCGGCTGCAAAGATATACAAAAAATGGTAGTCAACATGCTTATTTCGCACGTTGGCTACCATTGATAGTCTTCTGCAAATTAAAGCAAATCGCTTGCAAGTTCGGATAGAAAGCTTCTTTCTCCTTTTATGAGGTTGATATGCGAAAAAATATTTTGTCCACGCATACGGTCAATCATGTATACCAACCCATTGGAGAACATATCCAGATAGGGTGAATCAATTTGCTGTATGTCGCCGGTAAATACAATTTTTGTTCCTTCTCCGGCACGGGTAATAATGGTTTTTATCTCGTGTGGAGTCAGGTTTTGAGCTTCGTCAACAATAAAAAAGGTTTCACTCAAGCTTCTGCCCCTAATATACGCCAGTGCTTCAATCACAAGCTGCTCGCTGCGTTGCAATTCTTCAATAAGCCTTATTTCTTTGCCTTGATACGAGAAATTGTGTTTGATTACATTTAAATTGTCGAACAATGGTTGCATATAAGGAGCTACTTTTTGTTTTTCGTCGCCGGGCAAAAATCCCAGATCTTTGTTGCCTAACGCCACAATGGGGCGGGCTAAGAGTATTTGTTTGTAAGCTTCGTTTTTATGTAATGCAGCTGCCAGTGCCAATAAGGTTTTTCCGGTACCCGATTTACCTGTAAGTGCTACCAGTTTTATATCTTCATCCAATAGTACGTTCATTGCAAATGCCTGTTCTGCATTTCGGGGTTCAATGCCAAAGCAACGCTCTTTTTCTACGCGTTTAATCAAGCCCGTTTGTGGGTTGTATCTTGCCAGCACCGACGAACGAATGCTCTTTAATACAAAACATTCCTGTGGTTCAATATCCGAAGCAAAATCGAGTTCTTCGAGTGGGAGGGAGCAATCGCCGCTGTAAAGTTTGTCGATTAGTTCGGGTGCAATGTTTTCGTAGGTCTCGTAGGTTTTTTCAAAAATATTAAAGTCAGTTACTTTATCATTTATATAATCTTCAGCTTCCAGCCCGAGCGAAAGTGCTTTCATTCTCAGATTTATGTCCTTTGTAACCAGTATGGTTCGGCTGTTTTTCTTTTGGTCTCTAAGCGTGAGGGTGGTTGCCAGTATGCGGTGGTCGGGTGTTTTTTCGATAAACGACTTGGCAATGATTTCAGGGTATTCGCCTCCGGTCAGAATAAACAGTTTTCCTTTTCCTTCTCCTAAATCAACTCCTTTTTTAAATAATTTGTCATCGGCAATTAAATCTAGTTCGCGGGCAAATTCGCGGGCGTTAAAGTTGATTTGTTCATTTCCTTTTTTGAAGTGATCGAGCTCTTCAAGCACAACAATGGGGATGTAAATATCATTTTCTTCAAAATTATGTACGCATTTAT
>Ga0302215_10000138_pt1 | contig 54850 bp, 48 predicted proteins | sample II_Fen_N3_1_FD_194580 | JGI IMG/M metagenome (GOLD analysis project Ga0302215, IMG submission 194580) | Peat permafrost microbial communities from Stordalen Mire near Abisko, Sweden - II_Fen_N3_1 | ecosystem: Environmental > Terrestrial > Soil > Wetlands > Permafrost | place: Sweden: Abisko... | reverse complement strand
ACCGCATCGCCGAAGACACACAAGCCGGTTTGGTTTATTCCGACTATTTCGAAATTAAAGACGGAGTTCGCTCCAACTACCCGGTAATTGACTATCAGGAAGGCTCCCTGCGCGACGATTTTAATTTCGGGTCGGTACTGTTTTACAATGCAGCCAACCTGAAAAAAGCCATTGCCGAAACCACCGAAAACTACCAGTTTGCCGGACTTTATAACCTGCGCCTGAAAGTTTCGCAACAAGCTGAACTGGTTCACATGAACGAATACCTCTATGCCGAAGTTGAAACCGACACCCGCAAAAGTGGCGAAAAACAGTTCGATTATGTAGACCCAAAAAACCGTTCGGTACAGATTGAAATGGAAGCAGCCTGCACCGACCATTTGAAAGCAATTGGCGGTTACTTGGCTCCGCAATTCAAAGAAATAGCATTCAACGAAAGTAATTTTCCGGTGGAAGCATCGGTCATTATCCCTATCCGCAACCGCGTAAAAACGGTGGAAGACGCTATCAAATCGGTATTAATGCAAAAAACAACCTTCGACTTTAATCTGATTATCGTCGATAATTTCTCAACTGATGGCACTTCGGAACTGATTCAAAAATATGCTAAAGCGGACAGTCGCGTTATTCACATCACGCCCAACCGCAACGACCTCGGCATTGGCGGTTGCTGGAACGAAGGCGTGCATTCGGAACAATGCGGAAAATTTGCCGTGCAGCTTGACAGCGATGACGTGTACCAAGCCGAAAATACCCTGCAAATTATTGTAGACGCTTTCTACGAACAGAACTGCGCTATGGTGATTGGCTCGTACACCATGACCAATTTTGCCATGGAAACTATTGCGCCGGGACTAATTGATCACAAAGAATGGACACCTGACAACGGCCGCAATAATGCTCTACGCATCAACGGACTGGGAGCTCCAAGGGCATTCTACACGCCTGTACTGCGCGAAATTAAAGTGCCAAACACTAGTTATGGCGAAGATTACGCACTCGGACTACGCATTAGCCGCGAATACCAAATTGGACGTGTGTACGATTCGGTTTACCTCTGCCGCCGCTGGGACGAAAACTCAGACGCTTCACTTGATGTAGTAAAAATGAATGGACACAACCTGTATAAAGACAAGATACGAACGGTGGAATTGAAGGCGAGAAAATCAGTCGTAAAGAGGTGAAGTATTTATATTTCAGCAAACTAGAAGCCCCAATGAGTTAATAAATCAGAATAGGCAATGTAAAAGAATAATATATGTTAATCCGCCCATATAAAGCAAAAATCTTAATTTTAGCGGAACGATTCTTGTTTCTAAAAAAACATAATTTTAAAATTCAAGCTTTATGAAAAAAACATTCATCCCTGGTTTTATTTTGTGTTTTATCGGAACATTTTCAATGAGTTCTATCGCTCAGGAGTACAAAAACTTTGATTTAAGCAAGTACTACACACCTGACATTGTGCGTAACCAGTTGGATCTTTCGGGCTCAAGTGCCGGTGCATTCAACAGTTCATTAGACTATTCAAAGGACAATAACATTAACGGCAATCTGAATGCTGCTTTCAGCAATTACAAAAGCACTCGGAAACTTATCAGAACCATTGATGCAACTATATCCCTAAGTGGTGCAATTTCAAACAGCAATGAGCTAACAACCAGGGCAAATCGGCAAGATGGAGGTTTCAATAATATTGCCGGTATTGGAACATCTTATCAGTTATTTAATCCAACCAACAAATTTCTTTCATTTGGAGGAAATATTAATTATGGCTACGGTTCCGGCTTTAGCAATCAAGTTGATAGTTTAAAAAAAACTGATGCAAATACAAACAACAGATTAAGCGCAGGATTAAACGCATATATCGGAGTTGGTATTGGCAGGATAGAAAATGTAACCGATGCACAGCAGGCTGTCTACCTGATTGAAGCATTTACCAAAAACAATGTGCTGGGCAGGGATTTATCAACCAATGAGATTTTCAGTTTGTCGCAGGAAATTTCACGCGTAAAAAACAAGCGCTTTTTGGATGCCCGCTTGCATTTGATGGATGAAGTTTCGCATGTTGATTCATTTTTCGTTGCTAACAATTTGATCAAAAAGTCAGATGCCAATTACTTCACCACCTTGTATGACATTTGGATGTATGGCGATAAATTTGAACGGAAGGCAGGTCAATCAATCGAACTCAGATTTGCTCCATCTGCAAGAATAGACAATTATTACAATAAAAGCACCTATGAAATTTCAAACAACACCGATTCGGAAATAAAAAACAACTTTTTAAATACAGTTTATAATCTTTCATTGATTTATAACTACGAGAAACCATTTAATCAGAAATGGCAACATTCGGTAAATGCATCACTGGTCGGAACAGTATTAAACAATGATCTTACAAGGGAATATCTGTTACCTATTAATCCCGATAGCAAAAGTGCCTCTATCAATGAGTACGCTCAAGCAAATGCCAGCTACAAATTAGGCTTTTATCCGAACACCAGAACAAATTTATTCGCCCAAATCAGTCAATCTGTTGGATATAATTTCTACGCATCTTCAACTTCGAATGGGAATACTCAGGTTAATGTTACGAAGTCACTCTCTGGCGGCACACACCTTGATCTGGGCACTTATTATTATTTTTCCCCCCAGTTAAGACTATCAGCAGAAGCTCACGTATCAAACTACCACCAAATTAACGACATTACCGGAAGTTCGCAGATTCATAACACATTCAATAGTAACTTCTCGGTCGGCGTAAATTATTCGTTTTTTTAAAAACTATCAATGATAAATCTCAACTCACAAATAAAATCCCTACTTCACGAGCAAGTTTCCAATTGGGAACTTGCTCGTACCAATTACGTGGGATTAAAAACTGTTAAAACTAAATCATTTTCGTTCGGTGATTTTGACGTTAAAGTACAATTTAATCCGGCTCGTATTGTTTCATCGGGTGCTAAGGTGGATGCTAAGGCTATCGCAGAACGTAAATGTTTCCTGTGTGCTGCCAATCGTCCAGATGAGCAGAAAGCCATTGATTTTGGTGATTATGAAATACTGGTGAACCCTTTCCCTATTTTTCCGGAGCATTTCACAATTCCGCACAAGGAACATATTGCACAGCAAATACTTCCCTATTTTACCGACATGCTTCAACTTGCCGAAGCGTTGGACGATTATCTGATTTTCTACAACGGACCAAAATGTGGTGCATCTGCTCCAGACCACATGCATTTTCAAGCCGTAACAAAAGATTTTTTGCCATTGGAAAACGATTATAAGCGTTTAAAAGTTACTCACACGGATTTGCTAGTCACAACAGAGAAAATGCAACTCTACCAAATGAAGAATTACCTCCGCACTGTGTATTGCATTGAGTCTACTAATATTGAAAGTGCTAAAGATTCGTTTGAGAAATTGTATTCATTTTTCCAAACTGAGGAAAATATAGAGCCTATGATGAATATAGTATGTACATTTGAGGCCGGTAAATGGTTTACGTTCGTGCTACCCCGCAAGACTTTCCGCCCTTGGCAGTACACTGCCGAAGCTGACCAGCAATTAATGGTCAGCCCGGCCACGGTGGAGATGTGCGGTATTTTTATTACCCCTATCGAAGCTCATTTTAAACGAATAACAAAGGAAGATATAGTCAGTATTTTGGAGCAAACGAGTTGCGATTCCTTGTAATCTCTGATCTGAAATTTATTGTAAATGCACTTTCAAATAGTATTATATTATTTTTAAAATGTATTTTGCTTTATTTAAAATATATAATACTTTATATTAAAGTAAAATACATTATAATTATAGTCTAAAGCTATATTATTTAATTGAAATACATTTTAATTATAATTTAAGCCTATCCATTTAAAGTAAAATACATTTATAGTATGGCGTGTTGTAGTACGTTTACTATTGTTTTTTTCAGAATTCTTTTATATTTTTGCATGTATTCTTTTCAAAATTCAACTAATATGACAGAAGATCTAATAAAAGTGAGTGATTCTTATCCACACAACGGTAAATTTCTGCAAAGTTATATCAAAATGAACGGGGTTAATCGTGCCGAATTGGCGCGTAAGCTGAATGTATCGAACACCACTGTATATCAATATGCCGAAAGTTCCTCTCTGCAACTAAGTGTACTATGGAAAGCAAGTTTGGCACTGAATCATAATTTTGTAGCAGAGCTGGGTGAATTGCTTCCCATAGAGCACAGTTCGAAACGTGAAGCCGAGCTCGAAACTAAAATTAAAACGCTGGAGCTTGAATTGGAAATAAAAACATCCATATACGAAAAACTCATAGGAAAGCTAAATCAAGAGCTTTCGGAATATAAAAATACGGTTGTAAAATAATCAGGCACAACAACCGAGCTTATCTTACGTGTAGGCACATTGCATAGTATTTGTGCTGAATAGACATTTACAGCCACCAACGAAATACAGAGTGTCAGCTAAAAAGCGGAGGCAATTAAAAGTAATAATTTGTTTCAATTTTATTCATGAAGTTTAAAATCACATTATTTCTATTTGTAATAATTTGTAGCTCCATGTTTGCTCAAAAAGCAAATGAGTTCTCCTCCGTCGACAATCTCGTTGTTCAAATTCCTGATTCGAGTACAAAATCTTCGCAAACTATTGCTCGTTATATCAATTTGAAATGGACAAATTCGAATGATAAAGTGCGTGCAGCATTCTATTGGGTAGCCAAAAACATAAAGTACGATGTGAAGAACATGTATGCAATTAATTTCTACGAGAGTGAGAATGAGATTATCGAAAAAGTTCTGTTAACCCATAAAGGAGTTTGCATGGGTTACGCCACTTTGTTTGTTGATATTGTAAAGAAAATGGGATTTGCAGCTTATAGGGTTGAAGGTTATACCAGGCAGAATGGTATTGCAGATAAAATTCCACATGCTTGGGCTGCTGTGAAGATTGACTCAAACTGGTTCCTGTTCGACCCCACATGGGCAGCCGGATATGTGTCTAATTCCAAATTCGTAAGCCTGTATAATAACCTCTATTGGAAAACTAAACCAGAAGAGAATATTAAGTCGCACATGCCTTTCGATCCGCTTTGGCAGCTTTTGAGCAACCCGTTAACCAATGCTGAGTTTAGCCAAAGTAAAATTGCAGCAACAGCTAAAAGACCACTTTTTAGCTTTAATGATTCAATTGCTGTCTACGACAGGCAAAATGAGTTGGAACGTTTAAATTCTTTTACAGCACGACTTGAGAAAAATGGTGTTTCCAACTCATTGCTCTTTGATCGGTACCAATATAATAAACGTGAAATTGATTATCTGAAAAGTAAACAATTTACTGATTTGTACAACAAAGCTGTGAACGATATGAATGAGGGTGTGAACTCTTTGAACGAATTCATTAATTACCGCAATAAGCAGTTTGTGCCTTCTAAGCCTGATGCTGAATTAAAATTGATGCTCGAAAATATTGATAAACTGTTTGCTGACTCGAAGTTATCGCTTGATAAAATCAAAAAACCTGATGTGAATGAGAAAACAACCATCAACCAACTCAATCGATCATTGGAAGCTGCTACAACCAATTTGAATGAGCAAAAAGCATTCCTTACGAAATATCTTTCTACATCCAAATTGTTTCGAAAAACGATGTTCTATAAATACAGTTGGATGGGAATTCCTTTAAATAAATAGTGATGAACAATACAGAACCAACAATTCAGGTAGGTATTCTAACAGCCTCCGAAATTAAATTTAAATTGAATGGATTATTCATAGGCCCAGATAATAAGTTGTACGATGACCGTAAATTAGTCGCATTGCACAAAGGAAAAATTCTCTTTAATGGAAATTTCTATGATGAGCTTTCATTCGAACCCATATCACATAAATGTTCGTTTGACTTGAAAAATGTGGTTATTGGCATCAATTTCCATTGGGAACGCAAGGAACAGCAACGGTTTAAAGGGACATTGAAATTTATTATTGAAGGGAGTAATATCACTGCTATAAACTATATTCAGGTAGAAGATTACCTCACTAGCGTTATTTCCAGCGAAATGAGCGCCACCGCCTCCGAAGAATTATTGAAAGCGCATGCCGTTATTTCGCGCAGTTGGTTATTGTGCCCATTGCAAGAGCCAAAAAACCAAAGTCAGGAGTCTAAAACAGAATTCAAAACTGTCAACTATCAATTATCAACTATCAACTATACGAAGTGGTACGAACGCGATGCCCACACCCATTTCGACGTGTGTGCCGACGACCATTGCCAACGTTATCAGGGAATAACACGTGCATCCACCACCGCCGTCGAAGAGGCCATAGCAGCCACCCGAGGCGAGGTATTGATGTTCGATGGGAAAATCTGTGATGCACGTTTCAGTAAATCGTGTGGCGGAGCTTCCGAAACGTTTGAAAACTGCTGGGCACCGGAGCACTACCCATACCTTAGCAAAATAATAGACAACCCCATTACCCCCGAAGGCTTTGAACAGGACTTGACTATTGAGGCTAATGCTGAAAAGTGGATTCGTGAAAGTCCCGAAGCCTTTTGTAATACCACCGATACAAAAGTGTTGGCACAAGTGCTGAACAATTACGACCAGGAAACAACGGATTTTTATCGTTGGAAAGTGGAATACTCGCAAGCCGAAATAGCCAAACTGCTAGCACGCCGCTCGGGGTTTGATTTTGGAGAAATATTGGATCTAATTCCCGTAAAACGGGGTGAATCGGGGCGCATTATCGAACTAAAAATAGTAGGAACAAAGCAAACCGTGATTGTGGGCAAAGAACTTGAAATTCGCAAATGGCTGTCGAACTCGCACCTTTACAGTTCGGCTTTTGTTGTGGACAAATCTGAAATAATTAACGGAGTACCGCAATATTTCACCCTTACCGGTGCAGGTTGGGGACATGGCGTAGGGCTTTGCCAAATTGGCGCTGCCGTTATGGGCGAAAAAGGATATACATACGATGAAATTTTGTTGCATTATTTCCGCGAGGCGGAATTGAAGAAGATATACCCCTAACCCCTAAAGGGGAACTTAAAACTATTTATTTAAAATTGATATATGAATAAGGATATACAAGATAATACTAACTCGACTCCCCTTCAGGAGGTAGGGGAAATTTCCCCTTGGGCGTGGATACCAACCCTGTATTTTGCAGAAGGACTTCCGTATGTAGCTGTAATGGTTATGGCAAGTATTATGTATAAATTATTGGGATTAGGAAACGACCAAATAACATTATATGTAGCTTGGCTGGGCATTCCGTGGATAATTAAACCTATTTGGAGTCCATTCGTTGACATCATAAAAACAAAGCGTTGGTGGATATTGACTATGCAGATAATTATTGGAGCTTGCTTTGCCGGAATTGCCTTTAGTATATCTACTGATTTTTGGTTACAAGCATCTCTGGCTTTGTTGTTTCTTTTGGCATTTAGTTCTGCAACTCACGATATTGCTTGCGATGGTTTTTATATGTTAGGCTTGCCAACCGAAAAACAAGCATTTTTTGTGGGTATACGGAATACAGCGTACCGTTTAGCTGTAATTTTCGGTTCTGGTTTACTGGTTATGCTTGCCGGCTATTTAGGAAGCGTAACAGGTAATATACAAAATGCGTGGACAATAATATTTTACATTATGTCAGCATTGTTTCTTCTATTGTTTATTTATCATCGTTTTTTTCTTCCAAAACCCGACAGTGATACGTTGCACAAAAATACCTCATTTAGCTTTATTCAAAAAGAATTGGTTGAATCAATCTTAAGCTATTTTCAAAAGAAAAATATATTAGTTACGTTGTTATTTATTCTGTTTTATCGTTTCTCCGAAAATCAGTTAAGTGTATTAAGCAAGCTATTCATGCTTGATTCTGCAACTAATGGTGGTCTAGGATTATCTGCACAACAGATTGGACTATTGCATGGTACTATTGGAGTAGTTTCTCTATTGCTTGGCGGTATTATTGGTGGAATGGCCATTGCCAATAAAGGCTTGAAGTTTTGGCTTTGGCCAATGGCACTAGCCTTAAGTATACCACACCTAGCCTATGTGTATTTAGCTTATCAACTTCCACAAGACTTTTTAATCATCAATATTTGCGTTGCTATTGAACAATTTGGATTCGGATTTGGATTCACAGCATTTATGGTTTATCTGATGTATTTTGCAGAAGGAAAATATAAAACAGCCCATTATGCCATTAGTACCGGGATAATGGCTTTGGGAGTTTCTTTAGCTAATTGGATAGGCGGTGTTTTAGAAAAACAGCTTGGCTATCAACATTTTTTCGTGTGGGTGCTGCTTTGTTCTGCGTTTACTTTTATTGTAGTGGCACTAATTAAGGTCGACAGAGATTTCGGCAAAAAAGTTCCTGAACGCAAATGACACCAAAGTCGCAAATCAACGCAAATTTTTATTTACTTTTGTAACTGAAAAATCAAAATAATGTATACTAGTTTACTTGTCCACAGAAACACTGCGACTCGTAACTTGTAACTCGTAACTATACAATGAAAATACTTGTTCTTGGTGCCGGAAAAATGGGCACATTTCTTACCGATGTAATGTGCATTAATCACGAAGTTGCACTTTTCGATACAGATCCGAAACGTTTACGTTTTGTGTTTAATACCCTGCGTATGACTGAATACGAAGAAATTCGGGCTTTCGAACCAGAGTTGGTTATCAACTGTGTAACGCTGAAATATACCATCGATGCTTTCGAAAAGGTATTGCCTTATTTGCCTAAGAGCTGTATTATTTCGGATATTGCTTCGGTAAAAACCGGCATACAGGCATATTACGAAGAAACTGGAATGCGTTACGTTTCTACTCACCCTATGTTTGGTCCTACCTTTGCCACGCTCGATAACCTGAGCACGCAAAGCGCCATCATTATTTCCGAGTCCGACCATATGGGTAAGGCATTTTTCAAAGATTTATACGGTTCACTGAAATTGAAGATTTTTGAATACAGCTTCGATGAGCACGATGAAACCATCGCTTACTCACTTTCTATTCCGTTTGCATCAACGCTTGTTTTTGCATCGGTAATGGTACCACAGGAGGCTCCCGGAACCACCTTCAAGCGCCACATGGACATAGCCAAAGGCTTGTTGAGCGAAGATGACTATTTGCTTACCGAAATTTTATTCAACCCATACACGCACAATCAGGTGGAAAAAATACGTGCCGAGCTGAAAACATTGATGGAAATTATTGACAGCAAAGATACAGAGCGTATGCAAGCTTTTTTGAAAATGGTGAGGAAAAATATTGAATAAATACTCATAAAGGGGGATAAAAGTATTTTTCAAAAAATATCACAAACAAATTTGCAGAAAATACGTTTTAAATATCGAATATAAAATTAAATTAATCGCTCTTATTGCTCTTTTAGGGGCTAAGGGTAATATCAAAATCATTATGGAAACAAAAGAACAAGTATTAGCCGCTATGAAGCAAGCAGGTGCTCCCCTGAATGCCGGCAAAATTGTAGAATTAACCGGACTTGACCGCAAAGAAGTGGACAAAGCCATGAAAGCATTAAAAACCGAAGGTGCTATCGTTTCACCTAAAATGTGCTACTGGCAACCAAAATAAAGATAGCTTCATAAAACAACGAACCCTGAAAATCAAAAATAATTTTCAGGGTTCGTTGTTTTATGCTTTTCCTCAATACCTGCTATAATATGAGCGAACAAATGAAGCTGCTTGTGTGTAAATTGGTTTTGTAAACTCCACAAATAAATCTTGATGAAGTGGAGGAGTTTGTGGTTTTTGTCCAAGCATTTTTTTCTGTTGTTCACTTAGTGCTCTATCATCTCCCTGAAAAGTTGCCCACTCAGTAGCCCAAACATATTGCCCACTAAAATTCTTTGTTTGAAGTTCCCGGTTATTCTGTGCATCAATAATGCGCAAACTTAATACACCTCCAGAGCTTATTTCTTGTCGATAAGTAGTTAGTTTGGCCTTCACGGTATTGTAACTGTTGTAGGTTTTACCTTCAACTTTCACGGTTCCGACAATTACACTGTCTCGTTTTAAATCAATAGTGTTAGTTGTTTCACGCGTATTTCCAACAGTAAAATCTTCAAAGTTTAGGACAATATATTGATGTGGATTACGCATTTTTTCAGTTGCTGCTTCTTCTGACGAATAGAAACGAACAAAACGATTTTTAGCGCTTTGACTCATTTCTGTCAGCAAATTATTGTAGAAAAAATCGGCTGAATATTGATAACGATTACTGGTGTTTGGTTTCTCTACAATTATGCGTAAAGTTGCACAATAGCGAGCCTCGTCAATTTTATTAATCACATCTTTATAACCGGAAACATACTCGTTTGCTTTGAGAAAATACTGATATCCAAGTCGTGCTTGATCAATCGTATTGGCATGTAATGCCGCAACACCCATATTGTAAGCCTGATCGGCGGCTTGCTTTTTTGCACTGCTCAACTCCGAAATATACTCAGTTGGCTGCGGAATAAGTTGGTAGGCTTTAGGGCAAGTATAGATTGCCTTAGCAAGCTGATTCAATCTGTCGTATTGATATACCAAAACATCATATTTATCGGTGCCATTAGCTAATTTGGCATTTTCAACTTCACGCAGCGCGGTTTCTTGTGCCAATGGGTAAGCTGAAACCAACACATCCTGAGGTTTTTTACTATTTGGACTTGAGCGCAACCGATCAATTGATTCCAAACAAGCTTTGTAGTAATCGCCATGCTTGTAAGCATTGTAGCCACTTGAACAGCTCGAAACGAAAATAATAAAACTGAGTAAGATAAATTGATTAATCTTTTTCATAAAATGTGTTTGAGTAGTAAAACCTGTCCGCATGTGCGGATAATTTAGTTGAGAATTGTTTTTTACATTCTTTCCGGAACATCAATGCCCAATAGACGCATACCTGTCTTAATCACCGAAGCCACGGATTCTGATAATACAAGCCTGAATTGTTTCAATGCATCATTTTCTTCTTTCAAAATGGTGAAATCGTGATAGAATTGGTTGTATTCTTTTACCAACTCGTAAATATAGTTTGCAATTAAAGCCGGGCTAAACTCTTCTCCAGCCAAACGAACAACCGAAGGAAATTCGGTAAGTAACTGAATCAGATAGCTCTCTTTTTCGGAAATTTCCAATTGTAAATCATTTAGTTTGCCATAGTCAATACCTTGCTCGGCAGCTTTACGCAACACTGATTTAATACGAGCGTGAGTGTATTGGATAAACGGCCCTGTATTTCCATTAAAGTCAATAGATTCTTTTGGATTGAAAGTCATGTTTTTACGTGGGTCAACTTTCAAAATAAAGTATTTCAATGATCCCAGACCAACCATACGGGCAATTGTTTCAATTTCTTCAGGTGTACAATTATCCAACTTGCCTAGCTCCTGTGACGTTTCGCGAGCAGTTTCAATCATTTCGTCCATCAGGTCATCTGCATCAACAACGGTTCCTTCGCGGCTTTTCATTTTGCCTTCAGGAAGTTCAACCATTCCGTATGAAAAATGCACCAAGTCTTTTCCCCATTCAAAACCAAGTTTATCTAATAAAATAGCAAGTACCTGAAAATGATAATTTTGCTCATTACCAACAACATAAACCATTTTATTAATGGCATAATCGTCGTATCTGAGTTTAGCAGTACCAATATCTTGTGTCATATATACCGACGTTCCATCGGCACGTAACAGCAGCTTTTCATCAAGTCCATTTCCAGTTAGATCAGCCCAAACCGAACCATCTTCACGTCGATAGAAAGCTTTGTTTGCTTCGCCGCGCTCTACTTCTGCTTTGCCTTCGAGGTACGTTTCAGATTCATAATATATTTTGTCGAAATCAACTCCCAATTGCTTATAGGTTTTATCAAAGCCTGCATATACCCAGCCATTCATTATTTCCCATAATTGGCGAACTTCAGAATCATTATTTTCCCATGCAAGAAGCATTTTCTGAGCTTCGAGAATAAGTGGGGCAGATTTCTTTGCTTCTTCTTCGCTCAAGCCTTTTTCAATCAATTCTTTGATCTCAGCTTTATAGGCCTTGTCAAAAACCACATAGTATTTCCCTACTAAATGATCTCCTTTTAAGCCGGTGCTTTCAGGTGTTTCGCCGTTTCCAAAAAGATTCCAGGCCAACATTGATTTACAAATATGGATTCCACGATCGTTTACAATGTTTGTTTTTACTACTTTCCATCCATTTGCTTTCTGAATTTCGGCAATACTAAAACCGAGTAAGTTGTTGCGGATATGTCCTAAATGGAGTGGTTTATTTGTATTTGGGGATGAGTATTCAATCATCATTAATTTGGCATCGTCAGATACCTCAACTGTGCCAAATAACTCATTTCCATGAATTTCGTTCAATGTTTCCAGCCAATAGCTTTTGCTTATACTCAGATTCAAAAAACCCTTGATAACATTGAAAGCCGCAATAACCGGACTTTGCTGCTGTAGGTATTCTCCAATTTGTTGTCCGGTTTGCTCCGGTGACTTACGTGCAGCCTTTACAAACGGAAAAGTTACCACAGTAATGTCGCCATCAAATTCCTTTTTTGTTTTCTGAAGTTGTATCTGGCTGGCCTCTATTTCTAAATTGTAAAGTGATTTTACAGCTTGTTCAACTAGGGTGCTAAGCGTGCTTTCTAAATTCATGTTTTGTTCGTTTTTTGTTCGGGATGCAAAGATACAAAATTCAGTTGATAATTGACAATTGAAAGATAGCAGTTAAATATCAGTCAGATAAAAATATATGCCAGATTAAAGCTTTCTCAAGTCAAATAGGTATTATAAGTGTTATTTTCGTAATAGCCCCTTTGGTCAAACAATAGTTGCTACGTTTATAAATTTCATGCAAACTAAAATCAGTTACCATTAGTTTGTACCCATTACGTGAAGAAAAAAAATAAGTTTACAGCACAAAATGTGGGTTTAATGACTAAAAATAGTAAACTTAAAGGCTTCTTTCTAACTGAAAAGTCTAAATTTATCTATCTTTGTGCGTCTTTTTTCTATGACGTTACAGTGATAAATCAACTGCTTGAACTAAATTAAACTGAAGTAAATCTCATGAAGCGAGCTATTTTTCCAGGTACATTCGATCCATTTACCATCGGTCACTATACAATTGTTGAACGTGGCTTAAGCTTTTTCGATGAAATTATCATTGCAATAGGAGTCAATCAGGCAAAAAAAACACTATTTACCATTGAAAAGCGACTGGACATTATTCGTCAGGCCTTTGAACATGAGCCACGTGTAAAAGTTGTTGCGTATGACAGCTTAACAGTTGACTTTGCTCTTTCTGTCGAGGCCGATTTTATTCTCAGAGGACTACGCTCTGTAGGCGATTTTGAATATGAGCGCACCATTGCCGATGCAAACCGAAAACTTACCGGAGTTGAGACTGTTATTCTTTTTACGGAATTAAGTTATTCATATATTTCATCAACAGTTGTACGGGACTTAATTTCGTACAATAAAGATATTTCAGGTTTTTTACCACCAAACGTAAAGCTATAATCAATATTTAAACTTCTCAATATCAATTATAATTATGAAGAAAATTCTTTATTTATCTCTGATTTTTTTCTTTTTTTTAGGTTCTGTTGACGGCGCTACACCTGCCGATAAACGAAGTTTCAGAATTAGCAAAAACCTCACTATTTTTAATTCGCTGTTTCGGGAGCTTGATTTAAACTATGTTGATACGCTGAACTATGATAAAATAGTGAAAACCACTATTGATAATATGCTCGATAAACTTGACCCATACACAGTTTATATGCCAGAAGATGAAACAGATGACCTTAAGTTTATGACAACAGGAGAATATGCCGGAATTGGTGCGTTGATCATGAAAAAAGAAAATTCGGTTTGCATATCGGAGCCTTATGAAGGATTGCCAGCTCAACGTAATGGCGTTCGTGCCGGCGACATCATACTTGAAATTAATGGTGTTAAGGTAGAGGGTAAATCTGTGAACGATGTGAGTGCTCGATTAAAAGGAGTGCCAAACACATCTATCAAGTTAAAGTTGAAACGTCCGGGCTCAGAAAAGCCATTAGAAATTTCATTTTTACGAGAAAAGATTCAAGTAAATCCAGTGAGGTACTCTTCTATAGTTTCTGATAAAGTTGGATATGTTTTACTGAATGAATTTACCGACAGGGCAGCAATTGAGGTTAAAATGGCTGTAAGTGAGTTGGTAAAAACTCACCAAATAGAATCACTCGTACTTGACATCCGTAACAATGGAGGTGGCTTAATAGATGAGGCTGTAAAAATAGTGGGATATTTCGTCCCAAAAGGAACTGATGTGGTGACTACAAAAGGAAAAAGCAGTGAGTCCGACAGGACTTATAAAACTCCAACTGAACCAATTTTTCCAAATTTAAAATTAGTTGTTTTGACTAACAGATCGTCTGCCTCGGCTTCCGAAATTCTTTCAGGGTCCATTCAGGATCTCGATCGTGGAGTTATTGTTGGTGAGCGTACGTTTGGAAAAGGGTTGGTTCAGAATATTCGTCCAATAGGCTATGGCGGTCACTTAAAGGTAACTACGGCTAAATATTATATTCCTAGTGGACGCTGTATTCAGGCAATTGATTATAGCCATAGAAACGAAGATGGAAGCGTGGGCCGCGTGCCAGACAGTTTGACATCTGAATTTTCAACCCGAAATGGTCGTAAAGTTCGCGATGGTGGCGGCATTGTCCCTGACACATTGACAAAAGATGAGCGCAAATTAAATATCGCCTACTATATATTTGCCCAAAACCTATATTTCGATTATGCAACTCTCTATGTACAACAGCACCCAACTATTGCATCTCCGGCCAAATTTATTCTTACCGATGAAGACTTTAATGCATTTAGCAAATATCTGATTGACAAGAAATTTACATACACTACTCAAACAGAGAAGTATTATACAGAATTGCTGGATATGGCAAAGTATGAAGGTCTGGACAAGCGCGCTAAAGATGAGTTTGAAGCATTGAAAGTAAAACTAATGCCGGATGTTTCAAAAAGCATTGAGGAAAACAAATCGGATATCGTTGATTTGCTAAGCTTAGAAATAATCAAGCGCTACTATTATCAAAAAGGTGAGATTCAATATTCATTGCGAGATGATAAGGATTTAAAAGTAGCATTGAGTTTACTGAAGTCCGACGGAGAATATTCCAGAATTTTATCTAAAAAATAACACTATCTGGGAGTTTGCGATAGCAGGCTAGAGAATTGTATACAATTGAAAGGTTTTTGATTGAAATGCTTATAATTTTCAATCAAAAACCTTTTTTATTATCGGAATTATTATTAGATTTGTGCCCTAAAACAAATTTTAACGTAGAGTTTATCATTTAATTTCTACAGCATATAATAAACTTCGAAACGAGCAATAATGCTATGTATTTGCATTGTTCGACATGTCTTTATTTGCAAGTTTCATCAGACCTTAGAATATCTATTTAGTTATGAGAAGAAACATTGTCGGAGAGAAAATCAGCACATTATGTGCCGATAAAAACATTTCAAAAGAAGAACTGGCAAGCCGTTCGGGCTTAACTATTGCTCAAATTGAATTAATTGAAAATAGCGACACAGTTCCATCTTTATCACCGTTAATCAAAATTGCACGCGCTTTAGGAGTTCGCTTAGGAACATTTTTGGATGATGCCACTGAACTTGGACCGGTAATTCGCCGGGGAGTTGAGGCAAAACAACCTGCAACTTTCTCGAGCCAGCTATCAACCGCTAATTCCCACTTAGATTTTTTCTCATTGGCGGCAAGTAAAACCGGTCGTCACATGGAGCCGTTCCTGATTGATATTAAACCTTCAACTCTCAACGAACCCATTTTATCATCTCACGAAGGTGAAGAATTTATTTTCGTTCTTCAAGGTACTGTTAAAATTAATTATGGCAAAGAGACACACATTCTTCAAAAAGGTGATAGCATTTATTATGATTCAATTGTTGATCATTTGGTAAGTGCAGTTGATGATTCGCCAGCTCAAATTGTTGCTGTTGTTTACACTCCTGTTTAATTCTACATACTAAATTTATGGAATTATTTGACAGAACTTTAGGGGATTGGCTTGAGTATTGGGCTTCTAAAACTCCAGATCACGAATATATTGTTTATTCAGATCGCAATTTACGTTTCTCATGGTCGGTATTCAATAGTCGCGTCGATAACATGGCTAAAGGTTTGCTCTCAATTGGAGTAACCAAAGGCTCTCATGTTGGAATTTGGGCACAAAATGTACCCGATTGGCTGACTTTTTTGTATGCTTGTGCCAAAATAGGGGCTGTTGCTGTAACGGTTAATACTAATTATAAAGATCATGAGCTTGCATTTATTCTCGAAAACTCTGATATGCATACGCTTTGCATTACCGATGGCGTTTCCGGAAGTGATTATATTGAAATGGTTTATTCACTTGTTCCTGAGCTCAAAACCCAACAACGTGGGCAGTTAAAAAGTAGTCGTTTCCCCGAACTGAAAAATGCAATTTACATCGGACAGGAAAAACATCGTGGAATGTATAATACTGCTGAAATGTTGTTATTGGGAAGCAATCAACCTGATGACGAACTTTTATACATAAAGAAAACACTGAATAGCCACGAGGTAGTTAATATGCAATACACTTCAGGCACAACTGGTTTTCCTAAGGGCGTAATGCTTTCACATCACAACATTGCTAATAACGGCTACTTGACAGGTGAACACATGAAGTTTACTCAAGCCGATAAATTATGTGTATGTGTGCCGCTATTTCATTGTTTTGGAGTTGTTTTGGCTACTATGAACTGCTTAACTCATGGTTGCACTCAGGTGATGGTTGAAAAATTTGATCCGCTAATTACGCTCGCGTCCATCCATAAAGAACGTTGTACTGCTGTCTATGGTGTTCCGACAATGTTTATTGCCGAGCTTAATCACCCAATGTTTGACTTATTTGATATGAGTTCGTTGCGAACCGGAATTATGGCTGGTGCATTATGTCCTATTGAGTTAATGAGACAGGTGAGCGAAAAAATGTTTATGACAATTACCAGCGTCTATGGGTTAACGGAAACATCACCGGGCATGACACAGACCCGACTAGAAGATTCGTTTGAAACTCGTTGCACTACCGTTGGTGGTGATTATGAATTCACCGAAGTGGCAGTAATTAATCCAGAAACCGGTGAAATATGTCAGGATGGTGAACAAGGTGAAATGTGTTGCAGAGGCTATAATGTTATGAAGGGCTATTATAAAAATCCACAAGCAACTTCCGAAGTTATTGATAAAAACGGTTATCTTCATTCAGGCGATTTAGGAGTAAAAGACCCGGATGGAAATTATAGAATTACCGGGCGTATAAAAGATATGATTATTCGCGGTGGTGAAAATATCTCGCCACGGGAGATTGAAGAGTTTTTATACCATATGCCTGGGGTGAAAGACGCTCAGGTAGTTGCTGTCTCGTCACCAAAATACGGAGAAGATGTCGGAGTGTTTATCATTCCTCACACTGGCAATGAGATAACCCGGGAAGATGTTCGTGATTTCTGTAAAGATAAAATAGCCAGATACAAAATCCCTCGTTATGTTTTTTTCTTGAATGAGTATCCATTAACAGGGAGTGGTAAAATACAGAAGTTTAAGTTACGTGAAATGGCGCTAGAATCTTGCAAAACGCAAGGAATAACCATTATTTGATTTTTTAGGCAATTGAGTTTAATTTGCTCTATTGTTTGTTGAATTTCGCTTGTTCGCCTATCAGGTTTGTCAATATTTATTGTTTAAATGTTTGAAATATAATTGTTTCAATTTACTGCTGAGTTTTTTTTATCAGTAGGTTGATATTCCAATTCTTTTTCCTACTTTTGTTCTCGGAAAGCCCTGAAACATGACTAATTTTCGACAAATTTACAAATATATTTTTCATTTTTTTTCAGCGCGGAACACATGGGGGTTTGGTGTTCATTCTCCGTTTCTTTTTCAGTTTACACGTTTTGTCTTACTCGAGAAAAATTCATATTATGCATTTCGATCAATTGAAAAACTTCGTGGTAATTTAGAAAAAGATAGTCGAGTTTTGGATATTGAAGATTTTGGAACAGGGACTGATAGACGTGAAACAGTTTCTGTTATAGCCAAGAATTCGCTTAAATCTCCCAAGCATGCTCAATTACTATATCGCATGGTTCACTACTTCAAAGCGCACAATGTTCTTGAATTAGGAACATCGCTGGGTGTCACTACGTCTTATTTAGCTTCATCCTCAACTGGGATTAATTGTTTAAGTCTTGAAGGAAGCCCTCAGATTGCTCAAATAGCGAGAGAGAATATAAATAATCTGGGCATTAAAAACGTTGAAATCATAATTGGAGACATTGACACCACTTTGTCCGAAGCATTATCTAAAATTGACAAACTTGACTTTGTGTTCTTTGATGCAAATCATCAATTTCAAGCTGTAATCAATTATTTTGAGCAGTGTTTGGATAAAATCCACAATGACACTGTAATGGTATTTGATGATATCCACTGGTCGGATGACATGGAAGGAGCTTGGCGCGAAATAAAAAAACACAATGAGGTAAAGTCCACTATTGATTTATTTCAACTGGGAATTGTTTTTTTTAATTCCGATTTGCATAAAAAACACTATAAAATGCGATATTAACAAGTTGGTTAAAATGGGGTTGCATTTGAAAGTTTAAAAAAAAGAATACATTAATGAAACTATATACAAAAACTGGTGATAAGGGTCAAACGGGTTTGATTGGTGGGACTCGGGTTGCAAAAAACGATGTCAGGCTAGAGGCTTACGGAACTATTGATGAGTTAAATTCGTTTATCGGAGTGCTAACCACAAGTGAAATTTCGAGTCAAGAACTTGAATTTTTACGTTATATTCAGCATAAATTATTTACAATCGGCTCTAGTTTGGCAACAGACACTTTAAAAGTGCCACTAAATGTAGCTTCCATACTCGATGAAGATAGTATTTTAAGAGTTGAGCAAGAAATTGATAGGCTTGATGCAGAATTACCCGAATTAAATTCATTTATTTTACCAGGCGGCTCAAAATCAGGAGCTTTATGTCATGTTTGTAGAACAATTACAAGAAGAGCTGAGCGCCGCCTATTTGATGTCAACTCCACACATTCTATTGACAGACAAATACTTGTATTTATAAATCGACTATCTGATTATTTTTTTATATTATCAAGATATCTAACTATACATTCAGGTTGTGAAGAAATTTGCTGGAAAAGGTAGTTTTAATAAAAAAAATTCCTATTTTTGCAGAAAAATAGAAAGAAATATAACATTTTTACTTACTTACTAAAAAATTGAGCTGATTATGTATTGGACATTGGAATTAGCTTCTAAAATAGAAGATGCACCCTGGCCTGCAACAAAAGATGAATTAATCGATTACGCTATGCGCTCAGGATCTCCGTTAGAAGTTATTGAAAATCTACAAGAGATTGAGGATGAGGGAGAAATCTATGAATGTATAGAAGATATTTGGCCCGATTATCCTAGTAAAGAAGACTTCTTTTTCAACGAAGAAGAGTATTAACCATTTTGTACACATAAGTCAAGAAGCCATATATTTTAATTAATCAATGGTATTTACATCAAATTTGTATAAAAAAAAATTAGGCCTGACAATTTTTTCATTGTTTTGTAGTTTGATTAGAAGTAAAATCAATCTATTCTGCCAATCTATATAGGTTGTAGGAGAAACTTTATCAAAAAATCGCATGAAAAAAGTTGTTTTAAGTGTATTATTGTCACTTTTTTGCATAGGGTCAACATATTCCCAATTTGACCCGCAATTTAGTCAATATATGTTTAATCAGACTGCATTCAATCCTGCGGCGGTAGGTGAGAGTGGCATGATTCAGGTAACTGGTCAACACCGTATTCAATGGGTAGGAATACCCAATGCCCCACAAACAACTGTATTTAGCGTCAATTCTCCTTTGAAGATTGGAAATAATTTACATGGTATTGGTTTGAAATTCCTTAACGATAAAGTCGGAGGTTTTGTGAATCAGTCGGCACACGTGGAATATGCATACAAAAAAACAATGGGTTCGGGAGTTTTTAGTATCGGAGCTGATGTCGGGTTTGTAAGTGTGGGCTTCAATGGTGATAGTGTAGCAGCACATAAGATAACAATAGGGACATATCATGATTTGTTTTCAGATACAGAAATACCGACATCTAATGTTTCGGGTATGAGTTTTGACTTAAATATCGGTGTTTTCTACTCTAACCCGTTGTATTATGCAGGCGTTTCGTATACACATTTAAACAACCCGACGATTTCATGGAACGATAAATCAAGCATGAGTTTAAAAGGAACTCTTTTCATGACAGGAGGTTATAATTATACGTTGCTTGATTCTAAATATGTATTTAAACCCAGCGGTCTGATAAAAACTAATTTTACAACGTTGCAGTTAGATCTATCAACCCGTTTAGAGTATAATAATAAATATTGGGGGGGAATTGCATATCGCTTTCAGGATGCAGTAAGTTTGTTAGCTGGAATTAATATTGCCGGAGGACTATCAATTGGATATTCATACGATTTTCCTACTTCAAAAATATTGATGGCAAGTTCCGGCTCTCACGAATTTATGTTGGTGTATAGTTTTGAATATATGCAAAACAAAAAAAATAGTAAATATAAGAGTATTAGAATATTGTAAATTTCGTCAAAAATCGAAGTTTAGTTTAAAGTTAAAGTTTATATCTTTTTAAAATCGCATAAGAATGAAAAAAATTCTGTCAATAATTTTGCTAACCAGCCTTTTTGTTGCTTGCAACAAACCTACAGGAGAGTTAGTTGGTTTGGGAACAAAAGACTCATTTAAAGAAGCTCAACCCTATGGAATGGTATTTATCAAAAGAGGGTCATTTATGATGGGAGCAAATGATCAGTCTGCTATTGGAGGCATAAATGATAAATCTGTAAATGTTTCTCTCGATGCATTTTGGATGGACGAAACAGAAATCACCAATGACAAATACAAACAATTTGTTTATTGGGTAAGAGATTCTATAGCTATGCGTTTATTGGTTGAGAAGGGTAAAGAAGAATTTAGCATTAAAGATAAAAATCAAACAACTCAAGCAGATCCAAGCGTAGCCCCATTAAATTGGAAAGCTGTAAAAAAACTTTGGAATTCTAAAGATACTGAAGTGAAGGATATCTTAAGTACTCTTTATTTTGATGATAATAACTCTTTAGGCGCAAAAAAACAAATTGATCCGGGCAAATTACAATATAAGTATCAATGGATAAATTATGATCAAGCTGCTTTACCACGGAATAGAGCAGATGTTAATACCGGGGCATATCCAGCTTCAGCTTGGGCAAGAGTTGATACTTCATATGTAGAAAATGGTGTTATTATAAACAGGACAATTCAACGCAAGCTTAGTGCACGTAAAGATTTAATTTCCACACGAATAGTAAATGTATATCCTGATACTATTATGTGGTTACGCGACTTCCAATATTCATACAATGATCCTAAAATGCGAATGTATTTCTCGCATCCGGGATACGCAAATTATCCAGTGGTAGGCGTTACTTGGGAACAAGCTCAAGCTTTTTGTCAATGGAGAACTCAATTGTTTAACAGTGTACATGCAGTAGCTGGACAAGACTATAGGCTTCCGACAGAATCTGAATGGGAATATGCTGCACGTGGTGGTAGAAGTATGGCTCTCTATCCTTGGGGTGGTAATTATGTTCGTGATGATTGCGGTCGCTTTATGGCAAACTTTAAACCTATGAGAGGTAGCTATACCGATGACAATGGTGCAACAACAATGAAAGTAGCTTCTTTTCAACCAAACGATTTCGGGTTATTTGACATGGCAGGAAATGTTTCTGAATGGACTTCATCTGCTTATGATGGGGCAAGTAGCAAACTACTCTCAGATATGAACCCAAGTTTTCAGTATAATGCAAAAAACAGTGATCCAGATGTTCTAAAGAGAAAGGTAGTAAAAGGAGGATCATGGAAAGATATTGCATACTATTTGCAATGCGGTGTTAAGACCTATGAGTACCAAAATGAAAGTAGACCTTATATTGGGTTTCGTTGTGTTCGTTCGTATAACGGTGAATAAAAAATATATATAATATAAAAAAATAAGTGATATGGCCGAGAAAGTAAATAAACTTGATCTTTGGTGGGGTAACCCTAAAACTCAACGTGTAGTAGGAATTTTCTACAGTTTAGGAGCTTCAGTTGTAATTATTGGAGCGTTAGGTAAAATTTTGCATACATCATGGGGTGGAGCAATGTTAGGCGTTGGTATGGGTGTTGAGGCTTTTCTATTTGCCCTAGGTGCACTTGAAAAACCACATAAAGAAATGGATTGGCATAAGGTATTTGACTTTGAAAGTGAACAAAAATTCTCTATGAATTCCACAGCAGATTCCACTTCGAGTAATGGGGTACAAACTGAAAAATTAAGTGATGATGATTTGAAGAAGTTATCTGCAGGCATAAAAAATCTTACTGAAACAGCTCAACAATTTTCTACATTATCTAATGTAATTGGATCAACTGAACAATTCACAAAAAACATAGATGCAGCCTCACAAGTGACAGGTAAATTTATACAAAGTCAAGAATCGTTAAATGGTGCATCCAATAAATTAGCTTCTTCATATCAAGGTGTTTCGTCTGACATGGATGAGGTTGTAAAAAACACTAAACTTTATTCGGGAAAAGTAGAAGAAGTAACTAAAAGTTTATCTTCAATTAATTCCATTTATGAAATTCAATTGAAGAATATTCAAGCTCAGAGCCAGGTAATTAGTCATCAAACTGAACAAGCTCGTTTAGTAGGAACTCAAATTGACAGTGTAGTTGCAGAAACACTAAAAATCAAAACAGCTACAACTATTGCTGCAACAGAAACTGAAAAATACAAAGATGCAACTGTAAAACTCTCAAAACAAATAGCTGATTTAAATCAAGTGTATGGAAATATGTTGAATGCTTTAAACTAAGATTCAACAAGATTATTTAATCTATACAGAAACGATTCAAACCAGTATTTAATCAATTAATAATAAAGATTTATTCCGATGAGTGGAGCCAAGAATTGTCCGGAAACGCCAAGGCAAAAAATGATAGGTATGATGTATTTGGTGTTAACAGCAATGTTAGCGTTAAATGTATCTAGCAGTATATTAGAAGGTTTTTCAATGGTTGATAATAGTTTACACACAACTATTGAATCGGCAAATTTTAGAAATAATGCTCAATATCAGGATTTTCAATCTTTGTATGATAAAAATCCAACCAAGGTAAAAGAGTGGCTGGACAAGGCAAAAATCGTTAAATCTAAATCAGATGAGTTATTTAATTATATTGAAAAATTTAAAGTAGATATTATTAAGTTAGCTGATGTAAAGGAAGCAAATGACAGTGCATATGTGAAGCAAGTTAAAAACAAGGATAACTTAGACAAAGCTGGAGAATATGGCCTACTTAAAGGCAATGGTAAAATTCTAAAGCAAAAGATTAATGACTATTCAAATTTTTTAGTACAATTATCTGAAGGCAATCAGACAAAAATCAATATGTATAAATCAATATTTTCCACGAATAAATCGAGAGATGGAAAATCGTGGGAATATTCTATGTTTGAGATGATGCCTATTGCGGCAGTTGTCACCATATTAACCAAATATCAAAGTGATGTAAGAGCATCCGAGGCAGAAATTGTACAATTCCTTAAAGCACAGACAGATGCATCAGATTTCAGGGTAAATAAAATTCAAGCCTTTGTTATTCCAGAATCAAAATATATTATCAAAGGAGATAGATATAAAGCTCGAATTGTACTTTCGGCGGTAGATTCAACTCAAACACCAAACTACTTCGTAAACGGCGCGGCTCTTCCTAAAACAGGTCTTTATGAAGTTCCATGCGGAACTGTTGGACCTAAAAAATACTCCGGTCAGATTTCAATTCCTGGTAACGATGGCGTACTAAGGTCTTATAAATTTGATGCAGACTATATGGTTGGTGAACCAACAGCAACTTTGTCGAATGAAGATTTGAATGTCGTATACAAAGGGATTGATAATAAATTCAGTGTTTCCGTTCCAGGCGTTGCTGCTGCAAATATAAGCATTGCTGTAGAAGGTGGAAGCTCAACCCAAAATGGTCCAGGAAGATATATTATTCGTACAACGAGAGACGGTGAAATTAAGATAAATGTATTTGCGAAAATTGACAAACAGAATTTAAGAATGGGAGGTGGAATTTATAGAACTAAGAATTTACCTGATCCTACTGCTTATCTTCAGCCAAGCGACGCTAATGCAAAACTTGTAAAAGGTGGTTATATGTCGCTAAGTAGCGCTAAAAGTTGTAAGCTAATTGCAAGTTATGGGAATGATGAATTGATCAAAGCTAATTTTACCGTAACATCATTTACAATGATTGCTCGGGGATCAGCCCCTCTTACTATAAATGGATCGCGTTTAGCAGGAAGTTTTCTTGATAGGTTGGCTAAGGGGGAAATACTAATTTTAAGCAATATAAAAGCAGTTGGACCAGATCAAGTAACCAGAGATCTTGGATCAATGTTCATTCAACTGTAAGATTATAAGTTATTAATAAATATAATATCCGCAATATGAGAAAATTTTGGATTATAGCAATAGTAATGTTTGGATTTATTACATCGAATCCACTAGTTGCTCAATCAAAGTTAAATCCTTTCTTTGAAAAAAATGGTACCGTTTCGTTGCAAACTGCAGCTTTAGATTCGTTGGCCGACACTTTAGCTGTTGTAAATCATAGAGCTGATGATGTCGTATGGTCAAAGACAGTTTATCGAATTATAGATTTGAGAGACAAACAAAATTACCAACTTTATTTCCCTCTAAATCCAAACAATGAAAATCGAAGTTTACTCCGCGTTATTTTGGATGCAGTAGTAAATGACTCACTTAAAGCATATGGTGTAGTATATAAGGATATTAAACCCTTATACACTGATACATTATCTAAAGATGCTCTAAGAAAACGGTTCACTAATATAACGTACGATACAGCTACTTTTAAAATTTTGGATCAGCAACCATTGATTGTACAAAATCCATTAACACAGAACGACACTATAAATAATAGGGAATACATTGACTATGCTACAAATCAATTTAAATTTTTGATACAAGAGATTGTTTTCTTTGACAAACACACTTCTCGATTGTACACTAAAATAATTGGTATTGCTCCAATTTATTCGTTAAACGAAACAAATATTACGTTTATGGGTATATCTAAAAATGGACCCAAAACTAATTCAAATGCGTGGGAATATTTATATTCATCAGTATTTTGTTGGTTCCTTTTTGATGAACTACGCCCTTATTTAGCAAAACAGTATGTAATTCCAGATGGCAATAGTACACAAAGACTAACTTTTGATGAGTTCTTTTCTCAACGATTATATTCTAGCTACGTTGTAGGAGATAGTAATAATCGTGGTTGGATGCTCTTACAATACCTAACAGACACTGAAAAAATCAGAAAAGAACAACAACGTATTGAAACTGAGTTGTTGGATTTCGAACAGGATCTTTGGGAATATTAATTTTACATTTTGCTAAATCTGATAGATTTCAAATATGAAAGGACGACTATTGGTCGTCTTTTCTTGTATTTGCTATATTCCAAAAAAAATGTAATTTTGGATATTAAATATAAAGAAAAACTATAGACTATATGAGGAGCATTATTATTGCAGACAATCAAGATATTTCAAATTTAGGTTGGCACTACATTATAAATAAATATTACAGTCTTGATAATGTAATCGAAGTGTCATGCCGAAAAGATTTGGTTACCTCCTTGCTCGAAAAACCAGATTCTTTGATAATCTTAGATTATACTTTGTTTGATTTTGAGAGCGTAAATGAGCTTATTATTCTACAATTACGATTTGAAAAGTGTGACTGGATAATGTTTTCCGACGAATTGAGTGACGAGTTTTTGAGGACATTACTTTTCAACACTAACTCGTTTAGTGTCTTACTTAAAGATAGTAGTCAAGATGAAATTAACAGTGCTTTAAAAGAAGCTCTAAAAGGGAACAGATATATTTGCAATCATGTAAGCAATATCCTTATTGATAATTCAAAACGCACTCAAAATTCGAACACCAAGCAATTGTTGACAACAACTGAACAAGAGATATTAAAAGAAATGGCTTTAGGTCGAACGACTAAAGAAATTGCTGCTATACGTTTTGTAAGTGCTCATACAATAATGACTCATAGAAAAAATATATTTCGAAAAATTGAAGTAAATAACGTTCACGAAGCCACAAAATACGCTATGCGTGCAGGAATTGTTGATATGGCTGAATACTATATCTAACTAAAATTTGAATTAAAAAATGAATATAGCGACTTTATTATCGGGTGGTGTTGACAGCTCTGTAGTAGTACATTTATTAAAAGATCAAGGCTTTACGCCAACTTTATTCTATATCAAGATTGGTATGGATGATGATGAGTTATTGCACTGTACTTCAGAGGAAGATATAGAAATGGCTTCATTGATTGCTCGAAAATATGGTTGTAAATTAGAAGTAGTAGATCTACATAAAGACTATTGGGATAACGTTGTCTCTTATACTATCGACAAGGTTAAAATGGGATTAACTCCGAATCCTGATGTAATGTGCAATAAGCTTATTAAGTTTGGTGTTTTTGAACAAAGAATAGGGAATGAGTTTGATAAAACTGCTACAGGACATTATGCTTCTACAATTGAACAAAATGGAAAGGTTTATCTTTCAACAGCGAAAGACCCGCTAAAAGATCAAACTGATTTTTTAGCGCAAATAAATTATTTACAAGTGTCGAAATTAATGTTTCCAATAGGCCACTTGATGAAAAGTGAAGTGAGAGACATAGCAGTTAAGGCTGGTTTGCCAAGTGCAAAACGTCAAGACAGTCAAGGAATATGTTTTTTGGGGAAAGTTAATTATAATGATTTTATTCGTCGCTATTTAGGTGAAAAGGAAGGTCCTATAGTCGAATTTGAAACAGGTAAAATTCTTGGAAAACATAATGGATATTGGTTTCATACCGTGGGACAACGGAAAGGCCTAGGTCTCTCGGGTGGCCCATGGTACGTAATAAAAAAGGATGTTGCAGCAAATATTGTTTACGCTTCTAAAGGATTTGACGTAGATACTCAATATGGATACGAATTTTCCATGCAAGATTTTCATTTTATTACAGAAAACCCTTGGGAAAATATATCCAATGACATTGATATTACATTTAAAATAAGACATACACCCGAATTTACAAAAGGTAAAATAGTAAAAACACCAACTGGATTTCATTTGATTTCAGACCAGAAACTACAAGGAATTGCTCCTGGGCAGTTTGGTGTAATCTATGATTCGGACTCAAATATATGTATAGGAAGTGGTGAAATAATTTAGAAATTAGAGAACTTTAAAATATAAGCGAAGAGAATGCAAATAGGCTCTGCTAGACATTCCACAATTATTCCTCTAATTTTTTCAAGAGCAATTTCACTCCTTTTTCCACATCGTTAGTTTCTTGAAGTGCTTTGATAAAGGCGCTACCTATAATGGCACCTGAAGAGTAGCGGTTTACCATATCGCGGGTAGATTTATTAGAAATACCAAACCCAACTAAACGTGGATTTTTCAGATTCATAGAATTAATCCGATTAAAGTAGTCAACTTTGCTATCGAACGAACTTTGCGTTCCAGTTACGGCAGCCGACGAAACCATGTAGATAAATCCATTAGTATGTCCATCAATCTCACGAATACGAACTTCTGACGTCTCAGGCGTAATAAGGAATATAAATTCCAGACCGTAACGCTCAGCAATATCTTTGTATTCAGCTAAGAAATCAGCCATTGGAAGGTCTGGAATAATCATTCCATCCACTCCTACTCTACTACACTCCTTGCAAAAAGCTTCGAAACCAAACTGCATTACAGGATTCAGATAACCCATCATAACCAAAGGAATATGAATATCAGCCCGTACCACTGTAAGTTGATCAAACAATTTACAAATACTCATGCCATTTTGCAAGGCTTGATGACTGCTGTTCTGTATCACAATACCGTCTGCCATTGGATCTGAAAACGGCACACCTATCTCCACTAAATCTACGCCATTAGCCTGAAGGCATTGAAGTGTTGGCACTGTATCTTCTAATTTTGGAAAACCAGCTGTAAAATATACCGACAAGATGTTTTCTTTCTTTTGTTCAAATAATTGATTAATTCTGTTCATGATTTTTATTTTGACAACGGACGACAGTCCAACATATTTTATTTTCAATTAATATCAGCGAAGCAAATAACACCCGAAGGGCTAATATCGCAAAGCAACTATCATTTTCTTATTTCATTCAAAAAGCTTTTGAGCAACTCCACATCCTTCTCTCCCGGCTTCACCTCAAACTTGCTATTGAGATCAATTCCAACAAACTTTGTATGCTCAATTTTTAAAATAGCTTCTGCATCATCAGGCGCTATGCCACCACTCAACAAAAAAGGCGTATCTCCCACGTATTCGCTCAGCATTCCCCAGTTGAACTTAACTCCAGAGCCACCATAGGCGTCCGTTTTTGTATCAAAGAGGAAATAGTTGCATGCACCCTCATAGGCTTTCGTAACCTTGAAATTATAAGCTTCTGCAACAGGAAAAACTTTTATAACAATAAATCCAGCCTTCTTAAGCTCCTTGCACATTTCCACCAATTCATTCCCATGAAGTTGAACTCCATCAAGATTATATTTAGTAGCGATAGTCAGTATATTTTCCAGATTTTCGTTTACAAAAACACCTATCTTCTTAATAGTTTTAGGCAATGCATTCAACGTGACAATGTCTAATGGTTCGGCATAACGTGGTGATTTTGGATAAAATATAAAACCCATAAAATCGGGATGTAACGTAGCAACTGCTCGTATATTTTCGGAAATTTTCATCCCGCATATTTTAATTTTCATATTTCGACATTTATTTTCTCATTTTTAATACCAACATTTCGTTTCCGCCTTTCTGAAATTCGTAATCAACAGCTTTTATTTCGACATCTAAATCACGCTGAAAATGCTCAATTATTGGTACTAGAACTTCAGATTTTTTGGCATTCAGATCGAGTAGCGGAAATATCCTAACTTCTTTGCAGATGCGCACCATTTCATTAATCGATTGTATATGAAAATCAACCCCAAGTTGCGAATACAATATCAGAAAATGTGAACTCAAACCCAGATCAAAGCTCAAGTCAGCAAACCCAGTTTTGTTTGGCAGCTCGTGATATTGATAGCGACCTTGCTCCTTGCCTACTTCAAAATCATCAAGAAATCGAGTCATCGCATCCATCCGAATACATTCCAAATGATCCACATCACGAATGTTCTTCCACACAAAATTAGCTTGATTGACTCTGGTTTGCTGCAATACAATATCAGCAGTTTCTACTATTCGCTGCTCTAATTCAGCCACACTAAACTGATATATAGGATCTAAAGAAATCACTGACCCATTCAATTTTATTACTTCTGAATTAAAACTTGCAGGGCCATCTCCAAAACTTATAATTTTTGATTGAAAATCTTTTTCAGTCAAGTTAAAGATCTTCGTATATTCCTCCAAATTCCGTCCCCATGGAACAGTATTTTTCAACTCGAAAGCCATAATTAATACGTGATATGTTATACGTTTACTTTATAATTCAACTGCAATTCATCTCCCGGTAAACCTCTAATTCCCCAATTACACTTTGGAGTTTCAAATATCGTAATTTCAATATCATTTTCCGACATTCCTAATTTTTCCTTAAATCGCTGATAAATCAACCTAAGAAACTCTTTCTTTGCTTCAACACTCCTGCCTTCAAAAATGCTTAACTCTATTATCGTATATCTTTCTGTCCGACCTAATGGAAAGAAAAAATCATCAGAATTCATTGGGAAAAATCGTTGAAATTTTTTATCAACAGGAAACTTCAATCCATCCACAATACAGGAATGAATGACATCCGACATTTTGTTTTTACATAGACTCAGCTCTTTTGCCAATCCATAAACTTTAACCTGTCCCATTTTTACCCTATTAATTCTTATTTCAAAACTTCAATCCTTCAATAAATCTCACCAACGCTTCTGCCGGGTTTTCCTCCTTCATAAAGTTTTCGCCCATCAGGAAACCTTTGTAACCTACCTTGCGAAGTTCTTTTACTGTTTCTGTTTTAGAAATGCCACTTTCGCTCACTTTTACAAATTTGTCGGATATCAACGCAGCCAAATCGAACGAAGTCTGAATACTTTGTTCGAAGGTTTTCAGGTTACGATTGTTTACTCCCAGCATATCCACATAGTCGTTAGCATGACCAATTTCTTCGGCATTATGTACTTCGAGCAATACTTCCAACCCCAGTTCATGCGCTTTATGAGCCAGTTCGAGCGTTTGTTCTACCGTCAAAGCTGCAGCAATAAGTAATATTACATCAGCTCCCATTGCTTTAGCCTCGAAAAGCTGATATTCGTCAATCACAAAGTCTTTACGAAGCACCGGGCAAGTGATAAATTGTCGGGCAGCAATCAAATCCATTGGCGTTCCACCAAAATACTCCAAATCAGTAAGAATGGAAATTCCCGAGGCACCCGCGGCACTGTAACCTGCTGTCACGTCTACAACATCAGCATCTTCATGTATCCAACCCAAAGACGGCGATTTACGTTTAAACTCCGAAATAATTCCCGATTCCGAATTCAACAAACTCTCCTTCATCGAAAGGCATTTACGTGAGAAAGCCGGAGCTTTTTCTAGTGTTGAGATAGGTGTTGAGAGCTTGCGGGAAGCAACTTCAACTTTTTTGGAAGCAATAATCCTATCTAAAATATTACCCCTAGAACTGACCCCTAGTCCCTCAAGGGGAACTAAGTTAGTTTCGTCTGGTGTATCCTTCTCTTTATTCATATATTTATTTAAAATAAACAGTTGTAATCTAGTTCCCCTTTAGGGGCTAGGGGTTCTTTTGTCTCATTTATATATCTCCACAAACTTCTCAAACGCCTTTTTCGCACTTCCGCTTTCGAGCGATTCAGCGGCTTCGGCTTTACATTGTTCGAGTGGTTTGTACGAGCTACGTGTTTGAATAGCAAATGCCGAGTTGATAATTACAGCATTTCTTTGAGCTTCTGTGGCTTTATTTTCCAACACGTTCATAAATATCTTAGCCGCCTCGTCAACGGTATTTCCGCCCCAAAGTTCTTCCTGTTTCAAGGTTTTAAATCCAAGTTGTTCGGGCGTGTAAATAAATTCACCGTTGTTATTCATCACTTTGCAGGTATCGGTGAGCGATATTTCATCATATCCATCCAACGAATGCACGATAGAATACTCAAAACCCAGATTCTGGTAAATATAATTGTACAGGCGCATCATTTTTAGGTTATACACGCCCAGACATTGGTATTGAGGCTTCACCGGACTGATAAGCGGTCCGAGTACATTGAAAAACGTGCGAACACCAAGTCCTTTACGCACCGGAGCCACGTTTTTCATGGCCGGATTGCATAACGGCGCATGTAAATACGCAAAACCCGAATCTTCCAACGAGTGTTTGATTACGTCAATATCGGTAGTGAATTTTGCACCATAATACTCCAACACGTTGGACGAACCACTCACCGAAGTAGCTCCGTAATTACCATGTTTGGCCACTTTATACCCAGCTCCCGCCACAGCAAAACAACTGCAAGTAGATATATTGAAGGTGTTTTTTCCATCACCGCCTGTGCCAACAATGTCGAGCGCATCGAATTCCGACAAATCCATCGGGATGGCAAGCTCCAATAAGGCATCACGAAAACCGATCACCTCATCCAGCTCAATGCTGCGCATCAAAAACACCGAAATAAACGCCGCAATTTGGGCATCGTTGTATTTCCCGGCGGCAATATTCTTCATTACCTCAGCAGCTTCCTGCTTTGTAAGCGACTGGTGATTGAATAATTGAGTAAGTATTTGTTTCATAAAATATTATTGCTTTCAATTGAAATATAGTATCTAAATATATAGAAATCGTATTTGTTACCCAAACACTCGCATCTGAAGCTCAAACATCTGCAGTGGTCAATCAAACAATCGCATCGAATATTAAAACAATTGCGTCGAACACTCAAACAATGGTAAAAGAACTTAAAACAATAACGTCAGTCGTCGAAACAATAGCGTCTGTCACCCAAATAATTGCATAAGAAGTTAAAACAACTATGGAGAAAGTTAAAGCAATTGCATCTGTCATGTAAACAATAGTGCCTGACAATCAAACAATGACGTCTGTCAAGTTAGCTTTCCAACCAATTCTTCAACATTTGTTCTCCATCCGGCGTCAAAACTGATTCAGGATGAAACTGAACGCCACGCACATCATAGGTTTTGTGTGCCAACGCCATAATCATACCTTCTTCGTCAACAGCAGTAATGGTCAGGCATTTCGGCAAAGTCGTTTTTTCGGCAGCCCATGAGTGGTAACGTCCCACTTCAAGCTTCTTGTCCATCCCGTTGAACAAAACATCTTCTTCCAACACATCCACCTTGGAACTTACACCATGATGAACATCAGTCAGGTTAATCAATGTTCCACCAAATGCTTCGGCAATAGCCTGCTCGCCCAGACAAACGCCCAAAATCGGTTTGGTTGGTGCATAAGTACGAATCACATCTAGCAAAATGCCCGACTCCGATGGAACGCCAGGTCCCGGTGAAAGAATTATTTTGTCAAAACGAGCTATATCTTCCAAAGCTATCTGGTCGTTGCGATGCACTTCCACGTCGGTGTATCCCAACTTTTTCACTGCGTGTACCAAATTATAGGTAAACGAGTCGTAATTATCGAAAACTAGTATTTTCATGTTATTAACTTACGTGTTATTTGCCCTTCAGGCGTTATTTACTTCATGTTATTTGTGCTTTGCACGTTATTTTACGTTGTGTTATTAGGGCTTTGCACGTTATTTATTCCATGTTATTAATAATAACGCCCGAAGGGCTAATAACTTTAATAACGGCGCAGCTAAATAACTACAACTAACGTCCGGAAGCTACATCTACGGCTTTTTTCAACGCCGCCAGTTTATTATTCACTTCCTGCAACTCACTTTCTTCGTCCGATTTGGCAACGATTCCCGCACCAGCCTGATAGTAAAGCGTGTTATTTTTGCTAACAAATGAGCGGATTGTAATGGCCTGGTTGAAACTTCCATCGAAACCGATATAGCCCAAACAGCCACCATACGGACCGCGGTCGTGCGGCTCAATGCTATCGATTAATTGCATCGCCTTAATCTTCGGCGCTCCCGAAAGTGTTCCGGCAGGGAAAGTATCTGCAAAAAGCTTAATGATTTTGGTATCGGGCTTTAGTTTACCGCTAACGCTCGAAACTAAATGAAGTACGTGCGAATAGTATTGCACTTCGCGGAATACTTCTACCTCCACGTGGTCGGCATTGCGGCTCAAATCGTTGCGAGCCAGATCCACCAACATCACGTGTTCGGCATTTTCCTTTTTGTCGACACGGAGTTTCTCAGCCAGTTGAAAATCTTTTTCATCGTCACCCGTGCGGCGGAATGTTCCGGCAATGGGTTTGATATAGGCCTTTTGTTTCTTCGCATCTACCACCAAGTGTGCTTCGGGCGACGAACCAAAAATGCGGAAATCGCCAAAGTTGAAATAGAACAAATAAGGCGAAGGATTTACCGAACGTAAGGTGCGATACAACATGAAATCATCCCCTTTATATTTCTGGTAAAAACGGCGCGAAAGTACGATCTGGAAAACATTTCCTTTGAAACATTCCTGCTTGCCACGAGCCACCATTTTTTTATAATCTTCATTGGAAATGTCCGATTTCTCTTCTCCAACGGCAGAAAATTCGTAAGTAGCTATATTGTTGTTCGTAAGAATTTCTTCAATGTCAGCAATGTTCGAAGTTTCACCTTCGAGCAGATTTTCGATAATTGTCAGTTCGTTATTGAAATGATTCACCGCAATAATGTATTTGAACAGCACATAATGCAAGCCCGGCATGCTTCCAGGAACGGTTTCGCGCGCCTTGAGCTTCACGTCTTCGAAATACTGCACCGACTCGTACGACGAATAACCAAACAAACCATTTACACCAACGGGATTGTCATTCTTCACTAAATCAACCGATTTCAAAAATGCATCGAAGCGTTCGGCCACAGTCAACTTGCCGGTAACCGGAGTCTCGATTTTACTTCCATCGGGATATTCTTCCTTAATCACAAACTGATTCACCGAAATTCCACCAATCGGACAAAAGCCGATGTACGAATAACTGTTCTCCACGCCGTGATAATCGGAACTTTCCAACAGCACCGAGTTCGTATATAAATCACGTATTTTAAGATAAATTCCTACTGGCGTCTGCAAATCGGCCAGCATTTTTTTTGAGTTTACGTATAATTTCATAATCTTTCTATTTTGTTATTTACTTCGTGTTATTCATTTTATGTTATTTGTGCTTCGCACGTTATTTACTTTGTGTCATGTACCCTGTTATGTTTTTATTTCAATAACGGTGAAGCCTAATAACTTTAATAACGCCCGAAGGTCAAATAACTATTTCGCGAAGTGTTTCACATAAGTATCCATATCTTTATCACCACGTCCTGAAACAGTGAGAACCACAATATCGTCAGGCTTAAAAGTTCCTTTTTCTTTTTTGAGTAATGCCAATGCATGTGCCGATTCAATTGCCGGAATAATTCCTTCCAATTTCGTCAATTCAAAGGCAGCATCAAGAGCTTCATCATCATTAATGGCATGCACTTTGGTACGACCAACTTGCGCAAAATAAGCGTGTGCAGGACCAATTCCAGGGTAATCTAGCCCTGCAGAAATTGAATACGGCTCTGTAATTTGACCATCTGCGTCCTGCATCAACAGCGTACGGAAACCATGAATAATTCCAACTGTTCCAATGCTTATTGTTGCTGCAGTCTCACCTGTTTCAACGCCCAAACCACCTGCTTCAGCCGAAATAATTTTCACACGTTCATCGTTGATATAATGATAGTAGGTTCCCATGGCGTTACTTCCACCACCTACACAGGCCATTAAGTAATCAGGATAATCGCGACCAATCTGCTCCTGCAATTGCCATTTTATTTCTTCGCTAATCACCGATTGGAAAAATCCAACCATATCGGGATATGGATGCGGTCCAACAGTAGAACCAATAATATAAAACGAATCGGGATTTGAGCACCAATAACGGATAGCCTCGTTGGTAGCATCTTTCAGTGTCCAGTTGCCACTGGTTACCGGTTCAACGGTTGCACCAAGCATGCGCATTTTTTGTACATTCAAAAACTGACGTTCCACATCTGTTTTACCCATAAACACAATACATTCTAACCCCATCAATGCACAGGCTGTAGCAGTTGCAACACCGTGTTGTCCGGCACCAGTTTCGGCAATTATACGGGTTTTACCCATGCGTTTTGCCAAAAGAATTTGCCCTAACGCATTGTTAATTTTGTGCGCTCCGGTATGATTCAAGTCTTCGCGTTTCAAGTAAACATTTGTACCATATTCCGCCGACAGACGCTTAGCATAATACAGTGGCGATGGGCGTCCTACGTAGTTTTTGAGCAAGTCGTAATACTCAGCCTTAAAGGAAGCATCTTCCTTAATGGCATAAAAAGCTTCTTTAAGGCGTTCTACAGTTCCGTGCAAAATTTCCGGGATATAAGCTCCACCAAAGTCTCCGTAGTAACCGTTGTTGTCAATACCCCCAACCCCTAAAGGGGAGTTGAAACTAGTATTGTTATCTATATTTTTTTCTTTGTTCATATAATTTCAAATAAACAGTTGTAATTTAATTCCCCTTTAGGGGTTAGGGGTCAAACGAAAAAAGGCTTATCGTGAGTCCGACAAGCCTTTTTGTAATATCTTTTTTAATTTGACAATATACACAGGTGTTACATCTCACGATTAGCTAATCTGTAAGTGCCACCACCAAAATTTGTTTACGGTCAAAATTGAGTTCATTTCTTTTTGTTCTATTTTCGACTGCAAAGATGATAAATTATTTTTATTTGAGCAAGAAAAATATCATTTTTTTGATTTGAATAGAAAAAACAAGTTTAAAGGCCATTATTACTAATGAAAACAGATTTATGTTTCATCCTCATTTGGAAGTAGTTATGAAAATATATTAATTTACCGGAAGCTCTTTCTTTATTCAGTTTTTTTTCCGAACTTTGCGAACTTAAAAATACGAAACATAAGACAGTAATTTTAAGGAAAAATAAAAGTGAAAGATACAAAGTACATTTTCGTTACAGGTGGAGTTACTTCATCGTTAGGCAAAGGAATTATTGCCGCATCTCTTGGCAAGCTCTTACAAGCCCGTGGTTTTAAAGTAACTAATCAAAAACTGGATCCGTACATCAACATTGATCCGGGAACTTTAAACCCCTACGAACACGGCGAATGCTATGTAACTGTAGATGGTCACGAAGCCGATCTCGACCTAGGTCACTACGAACGATTCCTTGGCGTTGAGACTCACAAGGCAAACAATGTAACCACAGGACGTATATATCAGAATGTTATCAACAAAGAACGCCGTGGCGATTATTTGGGGAAAACCGTTCAGATCATCCCTCACATTACCGACGAAATCAAACGCAACATTAAACTATTAGGAAGCAAAGGCGAGTTCGACTTTGTAATTACCGAACTAGGTGGTACCGTAGGTGATATTGAGTCCTTACCTTATATAGAAAGTGTACGCCAACTACGCTGGGAGTTAGGCAAAAACTGCCTTATTATACATCTTACTTACGTACCTTATCTAGCTGCAGCCAAAGAATTAAAAACAAAACCAACACAACATTCGGTAAAAGCACTTCAGGAACAAGGCGTTCAAGCTGACATTTTAGTATTGCGCACCGAGCATAACATCTCAATGGAGATGCGCAAGAAAGTAGCTCTTTTTTGTAATGTTGAAGCGGGTGCTGTTATGCAGTCGATTGATGTACCTAGCATTTATAGAGTACCATTGAACATGCAGAACGAAAAACTCGACGAAGTGGTGCTGACAAAAATGGGTTATGATCTGGAAAAAACACCTAAGGCAGACATGGAAAAATGGACTGCTTTTGTTGAAAAACTGGAAAATGCCAAAGAAGAAGTTCATATTGCCATTGTTGGAAAATACGTCCAACTACCTGACGCTTATAAATCTATCATTGAGTCTTTGATTCATGCCAGCGCATATAACAATAAGAAATTAAAATTGGAGCTTATCTTATCTGACAAACTGTCAGAAGAGAATGTAGAAAAGAAACTGCAAAAAGTAGATGGCATTGTTGTTGCTCCCGGATTTGGGCAACGCGGAATGGATGGTAAATTTACGGCATTAAAATACGCTCGCGAAAATAACATTCCATGTTTGGGAATTTGTATGGGAATGCAAACCATGTCAATTGAATTTGCACGAAACGTTTTGGGTTATGCCGATGCTAACAGTACTGAAATTGATGCAAACACCACCCACAACATTGTGGATATCATGGACGAACAAAAAAACATCCTTGATTTAGGTGGAAGTATGCGATTGGGAGCTTACAAATGTAAGTTAAAAAAAGGAAGCAAAGCTTTTGAAATATACAAAAAAGAGAATATTAGTGAACGCCATCGTCATCGTTACGAATTCAACAATGCTTACAAAGAGGAATTTGAAAAAGCAGGCATGAAATGTAGCGGTTTAAATGTTGAATCTGACTTAGTAGAAATAATAGAGCTAAGCTCACATAAATGGTATATCGGTGTTCAATTTCACCCGGAATACAGTAGTACAGTAGTAAATCCACACCCACTATTCATTAGTTTCGTGGAAGCTGCAATAGGAAAATAAGATTCCCCTAGTCCTAAAGGGGAATATAGATTTGTTTATCAATTATAGTTTATAGAATAATAGACATTTAAAATTAAGTAGAAAAGCCTTGTTCCCCTTTGGGGGTTGGGGGTAAAAAATTTAAGTATGGATAAAAATACGATTATCGGTTTTGTACTGATTCTAGCAATTGTAATTGGGTTTACTCAATTAAGCAAGCCCAGCGACAAAGAAATTGCAGCTCAAAAGCGATACAACGATTCAATTGCTCTGGTTGAACAAAATAAAGCTTCAAGCCAAACTACTTTAGTAGATGCTACAAAAGCTATCGTTAAAGACTCGGTATTAAAAAACGACACGTCTAAATTAGCTGACGCATTTGGTGGATTTGGAATAGCTGCCAAAGGTGAAGAAAAATTTTACGTACTCGAAAACGAGTTAGTAAAACTAACAATAAGCAGCAAGGGCGGTAGAGTATATTCAGCTTTGCTAAAGAACTATCGTACAAACGATTCATTGCCGCTCATCTTATTTGATGGCAAAGAAAGCAGTATGGACTTTACGTTTGTCACTAACAATAATCGTGTAGTAAATAGTTCCAACTTATACTTTGAGCCGACTTCTACTATTTTCCAAGATTCTAAAGGCAATAAAACCCTAATTTTACGTTTAAAAACTGCAACCTCTGGCTATATCGATTTTGCTTATACCTTGCCAGCGAATAGCTATATGGTTAGTTTTGGAATTAAAGCCAATGGAATGACAGCTGTTATGCCTGCAGGTATCAACTCGTTGGATATGCATTGGACTTCTAAAATTCGCCAACAAGAAAAAGGCCGTAAATTTGAAGATCGTTATTCATCTATTGAATTCAAATATGCCGCTGACGATATTGAGAAATTAAGCGAGAGTAAAGATGACGCAAAGGAATTAACCAACAAGGTTAAATGGATTGCATTTAAAGATCAATTTTTCAGCAGCATTTTAATTTCTAACGAAGGAATTACTTCTGGAAAGTTAAAAAGCACACTTGAAAAAGAAAATTCTCAATACTTAAAAGCATATTCTGCTGACATGGCCGTTGGATTCGACCCAACAGGTAAGGTACCAACTACTTTCAACTTATTCTTTGGTCCAAACCAATATAAAATTCTTTCGTCATTCGACAAAGGTGTTGATGCAGACAAAGAACTACAATTAAACAAATTAATTCCACTTGGATGGGGTATATTTGGTTGGATTAACCGGTTCGTTATTATCCCAATGTTTAATTTCTTTAGCCAATACATTGGTAACTTTGGGCTAATAATTTTATTATTGACATTGGTTATTAAATTGGTTTTATTTCCGTTGACATATAAATCTTATGTCTCAAGTGCAAAGATGCGCGTACTAAAACCGGAAATAGATGAAATACACGCCCGCATTCCGGCCGACAAAGCCGCTGAGCGTCAGAAAGCAACTATGGATCTATACAGCAAAGTAGGCGTAAGTCCGCTGAGTGGTTGCGTGCCATCGCTACTGCAAATGCCACTGTTATTTGCGATGTTTAGTTTCTTCCCTGCTGCCATTGAATTGCGCCATCAGAGTTTCCTTTGGGCAACCGACTTGTCAACTTACGATTCTATTCTAAAATTACCATTTACCGTACCATTTGGCTATGGCGATCATGTTAGTTTATTCTGCCTTTTAATGACGGTAACCAACATAATTTACACCAAGTTGAACATGGCCAACACAAATACGGCCGATCAACCGGGTGGTGCCATGATGAAATGGATGATGTATTTAATGCCACTTATGTTCTTGTTTATGTTCAACAATTACGCATCGGGCTTAAGCTATTATTATTTCATTTCTACTCTAATCTCGATTTCACAGACGTATGCTATCAGAGGATTTGTAGATGAAAAGAAAATGTTAGCACAACTTCATGCTAAGCGCGCCAGCAATGCAAAAAAACCGGCTAAGAAAAATGGTTTTATGGATAGACTGGAAAAACTACAACAAGACCAACAAAAACCAGTCAAAGGACGTAAATAATTTACTTTTCTATATTTAAAAGCGCAATAAGCAAATTTTCTTTTGCTTTTGCGCTTTTTTCAGATACTTACTAATTTTTACTTTTTACAAAATGAAGAAAACATATTTATTCTTAATCATACTGGGGAGCTGCATGTTCCTCTTAAACTCGTGTTCTAAAAGCAATCGATTTAAAATTGACACAAAGAAAAATAGAGTTACAGTAAAAATACAGCGATTCGACAAAGATTTGCTATTACTCGACACAACAAACATTAAACCCGGAGTAACAAAGCTATTCAAGCATTATCCTGAATTTATAAGTATTTTCACAGAAAATGTACTTAACATACAGAGCAATGATACTGCAGAAGCCTGTAAACTTTTTCATGAATTCCTGAGTGACAAAACCTACGCACCTGCAAATAAGAAAGCCAAAGAACTCTATGGTGGTGATATAAGCGATATTGAAACAAAAGTTTCGGATGCATTTACCTACATTCATTATTACTTCCCTGAGGTGCAACTACCTGAGGTATATTTCTTTGTTTCAGGTTTTAATCGTCAAGTTCTTTTGAGCAATAATTTCATTGGTATTGGAACAGATTTTTATCTGGGAAATAATTTTCCACTTTATAAAAATCTCACATATCAATACATGATTTATAACATGAGACGTGAGAACCTTGCTTCTGATTTGGTGTCGGCAACGCTGTTTCGAATGTTTGTTATGCACTCTACCGAAGACAGACTGCTTGATAATATGATTTTCAGAGGGAAAGTAATGTATTTGCTATCAGTATTTATGTCAGATGAAAAACCCGAGATATTAATGGGTTATTCGCCCGATCAATGGACATGGAGCAAGAAATTTGAGAAGCAAATATGGACTGCCATTGTTGACCAAAAGCATCTTTTTTCAACAGACATGCAATTGATCAACAAATATATGAACGATGCGCCTTTCACTTCTCCCATTTCACAGGACTCTCCGGGACGATTAGGTACTTTTATAGGCTGGCAGATAGTAAAGAGCTACATGGACAGAAATACAAAAATTGGACTGAAAAATTTAATGGACGAGGAAAACAGTCAGAAAATACTTGAAGAATCGGGATATAAACCTTGATATGAAATTCTGCCGAACAAAAAAGACCTATTCGAAAACGAATAGGCCTTTATGATTAATTACCGAATCTTAGTGATTAAACTGGACTGATTGCTTCTGAAGGACAAACATCAGCACAAGTGCCACAGTCCGTACATACATCAGCGTCAATAACATAGATATCACCTTCCGTAATTGCTTCAACCGGACATTCGCTGATACATGATCCGCAAGCAATACAATCTTCTGAAATAACGTAAGCCATTTTCTTAAATTTTTTGTTAGTACTAATTAGTTCTGCAAAAGTATAACTTTTTCTATTTCAAAAAAACATTTCGCTGCATTTTTTATTGTTAAAGTTGAAAAAAGTGGATTCAAGTCCTTAATTCTGTATTAATTGTCAATTCAGGGTAATCAATTACAACAGCAATTTAACCATTTTGTTTTCAATACAACAAGAAAAAAGCTATTTATTATAACAGATCATTCACAACCTATTCAAATACAATGGATTATATAGATGTTACATTTGTATTAAATTTAAATGAAAATACGAATTCATTAAAACAGAATTAGTACATTTGCAGTCATAATTGTATTTATATGTTTATACCTGAGCAATAAAACAACAATTTATCATCTAAGCAACTAAAAAACAAATAATTATATTCATAATTCTCAAAAAAAAATTTGTCATGAACAATTCTTTTTTCAGTAAATTCACACCAAAAGAACCAAAGTTTTTTCCAATTTTGAAAGACATGGCTGACGTTTTACTTGTAGCATCAGATTTGATTATCGAATGTGTTCAAAACAACGATCACGAAAAAGCAATTGAGTACTACAAGAAAATCAAGGAACAAGAGAGAAAAGGTGACGCATTGTCGGCACGAGTTTTTGAAGAATTGAACTCAACTTTCATTACTCCTTTTGATCGCGAAGACATTCACCATTTAGCTGATAAATTGGATGATGTAACCGACTACATTAACAGTAGTGCAAAAAGAATTGTACTTTACAATCCAAAACAACTACCCACAAGTGCCTTTGAAATTGCTAAGCTGATAAAAGAAGGAGCTATCAGTATCGGTAAAGCCGTTGACCAATTGGATGTGTTGAAAAAGAACTCGAAAAAAATCAAAGAATACTGCCAAGAGCTTAAAATTACCGAAAACAAAGCTGATGACGTTTATGAAAACTTCCTAATTGATTTATTTGAAAATCAAAAAGATGCTATTGAAGTAATTAAGCTCAAAGAAATTATGAGCGAACTTGAAAAGGCAACTGATGCTGCTGAGCATGTAGGTAAAATCATCAAAACAATTATTGTTAAGTACGCATAACAACTTAAACAAAAATGACGCTATTAATAACAGTAATTGCCCTTGCATTGATATTTGACTTTATCAATGGATTTCACGATGCGGCAAACTCTATTGCCACCATTGTGTCCACGAAAGTTCTGACGCCATTTAGGGCTGTTTTATGGGCTGCTGCATTCAACTTTATTGCATTTTTCATTGCCAAATACTTCAGCGGCTTTGGAATTGCAAACACAGTATCGAAAGCAGTTTTAGAACAATACATAACATTACCCATCATTTTTTCAGGTATTGTTGCAGCCATTATGTGGAATTTAGCTACCTGGTGGCTAGGGATACCATCCTCATCGTCACACACCCTTATTGGTGGATTTGCTGGCGCAGCTATTGCTGCTTCGGGATTTGGAGCCATTAAAGCTGACGTAATAATAAAAATTGCATCTTTTATTATTCTTGCTCCACTTATAGGTATGATAATATCTACATTGATAACAATTTTAATATTATACGGCTTTAAAAAAGTGAATCCACATAAAGCCAACCAATGGTTTAAAAAGCTACAACTGGTTTCTTCAGGCTTATTTAGTATTGGTCATGGATTAAATGACTCTCAAAAAGTAATGGGTATCATTGCGGCTGCACTCTACGCTGCTTATCATAAAAATGGGATTGATGTAGGGATTCATGACATTAAAAACATTCCTGATTGGGTAGCCTTTTCTTGTTTTGCGGCCATATCTATTGGAACAATGTCGGGTGGTTGGAGAATTATCAAAACGATGGGTTCAAGAATCACCAAAGTTACACCTCTTGAGGGAGTTGCAGCCGAAACAGCTGGTGCTATCACACTGTATATCACAGAAATGTTAAAGATACCGGTAAGTACAACGCATACTATTACTGGCTCTATCATTGGAGTTGGAGCTGTAAAACGTCTTTCTGCAGTTCGATGGGGAGTTACGCGCAGCTTAATGATTGCATGGATACTTACAATACCTGTAAGTGCTGGTTTAGCCGCAATTATCTATTACTTTGTTGGTACATTAGTATAAGTTTATACGCAATAAATTTTCGAGAACGGTGAATGAGTGATCATTCGCCGTTCTTGCATCAGGAAACTTGACTTATAAATGGCAAAGGAATGAAAGTAGATAATTGGTAGTCAGATAAAAAATCTGAAACTACTTCTCAATATGCACACTTAGCCATTTTTGCATGAAATTCCTTTACATTTGTACAACTTAATTTGCAATTATTCATATTGAGCCAAAACATCCCATATACTTCAATGTCTTACCCGAAAATCCAATTGAAGGAATTTATGTCAAAATATCACAATCAGTTCCAGATTGGGTGGCGAAAGCAAAGAAAGCAAACACATTGTATTGAAAAACATAATAATCAAACAATCTGAAGGTCCAGCCTTGAAAATCCTCAACAACAAGGGCATTGACATTAAAGATGTGCTGGGAGAGATTATCAAATTTCCGGCTTAAATAATAAACATTTACCTCTACAAAATCATTATAAAGCCGAAATTCCGAATTCAATTAGCTATTTTTTTTTGAAGTACGATTATTTTTCTTTGTGTTTACTTTGTGTTTACTTTGTGTTTACTTTGTGTAGATATTTAGTGTAACTTTGTGTAATAGCTGTAACACAAAAATCACAAAATAATCATGGAGTAAAGCACATTGGGATAAAGCACCAACACACTTATAGCCAATATATTACTCAACCGGCAACCAGTAATAGAAAATGACACATCACAACTCAGTAGAATCCTATATCGCCACCTTCCCACCGGAAACTCAGAAGTTACTGGAACAATTACGGGCAATAATTAAACTAGAAGCCCCTGAAGCCGAAGAGAAAATAAGTTACGATATGCCCGGCTATAAGCTCAACGGCATGTTGGTTTATTTTGCTGGTTACACCAAACACATTGGTTTTTATCCCGGAGTAGCTTGTATTGTTGCTTTTAAAGAAAAACTCTTGGTATTTAAAACTTCAAAAGGAACAGTTCAGTTTCCGATTAACAAACCATTACCATTGGAACTTATTGCAGAAATGGTTCGTTTCAAGGCACTTGAGAATCAGCAAGCCAGAAAATCAAAATAGCAGTCAATAAGCGAGACTACAATCCCCACTTTTTTTGTATCGTTTTCTAGTTTATTGTACAAGGTTCTATTTTTTCAAAACTAAATTATTTATTATTTTGCATAATGGTTTTTACCTATGTCTTCACAAAAAAACTACATACTACCAAAAACAATAGGTATAAAATCAGATCATGTAATTATCATTATAAAGATACTTGCTATATTTGCGCTACAATCTAACATATCAATGAAAAAACGCTCAATACTTCTTCTAATAGCACTCTATGCCTTCATATTTTCTGGTGTAGCCCAAAATGGCATCCCGAAACTGAAATGGATGAATGATGTTGGCGCAAAATCATTCCCCAAAAACAATACTACTTATTACGTGAATGACTTTGGAGCATTGGGCGATGCCATGATGAACGGCACCGAAGCTATTCAAAAAACTATAGATGCCTACTCTGCTAATGGTGGCGGCAAGGTAACTTTCCAGCCGGGCATATATCTTTCAGGATTCATCTTTGTAAAAAACAATATTAACGTAGCTGTAAAATAATTTTTTAGAATCAAATAACAACCATGAACGATCAAATTCAAAAATCATTCGATTTCGCTGTAGCTGAATATGCTACAATAGGTGTAGATGTTAACCACGCACTTACTCAATTAGATAAACTTCCAATTTCACTTCATTGCTGGCAAGCCGACGATGTTACGGGCTTCGAAAACTTAACCAGTAGCCTTACAGGTGGTATTCAAGCTACAGGTAACTATCCCGGAAAAGCACGTACTATCGAAGAACTTCGTGCCGACATCGACAAAGCAATGGAACTTATTCCCGGAAATCACCGCGTAAACATCCACGCATTCTATGGCGATTTCGGTAGAGAAGTTGTTGACCGCGACCAAATTGAACCAAAACATTTCCAAAGCTGGATTGACTGGGCAAAAGAAAAAGGATACAAACTCGACTTTAATGCCACTTGTTTTTCTCACCCAAAATCAGCTGATGGCCTAACGCTATCTCACCCTGACCCTGCTATCCGTGCATTTTGGGTAGAACACGTCATCCGTTGTCGCAAAATTGCAGAAGAAATGGGACGTCAACTTGGATCAAAATGTATGCATAACATCTGGATTCCTGACGGATCAAAAGACGTTACAGTAAACCGGTTACAATATCGTCAGAACCTAAAAGATTCATTGGACGCAATTTTCGAATACAAAACTAACGACGAGTACATGAAAGATTGTATCGAAAGTAAAGTATTTGGTATCGGACTTGAGAACTACACAGTTGGATCACACGAATTTTACATGGGTTACGGAATCAAAAACAACATTCCAATTACCTTGGATTCAGGTCACTTCCACCCAACCGAAATTATTTCAGACAAAATATCTTCACTTTTATTGTTCTCGTCTGAAATTATGTTACACGTAACCCGCAGCATCCGTTGGGATAGCGACCACGTAGTAATTCTAAACGAAGAACTGGTAGCCATTGCACAAGAAATTGTTCGTGCCGATGCAGTGGATAAAGTACACGTAGGACTTGATTATTTCGACGCTTCTATTAACCGTATTGGTGCTTATGTAGTAGGCGTTCGTGCTACTCAAAAAGCATTTATACAAGCATTCCTTGAGCCAATTGTAAAATTATGCGAATTTGAAGCTAAGTGTCAAAACTTCGAACGCATGGCTTTGCTTGAAGAAGCAAAATCAATGCCTTGGGGAGCTGTATATAACTACTATTGCGCTAAAAAAGGTGTTATCGTAGGCGAAGCGTATATTGCTGACATTCAACAATACGAAAAAGAAGTAACTTCGAAACGTAAATAAAATACGTACAATAGATACAATGGAAAAAACCATTATGTCTGTTAGCATTTTGTGCCTTTTTCTATTTAAATACTAATCAATTTACAACAATTGAAATCAATTCAACTGTAAAATAGTAACTCAAAAAAATCATGAATGTACTCTTAGGAATTTTGTTTCACTCCATCGGGGGCTTTGCCTCCGGTAGTTTTTATATGCCTTACAACAAGGTTAAAGGTTGGGCATGGGAAAGTTTTTGGATAGTTGGCGGATTATTCTCGTGGCTAATCGTGCCACCACTTGCAGCATGGTTAACCATCCCACATTTTTCAACCTATATTACTGCTTGTTCTTCTCAAATCCTGACTATCACATTTATCATGGGATTGCTTTGGGGAATCGGTGGCTTGACTTATGGTTTAGGCGTTCGTTACTTGGGAATGTCACTTGGGAATTCCGTAGTACTTGGATTCTGTGCTGCATTTGGTGCTGTAGTTCCTTCTATTTACTACAACATTGTCCCAACCGTTGGGAAGATTACATTCACCGACATGTTAGCACACCCGGGCGGACAATTAGTTCTATTAGGAGTAGTGGTTTGTGTAACGGGTATTGCTATTTCAGGTAGAGCCGGCATTTTGAAGGAAAAAGAACTTACAAAAGAGCAACAAACAGCTTCAGTAGCGGAGTTTAATCTGACAAAAGGATTAATTATTGCCATTATTTCAGGTATCTTAAGTTCATTTTTCAACTTCGGTATCGAGGCCGGAAAATCTATGGCAGAAGCTGCTAACGAAGCTTGGAAAGTATTACATCCAGGTCAGGGCGAATTTTTGTACCAAAATAATGTAACGTATATCATTATCCTTTGGGGTGGTTTGACAACAAACTTTATCTGGACAACTATTTTAAGTTTGAAGAATAAATCTTACAAAAACTTTACCGACAAAAAGACTCCTATCACTAAGAACATACTATTTTCGGCATTAGCCGGAACAACCTGGTTCCTTCAATTCTTCTTCTACGGAATGGGTGAAAGCAAATTAGGTAACGGCGCAAGTTCATGGATTTTACACATGTCTACCATTATACTTACTGCCAATATGTGGGGTATAGTTCGCAAAGAATGGACAGGAGTTTCTCCAAAAACAAAATGGACAATCACTACCGGGATTGCCGTAATTATGCTGTCGGTAGTTTTAGTTGGTATTGGCAACTCAATGTAATAGAGGAAATAGATATATAACAATAAAAAAGAGTTCATTATCCTCGTTATTAGAGGAATTTGGACTCTTTTTGGCTAGACAACTCAGATACTATGGATTGAAAATCCATAGGTTTAATATGCGAATGAGATTCTCCAAATTATCTGAAATTAGATAGCAATATTTGGTTATCCAAACAATATGAACACTCAAATTAGTTACCGTATGAAAACTACTTCCATTTTCCATACTACAAAAATAGAAAATATACAGAAACTAAAAGTAACCGCAATAAAATTGCGGGGTTTTAACCCATAACTGAAAAAATAAACTATTTCTTTGCTTACATTATCAAGTTGTTTAGTCAATCCATCAATACTTCTATTGATGGGTTTTTATAACAAAGCTATGTCGATTACCTGTTCTTTCACTCATCGAAAATAATAATTTGAGATGAAATATAGAGACAATTTATCACATATTTTCAATCTTCATTCTCTTAAAAACATCAAAACATTCAGTTTCATTAACTTACGGGATACTAAATAGATACCACCGAAGTTATTATAGGATTAATATCGATAACACTTCAACGACAAATAACGGAGCATAAGCGTAACCTTGCAGGTTTGTGCAATAATACGTATTTTTGTACGTTTCTATTTCACTAACAGTCCAGGTATGTCTATAAACTCCATAAAAAAAATATCATTAGTTTCCATCCTTTTCATTTGTTTAGGTTCAAATGCACGAGCGCAAGGCAATTTGCCTTATATTGATGATAAATTAATACATTTTGGATTTTCAATCGGGTTCAATGCTATGGATTTCGGCATAACCGAAAGTGGTTCCACGATGGACATTTACGATAAAACAAAATCCACCTCCGGAGATATAATATACACACAGGTAGGTCAAGGAGTATATCATGTTGATGTTTCTGATTTGAGTCCAGGATTTTCAGTGGGATTAATATCCGATTTACGATTAAACCGCTATTTAAACCTGCGCTTTACTCCAACGTTGAATTTTGCCAGAAGACAACTTACATTTAATAAAATTACCACTACAGCTGACAGCTACAAAGAAACCGTAGCAATTGCGTCAATTCCAGTAGCTTTGCCTATTTACCTCAAATATAGCTCAGAACGTGTAGGAAACTATCGCCCATACCTAATTGGAGGTATCGGTACGTATTTTGATTTATCATCCAGCGATGCAAACCCTTATGTTCAACTCAACAAGATGGACTTTTATACCGAATTTGGAGTTGGTTGCGACATTTATTTTCCATTTTTTAAATTAGCTCCCGAATTAAAGTTTTCGATTGGTTTAGGTAAAAATAATGATATTATGAATCACAATCCAACTTTAAAAGATCAGAAGGATAAGTTCTACACTGAGGCCATTTCAAGACTTACATCGCGTGCGATAACACTGACATTCAATTTTGAATAATAAAAAAAGAAGAAAATCAAAAGCTCAGCTTTCGGTTTTCTTCTTTTTTATTATCAGAAATAAATTAAAGACTTTCGATATCTTTAATTACCTTTTCCATTGACTTTTGCCAATCTGCAAATAGTTTACGAAAATAAGCTTTAACCAGTTTCGGATTTGCTTTTCCGTCAGGACGATTAACGCGTAAAACATACTCACGGTTAAGTGCCATTATCTCCACTACCAAAGCATCTACCTTGGGGGTGTCAATATCCTTACTCATTAAACAACGAAAATAAATATCCGTAATCAATTCAGAAGAAACAAACTTAATAGTTTGCTTCAGTTTTTTACGACTTGCCATAAAAAGTTATTTTAAAATTTACAAATACAAATATAATGTAATAATATGTTAAATTAGCAAGAAATAATAGAAATACAAATTAGCAATAGTCGAATAATATTTTACTGATAATTAAACCTTTACAAACCAAACAATTAATCTTATACTAATTTCAATTATTATAAGTAAATTTGCAGGAAATAATTCATTAATTTCTACGTTTTAAAAGTCTGCAATCAGTTTTAGCTATTAAAATCCAAAACATGCAAACAACTATAAAACAACACATTGAGACACTAGTAAAATTTACGAATAATCATCACTGTAAATCTTTAAATGGATTCAGTTATTTAAACATGAACTGCGCATAATTTAGCCATGATATCAACCTCCAAAGCATTATTTCAATCGTACATACTTTTCATGCTAATTATAATAGCAATTGGATTCTCGGCTTGTAACGATGAGAGCTTCTCTTCTAACCCAAAAGATCAAATTTCATTTTCCACCGATACACTTTCATTCGACACTGTATTCACCGATCTTGGCAGTGCCACCTCTAAAATAGTTGTTTACAACAAGAATAATGCAGCACTAAAAATTAGCCATATCGGTATTGCCGGAGGACGAAACTCACAATTTAAAGTCAATGTTGATGGTAACATTAACCCCAATAATCAATTTGATAATATCGAAGTTCGTGCAAAGGACAGTATTTTTATTTTTGTAACTGTTACCGTTAATCCAACCAATGTCAATTCACCTGTATTTGTCCGCGACTCATTGACGTTTCTGACTAATGGCATAAATCAAAACATTAAACTTCAGGCCTATGGACAAGATGTGATTTTATTGAAAAACAAATACATATTAAACGATACAACACTTACCGCCGACAAACCCTATCTTATTTATGGACATTTGGCCATTGATACTGCCAAAACACTTACGCTTAAACCCGGAACTCGCTTATATTTTCATAACAATGCCAACTTAATTGTATATGGAAACTTAAAGGCAGAAGGTACCGCCGATAATCCAATTCTAATGCGTGGCGACAGACTAGATAAAATCAAATTCACAAATCCGGTTCCTTATAACTACATTGCAGGTCAATGGGGTGGTATTTATTTGCTTTGGAAAGGTGGAAATCACGTATTGAAGCATGTCAATATGAACAGTGGTTATGTGGGAATTTATTTCTCTAATGACGATAGAAACCCTCCCCTACCCAATCTCGAGATTTCGGATTGTCGCATACATAATTTTCAACTTTACGGTTTAGTGGCTCAGAATGGAAATTTGACTGTAATAAATTCAGAAATATCAAATACAAGCAGCTATACAGTGTATTTGAGCGGTGGCACACACAGCTTTATTCAATGTACTATTGCCAATTATTTCAATAGTAGTGTGCAGTCAGTTTCAAGGGATAAAAAACCGGCTGTACTCATTATGAATCTCAACCGTGTTGCACCAATGGAAACTGTTTTCAAAAACTGTATCGTTTGCGGTAGTCTCGATAATGAGTTTAGTTTGGCAAGCAAGTTCCTTGATGTATATAATGGAACTTTCGACCATTGTTATATTCGTAACCCCAAGGTTGATTTACCTCAATACAGCAATATACGTTGGTATACCAGCAAAGATTCAGTATTTAAAAATACTACCTACAATGACGTTAAAGGCATTTATTACAACTTTGTTCCCGATTCGGTTTCCCCAGCTCGTGGACTAGCCGATCCTTCTGTCCTTACAAACGCCCTTTATACAAAATACAATTTACAGAAAGACTTAAACGGAAACGACCGTATGCTAGACGGCAAACCCGATGCTGGAGCATATGAATGGATACCTACAAAATAAAAAAACTTCAACTGAATAAATACAAAAAAGACCGCTTTGGAATTCCAAAGCGGTCTTTTTTTGAGAATCAAAACGATTTATTAGTCTTTAAATTTTGCACAGATAAACTCACGGTTTAAGCGAGCAATATGCGAAATAGAAACGTTTTTAGGACATTCAGCTTCACAAGCACCTGTATTTGTACAGTTACCGAAACCAAGTTCATCCATTTTAGCAACCATTGCTTTTGCACGGTGAGCAGCTTCTACTTTTCCTTGTGGGAGAAGTGCTAACTGGCTTACTTTTGCAGCAACGAACAACATAGCTGAACCGTTCTTACAAGCAGCAGCACAAGCACCGCAACCGATACAAGAAGCTGCATCCATAGCCTCGTCAGCAATATCTTTTCCAATTGCAATTGCATTACCGTCAGGGATACCACCTGTGTTCACGTTTACATAACCACCTGCTTGGATGATTTTGTCGTAAGCACCACGGTTTACCATCAAATCTTTAATTACCGGAAATGCAGCCGAACGCCAAGGTTCAACAGTAATTGTTTGTCCATCGTGGAAGTTACGCATGTGTAACTGGCAAGTGGTGATTTCACCATCTGGTCCATGAGGATGTCCGTTGATATATAAGCTACACATACCGCAAATACCTTCACGACAATCGTGATCGAATACGATTGGTTCTTTGCGTTCTTTGATTAATTTCTCGTTCAATACGTCCAACATTTCAAGGAATGAACTGTCGGTAGATACATTATCCACTTTATAGGTCTCGAATTCGCCTTTAACTTTCGGACCGGCTTGACGCCAAATTTTTAGCGTTAAATTTATACTTTTTTCCATTGGTTATATTAGTTACGAATTTCTGAATTATGATTTATAATTACGTTGTTGACGGTGGATAAACTCATAATCCAACGCTTCTTTAAGTAATTCTGGTTCTTTTCCTTCGCCAGTAAATTTCCAGCAAGAAGCAAATGAGAATTCTTCATCGTTACGTAATGCTTCACCTTCAGGCGTTTGGTATTCTTCGCGGAAGTGACCACCACAAGATTCTTCGCGCATCAAAGCATCGCGTGCCATTAATTCACCGATTTCGATAAAGTCAGCTACACGAAGTGCTTTTTCTAATTCAACATTCACATCGGTATTTACACCCGGAACATAAACTTTAGTCCAGAATGTATGACGAACAGCTTTGATTTTTTCCAATGCAGTTTCCAAACCGGCTTTATTACGACCCATACCTACGAAATCCCACATGATTAAACCCAATTCGCGGTGAATTGAATCAACAGAGCGATCACCCTGAATTTTCATTATTTTTTCGATTTTTGCATGAACGTCTTTTTCAGCTTGTTCAAATTCAGGCAATTCAGTACTCATGCGAGGAACTTGAATTTGGTCAGCCAAATAGTTTTGAATAGTGTATGGCAATACAAAATATCCGTCGGCCAAACCTTGCATCAATGCCGAAGCACCCAAGCGGTTAGCACCGTGATCGGAGAAGTTAGCTTCACCAATACAGAAAAGTCCTTTTACCGAAGTTTGTAGTTCATAATCAACCCATACACCACCCATTGTATAGTGGATAGCTGGATAAATCATCATCGGAGTTTTGTATGGATTATCATCAACAATTTTTTCGTACATCTGGAAAAGGTTACCGTAACGAGCACGTACTACATCTTCGCCTAAACGATTGATAGCAGCCGAGAAGTCAAGATAAACAGCCAAACCAGTGTTACCAACGCCATAACCAGCATCGCAGCGTTCTTTTGCCGCACGTGAAGCCACGTCACGAGGAACAAGGTTACCGAAAGCAGGGTAACGACGCTCCAAATAATAATCGCGTTCGTCTTCGCTCAAATCAGTTGCTTTTTTCTTTCCTGCACGGATAGCTTCAGCATCTTCTTTTTTCTTTGGAGTCCAAATACGACCGTCATTACGCAATGATTCAGACATCAAAGTCAGTTTCGATTGGTACTCACCGTGAACAGGAATACAAGTTGGGTGAATTTGAGCATAAGCAGGATTTGCAAAATAAGCTCCTTTTTTATACATCTGAACAGCTGCAGAACCGTTAGATCCCATTGCGTTAGTTGAAAGAAAGAAAGTATTTCCGTAACCTCCTGAACCCACAACCACAGCGTGAGCGAAGAAACGTTCAACTTTACCAGTCACCAAATTGCGGGCAATGATACCACGAGCGCGGCCATCAATTACTACCACATCCAACATTTCATAACGTGAATACAATTTCACTGTACCTTTACCAATCTGACGGCTCAATGCAGAGTAAGCTCCCAACAATAATTGTTGTCCTGTTTGACCTTTAGCGTAGAATGTACGTGAAACCTGAGCTCCACCAAATGAGCGATTGTCTAACAAACCGCCGTATTCTCGGGCAAAAGGAACACCTTGAGCCACACATTGATCGATAATGCTATTCGATACCTCGGCCAAACGATAAACGTTGGCTTCACGAGCACGGTAGTCACCACCTTTAATTGTATCGTAGAAAAGACGGTAAACTGAGTCACCATCGTTTTGATAATTTTTTGCAGCATTGATACCACCTTGTGCAGCAATTGAGTGCGCACGGCGTGGTGAATCTTGAATACAGAAATTTAAAACATTGAAACCCATTTCTGCCATTGAAGCAGCAGCCGAAGCACCAGCCAAACCTGTTCCGACGACGATAACATCCAATCTACGTTTGTTAGATGGATTTACTAGTTTTTGGTGTGCTTTGTAATTACTCCATTTTTCAGCCAACGGTCCTTCTGGAATGCGAGCATCTATTTTTGTTGCATCTACCTCGGTAGATTGTTCTTTCTTTGCCATAATTTGATTTTACAATTTTAGGATTTAGAATGTACGATTTAGCATGCTCAGCAGCCAATGAGATAATAAACAGGAATTGACACAAACATTAGAATAACGATAGTTGAAATAACGTTTGCAATTACTTTCACACGTGGCAACCAAGTTTTGTTATTCAAACCGAGTGACTGTAATGCGCTCCAAATTCCATGAGTTAAGTGAAACCAAAGTGCTGTAAGCCAAACAATATAAATAAGGCAATACACTTTGCTACTAAATAATTCTTTTACATACTCAGCACCATTAGCAGGCTCAAAATTACCGGTATGAATACCTGTTAATTCAGCAAATTGCATTTTAAACCAGAAATTGTACATGTGTAATGCCAAGAAACCAAGCACTATAGCACCAAGTACTAACATGTTTTGAGAGGACCATGAAACACCTGCTTGTTTTTTGGTAACAGCATAACGTTCATTTCCACGAGCACGCAAGTTCTGATAAGATAAGAACAATGCATACAGAATGTGAGTCACGAAGCCGGCTGCTAAAACGCTTGTTCCAAGAACAGCATACCAGTTAGCTCCTAAGAACGCACAGATTGCATTGTAAGCTTCGGGCGAAATAATCACCACGATGTTCATACAACTGTGAAAAAGCAAAAACAACACGAGGAAAGTTCCCGTGATACTCATAATAAGCTTCCGCCCAATAGAGGAATCAATTAACCACATAGATTTTTGTTTTA
>Ga0302215_10000136_pt1 | contig 55419 bp, 40 predicted proteins | sample II_Fen_N3_1_FD_194580 | JGI IMG/M metagenome (GOLD analysis project Ga0302215, IMG submission 194580) | Peat permafrost microbial communities from Stordalen Mire near Abisko, Sweden - II_Fen_N3_1 | ecosystem: Environmental > Terrestrial > Soil > Wetlands > Permafrost | place: Sweden: Abisko... | reverse complement strand
TGCCCTTGGTCACCATGTCCATATAGGCTTGGTCGGTGACGATGGATTGCTCCTCGCCTTCCAGCATGAAGTTGTAGGAAGCGAAGTTGCGGTTGTCCAGCAACGCCAGCACGGTTTCCATGTCGGTTTCCTCCCCTTCGAACAGGTTCTCCACGATGGTGAGCTCGTTCTTGTGGTGGTTGATGCCAATGATGTACTTGTACAGAATGTATTGAATATCAGGCACGTCTGAACCGTCGGTCGTGGTCTTCTCAATCTTGACGTCCTCGAAGTACCTTACAGCATCGTAGGCGGTAAAGCCGAACAGGCCGTTGAAGCCCAGCGTGTTGTTGTCCTCTACGACTGGAAACGACTGGATGAATTGCTGAAATCGATCCGGGACGTCTACGATGGGTGTGACTTTCGTTTCAACCTTGCTGCCGTCCGGGAAGGTTTCAGCTATAATGCCTTTTTCGAGTTTGAACTGGGCCACGGGTTGGAAGCCGATGAAGGAGAAGCTGTTTTCGCCGCCGTGGTAGTCGGAACTTTCCAGAAGGGCGGAATGGGGGAAAACGTCCCTGATTTTCAGGTAGATGCCCACCGGTGTCTGGAGGTCGGCCAGCAGTTTGCGTGATAGGGTGCGAATGGGATGTTGCATAGCGCTTATTTTTTGAAGTTTTTGACGTAGGTTTCCATGTCTTTGTCGCCGCGGCCGGAGAGGTTGACGACTACGATATCATCCGGTTTGAACTGGAGCATCTCCAGCCCGGCTAGGGCGTGGGCGCTTTCCAAGGCGGGGATGATGCCCTCGATGGCGGTGAGTTCGAAGGCGGCTTTCAACGCTTGGTCGTCGGTGGCGGCCAGTACTTGGACGCGGCCTTCACGGGCCAGGTGGGCGTGGATGGGGCCGACTCCCGGGTAATCGAGGCCGGCGGAGATGGAGTAGGGTTCGATGATCTGGCCGTCTTCGGTCTGCATGATGAGTGACTTGCAGCCGTGCAGGATGCCGAGGCGTCCGAGTAAGATGGAGGCGGCGGTTTCAGGCGTGTCGATGCCCAATCCGGCGGCTTCGACGGCTACCAGTTTGGTGCGTTCCTCGTCCAGAAAATGGTAGAAGGCGCCTGCGGCATTGCTGCCTCCGCCGATGCAGGCGATGACGTAGTCGGGGTAGTCGCGGCCTTCGTGTTCGAGCAGCTGGGCTTTCATTTCCTTGCTGATGACGGACTGGAAGCGGGCGACCATGTCGGGATACGGATGAGGCCCGACGGTACTACCGATAATATAATGGGTGTCCTCGGGGTTGCAACACCAATCGCGGATGGCTTCGTTGGTGGCGTCCTTGAGCGTCATGTTGCCGGAAGTGACGGGAACAACTGTGGCTCCCAACATCTCCATCTTTTGAACATTCAAGTGCTGGCGTTCCACGTCGGTTTTGCCCATGTAAACCACGCATTCCATGTTCATAAGCGCGCAGACGGTGGCGGTAGCCACGCCGTGCTGTCCGGCCCCGGTTTCAGCTATGATTCTGGTTTTTCCGAGGCGGCGGGCCAGGAGGATTTGACCGACGGTGTTGTTGATCTTGTGGGCGCCGGTATGGTTGAGGTCCTCGCGTTTGAGGTAGACTTTGCAGCCGTATTTTTCGGAGAGGCGTTTGGCCAAATATAATGGAGTTGGTCTGCCCACGTAGTCCTTGAGCAGGGCATCCACTTCGGCTTGGAAGCTGGGGTCGCCCATGATTTGCAGGTACTGTTCCTTCAGGTTTTTGACGTTGTTGTACAGGATTTCGGGGATGTACGCTCCGCCGAATTCGCCGTAAAAACCATTCTCGTTGACTTGATACATTGTCGTAATTTTTTTATAAAAAAAGGCCTGCTGTGAGTTCAGCAGGCCTTCGTATAGTTATTAATGTGCACGGGCTCTTTACCTCACCAGATTTGTTGAAGTTTACCAAGCCACCACCAATTGTTGCACATCATTGTGTTCATGTTTTGTTTGAATATGTCGCAAAAGTAGGGATAATTTTTAAAAATGCAAATAAAAAGTTGGAATTTAATTCATTCCCCGTTCTTTCTTGATTTGGTCGTAGGCAGTGTTCACTTCCTTGAATTTGTCGTTGGCGGCCTTCTGGACATCTTCACCCAGATGTTCGACTTTGTCCGGATGGTGCTTGATGGCCATGCGTTTATACGCTTTGCGAACTTCGTCGTCGGTGGCTTGGGGGGTGATTTCAAGGATTTTGTAGGCGCTTTCGGCATTCTTGACGAACATGGCCTGAATGGATTCGTAATCGATGGCAGAGATGCCCAGCCAGTTGGCAATGTTACGGATGGTCGTGACTTCGTCTGGATGCACGTGTCCGTCGCTTTTGGAAAGGCCGAACAAGTAGTGGATGAGTTGCAGGCGGGAAGCGTGGTCCATGTACATCTTGATCTGCTGGCAGACTTCGCGCAAATCAATTTCTTTTTGGAGCAATTCGCGCAACATTACAATATAGCTTTCAGCCTTGACTTGTCCGAATTGGCGTTTGTAGAATTCCTTGACGTAGTCGAGCTCGGATTTCTTGACTTGATTGTCCGATTTCATGACGGCAGCCGATAGGATGAGCAGGCTTACGCCAAAATCACCGGGCTGAGTTTGGGGACGAGCTTGGCCGAAGCCGCGCTGCGTTCCTACGGCGTGTTCGCCAGTGAAGGCATTGTCGAACATGGAACCCACCGCAAAACCGATGATTCCTCCCATCACTCCGCCAAAGGCCCAGCCCATGACGCCACCTATCCATTTGATTGCACCCATATTGTAAACTAAGTAGGTTGGAAAAGCAAGTGGCTTTTCCAACTGCAAAAATAAGATTTAATAATCAAATCGAGGTGCGGTATTTCTTTTAAAGATTAAAGTGAAAATAATGTTATTAAAATGCAAATTAATTATATATTTGCAAGGTGTTAATAAATCAACAATTAATCTTATTTAAAAATGCGTATGAAAAATTTAAAGTCCATTTTTTTAATGTCGGCGGTTCTGCTCTTGGCTGCCTGTTCGAAGGAAGAATCCATTCTACAAGAGCCTGTTGCGCCTGTTTCGGTTGCTGCCGATCCGGATGTAGCTTACAAAAATAAGCTGCTGAACGACTATGCGGTGGTGCTGGCCAGAGCCGTTCAGCATAAAGAATTGCGAACGGTCATCCACGACCGGGCGATGTTGAAATTCGACGGTGATTTTGATGTTCTGGTGAACCGGTTGGAGTCGGAGCATCTGCCCCAATCTTCGGTGAGAGAGCTGATGCGATCGATGCAGACGGATCCTAGGTTGCGAAGTGTGGGTATTGAGAATCCCGACAGTGATTTTCTAGCGATTTCAGCCATCATTCCGAATGTGCAGGTTTCTGTACCGGTGCATTGCGAGGAGTGGGACCCGGCTCTTTTCGTGCCGCTGGTGGCTGTATTGCCGTGGGATTACAAGGAAAAGCCCGGGCAGGTTATCACGGCCTACGATTCGGAGGGCAACGCCCATCAATTAAGTGCGGATGAGGAACCTGGATTTCCGGTGCTGGTAGTGGGCCGTTCCGAACGGGTGAATGACAAGGGTCAGATGGATACTGCTGGCTACCAAATGTCCATTTCAGCTCAACATGTTTCGAGGTCGCCTTACTTGCTGCCCGAATATCCCGAAAAGCTTTTGCTGACCCACGGAACTTCGCGTTCGCTGCTCTTGGAATGGACCGATGTGGCTGATGATATGGGCTACGAAGTCTGGCGGATGACGGGAACGGTTTTCGTAAAAGTTGCCCAGTTGACGACCAACGACAATAGTTACGTGGACGCGAACCTCACTGCCAACCAGAAGTATTGGTATAAGGTGCGAGCCATCAAGGCCGATGGTTTCTCGTCCTGGTCACCCGTGATGGCTACGACCGCTTCCAGCCGAAGCGACAACGAGTGGCTCAAGATCAAGCGGATGAAGTTCACGTCCAGTGCACTGAAAGCGGTGGAAAGTTGGATTTGCGGTGCGCCTGAAATCAGGCTTCGAGTGGTGCAGGGCAGTGAAGGGGGTGCCACCAACGTGTACACGTCAGGCATTTTGGAACCAAGCCATCGGGGCGACATCTGTGACCAATGGTGGAACCATGAAGTGACCATTTTTGCTTGGTCCACCAGCGTGTACGGGACGGTGTTGACCTTCGATTGGAGGGAAGAGGATTGGCTGGAGAGTGTGGATTTCCCGCTGACAGGAAGTTACGAGGATAAACAGTCCGGTGGTACGGTCAAGGTAGGCGGTTCGATCTATATTAAGAACGATCCAGGTGGCGATGTGATTGGCAATACCTCTGTGATGTGGTGGCAGGAAAAGGCGCAGATATACGACCTTTCCGGTTTCCAGTGGCAGTTCACGTATTGATTCAATGGTTGAGAAGGAGGGTCCCGTTGGTGGAGAGGCCTTCGGCGCTGATGATCAAGTCTTTGGCAGTGCTGTTGTTGTAGAACTCCACTTGGGCCTTCCCTTCTGAATTGACGGGGACGTCGGGATTCCAGTAAAGGGTGCGGCGGTGGTCGGACTCCAGGGTGGGAACACCCGTTTGGTACGAAGGTGAATAGAATTCCTTTGAAACGGAATATCCTTGAAAAGTGGTTCTGCGGATTCCGATGGGCTCTTTGCGTTGAATGCCGTTTTTGAAAAAGAACAGCATGATGACAACAGGATCCTTATCATCCAGTGGGTAATAAAATCGGGTGATTTCACGGTCTTCCACGATCAGGATTTTCTCAATCTCATCGCCCATCAGTTCTTCCACCTTTCGGGCTCCGGTCATTTCGGAGGGTGTGTTGTTGAACAGAAAATGGACTGGCCGACCCTTGTAACGGTATTCCTGACCTCCATTCTCATTGACGGTGATGCTGAAATACGTGTTTTCTTCCTGAAGCATTTCAACGATGCCGGGCGCTTCCGATTCGCCGATGTCCCGATGGGCATCCGTGATCTGTCCGACGTTGTAACCGATACTGGCCTTCCGTGCGGCTTGTTGCTCCATGGTGAGGGGCCTACGTGCGGTCTTGACGACTTCCTTGAGGGTGTATTCCTTATATCCTTCGGGGTTGTTGGGCTTCGATTCCGTGGTGTACTTGATTTCACCCAGCATCAACGCGGTTGAGTCGGGAATGGGTTCAGGCGTTTTCAGGCGGTTGTCGGTCCAAACTTCTTTGTCGAATCCGGTGTAACTTCGGGGTTCGGGTGAGAATTCCCTGTTCAAAAGGATGCGGAATTCCTTGCGCTTTTCTTCGAGCTTGGTCTGCAGATTTAGATCCCAAACACCATTCATATTAAGCAGGAAGTTGAAATTCCCGTTTTCGTCCGTGACGCAATTGCCTTTGAAGGATTGATGCCCCTGTATCATCCAGAAGAGGACATCGATGTCTTTCTTTTCTTTCTTGCCGAGTAGTGAAATGACCTTGCCGTCAATCAGGATGCCCTCTTCAATGGGATGCTTTGAAGTAAAGGGTTCAGCACCTTCCATCCGTTTCCAGGAATACCTGCGCCAACCTTGGGTCAGCATCAACAGGTCAAGTCCTAGAAGGCGTTCCGTTGTCGAATCGGTGAAATACCAGGCAGGATTCTCGATGTAACCTTTCAAGTCGGACGAAAGAAGGAGGTTACTACCGATATTCCCGTTGTCGGAATTTCCGAAATTGCTGGTTTCACCATCGCGAACTGCCAAAGATAAAGAGCCGCCAAATGCTTTCTCATCGAAATTCTGTACGTTGATGTCCAAGTTGATTTTTTCGAACGGTTTGTAGTTGTTCTTGTCGGTTTGAATCCGAAGGGTGGGTTTGAAGGACGGTTGTATAAAAACCAATCGTTCGCAACGGATGCGTCCTTCCATGTCGTACAGGGTGAATTGACAGACGCCTGCTGGCAACGATTCCTTTTTGTAGGAGAACATGGAGCCATCGTCGTTGACGGATAGGATGTTGAAATCCAGTATTTTACCTCGGCATGTAAGTACTAAGGCCAGGGAATCGGTTTCAGCCAAGCCTGGACTTTTTTGAATCATGAGTCGCAAACTTTTGGTCGACAGATTAAAGGCCGTCATGACATAGCCCGATGGTTCGGCAGCAGGCAGGTCAAATTTTGTTTCGCTGCCGTTGAAATAAACCTTGGCCGTGCATTTTTTGCCGTCGGAAAACAAAGGAAATGCCCCCATGCCGTCGTGCTGGGAGTTGAAGGTGGCAATCTCATCGCCTCTGGAATTGAGGACCTTACCCGTTACATCGATGCTCCGACCTTGTTTGTCGGTTGCCTTAAACGCCACTTTTGAATCCGTGCCGGTAATGAGACTTCCGCCCTCGGGATAAAAGGATACGTTGATCTTATCTCTTTTGGGCTCTTTTTCCCGCCTGTCGGGTATCGTGAACTTGCGGTAAGTCATGTTTCGATTCTTGAAATTCCCGTCGATTTCTGGTTCGTCGTACACTGGGAAAACACGGGAAAAGACCACTTCGGGGCCAAAGTTCATCATGCAACGGGTATAGGCTCGGACTTCATAGAACCCGGCTTTCAAGGAATCCAAAAGCACGAATTCGCCGTTGCACACTCCATTTTCGATTCTCAGTTTAGTGTTGGAAACCACATAGCCTTCTGGTGACAGCAAATCAACGTACAGCGTCTTGCTCATGTCGGTGAAAGTATTGTTTTCTGCTTTAACCACATAGGCTTTGAACCAGATGGTTTCGCCCAGAAAATAGCCGGTGTTGTCAAAATGCAGGTAGACTTTCTCTTGCGCGTATTCACGGTTGAATTTAGCCGCATGTTTGGCCAGACCGATGAGGCGTCCGGAAACGGTGGTGCTGTCCTGGGCATGAATTCCCAATGAAATCAACAGGATGAAAAAAATCGACAGGCGTTTCATGTATTTTTGATTAAAAGCAACTTTGTGAGAGGCTTTCGGCGCATCGTTCACCGTCAATAGCCGCGCTGACGATGCCACCTGCGTAGCCGGCCCCTTCACCGCAGGGAAACAATCCACCGGTTTCGAGGTGCATCAACGTTTCCGCATCCCGGGGAATGCGCACTGGGGAGGACGTCCTCGTTTCCACGCCCAACAGCAACGCTTCGTTCGTCAAATAGCCGTTGTGGCTTTTTCCGAACAATCGGAACCCCTCCTGCAGCCTTGTTGAAATGCCTTGCGGCAACCATTCATGAAGGGCTGAACCCACTATGCCTGGTGCGTACGACGAGTCGGGCAGGGTGGAGGAAAACTTTCCCGAAGTGAAATCCATCATCCGTTGGACCGGTGCCGTTTGGCTGAACCCGCCCTGTTGGAAACTGCAACGTTCCAAGTGTTCCTGAAAATGCATCAGCAAAAGTTCGGGAGTGGTTCTGGCGGTAGCCTTGAGTGCCTCTTCAATGCCCATCGACCCATCTGCCCCTAGACCGAACGGATTTCCAAACTTCCCTGAGAAATCAAGGTCTTCGCTGTGAAACTCCACCACCAAACCCGCGTTTGCCCATTTGGAACCGCGGCTGGAGGAAGACATTCCGTTGACGACGACTTGCTCTGGTCCGCTGGCGGCTGGTACCACCACGCCTCCCGGGCACATGCAGAAGGAATAAACCCCGCGATTGCGAACTTGATTGACAAGATTGTATTCCGCAGCAGGCAAAAACTCGCCCCTGCCTTTCGGACTGTGGTATTGAATCTGGTCGATAAGCAGTTGCGGGTGTTCCAGCCGAACGCCCATGGCCAGCGACTTGGCTTCCTGGCGGATGCCTTTGCGTTGCAAAAGCCGATACACATCCCTTGCCGAATGGCCAGTGGCCAAAAGAACCGGACCTTCGAACGAACGCCCGTCGGCCGTCACGATGCCCATGACCTTGCCTTTTTGCAGCAGCAAATCGTCCATGCGTGTTTCAAAATGCACTTCACCACCGCATTTCAAAATTTGGTTCCGCATGTTCTCAATCACAGCGGGCAGTTTGTCGGTGCCAATGTGCGGATGCGCATCGGCTAAAATGGAAGCACTCGCTCCAAACTGGCAAAATACCTGTAAAATCTTGTCTACATTGCCCCGCTTTTTGCTGCGGGTATATAATTTTCCGTCCGAAAACGCACCTGCGCCGCCTTCCCCGAAGCTGTAGTTAGACTCTGGATCCACGGTGTGATCTCTGGAAATTCGTGCCAAATCTTTTTTGCGGTCGTGCACATTCTTTCCACGTTCCACCACAATGGGTTTTACACCCAATTCAATGAGTCTCAACGCTGCAAACAATCCGCCCGGGCCTGCTCCGACCACTACGGCTGTCTTGGCTGAACTCGAAACATCGGGATATTGGATTTCAGGAAAAAGTGTTTCTTCCGGCTCTTCATTTAGGTAAACGCGTACCCTCACGTTCATGAACACCGTCCGTTGCCGTGCGTCGATGGAGCGCTTCACAATGCGCAATCCACGAAACTCCGCAGGGTCAACCCCTTTGTCGCGCACCAGCACCCGAAGGATGCTTTGCTCCCGAGCCGCCTGTTCAGGCAAAATCCGAAGGTCGAATTCCTGTATCATGCGAACAAGATCTTAAAGGCTTCCTCCACCTTGGTTACTTGGAAAATCTCCATCTTGAAGCGCTTCAAGTCAAGTGCGGAACTGCTCAGTTTTGGTATGATGATTTTGCTGAACCCTAATTTCTGGGCCTCCAGGATGCGTTGTTCGAGGCGGTTCACCGGACGTATCTCGCCCGAAAGCCCGACTTCGCCCGCCAGGCAAAAGCCTTTGTCCATGGCAATGTCCAGGCTGGAGGACAAAATGCTGCACAACACCGCCAAATCGATGGCCGGATCGTTCACTTTGATGCCCCCGGCAATGTTCAAAAACACATCCTTCTGCACCAATTTGAAACCCGCCCGCTTCTCAAGTACCGCCAGCAGCATGTTCAACCTTCTTAAATCAAATCCAGTGGCTGAACGCTGTGGTGTTCCGTATGCGGCCGTGCTCACCAGCGCCTGCACTTCGATGAGGAATGGCCGGATGCCCTCAATGGTGGCGGCAATGGAAACACCGCTCAGTCCCGTATGGTTTTGCGACAAGAGCATCTCGGACGGGTTCAGCACCTCCCGAAGACCGTCTTGCAACATTTCGTAAATGCCTATTTCTGAGGTGCTTCCAAAGCGATTTTTGATGGATCGGAGGATGCGATATAAATATTGCTGGTCGCCTTCGAAAAGCAATACGGTGTCCACGATGTGCTCCAACACCTTGGGCCCAGCGATGCTGCCTTCTTTGTTGATGTGGCCGATTAAAATCACAGGCGTGCCGCTTTCCTTGGCATAGCGCAATAGGGCCGCCGCTGATTCCCGCACCTGCGTGACGCTTCCTGGTGAGGATTCAGCCATTTCAGTGGAAACGGTCTGGATGGAGTCCACGATAAGGAGGTCGGGTTTGATGTTGGCCAAATGGACGAAGATTTCTTCCAAGGAGGTCTCGCTTACGAACCAGGCTTGCTCGTTGCTTCCCGGGATGCGTTCAGCCCTCATTTTTAATTGGCCGACGCTTTCCTCACCCGAAACGTAAAGTACTTTTTGGTTGGGTATCTGGAGCACGGTTTGGAGCACCAGCGTGGATTTGCCAATGCCGGGTTCGCCGCCGATAAGAATCAGGGAGCCAGGGACGATGCCACCGCCAAGGACGCGGTCCAGTTCGCCGCCGCCCGTGGTGATGCGCGGTTGCTCTGAAAGTTCGACTTCAGACAATAGGACGGGTTTGGACTTAGGCGCATGGAACCCGGAAGTCGAAGGTTTCTTGTTGACTTCGGTGCGGATGATTTCTTCGTTGTACGTGTTCCACTCCCCGCAAACAGGGCATTTTCCGACCCACTTGGGCGAATCGGTTCCGCAGTTGTTGCAGACGTAGAGGCTTTTTACTTTGGCCATGAAGGAAGGTGTCTTTTGCACCAAAGGTACAAAAAAAAGCCACCTCAAAAATGAGATGGCTGTTTTCCTTTGTTGCGGAGACCGGACTCGAACCGATGACCTTTGGGTTATGAGCCCAACGAGCTACCACTGCTCCACTCCGCGATCTGTTTGTGGGTGCAAAAGTACTCCAAAATAACGAAACATCAAACCTTTTCGAAAAATTATCCAAAAAATAACGATAACGACTTGTGCGAAAGGTTTTTTTAGTACATTTGCACAGTCTTAATCGATTTGTGCATAAATCACGCTGAAATGTCAAAAACAAAAGGAATGTTGGTAGAAGTCGCCAGGCAACTTTTCGCTCAGAAAGGTGTCGTGGAAACAACTATGAACGATATAGCCACCGCATCCGGAAAAGGACGCCGGACGCTCTATACCTACTTCCGGAGCAAGGAAGAAATTTACAAGGCGTGCATTGACAGCGAGTTGAGCATCGTAACCGCAGCTTTGCAAACGGTCATGAAACAGGAACTCGAACCCCGTGAAAAGCTGGAAGAGTACATCCGCGCCCATTTTGAAGTCTATAAAAGCATCGTCATTCGCAATGGTAATTTGCACGGTGTCTTCTTTTTGGACATCCTCGAGGTGGAAAAGGTGCGCAATAAGCTTGACAAACGCGAAACGGTGATGCTTACCCAGATACTGGAAGATGGCGTTGAAAAAGGCATCTTCATCATCTCAGACATCAAACGCTTCGCTCAGATTTTACTTTATGCGATAAAAGGATTGGAAGTACCTTATACTCGGGAAAACATTCGTGGAAGCAAGGAAAAGAACCATCAGATTTTCGAATTCCTGTTTTACGGCTTGATGGGAAACAGTAAACTATAAGAGGAGGCCTAAATATAAGCGCTCCTCTTTTTTTTATATAACAAACTAACAGATTCTCTTATGAAATTACTCGAAGGAAAAACCGCCATCGTGACCGGCGCCGCCCGTGGCATCGGCAAAGCCATTGCCCTCCGTTTCGCACAGGAAGGTGCCAACGTTGCCTTTACCGACTTGGCCATCGACGACAACGCCAAAGCAACGGAAGCAGAAATTGCCGCACTTGGTGTGAAGGTGAAAGGCTATGCCTCCAACGCCGCCAATTTTGAAGATACCCACAACGTGGTGGAAAACATCGTCAAGGACTTCGGTCGCATCGACATTCTGGTGAACAACGCCGGTATCACTCGCGACGGCTTGATGATGCGCATGTCCGAACAACAATGGGACATGGTCATCAACGTGAACCTCAAGTCCGCCTTCAACTTTATCCACGCCGTCACCCCGGTCATGATGAAGCAAAAATCGGGCAGCATCATCAACATGAGTTCTGTGGTCGGTGTTTCCGGCAATGCAGGCCAAGCCAACTATTCCGCTTCCAAAGCCGGTATGATTGGTCTTGCCAAATCCATCTCGGCTGAACTCGGTAGCAGAGGCATCCGCGCCAACGCTGTTGCTCCAGGATTTATCATCACTGAAATGACAGCCCAGCTGCCCGAAGAAGTCCGCAAGGAATGGGCAGAAAAAATTCCGTTGAAACGTGGTGGTACGCCCGAAGATGTGGCCAATGTCTGCGTTTTCCTCGGATCTGAACTCTCCTCCTACGTGAGCGGCCAAGTCATCAACGTTTGCGGTGGCATGAACCGGTAAGAATGACCGTACTTTACGAAGACAACCATTTGCTCATCGTCAACAAAGCCTGCGGCGAAATCGTACAGGTGGACAAGACGGGAGACCTCTCCTTGGAGGAGTCTTTAAAGCTATGGCTCAAAGATAAATACAACAAACCGGGTAACGTCTTTTTAGGCGTTACCCACCGTTTGGACCGCCCGGTGACGGGCGTCGTCATTTTTGCCAAGACTAGCAAAGTATTGCCCCGGCTGAACGAGATGTTCCAAAAGGGCGAAATTCACAAAACCTATTGGGCATTGGTCAAGAATCCGCCCAAGCAAACGGAAGGCATTCTGGAACATTTCCTGGTTCGGAACGAGAAACAAAACAAGAGTTACGCCTACGATGCGGAAAAGCCCGATTCCAAGAAAGCCATCTTGCATTACAAAGTCATCGGCAAATCCGATACCTATTACTTGCTTGAGATCGACTTGAAGACGGGACGACACCATCAAATTCGCTGCCAATTGGCCAAAATGGGCTGTCCCATCAAAGGAGACTTGAAGTACGGGTTCGACCGTTCCAATAAGGATGGAGGAATATCGCTGCATGCCAGGCACATCGAGTTCGTGCATCCAGTCAGCAAGATGCCAATTGAAATTACCGCACCGCTGCCCACACATGACCCCGTTTGGCAGAATTTTGAAAAATAGACGGCGGTTGAAAATATTTTTATAAAAAAAATTTGTTTGATAAAAAGTTTACGTATCTTTGCAGCATCAAACTAAGCGAACAATGGACGATATTTGCATCATCAAGGAAGTATATAAACTGCTCTACCAGTTTGAAAAAGATTTTTTCGAAAAACATCAGATGACCATCAACGATGCAATGGTGATTTGCTGCCTTAAAAACGGGGAGGAAAAATCGGCCGGCGACATCTGTGATTTCGTGGGTTTGTCCAATTCAAGAGTGTCCAAAGTGTTGTGCACCGTCGAGGAATTGGGTTACATCCAACGTCGTTTGGGGTCCAAGGACAAGCGTCAGATGTTTTTCTCTTTAACTGAAAAAGGCAAGAATAAGGTGGAAACCATGAAGGGTCAATCCCTGCATTTCGCTGAATTTTTGCAGCAAATTTCAAAACAGTGTACCCAGTAATTTTTTACTCGAACACTTTTTTTTGCCTAGAAGCTGTTTAGTACGAAATAATTCAGATAGAAAATAAAATGAAGAAAATATTGATTGCATTTATGGTCATCATGACCGCTCTAACCGGGTGCAAGGCCAAGGCTGGAGAAAATGCCGATTCAAAAGAAACAACAACTACAAACAATAAACAAATGGGAGCAATTCATTTAACAAAAGCGACCTTCATGGAGAAGGTGGCAAACTTCGAAGTCCATCCGAAAGAATGGAAGTATTTGGGTGACAAGCCCTGTATCATTGACTTTTATGCCGACTGGTGCGGGCCCTGCAAGGCCGTGGCTCCGATTCTGGAAGAACTGGCAAAAACGTACGATGGTGAGATTTATGTGTACAAGATCAACACGGATCAGGAACAGGAACTAGCCGGTGCCTTCGGCATCCGCAGCATTCCGAGCCTGCTGTTCGTGCCGATGGAGGGCAAACCTCAAATGAGCGTGGGTGCGTTGCCCAAGGCGCAGATGGTGGAAGCCATCAACACGATTTTGCTAGGAAAGAAATAATCCACTCCATTTTTCAGATAAGAGGCTGTGTCATTATTAATTGATACAGCCTCTGTTGATTACCCGAGAGGGGGTTTAAAAAGAGTGCCAAAGTCAAGGCACTGATTGACAGACACCCCGGAGCGTACTTAAGGTACGTGAGGAGTGGCTGGCGAGCAGTAACGCAGAGGTTGGCACTCTTTTTAGACACCCTTATTTTGCGATTTCTACCGCATACACCGACTCAAACCCCTCAAAATTTGCCCGGAAAATAATCCACTTGCCGTCCGGCGAGAAATGCACATTGGGTTCCAATTTGTATTGGTGGAACTTCATGTTGACCAGCCGCTCGTAGTTGAAGTGATCGCCGGCAGGCATGAACAGGTTGATCCACTTGCCGTCCTCCGCCTTGGCCACCGAGGTGGAGTCGCCACCATCCCCTGCAAAAAGCTTCTGGTCAGGTGATTGCGTGTAATGCACACTCCATTGGTTTCGCTCGTGGCTGTACTTGACTTCCTCACCCGTGGTGACGTTGGTGCCTCCCACGGCAAACTTGCTGCCGCGCGGCTGCTGCAAATCGTACCAAATGATTTTTCCGTCGGGGCTGAACCATTCGTGGCCGGCTATCTCGTTGTCCATCGTCCGTTTGTGCATCAACTTCACCTGTTTGGTAACCAAGTTGATGGTCCAAATGCGGTCCACCTTGTGCCAAGGGCCCTCGTGGCAAAACATCAGCAATTTTGGTTCGGTGGGCGAGAACTGCACATGATTGAGCCAGGCAGAATCGGTGAACAGCTTGGTCAACTCCTTCGTTTTCAAGTTGATGGTGAACAGAGTTTTGGGCAGTTTCGCTTCGTAAATTTTATTGAAATAATCGCTCTTAGCCGGGTTGGCCTTTAAAATTGCCTTTTCCGCATCGGTGGAACGCGCCCCACCCAACAGCGTCTCGTCAGCGTTCAGCGTGGTGATGCTCCCTTTGAAATCGGCCGGAAAAACATAGATCAATTCCTGCTTGCGGGTGTCTAGGTTGATGGAAAAGACCGAATCCTGCGCCTGAAAATAAACATTGTGATTGGTCTTGCCCACAATCTCGCCGTTCTTCCGAAGGCTTTTTTCCGTGAGCTGAGTAATCTTCAAATCGTTCAAGTCGACCGTGAACAACTGGCTGCCCACCCCGTCACCCTGGTATTTGTCGTTGCCGTAAAACACCATCCGCATGCCGTTGGGGCCTTTCACAAAGGGATTGTTGTGGAAATAAAAGCTGGCGCTGTTGCCCTCGCGTTGCGTCATCCGGATCACCTTGTGGTTTGTATCCTTGTCAATCCAAGCCATCGGCATGATTTGTCCTCCAGTTTGCATCACAGGCAGCGTATTTTTGCCCACCAAACCATTTAAATACAGTTCCAGGTTGGTGTATCCGTTGGAATCGAGCACCGAAGCATCTTTTGCATCCGAGGCATTCAGTCCATGCGCCTTTTCCCAATTGTCCGGAATGCCGTCCTGGTCGGTGTCTTTATACGCAACTATTTTTTTGTAATCCAATTGCCCCCCCACTTCAGCCTCGTCTTTGATGACTTTGCCGGTCTTGCCCAACGAAGCCACGTAACCGATGAGCCGGTTGTCGATGGCGTCCCGCTGCAGGGAAGCCCCTGCTTCCTTCATCACGTTGTCGTACGCATCGGCGGCTTTTTGAATGCTCAGGAGCGATAGGCTGCTGTTTTGCGCCATGCTTTCCAAGGTTGCCTTGACCTTGATGAAATCGTCTGAGGTGACTTCCCGCCCGTCCAACAAACCGTTTTTGTTCAGGTCAACCAGATTTCCACGGTGGAAAACGTGGTCGGTTTCCGTAAACATCCCGATGAAATCTTGGCTGGAGTTCGGCCCCCCAATAAAATAATTTCCGATAATATCCTGGGTGTGGAGTGCGGCTGAGTGTCCGCCCACCAAACCGTTGCTGCCCCAGTTGTAAATCACATTGTTCACAATCTCGATGCCGGCTTTGGCTTTGGGGTTCCGGCTTTGGTTGTCCACCCAGAGGCAGTGGTGGATGGTGAGGTTTACCGGATTTTCCAGCAAGGCACCGAACATCTGCGGGTTGATGCCCTCGCCGATGAGGCAATATTGCAGGGTGATGTTCTTGCTGTCTTTGATGTGCAGGTCGTCCCAGCGGCCCCATTCGATGGAGCAATGGTCAAAAATGAGGTCCGTGGCGTTGTCGGCAATCAGCGTACACGTGCCTTTGCTCATCTGAACGCTGCCGCGGAACCGAATGTATCGCACTATCACGTCGTTGGAACCGGTAAAACCGACTGCATTTCCGTAAATGGTGATGCCTTCGCCCGGTGCCGTTTGCCCGGCTATGGTCACAAAGGAAGCGACCGAAATGCGTTCCTTAATGCGAATAACACCGTTGACATCGAACACCACCGTTCTTCGCGGCTGGCTCACCGCATCGCGGAACGAGCCTGGTCCCGAGTCGTTCAGGGTCGTGACGTGGTAGATGGAACCAGTTCGGCCACCGATGGCGTATTTTCCGAAACCGTCCGCACCAGGAAAAGCCAACTGTTGCGCGGAAAGAGCAAAAATGCTCAAAAAGAGACAAACGAGGAGTAGGGCGTTTTTCATAATCAATGTTGTCAATTGCAGAATTCAAAGGTATGCTGTTTTGACCACCTATGTTCAGCAACGTTTAAGCAAGGTACGCATTAACGGCAATTTTTCCACTGTTTGCGGTTCTGCTTAACAATCAGTAACTTTGCGCTTCAAAGGAAAAGCTATGGTTTCTTCCATGTCCGAAAAGAAATTCTATCCCTGGCTGGTGGTTGGTCTGCTGTGGTTTGTCGCCCTGCTGAACTACCTGGACAGGCAGATGCTTTCCACCATGAAACCTTCCATGATGCTCGATATCAAAGAATTGGCTACGGCTGAAAACTTTGGTCGGCTCATGGCGGTCTTTTTATGGATCTACGCGTTGATGAGTCCGCTTTCGGGTATCATTGCCGACCGACTCAACCGCAAGTGGCTCATCGTCGGCAGCCTCTTCGTCTGGTCCGGTGTCACGCTTTGCATGGGCTATGCCACCACCTTCAACCAAATTTACGCCCTCCGCGCCATCATGGGCGTGAGCGAAGCCTTCTACATTCCGGCAGGCCTATCGCTCATCGCCGACTACCACCAAGGCAAGACCCGCTCGTTCGCCATCGGCATCCACACCACCGGCATTTATCTCGGCCAAGCTTTCGGCGGCTTCGGCGCCACCATCGCCGACCATTTTTCCTGGCAGTTCACTTTCCACACGTTCGGCTTGATCGGCGTGCTTTACAGCCTGGTTCTCATGCTGTTCCTCCGTGAAAAGAAAACCTACGTGGTCAATCCAAATAAAGGCATGGAGCTGAAACGCACCTTCAAGGGCCTCGGCATGCTCTTCGGCAACGTCGCCTTTTGGGTCATCCTGTTCTATTTCTCCGCACCCAGCCTGCCCGGTTGGGCCGCCAAAAACTGGTTTCCCACCTTGCTTTCTGATGCCCTCCACATGAATATGGCTGAAGCCGGCCCGATGGCCACCATCACCATCGCCATGGCCTCCTTTGTTGGTGTTTTGCTGGGAGGTTGGTTGTCAGACTGTTGGGTGATGCGAAACCTCAGAGGCCGCATCTACACCGGTGTCATTGGCCTCACCTTGACCCTGCCTGCGCTTTGGTTGCTGGGCAGTGGCGTCGGCATGACCGCAATATTGGCCGGAGGCTTGCTCTTCGGCTTAGGATTTGGTATCTTTGATGTCAATAACATGCCCATTCTATGTCAGTTTGTTTCAGCACGTTATCGGGCAACCGCATACGGACTGATGAACCTGGCAGGCATTTCGGCAGGCGCCGTCATTACGGAGTTCCTGGGGAAATCGGCCGATCATGGGAACATGAGAGAAGTTTTTGTTTTATTGACGGTCGTCGTAGCCTTCGCCATCGCTCTGCAGCTCCTCATGTTGCGTCCGAAGACGGTGAACATGACCGAAGTTTAGGTTACATTAAAATTAGTTCGAATGAAAAAGAAAGTTATAGTTGTAGGTGGCGGATTCGCTGGCTTGCAAATGGTCCGCGCATTGGACGAAAAGCTTTTCGACATAGTGCTCTTGGACAAACTCAACCACCATCAGTTTCAACCCTTGTTTTACCAGGTCGCGACCTCGCAGATTGAGCCGGCCAGCATATCCTTCCCCCTGCGTAACATTTTCAAGAATAAGACCAATGTGCAAGTCAGGATGGCGGAGGTCAAATCGATTGACCGGGCTAAAAAGCTGGTGAGCACCGATATCGGTGATTTTGAATACGATTACCTCGTTATCGCGATAGGCTGTCGTACCAATTTCTTTGGCAACACCAACATCCGAAACAACGCATTTTCGCTTAAAACCACCTACGACGCCATCACCTTACGCAACCACGTGTTGAAAAACTTTGAGGCTGCCATTTCAGCCAAGGAGGAAGAAAAGCAGTGTTATCTGAACCTGGTCATCGTCGGTGGCGGGCCTACCGGGGTCGAATTGGCGGGTTCCTTCGCCGAAATCAAGAAGAATATTTTGCCAAACGATTATCACGGCATCGATTTCTCGAAATTCCGGATCATCCTGGTGGAAGGTTCGCTGAACACGTTGAACAACATGAGTCAGGCCACTAAGGATACCTCGGCCAAATACCTCCGTAAAATGGGGGTCGAACTCAAGATGGGCACCATTGTCAAGGATTACGACGGTAAAATGCTGACCTTCACCAACGGCGAGCAAATCAACACCCGCACCGTCATTTGGGCGGCTGGCGTTCGAGGTCGCTTGATGGAAGGCTTCCTGCCCGAAGAAATCTCGGAACACGGCAAGCGGTTGCTGGTGAATCGCATCAATCAGATTCCAGGTTCACCGGATGTTTTCGTGGTGGGCGACATCGCCTGTATGATTACGCCGAAATATCCGCGCGGGCATCCGCAGTTGGCCAACGTGGCCATCAATCAGGCGAAGTTGCTGGCCAAGAATATAAAAAACATTGAATTGGGCAAGCCGACCAAGGAATTTGAATACCACGACTTGGGTTCGATGGCCACCGTTGGGACCAACAAAGCGTTGGTCGATTTCCCAAAAGTGCATTTCAAAGGCCGCATCGCTTGGCTTATCTGGATGTTCCTGCACCTGATGTTGATCTTGAGCGTGCGCAACAAGTTGATTATCTTTATCAATTGGGCGTGGGCCTACATCACCAAGGATACGTCGCTTCGGTTGATCCTGACCCGCCCGGACGACCGCGAAGCCTGATTTTTTTTCGAAACCTTCCTTAAATTTGAAAAACACCAACTGAAGCAATGAACCTACGTGCCCTTTTATTGACGTTCGTATTGCTATGGGTCGGTGTTTTCAGCGAGGCACAGGTCAGTGGACTACGTATCAATGAGTTCCAAGCGTCCAATACCGTGACCCTCCAGGATGAGGACGGCATGTATTCCGACTGGATTGAACTGTACAATCCATCCGCTGCAGCCATCCACTTGGCGGGTTGGTCGTTGACAGACGATGTCTTGGTGCCCAAAAAGTGGGTTTTCCCAGATGTGACGGTTGGGGCAGGCGGCTATTTGTTGGTTTTTGCCTCCGACAATAACCGAAGGGTGCCGGGTAGTCCCTTGCACACCAATTTCAAGATGTCGGCCTCCGGGGAGTATCTGGGTCTGTTTTCGCCCGACGGGAAACCAGCCACGGTGTTCAATCCGTTTCCCGCGCAGGAAAAAGACCAGTCCTACGGTTATTTGAACGGTTCCTGGGTGACGTTCCGTTCCCCTTCGCCCGGGAAAGTCAATTCGGACACCGCGCTTTCGCGTTATCCGGCTCCTGTGTTCAGTAAGGAGCGTGGGCTCTACTTCCAACCGTTTGACTTGACAATGACTTGCGCCGTTCACGATGCCGTTGTTTATTATACGACAGATGGCAGCGAGCCGTCGCCTTCCAATGGGCTTATGTACGACAACAACCTGCCGATAGCAACCACCACCGTTGTTCGGGCCAAGGCCATTGCGCCCTACCCCAACAACCTGAAGATTGGCGACAGTCCGGTGACCACCCAAACCTACCTGTTTCCGAACAATGTGGTGAGTCAAGGCAATTCGCCGGCCGGATACCCCGCCAACTGGGGAAAATATGCCCAGCTCACCGGGAACGCCATTGCCGATTACGAGATGGATCCAGTTTTGATGGCTGAAACCGCCTATGCGGCCAAAGTCAAGCTGGCCATGTCGGAATTGCCCATCGTTTCGTTGGTGACGGACAAGAACAACCTGTTCAGCAATGTAAATGATTCATTGACAGGCGGCATCTACATGTTCACAGGGCCTCCCGTGGGCTATACCACCGGCAGAGGTTGGGAGCGGCCGGCTTCCGTCGAGTATTTCTTTGCACCCGACACGGTTTCCCTGCAAGTGGATTGCGGCGTCGAAATTCATGGTGGGCACAGCCGTTTGCCCGAAAAGTGCCCCAAGCACGCCTTCAAGATTGACTTCAAAAGCCAATATGGACCCTCCAAACTCTATTATCCGCTTTTCGGAAAATCGGAAGCTCCCAATCTGAATTCCTTTGTTCTCCGCGCTGGGTTCGGAAACACCTGGGTGCACCAATCGTCTGCCGGCAGGACGCTGGCCGTCTATGCCAGGGACGAGTGGGCCAAGCTCACCCAGAAGCGCATGGGGCAGCTTTCCACCAATGTGAAATATGCCCATTTGTTCATCAATGGCTTGTATTGGGGTCTTTACAATGTGGCTGAAAAGATTGATGAAGATTTCTGCGAAACATATTTGGGTGGTAATAAGGGTGATTATGACGTCATCGAATCCAGTGAAGTCGTTACGGCCAATTACGGCATCATCGCTTCCAGCGGAACCATGGATGCATGGAACTCCTTGTTCACCCAGGTCGCTGCAGCCACCGATTCAGTCGCTTACCAAAAAATTCAGGGCAACAATCCCGATGGAACGCCCAATCCTGCCTATCCTGCACTCATCGACATGGAGAATTTCATCGACTACATGCTCCTCAACTTTTTCGATGGCAACACGGACTGGGATCATCACAATTGGTTCGCCGTTCGGAACCGCATCACGCCCGGCAAGGGTTTCCGCTTCCTCACTTGGGATTCAGAGGAGGTTCTGAAATCGCCGACAGAGAATCTCTTGGCTGAAAACAACCCGCAGTGCCCCAGCTTTTTGTTTCAGCAATTAAAGAAAAACCCACAGTTCGTACGACTGTTTGGCGACCGGGTCCAAAAGCATTGTTTCAACAACGGCATGCTCACACCAACGAATTCAGCCGCAACCTTTTCTTCCTTGATTTCGCAGATTGAAAACTCCGTGTATGCTGAATCCGCCCGTTGGGGTGATTACCGCAAGGACGTGCAGCAATGGCAGACCGCTCCGTACGAACTGTATCGGAAAGATGTGCATTTTGATGCCCAAAAGACGATTCTGCTTGAAACGTATTTTCCGCAGCGCACCGCCAATTTTATCACTCAAGTAAAGACGGCCGCGCTGTTCCCGTCGGTTGCGGCACCCGTTTTCAAAGTTAATGGATTGGCGTTGACAAAGGATACGGTTGTGAAGGGCGACCAAGTTTCCATGACGGCGGCTTCGGGCACCATTTATTATACCAAGGACAACACCGATCCTGTTAAGTGGACTGGAAGCGGAACGGGTTCGCTTAACTCAACTTCGCTTCTTTACGCAGCTGCATTCAAACCGGATGCATCCTTGACCGTCAAGGCCAGGGCTTTGAATCAGGGTGTTTGGAGCGCCTTGAACGTACAGAACTTCGTCTTGCGTGAGTTGCCGGTTGGACTTACTACCGAAGCACGTCTTATGGCTGAAGTCGTGGCCAACAATTCTCCGAACCCGTTTACCGACCAAACGACGTTCCGCTATTCGTTGCCGTTTGACGCACAGGTTCGTCTCGAAATGTACGATGTGTCTGGACGACTGGTTTCGATCGTTGTGAATGAGCGTGTTGTGGCGGGGAATTACGAAAAGGCCTTTGACGGTTCGGCATTGCCGCGGGGCATCTACTTATGTCGTTTCCAAGTGAACGGTTCCCTTTTGCATCAGCAAGTCTTCAAAGTAAGCAAGTGGTAAAAAAGAAATAAGGCTACCCGTCACGGGCAGCCTTATTTGAAGTTAACCTAATCGATTTTCAGAATGGGGTCCTGAATGGGGCAGGTCCATACTGAGCGTAGCATCTGATTCCCATTAAAAATTCGTTAGTCGAAAGCGGTATAAGCCGTTTCTCCGTGTTGGCTCTCATCCAAACCGATGGACTCTTCGTTCACGGTTGCACGAATGCCGATGGTCTTTTCAACCAGTTTGAACAGTAGGAAGGTTCCGATGCCGGAATAAACTAAGGTTGAAAGTACCGCGATACACTGTATTCCAAGTTGGTGCCAGTTGCCAAAAGCGGCACCACTGTAGGCGGCTTGAACTGCTGGGGTTGCGAGAACACCTGTCAGAAGGGCACCGATGATACCACCGATACCATGTACTCCAAATGCATCCAAAGAGTCATCGTATCCGAATTTGGGTTTAATGACAGCCACCATGAAGAAGCAAATCAGAGAGACAACGACACCTATGATCAAAGCACCTGTGACATCTACAAAACCTGCGGCAGGAGTTATGGCTACCAAGCCAGCTACAGCACCTGTACAAATGCCGACAACCGTCGGTTTTTTTCCATGGAACCAATCGAGCAGCGCCCAGACCAGTGCGGCGGTGGCAGCAGCGATGTGTGTGACTAAAAAGGCGTTACCGGCCAGTCCGTCGGCGGCCAAACCGCTTCCGGCATTGAAACCGAACCAACCGAACCACAACAGCGAGGCACCGATGAATACGTGAGGGATGTTGTGAGGAGGTATGGCATGGCCTTGATAGTCATGACGTTTTCCTAGTAGAAGTGCCATAACGATGGCGGCGATACCGGCGTTGATGTGTACGACCGTACCTCCAGCAAAGTCAAGAGCACCCAATTTGTACAACCAACCATCGGCAGACCAAACCCAGTGTGCAATCGGGTTGTAGATAATAATGGCCCAAAGAATGCTGAACACCAAAAAACCTTTGAATTTGATGCGTTCGGCGAAAGCGCCCAAAATTAAACCCGGGGTGATGACGGCGAACATACATTGGAACATGATGAATACGAAGTGGGGTATCGTTCCTATTGTTCCGCCGTCGGCAGTTGCTTGTGAATGCGATATGAAATAAGGACTCAGGTCACCCATGTGGATGCCTTTGAGGAACGCCCAGTCGAAGCCACCTATATAAGGAGCAAGCGCGCCTTTGATGCTGCCGAAAGAAAGGCTGTAGCCCACCACGACCCATTCGATGCTGATGACTGCCATCAATATCATACATTGCATCAATACGTTCAATACGTTTTTGCGACGGACCAAGCCGCCATAAAATAAGGCCAGTCCGGGGATGGTCATCAAAAGGACCAATGCGCAAGCCACGATCATCCAAGCGGTATCACCGGCGTTCACGACAGGTACGATGGCCGCAGGAGCGGCAGTTTGGGCTGAAGCGGCAAGCGTGAGCAAACCGAGTGCCGCAAGAGTCAGAACTATTTTTTTCATTTTCGAAATCTTTTTTTTGGGGAGAATTACTTGTCGTCTTTGTTATAAAGTGCTTCCGGACCTTTTTCGCCGTTGCGGATGCGGTACGTTTCATCAATGTCTGAAACGAAAATCTTTCCATCGCCCTGGCTGCCTGTTCGGGCTGATGCCAACAGGGCATTGATGGTTTTTTCAAGGTTGATGTCACGAACCACGATGGAAATCATGCGGCGTTGAATGTAATTGGACTGGAAAATTTGTCCCCTGACTACTTGGTCTTCGGTTGATTTGCCAAGACCGGTGATGTCCCAGTACGAAAACCAGTCGATGTCAACATCGTACAATGCTTTCTTGACATCTTCAAATTTGGACTTGCGAATGATAGCTTCAATCTTCTTCATAAATGTTTTTGTTGAGAAACTACATTATTGTAGCTTTTGATTGCGCAAAGGTATAATAAAAATACAAAATACAAAGCATAATGATATGTAAATGCAAAAAAAAGTTGCCAAATGACGTTGATATATAGAATAAGGTGTCATAATGATTTATGTATGGGTGTCGTTCCTTTTAATTTGAAATCTTTTCCTACATAAATGTATGAATATGATGCATTTGTACGAGTGGTGTTATTATTCACTAATGTCATAATAACCCTTAAATAGCTATCAAAAAGAAAGCATAAAATGATAGACGATGACACAATATCAATAATAGTGAAAAAAAACTATCAAAATGTTTTGCAGGTTCAAATAAAGTTCTTATGTTTGCATCGTGAAAAAGATGAAAAGATAAACAACTAAAAAAAAGGTTATGAAAAATTTGGTAAAAAAGATTGCGATGGGTTTCGTATTGGTAGCGTTAGGATCCTCTTTCTCAGTTGCGTCAGCACAGGGTACGTTTAGCACCGGAGCAGACATTGTTAGTTCGTATGTATGGCGCGGTGTTCCTCAGGACCGTGCAGTCGTAGGCAATCCATCTTTGGGCAGCCCGAATATTCAGCCCTATGTTTCTTATTCCATAGGTGGTTTTACGGCTGGCGCATGGGCATCCACCAGTTTCCTCGGTAATGTGAAAGAAGTGGACTTGTATGGCACGTACGCGTTCTCCAGCGCGCTTTCCTTGACACTGACCGATTACAACTGGAACTTTGCTGGTAATTATTTTAATTATGGTTCCGGAACCGATCACGTATTTGAAGCAACACTGGCCGGAACGGTAGGCTCCTTCAGCGGGTCATTGAACACGATGTTCGCCGGAGCAGACAAACTCTCAAACGGCAAGAATGCTTATTCTTCTTACGCTGAATTGGATTATCAGATTTGTCCGGAAGCAAAATGCTTTGTCGGTGCTGCACTCAATGAAAGCCCAGGTGTTTATTACACTTCCGGTTTCGGTGTGACGAACGTTGGTCTGAAAGTGAGCAAATCCGTTGTCATCACCGATAAATTCAGCTTACCCCTTTATGGCATCGTTGGTTTGAATCCGGATGCAAAAAGCGCATTCTTTGTAGCAGGTATCACATTATAGGTAGTTAGTTAAAAATCAAGGTATTAAACTATTAATTTTAGAGTTATGAGAAGTACAATGGAACTTCCCACTAGGGGGCGCTATTTCTCGAAAATTGTCGAGGGATTGTCAAAACCAAAGGATTGGAAATTTTTCGCCACATTCTTTGCAGGTAAAATGATCGGGATGGGCATAGCGATTGTAGCTATGGTTTTCATCTCCAGTTTGATCTCCGGATCATCCGCTTCGGCGGCTGAAACATATACAGCGCATGAAACAACCGTGTTCAACGCCATCAATACGATCTGGACACTTGTTGCCGCCGCGTTGGTATTTGGTATGCAGGCTGGTTTCGTAATGCTTGAAGCTGGTTTCGCCAGAAAGCGTGAAACCGTGAACATCTTGGTGGAATGCGTACTTGACACAGCCATTTGCGGTGTCTCCTTCTACGCCATCGGTTATGCTTTCATGTTCGGTTCCGGGAACGGATTCATCGGTAATGAATATTTCTTCCTTCAAGGTGCACCGGCAACGTACGGATCAACAGGTGTTGCCTTATTGGCGCACTGGATCTTCCAATTCGCGTTTGCCGATACCGCTTCGACGATTACTTCTGGTGCCATGATCGGACGCACGAGCTTCCGTGGTGACATCATCTACAGTATCTTCGTTACCGCACTTATTTATCCCATTATTGGTCACTGGGCTTGGGGTCCTGACGGTTTCCTAGCTTTGATGGGTACTCCGGGTCATTTCCTGCCCACTTTGGGACAACCTTTCCGCGATTTCGCCGGTTCATCCGTCGTTCACACCATCGGTGGTGTGGTTTCTCTGGCTGGTGCCATTGTTCTTGGTCCGCGTATTGGCCGCAAGTTCTTGCGTGACGATAAAGTTAAAGGCGGTCTGCCCGCAGCGCACAGTTTGCCCTTAGCCACCATCGGAGCCTTCCTGCTTTGGTTCGGTTGGTACGGTTTCAACCCGGGCAGCACCCTTTCAGGAATGGATTACATTGGAATTGGCCGTGTTGCCGCCAATACTACCATTGCCGCTTGTACCGGTTCGTTGGCCGCTCTACTTTGCGCACTCTGGATTGGCCCGTTCAAAGGCAAATTTGATACTGGTTTCGCATTGAATGGTATGTTGGCCGGTTTGGTTGCCATCACCGCACCTTGTTATTGGGTTTCTCCCCTTGGTTCCGCCTTCATTGGTCTGGTCGCTGGTGTGATTGTATTCGGCGGTGTCTATTTGCTGGAATGGATGAGAATCGATGATCCAGTGGGTGCAGTTCCCGTACACGGTTTGAATGGTATCTGGGGTACTTTATCACTTGGCTTGTTTGCCAGTGGTGAATACGGCTTCACAGGCCCGATGGGTCCGGACAACTCCGCTCCCGTAACCGGTTTGTTCTATGGTGGTGGATTTGATGTCCTCAAAGCACAGGCTGTAGGTAGTTTTACCATCACTGTTGCCACCTTTATTGTTGCCATGATCGTGATGTGGGGCGTCAGCAAATTGCCTTATCCCTACAAACTGCGTGTTGAACCGGAAGGTGAAACTGGACCCGGTGGACTTGATGTCTTCGAACACGGTGCTGAAGCTTACAACTAAAAGTGTATATTTGTAACATCCATTATTTTTAATCAAAAAATAGTATGAAAAAAATTGAAGCAATTATTCGGCGCTCAAAATTTGAAGAAGTAAAAGCAGCCTTGCACGAAATTGATATTGATTTCTTCACCTATTCCGAAACCTTCGGGGTTGGTAATGAAAAAAAGAGAAAAGAAGTAATGAGAGGATCCTCCGACACGGAGTTCATTTCCAGATTGACTTTATCCATTGTTGTTCGTGACATCAACGTCAAAAAGACGGTTGATTGCCTATTGGAAACAGCGTACACCGGTGTTGTGGGCGATGGAAAAATCTTTATCATTCCTGTTGAAGAATCTTACCGCATCCGAACCAAAGAACGCGGAGACGAATCCCTCTATATCAAATAGAAAAGGTATTTCCATATTGAAAGGGTGTTTGCTTTAACGAGCAGACACCCTTTTTAATTTTAAAAAATCACGTACCTTTACCCTATAATTCAGTACCGTGGAAAAAGAAAAAATAGACCTTCTGGCTCGATTCTTCAAAGAATGGAGTGGCCTGACCCCTGAGAAAATCGACTTTCTGCCCCCCAGCGGATCGTACCGGAGCTATTGCCGAATGCAAGCCGCAGATTTTTCCGCACTTGGCGCCTGGAATGCCGATGCCAAGGAAAATGATGCATTCCTTTCATTTTCAAAGAGTTTCAGTGATGAAGGCTTGCCCGTTCCCGCCATTTACGGTGTCGACGAAGCCGAAGGGGTCTATTTGCTCGAAGATTTGGGTGCCGACACTTTGTTCGATTGTGTCAAGGCGCATCCCTTCGATGATTCCATCAAATCGCTTTACCGCAAAAGCCTGAAAGGCTTGGTGAACCTCCAACTCAAAGGCAAGGATTGCATCGATTACACCAAATGCTACCCCCGTGCCGCCTTCGACCGCGATTCCATGATGTGGGACCTCAACTACTTCAAATATTATTTCCTCAAACTCGTCCGAATTCCCTTTGACGAACAGGCGTTGGAAGACGATTTCCGCACCTTTGCGGATTACTTGCTCCAGGAACGCAGCGACTACTTCCTCTTCCGCGACTTCCAATCCGCCAACATCATGATCAAGGAGGCTGAACCCTATTTCATCGACTACCAAGGCGGTCGTCGGGGCGCGTTGCAATACGACCCCGCCAGTCTGTTGTTCGACGCCAAGGCCAAAGTGCCCAAAGAGGAACGTCAGGAATTGATTTCCTATTATATTGATGAACTCGAGAAACTAATTCCGGTGGATCGTGGCCAATTCATGGGTTATTACCAAGGCTACGTGCTCATCCGTCTCATGCAGGCCATGGGTGCTTTTGGCTTTAGAGGCGTTGTCGAAAAGAAACCCGGCTTCATGGAAAGCATTCCGCCCGCATTGGTCATGTTCGAAGACCTGCTCGAGGCCTGGAACTTGCCCTTGGAAGTGCCTGAACTCAAGGCCTGTTTTCAGCGTATGATTGATTCCGTTTACTTGAAACAATTACTTCAGACACATCTATGAAAGGGGTGATTTTTGCCGCCGGTCTGGGCACCCGTTTGTATCCGTTCACCAAGGACAAACCCAAAGCCTTGGTTGAAGTGCACGGCAAGGCCATGTTGGGCCATACGCTCGACAAATTCCGGGCTGCTGGCATAGTGGACGTAATCATCAATGTCCATGCCTTTGCTTCGAAAGTGGAACATTATATTAAGGAGTATGCGACAGCATTTCCTGAAATGGAACTTCAAGTTTCGGACGAACGTTCGCTTTTGCTCGAAACGGGCGGGGGCCTACTTAAAATGCAGCCTTATTTGACTGAACCCTTCGTAGTGCACAATGTGGATGTACTTTCGAACATCGATTTGTCGCTATTGGAAGGTTTGTCATTGGCCACACTGGCCGTCCGCCGTTGCGAGAGCGACCGTTACTTCTTATTCAACGAAGCTGGTTTGCTTTGCGGATGGGAAAATGTCCGAACGGGCGAGCAGAAGATTTCGCGACCCTTGGAGAAGAATTTGCAACGTTTCGGCTTCACAGGCGTTCACCGTCTTTCGCCTGCCATTTTTCCTTTAATCACGGAAGAAGGCGTATTCTCCATCACCGACGTGTATTTGCGCTTGGCGGTGCATCATGATATCCAAATGGTGGATGTGACGGATGCTGCTTGGTTTGATATTGGCAGCCCAGAACAGTTGGCGGTGGCTCAGCGGGATTACTTCACCCGGTGAGCCAACGTTGCCGTAGCCTGAAACGTAGGCATCATCAGCACTTCGGCTATTTGCACATGCGCGGGTGCTGAGGCAGCGTAATACACCGTTTCGGCCACATCGTCCCCGTTGAGTGGCTTGATGCCCTTGTAGAAATCGTCGGCAGCGGGCTTGTTGCCTCGGAACCGAACCACGGTGAAATTGGTTTCCACCATGCCGGGTTTTATAAGAGTAACGCGTAAAGGCGTGTCCACCACGTCGATGCGCAAGCCGTCCGTAAGCGATTTCACCGCTGCTTTGGAGGCGCAATACACGCTGCCGTTGGCGTAGGCCGCATCGCCGGCAATGGACCCTATATTAATGATGTGTCCGCTCCCGCGGGAAACCATGCCCGGAACCACCAGGCGGGTCATGGCCAGCAGGCCTTTGATGTTGGTGTCCAGCACGATGTCCCATTCGTCCAGGTTGCCTTCGAATTCCTTGTCCACACCGATGACCAGCCCGGCGTTGTTCACCAGCACGTCGATGTTGACCCAGGGTTCAGCCAAGGAGTCAATGGCTTGCTTCATGGCGGCGCGGTCGCGAACGTCGAAGGGCAGGGGCAAAACCTGAACGCCGTATGTATTCTCGAGTTCAGCCTTTAATAAAGCGACTTTTTCGGGGTTTCTACTGTTCAAAATGATGTCTGAACCCTGTGCCGCGAATTTGCGCGCGCAGCCTTCGCCGATGCCGCTGGTGGCGCCTGTGATGAGGACTATTTTACCTTGCATGATTTTTTTTTCAAAGATGGGCACTTTTTTTTTCTTATCGGATGATTTTTGGAAAGTAAAATCGTAATTTGTAAAATCAACCAAAAATCACCAATGACCAAAAGATTGAACATTTTAGGGATGCTCCTGTTTCTAACCCTTTGTTATTCATGTGGACTAAAAGATGTCGACGATGTAACGCAAAACAATTCGGACACCATTTGCGTGGGCACGTACAACCTTCGCATTATAACGCCCGTTGATTCAGGCCCGCGTTCATGGGTGAATCGGCGGCATTACATTGCTTCGATCATCCATCATGCTGCTTTCCAACTTATTGGTTTTCAGGAGATTTTCAATAATGACCAATTGAACGATATGAAACAACGGTTGCTGAACTATGCTTTCATTACAAATGGGCAGGACAATTCTTCCGGGACGAAAGGTGAAATGCTAGCTATTGCGTATGATAAATACCGTTTTCAAGTGCTTGAATCTGGATTTTTCTTTCTGTCGCCAACACCGAATTTCCCGGGGATCGGGTGGGATGCCTCCACGAACAGAATTTGCCAATGGGCGAGAATCTACGACCTTTTCAATCAAAATGAATTTTACTTCTTCAATACACACTTCAATTGGTCCGGAAATGTCTCGCGGGCCGATGGTGCCAAGTTGGTGACGCAGATGATAGATTCCCTTGCTGTTGGTGTGCCAGTCATCTGTGTGGGCGACTTTAATGCCTCGACAACGGAGGCGGCCTTTTACAATCAGATGACTTCTGTCCTGACGGATTCGAGAATTGCCACTGTCTCCATACCGATAGGAAGTTATGGTACATACAATTGTTGGGATACTTCCAAGGCTGCCTTAAAGAAAGACAAACGCATCGACTATGTTTTTGTGAAAGACTTCGAAGTGCTTTCCTACGAAACGCTCAACGAAAAATTCGTGGTTGACACTTGGCCATCCGATCATTTTCCTGTTAAAGTGACCTTGATTATGAACAAACAAGTTCAATTATATCCGGTTTTATAATAATAACTCTCTAAAAATGCCAAAATAACTTATATATCGTAACATTTTTAGAGAAAAATATACTAATTCATTGTGTTTCTAAAAAACTTGCCTATCTTTGCAACATCAAAAACCAAAACAATGAATCAATCTATTCTACACAACCTATATTTGATTGGTATTCTTCTATTAGAGGAGTAGCATGGTAGTAATAGGATTTAAGTATACGGTAAACCCTTTTTGCTACCAAGCAGAAGGGGTTTTTACTTTCTAAGGATATAACCTAAAAACATACAACAATGTCAGACAAAGTTTTTATTTTCGACACCACACTCCGGGATGGGGAACAAGTGCCAGGATGCCAATTGAACACCGTGGAAAAGATTCAAGTTGCCAAGGCGCTGGAATCCCTAGGCGTTGATGTCATCGAAGCGGGATTCCCCATTTCAAGCCCAGGTGATTTCAAGTCGGTGGTCGAAATCTCCAAAGCCGTGACCTGGCCCACCATCTGTGCACTGACGCGTTCGGTCGAGAAAGATATTGACGTGGCCGCCGATGCTTTGAAATATGCCAAACACGGACGCATCCATACAGGTATCGGCACTTCCGACTACCACATCAAATACAAGTTCAACTCCACCCGCGAGGACATTTTGGAGCGCGCCATCGCTTGCGTGAAGTATGCCAAGAAATACGTGGAGGATGTTGAGTTCTATTGCGAGGACGCCGGTCGTACCGACAACGAATATTTGGCTCGGGTGGTCGAAGCCGTTATCAAGGCCGGTGCTACGGTGGTGAACATTCCGGATACTACCGGTTATTGCTTGCCCAACGTGTATGGTGAGAAGATCAAGTTCCTAATGGAAAATGTCAAGGACGTGGACAAAGCCATCATCTCAACCCATTGCCACAACGATTTGGGCATGGCTACCGCCAACACCATGGCCGGCATCATCAACGGCGCCCGCCAGGTGGAAGTGACCATCAACGGCATCGGTGAACGCGCCGGGAACACTTCGCTGGAGGAAATCGCCATGATTTTGAAGTGCCACAAAGACATCAACGTGCATTCGGACATCAATACACAGCGGATTATTAAGACGAGCCGCTTGGTTTCGAATTTGATGAACATGCCGGTTCAGCCGAACAAAGCTATTGTGGGCCGCAACGCCTTCGCACACTCCAGCGGTATTCATCAGGACGGCGTGCTGAAGAACCGCGAAAGCTACGAAATCATGGACCCCAAGGACGTTGGCATCGACGAGAACTCCATCGTGTTGACGGCCAGAAGCGGACGTGCTGCTTTGAAGCATCGTTTGGCCATTCTGGGCGTAAACATTGACGGCGACCGTTTGGTGGAAGTTTATCAGGAATTCCTTAAATTAGCAGACCGTAAGAAGGACCTCAACGATGATGACGTGTTGTTGTTGGTCGGCGCTGAGCGCAGCGAATCGAGACGCATCAAACTGGATCATTTGCAGGTGGTTACCGGCAAGGGGGTCATGCCCATGGCCAGCATCATTTTGGACATCGCCGGCGAAAAATTCGAAGCCACTTCCTCCGGGAACGGGCCTGTGGATGCCGCCATCAAAGCATTGAAGAAAATCGTAAACCGCGAAACCATCGTTCAGGAATTCCTCATTCAGGCCATGACCAAGGGTTCAGACGATACCGGAAAGGTGCACATGCAGGTGGAATACGACGGCGTGGTTTATTACGGTTTTTCAGGGAATACGGACATCGTGACTGCTTCGGTGGAAGCGTACATCGATGCCATCAACAAGATTGTACAATAGTTATATAAAGCAATGAAACAGACATTATTCGACAAAATTTGGGACAGCCACGTGGTTACCGCGGTGGAAAACGGCCCGAAGCAAGTATATATTGACAGGCATTATTGCCACGAAGTCACCAGTCCGCAGGCGTTTCAAGGATTGCGCAATCGCAACCTGACGTTTCTGCGTCCCGAAAAGACCTTCGCCATTCCCGACCACAACATTCCCACGCTGAATCAGGAAAAACCCATCGAGGATCCCATTTCGGCGTTCCAGGTGGAAACGCTGACCAAGAATGCCAACGAATTCGGCATTACCTTGTTTGGTTTGGGTCACAAGAAAAACGGTGTCATTCACGTAGTTGGACCGGAAAACGGTTTGACGCTGCCCGGTATGACCATCGTTTGCGGTGACTCGCACACCTCCACCCACGGTGCACTTGGCGCAGTCGCGTTCGGCATCGGTACTTCCGAAGTGGAAATGGTGATGGCTTCGCAATGCATTCTGCAGGCCAAACCGATGCGCATGCGCATCACGATTGACGGAAAGCTCGGCAAGGGCGTTTCGGCCAAGGACATGGCGCTGTACGTCATCGCCAAGATGACCACCGGCGGTGCAACGGGTTATTTCGTGGAATACGCTGGAGAAGCCATTCGTGCCCTGAGCATGGAAGGCCGCCTGACGCTTTGCAACCTTTCCATCGAGATGGGTGCGCGCGGTGGCATGGTCGCGCCGGACGAGGTCACGTTCGAATACATCAAAGGTCGTGAATTCGCCCCGAAAGGTTCCGAATGGGATTCAGCCTTAGCCAAATGGAAGGAACTGAAGTCGGACGACGACGCTGTGTTCGACAAGGAAGTGGTTTTCAAGGCTGAAGACATTGAACCGATGGTCACTTATGGAACCAATCCGGGCATGGGCCTTGGTATTACTGAAAGCATTCCCACACTGGATACCATTGATGAGGCCAGCAAGATTTCATACTCCAAGTCGTTGGAATACATGGGTTTCCAACCGGGCGACAAGATGCTGGGCAAAAAAATAGACTATGTGTTTCTGGGCAGCTGCACCAACGGCCGCATCGAGGACTTCCGCGCTTTCGCCGCTTATGTGAAAGGCAAGAAGAAAGCCGACGACGTGGTGGTTTGGTTGGTTCCCGGCTCTTGGGCCGTTGAGGAACAATGCCGCGAAGAGGGTTTGGTCGAAATCTTGGAAGCCGCTGGTTTCCAGCTCCGTCAGCCCGGGTGTTCAGCCTGTCTGGCGATGAACGACGACAAGGTGCCTGCAGGCAAGTATGCCGTCTCCACCTCGAACCGCAACTTCGAAGGCCGCCAAGGTCCCGGTGCCCGCACCATCCTGGCTGGTCCGCTCGTGGCTGCTGCCGCCGCAGTGACTGGACGCATCACCGACCCAAGAAACTAATATGGAACCCATCTTCCGTTTCTCCCTGCCCATCCAGGTCCGTTTCAACGACGTCGACATCATGGGACACGTGTCCAACACGGTCTATCAGAATTACTACGACGCCGGAAAAATGGATTATTTCGACAATCTGTTTGAAGGTCTGGATTACAAGGAACTCGGTGTGGTCGGTGCTTCCATCAAGATTGAATACCTTAAACCCATCATGTTTAGGGACGAAATTTACGTGGAGACCCGCGTATCGATCCTCGGCAACAAGAGTTTCACCATGGAGCACCGGTTGGTGAACATGAAGAACGGAGAGCTGCTCTCCACTTGTACGGCGGTGATTGTATGTTACGATGCGGTGCACAAAATGAGCAGGCCGATGCCTGATTCATGGCGTGAAAACATCATCAACCACGAAGGAAAACAGCTAATAATAAAGTAATTATAATATGGAAAAGTTTTTAACCCTTACTTCCACCATCGTTCCGCTTCCCATCGAAAACGTGGATACGGACCAAATCATCCCCGCCCGCTTCTTGAAGGCTACCTCCAAGGACGGTTTCGGCGACAATTTATTTCGCGACTGGCGCTACGACAGCAACAACAAGCCCATTTCGGATTTTGTATTGAACAACCCGACGTATAGCGGCTCCATTTTGGTAGCCGGCAAGAACTTCGGCAGCGGTTCCTCCCGTGAACACGCCGCTTGGGCAGTGGCCGGTTACGGTTTCCGTGTGGTGGTTTCCAGCTTCTTCGCCGACATCTTCAAGGGCAACTCCCTGAACAACGGCGTATTGCCCGTTGTTGTCTCCGAAGGCTTCTTGGCTGAAATCTTTGCCGCAGTCTATGCAGACCCGAAGGCTACCCTGACGGTCAATCTGAAAGAACAAACCATCACCAACAATGTAAATGGTGCCGTGGAAAGTTTTCAGATAAACGCCTACAAGAAGAATTGCATGCTCAATGGTTTCGATGATATCGATTTTCTATTGAGCAATAAAGACAAAATCGAGAATTGGGAAAAAAAATAAATCCCCGATGAAAATCGAAATAATGGATACAACCCTCCGGGATGGGGAACAAACCTCCGGAGTATCGTTTGCCGCACAGGAAAAACTGAGCGTGGTGCGCCTGTTGTTGGACGATTTGAAAGTGGACCGTGTGGAAATCGCTTCGGCAAGGGTTTCAGCCGGTGAATTTGAATCGGTACGACGCATCGGCATCTGGGCCAGACGCTACAACATGCTGGACAGGGTCGAAATCCTTGGTTTCATCGATAAAGGGGTTTCCCTGAAGTGGGTCAAGGACGCCGGCATGAAGGTGATCAACCTGCTCACCAAAGGCTCGTTGAACCACGTGACCAACCAGCTCCGCAAATCACCCGAACAACACTTGGCCGACATTCGTGCCGAAGTCGCTTTATGCCAAGAAGCCGGTATTTCCGTGAACCTTTACCTCGAAGACTGGTCCAACGGCATGATCCATTCGCCTGAATACGTGTTTTTCATGATGGACGGCATGCGCGACCTGCCCGTGAAGCGCTTCATGCTGCCCGATACGCTGGGTATTTTGAATCCTGCTCAAACAGCCGATTTCTGCGGCCAAATGGTTAAACGCTACCCCGAGTTGCACTTCGATTTCCACGCCCACAACGACTATGACTTAGCCGTTGCAAATGTCTATGAAGCCGTGCAGGCTGGCATCAAGGGCGTCCATGTCACGGTCAATGGCCTTGGCGAACGTGCCGGAAACGCACCGCTCACCAGTGTCGTCGCTGTGTTGCACGACCACCTCAAATACGAAACAAACATCTGCGAGGACAAACTGACCACGGTCAGCAAAATCGTGGAATCCTATTCCGGCATCCGCATCCCAGCCAACAAACCGGTGATCGGCGACAACGTATTCACCCAAACAGCTGGTATCCACGCCGATGGTGACGCCAAGAATAACCTGTACTTCAACGATTTGCTGCCAGAGCGTTTTGGCCGAACCCGCGAGTATGCCCTTGGCAAGACTTCAGGCAAAGCCAGCATCAAGAAAAACTTGGAAGCCCTCGGCATCGAGCTCGACGATGACTCCATGCGCCTGGTTACGGAACGCATCATCGAACTGGGCGACAAGAAGCAACTCATCACGCAGGAAGACCTACCCTATATCATTTCCGACGTGCTGAAACAGGCTGATGGGGAACAACCCGTCCGCATTCTGAACTACACCCTTTCACTGGCACACGGCTTGCGTCCCGCAGCCACCGTAAAACTGGAAATTGGCGGAGACATCTATCAGGAAACTTCCGCCGGCGATGGTCAATACGACGCCTTTATGCAAGCCTTGCAAAAAATTTACGTGGGTCGAAATCGTACCTTGCCCAAACTTACCAATTACGCCGTAACCATTCCTCCCGGAGGTCGTACCGATGCTTTCGTTCATACGGTCATCAACTGGTCAGATGGGGATAAGGAATTCCGCACCAGTGGCCTTGATGGTGACCAAACTGAGGCAGCCATCAAGGCAACTATCAAAATGCTAAACATCATTGAAATAAATAAATAATCTCTAGAAATGAAGCTGAATATTGCTGTACTTCCCGGTGACGGGATCGGTCCCGAAATCGTGGAACAAGCCCTCAACGTGACCAAAGCCGTTTGTGAAAAATTCGGTCACGAACTTACCTACGAAACCGCCATCGTCGGTGCCTGCGCCATTGATGCCACCGGCAATCCCTATCCGGATGCCACCCACGAACTGTGCATGAAATCCGATGCGGTGCTTTTTGGCGCCATCGGTTCCCCCAAATACGACAACGACCCTACGGCCAAAGTTCGTCCGGAACAAGGCTTGCTGGCCATGCGCAAAAAGCTGGGCCTGTACGCCAACATCCGCCCAGTCGCCGTGTTCCCGTCCTTGATTTCCCGCTCGCCGTTGCGTGCCGATTTGGTGGAGAACGCCGACTTCATGTGTATTCGCGAACTCACCGGCGGCCTGTATTTCGGACGTCCGCAGGGTCGCAGCGAAGATGGCAACAGCGCCGTCGATACTTGTGCCTACAACCGCGAGGAAATTGAACGCATCCTGAAGTTGGCCTATGAATATGCCGGCCAACGCCGCAAGAAATTGACCGTGGTGGACAAAGCCAACGTGTTGGAAACCTCCCGTCTGTGGCGTCAAATCGCCCAGGAAATGGCTCCCAGCTACCCCGATATCGAAACCGAGTACATGTTCGTGGACAACGCCGCCATGCGCATCATTCAATGGCCAGCGAGCTTCGACGTGATGGTAACCGAAAACATGTTCGGTGACATCTTGACGGATGAGGCTTCCGTGATTACCGGCTCCATGGGCTTGCTGCCTTCGGCTTCCGTCGGTTTGCACACTTCGGTGTTTGAACCCATCCATGGTTCGTATCCGCAGGCTGCTGGCAAAAACATTGCAAACCCCCTTGCTACGGTGCTTTCAGCCGCTTTGATGTTTGAATATGCGTTCGGCTTGATGGAAGAAGGCGCGTTGATTCGTCAAGCCGTGGCTGCTTCGATGGAAGCGGGTTGTGTGACGGAAGACATTACCATTGCTGGACAAACGGCGCATTCGACCACACAGGTGGGTGAGTGGTTGGTGGACTACCTCAAAAAGTAAGCGTTACAACCCCCCATTTTATAATCGGCCAACTCTTGTGAAAAGGGTTGGCCGTATTCACATCATCCTGAATATTACCGGCAAGATGAACCAGGAATCGTATGGTTCCCCATCGTACAGGCAGGGAGACCATTTGGGCATGGCACGAACCACACGCAGGGCTTCCTTGTCCAAATCTCTATCCACGCTGGTTTTTATGCCTATTTTGGTTGGGGTCCCGTCTTTCGATACGACGAATTTGACGACGACTTTACCTTGGATGCCGAATTCGGCATCATAACTGGGGTAATGGATGTTGTGCTTCAGAAACTCCAGCAACATTTTTTCACCACCGGGAAACGTGGGTAAAACTACAAAATCAAAGTGCTCGATTTTGTTCCCGATGGAATCATAACAAAAGCCTGTCACAAATTGATTGTTTTCGAACGTGTCCCTGCGCTTTATTTGACCATTCTGCCAGTAAGTCCAAACATTTCCATGCAATTTATTGTCCACATAGTCAACGGATAATTTAAGCTGTCCGTTTCGGAACCAAAATCGCTGCGTACCTTCTTTTTTCTTTTGGCTGAAATCGAGGTAATAGATTTCCTCGCGTTGTTGGCCGTTCCTGTAATACGAACGTTCAATCAATTTCTTTGAATCAATGCTCTCTTTGACAAGTGTTTGATAATAATCAGCTTGAGCCATTGCCTTGACCTTTTCGTCCTTGCTGTTGTAAAAAAGGGTGTCTTGAGCATTTGCCAAGATGGGAAACAATACTAAAATAAAGGTGACTATTTTCCGAAATTTCTTCATAAAAACGTAGTTTTGTAGTTACAGCTGCTAATGTACCAATAAAATCAAATTAACCCGTGCCCAAAAACCTCATTATCCTCACTGGCTCCGGCATTAGTGCCGAAAGCGGCATCAAAACCTTCCGAGATTCGGGCGGATTGTGGGAGGAGCACCGCGTGGAAGACGTGGCCAGCATCGAAGGTTGGTACCGCAATCCAAAGCTGATGCTCGAGTTCTACAATCAGCGGCGTGCGCAGCTCTTAATGGCTGAACCCAATGCCGCACACATCGGCTTGGCTCAACTGGAGGCTGAATTCGAGGTCAAAATCATCACCCAGAATGTGGACAACTTGCACGAACGAGCGGGGAGTCACCAGGTGCTCCATTTGCACGGCGAGTTGACCAAGGCTTGCAGCAGCCGAGATAAATCGCATGTAAAAGACATTGGGTACGAGGCAATTCAAGTGGGAGACAAAGCAGCAGACGGTTCGCAACTCCGGCCGTTCATCGTTTGGTTCGGGGAGGATGTTCCGGCCATGGATACGGCCATTGCATGGACTTCGGAGGCTGAAATCTTTGTCATCATCGGCACGTCGCTGCAAGTTTATCCCGCGGCAGGGCTGGTGGATTTTGTGCCGAAGGGTTGTCCCATCTATGTGATCGATCCGAACGATGTGGGGCGTTCGTTGCCAACGGATTGTGTCGTGATACGAGCGAATGCCGTGGATGGGGTTCAGCAATTAAAAAGAATGTTATCTGCGCGCTAAGGTATAAAACATCGCGACGGCTGAGGCCAACATTACAAAAAACGTTATCCATACGACCGAATTCGACAACCAACCGCTGCGGTATATACCCATTATTTTTTTGTTTCGGGCTATTTTGGCAATTAAAAAGATTAGCGGTACTGCCGCAACCCCGTTAAAAACAGCGGTGAACACCAATGCCTTGATGGGGTCGATGCCAATGAAATTAATCATTAAACCGATCATGGTCGCGATGGTGATGATGCCATAAAAGCCGTGTGCTTTTTTTAGTTTGAGGTTGAGCCCAGTGTCCATGTTAAACGCTTCGGACAAGGCATACGCTGCTGAACCCGATAGGACGGGAATGCCCAATAAGCCCAGGCCAATGATGCCGACGGCAAAAATGAGTTTGGAAAGGAATCCGGCATACGGAAATGTCTGAACCAGAGGCTCCAACGTTTTGGCTGCGTCGGCGGCGGAGGTTACGTTGGTGATGCCGTTCTGATGTAAAACGGTAGCGGCAACCACGATGATGGACCAAGTGGCGATTTCGGAGAAGACCATGCCTACGAAATTATCGATGCGCAGGTTTTTGATGATTCTGGCACCTATTTTGGGCTTTCCGCTTCGACTCATCAAATGTTGTTCCTTTTCTTCTTCGACTTCCTGCGAGGTTTGCCAGAAAAACATGTAGGGCGAAATGGTGGTGCCTAAAATACCGGTGATGATAAAGAAAAACGCAAAATTCATTTCCACGTGTGGCACAAACGTTGCGGCAAAAATCTCGTGCCAAGGTTGGTGCACCATGAAAACGGTGATGGGATAGGCCAAAAGGGTAAGCGCCAACCATTTTAAGATGCGGGAATAGACTCGGTACGAGGTGAATATTTCGAGTACCAAAATGAGGGCTGTAAATCCCAACGTCAGAATCACAAAATTGACATTTATGAGCAATTGGGCAGCAGCGGCTAGAGCGCCAATGTCTGCACCGATGTTGATGGTGTTAGCCACAACGACCAATAGGACTGCCGAGTAAAGAATTTTTTTGCTGTAATTGGCTTTGATGACGGCAGCCAACCCGCGACCGTTCACGGCGCCAATCCGTGCACAGGCTTCCTGAATGGCGGTCATGAGCGGTAACATCAGGATGACCGTCCAGAGTTGACCGTAGCCAAATTTGGCACCGGTTTGAGTGTAGGTCGCAATACCGGAGGGGTCGTCGTCGGCCGCCCCGGTCACCACGCCAGGACCGAAGGCCATAAAGAAGGACTTGACTTTGGAAAAATGAGGTTTCATGGAGTGTTGTCCTTATTCTGCCTTCGCAATTCGGATGATCTCTGCCGCGATGTTCTCAGGCGAAAGCACAAAGTCGATGTAGCCGCTTTCGATGGCAGATTCAGGCATATCCGGGTGTGCGGCGGTGTCAGGCTTTTGGGCGATGGTGGTACCGCCCACTTCTTTAATACTGCTCAAAGCAGCCGCTCCATCGCCATCATAGCCTGAAACAATGACAGCAATGAGTTTACCTCCCCAATTTTGTGTCAATGAACGCATGAACACCGTAATGACATCTGGCCAACCCCAGGGCTTGGAAATGGGTGTTAGGATAAACTCTCCATTATGAATGTGTAGATCCCTTTTTTCGGGGATGATGAACACGTGATTGGGCTGGACATCCAGTTTTTCAGTGATCAATTCGACCGGCATCTTGGTATAGTTGGGTAGAATCTCATGGAGCATCGTGGCAACCGTCCTTAAGTGATTCACAATGACGATGGCTACTCCCATGTCGGCGGGCAGGTTTTTAAGCAAGCGGATATAGGCATCAAGGGCACCGGCTGAGCCACCTACGCAAACAATTGGAAAATCCCTGGATTTCATACGGCATACTTTATTTGTAATCAGACAAATATAGACGTCCGTGCCAAAAAATAATTTATAGGATTCTTGGGAAAAGTTGCATGATTCACACTAACTGAGTTCACGGCCGCCCGCGAGGACTGTGAGTTGATTCGAGTGCATGCCGTAAATGGGGTTCAGCAATGTAAAAATGGCTGAACTCTGTCCAATAGATACCATAAAAGTCCAATTCTGTGGTGCGACCGAAGTGGATTCGGGAGACTTTGCTATTTTTGTTTTCCGACTAAAATTTGAACCATGCAGAAATTCCTCCAACATAGTTTGCGTTGCCTTTTATTCCTTGTTTCCAGTTCCGTTTGGGCTCAACAGCCCATCGATCCACAATTGGTTCAGGACCAAGATGACATGACGTGGGCGGATTACAAGCCCATTCCGGGGAAAAACTGGGCGGATCCTGCCTTGAAGCCTGGCAGGCAGATACGGATAGCGCTCATCGCCATTGACTTCTCGGACCAGCCGTTCGTGGTAACGCTGCCAAAACATTCCGACTTGTTTGGAAATCCTCAGATAGAGCCTATTTTAAGGGAAAACGTGCCGCAGTTCTATGCCGATTTCTACAACACGCCGAGTCCGTACAACCACGGCCATACCATCAACGGGTATTGGATGGAACAGTCGAGGGGTCAGGTCGGAGTGGCCAAGATCGATGCGTTCGGCCCTTATAGAATGCCTAAAAATTTGTGGGAATACGGATGCAACGAGTGGGGACAGAAGGCTTTCACACCGACAGGCGTTCCAGCAAAAGGTCGGTTGGAGCGGGACTGTGATTCCATTTGGAAAGCTTCGGCAGGTGATGTGCGGGGCAACTACGATGCGGTTTTGCGCATTTATGCTGGATACGACGAAACGGGCATCTGGCAGGAGTTCGGTGAAATGAAATTCAGATCCAAGGAAGACATACCGGCGGAGTGGGGGAATCCCGACCCGACGAAACCAAGATGGATCAAGACGCGCTACGTGGATTGGACGTCCTGGAGGGCGGGCGCACAGCAGTGGGGCTTGTCGTCCATCCGTCAGGGCGAGAATTCGGGTACCATCACGCATGAGATTGGCCATTTTCTATTCGACACCGGCGACAACAACAACAATCCGTATGTGCAACCCTACCGAAGGGTGGGTTCAGGTCCCTGGGACATGATGGACCGTGGTAGTTTCAACGGGCCAGAGGGGCCGCACAACCGATGGAAAGTGCCGGCTGTGGCGGGCGCTTCGATGCCAGCCGGGCTGATGCTTCGACAGAAACTGAATTTCAAGTTCGTTCGACAAGACCAGGTGCTTTCGCTGAATCGTAATGAGTTGGCCCATACGGGTTTGGTTGTTGCAACCATCACCGCCCGTGCGGTTGAACCGTTGCCGGGAACCTACAGCGGAATCGTGGTCAAGCTGGACGGAGACGCTCCGCAAGACCGCACCCCTGAAACCGACCCGGCGGTGGACCCGCTTTCTCCTGGAAAATCCACCTTCAACAACTATACCCTCGAAGTGGTCCAACGCATCGGCTACGATTCCTACACGCCCGACAACGGGGTTTTGTTGGCCAAAAACAAGGATAAGGAAAGCAACAACGGTGGTCCAAACGGTTTCAACTGTTTCAATTGGGTTATCGACGCCAATCCACAGGACATCCGGAAGGTGGATTACTTGCACCCGGTTGACAGCACGCCCGTGATGCGTACCCCGGCCGATTACCGGCAACTCAATGACGCACTTTTCCATGCCGGTACCAATTCCGGTAGCAAAGCCGAATGGGAGGATCAAGCCAACCGCCTCCATTTCTATATTTTGGACAAATTTGTAAATCCGGATGGCATCCTGTCTTATCAGGTCGGTGTTCGGTCGTTGGATGGAACCGGCAATCTGAAGCACGGTGTGACCGCCAAATTCGTGCAAAAACCAGATGATGTGGATGGAAAGTACCTTCGAATTACAAATACCGGCAAATCGACCGACATTTACCGACTAACCGTTGCCAATAAAACGGCGAGCCTCACCAACGAATTGATTGCCATACCATTAGGAGAATCCAGGGAAGTGAAAGTCTACATTGGCAACAGCGCCTCAAACATCCTGACCGTGCAAGTCACTTCCGAAAGCGATTCGAGTGTTAAGGCAATAGCTAACAAGTTGATACGTCGCATCCAATAATTTCATTTCGTTGAAATGAATATTAAGAAAATTTAGGTAGATTTCTGAAATCTTACCTCCAAGTATGTTGTACCTTTGTCGAAGAGGAATTTAACATACAGTCATGCAACAAATATTTCAAAGTAGGAACTCGACACGTTGGAATCGGTTCGTTTGGTTTGTCCGAATTTTGGTGGTTTTTGCCTTGGTGGGCGTACTTTCCATCGGATTATCCCTGATACATCATTCCCATTACGACGCAAAAAGCCTGATTTATCAGGAAAAACGAATTCGAAACGTCAATAAGAACCCGACCAAGGTTGCGGTCTCGGACGCTGAATTGGTGGCTTATGCCCTACACTTGAAAAAAGTCAGGAAATCGAAACGGTATGAGTTTTATGATGAGGTCATCGACAATGGCCCACTCAAGAATTACCTCCCCCTCCGAGCAGGATTTTATGTGAACTGGGACAAGAATTCTTACGCATCGTTGGAGAACAACGTTGACAAAATGAATCTGGTGCTGCCGGAGTGGTTTTTTCAGAAAAATGCCAAAGGTGACATCGACATCAAGATCGATCAGAAGGCACTGAAACTCATGCATGAGAATCAGGTGGCCATCATCCCCATCCTGAGTAACAACATCAAGCAACACTGGTATGGCGACTCCACTGCGGTCATTCTAAAAAGCCCCCTATACCGAGCCAAACTGATTTCCACCATCAAGAATGCATTGGTCAAGAACCATTTTCAAGGAATCAATATCGACCTTGAAAACCTGGATCCAGTATTGAAACCTTATCGGTTCATTTTCGCCAGGGAACTGTATCGGGCACTCCATCCGGCTGGCTTGCTGCTCACCATCGATGTGAGCCCTTTCGACAAGGATGTCGATTACAAAAGTCTGGACAAGAACTACGACCTGATTTTCCTGATGGCTTACGACGAACACTTTGCAGACAAGGACCCTGGATGCATCACCTCCGTGAAGTACATCGAACAGGCATTGGATTTGGCGATGAAAGACGTTCCCTCCGAAAAATTCGTTTTATGTCTTGCCGGTTACGGCTATAACTGGCTGGACGGAGAACCCGGGAAGAGCCTTTCCTACGACAAACTTATCACGCTTTCAAACTCGTATGGCGCCCCGGTTCAATTTGACGACGACCATTCCGACTTGTTCATCAATTATGAGGACGAAAATGGTGTTGAAGGTGAGGCACATTGCACGGACGCAGCGACCATTTTCAATTCCATCCGTACCGCCGAAGACTATCAAACGGCAGGGGTGGCACTTTGGCGCCTTGGGAGTGAGGATTCCCGCATCTGGAGTTTCTTCAACCGCTCGCTTTCCATGGATTCGTTGACCAAACATCCGTTCAATTACAAGCCGCTTGAGAATTTCAAACTGACTTCAGAAGTTAATTTTACCGGAACTGGCGAGATTCTGGATATTGCCAGCGAGCCTGAGCCCGGCAAAGTCAAGTTCAAAGTGGACGAAGCCGATCAGATGATTGAGAATGAAGAATACTTGAATCTGCCGAACACATACCTCATCAAACGTTTCGGTAAACCCAAAGGAAAGGAAATCGCTCTGACCTTCGATGACGGACCGGACGAAGATTTCACGCCAACCATCTTGGATATTCTTAAGGAAAACAAGATTCCAGCTACTTTTTTTGTAACCGGTGTCAACATCGAAAAGAACATTCCACTCCTGGAACGCATTTACAGGGAGGGCCATGAGATTGGCAACCACACCTTTACGCATCCCGATCTGGAAATTACCTCGAAAGACCGCGAGCGGGTGGAACTCCGGTCCACCCGACTGCTCATGGAAAGCATTCTCCATCATTCCACCCTGTTGTTCCGGCCGCCCTACAACACCGACGCCGAACCTCAGGACGTCAACCAAATTCGTCCGTTGAGCATTGCCAAGGATGAAGGCTACCTCACCATCGCTTCCTCCATTGACCCCAACGACTGGCAAGTTGGTGTGACTGCCGACAGCATTGTGTCAAGAGTCATCGCTCAGGAAAAACGCGGTAACATTCTGCTGATGCACGATGGTGGTGGAAATAGGGAGCAAACCATTCTGGCACTACCCAAGATCATCGACTTTTATCGGAACCAAGGATATCGGTTCGTCACCATTTCAGACATTATGGGACGCACCAGAGACCAGGTCATGCCTCAGGTAAATGCCAATGTCAAAAGGGAAGAAGCCGTGGATTACTTGTTCTTCCTCATCACTTATTTGTGGGAAAACTTTTTGCATGGTTTCTTCGTTGTGGCTATTATTCTGGGCATTTCGCGCATCCTCATTTTGATGATTTTGGCCATGATTCAGCATCGGAAAACCAAAAACGCAAAAGTTCCGACCGATTATTGTCCGAAGGTGAGCGTCATCGTTCCCGCCTACAATGAGCAACTCACGGTAACCCGGACCATCGAGAACTTGCTCAAAAGCGATTATCCGATGTTTGACATCGTTTTTGTGGACGATGGCTCCAAAGATGAAACGTTTGCCATCGTTCAGGCCGCGTTCAGCAATAATGAGAAGGTTCGGATTTTGACCAAGCCCAATGGAGGGAAGGCTTCGGCCTTGAACTTCGGCCTATCGCAGGCAGATGGTGACATCTTGGTCTGCATTGATGCCGACACCTTGTTGATGCCCGACGCCATTTCCAAGATGGTTCCTTACTTTGTGGATGCGGAAGTCGGCGCCGTAGCTGGAAACGTCCAAGTTGGCAATGCAGTCAACTTGCTGACTCAGTGGCAGAAAATGGAATATACCACCAGCCAGAACTTCGAACGCAGGGCGCTTGATACGGTGGATGCCATTTTGGTTGTACCCGGTGCCATCGGCGCTTTCCGAAAATCGGCGTTGGACGATATCAACGGTTTCACCACCGACACCCTGGCTGAGGATTGCGATTTGACGGTACGCCTGCACCGCGCAGGTTACAAAGTGCGCAGTTGCAACGAAGCCATTTCGCGGACGGAAGCGCCCGAAACGATGAAGATGTTTTTCAAGCAACGGTTCCGTTGGACGTTCGGCATGATGCAGACTTTCTGGAAGCACCGCGACCTGCTCTTTAATCCGCGCAGGCCCAACTTAGGCTGGATAATGATGCCCAACTTGCTGATATTCGGGTTCATCATTCCACTGCTTTCACCTGTGGTCGACTTATTGTTCATTATCGGACTATTCTCGTCCCACGCCTTGTTTTATGCGATGATGTACGTGCTGTTCTTTTTGGTCGACTGGATGGTTTCAGCCTTGGCTTACAAGTACGACGGCCAGAAATTCACACTGTGGAACGCTGGAGTGCTGTTCGTTCAGCGCTTCGCATACCGCCAGATTTTCTTCTACATCTTGATCAAATCGTATCTCAAGGCCATTAAAGGGGAGCTGGCTCTCTGGGGGATTCTGAAACGGACAGGGAATGTGAAGATTTGATTCACTCGAAAAACGAAACCTCACCCGTAGCGACGTTGTACATGTTGCCGGCAATTCTTGGGTTTCTTTGGTAGGTGCCCACATCGGGCGTAATTTTTCCAACAGCGAATATGGGGAAAATCCGTATCATGTCGCTTTCGTGACCGCAAAGACCCTTCGGGTGTCTTCGGCCCCGTTTTCGTCTATGACTTTTAATTGATTCCATCCTACTTTGAACAGGATGCTCATGACGTGGTTTTCGGTGGTGGTGCCCAAAAAGTGACCATCAAGATACCAGAACACCCGTTTGCCAGTACCCATGTGACCGACTTTACATAATACGCTTTGCATTTTGCCGTCGAAGTCTCTGGGTAAGAAAAGCTTGGCATCCATATTGGGATAGATGATCTGGATGGATTGTTCCGACTTGTAGGCAGGACAATTGGGGTAATGCTCCACCACCGGTTCAGGCACGAATCCTTTTTCCCTAAGATAGTAAGCAATGTCGGGAGGGTAGCAGGTTACGGATTTCCGCACATAACCCAAATTTTGCCAACATTGCGAACAACACTGGTATTTCCCATCCAAGGAGAAAAACTTGAACTGATGGTATTCGCAGGCTCTCAACGGCTTCATTCCGACGGGCACGTCCACCAGTTTTTGTACCGGACAAGCCTCGGTGGCTCGGTAACCGGACAGTGCACAAATGCTGATGCGCTTGTAATCACGGGGTTGCTTGGCAAACCACATCTTCGAATTCCGTTGGGGCAGGAACTGTAGGATATCGAACAAAATGGGTCCAGCAGTGGCGGCACCGCTCAAGTTCTTGTTGCCTTCCCCGCTGAAGTTTCCCACCCAGACGGCAATGGTGTACTTGGGTGTCACGCCGATGGCCCAGGCATCTTTGTTGGCAAAACTGGTGCCGGTTTTCCAAGCGATTGGCCTGGAGCCGCTGAATCGTTCCCAAAAATATTCGCTGCCCGGACGTTTCAAATCCTTCAGGATGTCCATGGTCAGGTAGCAACTGCCGGCGCTGATCAGTTGTGCCGACGGCTGAACCTTTTCATCCTCCAATACGATGTTGTCGCTGAACACGCCACGGTTGGCCAACCCCCTGTACAGCATGACCATGTCCCAGACAGTAACTTCCGACCCCCCCAGAATCAATGGCAAACCATACTCGTCCGCCGTTCGGAAAAGGGTGCTCACGCCGGCCAGTTTCAGGAAGCTGTAAAATTGAAACGTTCCATAGATGTTGAGCAAGCGGACGGCAGGGATATTGAGCGATTGCACCAGCGCCTCTCGGGCGGTGACCACGCCTTGAAACTCGCGACTGGCGTTCATAGGCGAAAAGCCGTCGAAATAGGTGGGCAGGTCGCGCAAGTAGCTGTCCTGTGCAATCAGTCCTTCATCCATGCATAGCCCGTATAAAAAAGGTTTCAGTGTCGAACCGGAGGAGCGGGGCGCCATGACTCCGTCCACCTGGCCGCTGTGCTGGAAATCGAAAAAGGCGGGCGAACCCACGTAAGCCTTGACCGCGCCACTCTTGGTGTCGGCAATCAGAATGGCCAGGTTGTTGATGCCGAACGACTCATAGATGCTCTTGTAGCGGTCTGCGATGCGGTTGCATTGCTCTTGCATGAGTTCGTCGATGGTCGTGTGAATGATCCATTTGCCTGGATAGGCATTTTTCAAGCGACGAGCCAAGTGCGGGGCTTTTGAATCAAAGGAAATGAAGTGGTCCGGAACGCTTTCCAACCTGGCCAATCGGTAACTTTGTTCGCTGATGCGCCCTTTCTCATACAGCTTCTTGAGCAACAAATCCCTCTTCGCAATGAGTTTGGTAGAGGTGCGCGAAGGATAGATGAGGCCGGGTGCATTGGGCAAGACGGCTAGCGTGGCCGCTTCGCTCCAGGTGAGGTAACGCGCTTCTTTGCCGAAAAAACGGAAGGACGCTGTCCGATACCCGATGACGTTGCCCCCGTACGGTGCATGGTCGAGATACAATTTCAGCACCTCAGCCTTAGAGTAGTGCAGGCTCAGCTTGAGTGCGAAAAGGATTTCCCGCAGTTTGTTGAAGTAGGTTCTTTTTTTGGGATCGGCCATTCGGGCCACCTGCATGGTGATGGTGCTGGCACCGCTTTTTACCCTTCCCTTCCGCACATTTTGGCTGAAGGCTCTGAAGATGGCCTGCACGTTCACCCCTGGATGCCTGTAAAAGGATTCGTCCTCAAAGGCGATGACGGCTGTTTTCAACTTCTCGGGAACAGCCATGGTGTCGGGGGGCAGCAGCCATTGTTCCCGATTGTTGGTGAAAACATGCAGCAGACTGCCGTCCTGCGCTTGCACGACGGTGCTGTATTCCTCCTTGAACAGGGGGTTTCGAACAGGCAGCAGGAAATACAGCAGCACGATGGACAGCAATCCCATGCCCGTCCATCGCAACCACTGTTTTTTATTTAAACGACTCGACATGTACTTTCCTACCTTTGGACTTCGCTTTGTAGTCGTTGTTGTACATGGCTTCCGCATGCGTGGCAGGCAACCAGAAATCACCTGCGTTCACACAGTTGACCTTGACCACAAAATCCTTCGTTTCCGCTCCATTCAAGTCGAAGAACCACATCACGCGGTCGTCGCGGATGTCCTGATAATCTTCTTTGTTGATGTTCCAGGAACGTACCCAGCTGGGCAACAACGAGTTGTTGAGCCTGGTGTTCTCAATGGCCCAGCCAGAAGGCAATAGTTGAACCAAAGCCATGTCGGTGAGTTCACTTACCGGGCTGGTGTTCTTGACACTGAACTTGCCATACAAGGTGGTGCCTTGCTTAAGCATCTGCGGATTGAGCACATTTCCGTTTTCATCATACCAACCCACATCCAGTTTGAGGTTCTTCTGGTAGGCTTCGAGCTCGTCCTTGAACGGAATGCCATTCCACGACAAGGTTACATAAGCCTTTGTGACAGAGGACGATTCGGACAATCGGAGTTGAATGGTTTGTCCGATTTGGTCGCCAATTCGAACCAGGAACCTGCCTTTTTCGCTGAATTCAATTTTCGTGCCGTTGGACCGGGTGACAGTCCCCGCCAGTACTTGTCCGTTGGCGCCGCTCAATCCTTTGGCGGTGAAATAGTTGCTTAATGCCAACAGCATGTAACCGGTGCTTTGCGTGCTCAGATAATCTTTGCCAGAAAGCTTCAAGGCCACTTGCTTGGCCATCAAATCGGCCGTTTCCATCTTTTTCATCAGAGTGGCGCAATACAGGATGATGGCATCGTCCCGGTATTTAGAACCGAAATTGTCGGAGAACGGATTGTATTCGACCGTCTTGGTTCCAGCCTTGGAGAGGATTCGTTTGCTCACATCCTCCGCTCCGGCCAAATAATAGGCACTGGCCAACATCCATCGGTCGGCGTTGTTCATGATGTCCAGTTCGTTTTCCATAAGCATGTTCATTTCCGACATGGAAGTTGAACCCGCCAAGGCCAAAATCAGCGTGCGGTTCACCCGAGTGGTTCGGTCGCCCGTATGCCGCATGGCCGCGTTTTTAAGCCCGTTCAATGCCTTCACATATAGGTGGTCCGGCACGGAATACCCCATTTTCTTGGCTTCCACCAAAAAGTGCGTGGCATAGTTCGAACCCCATTCCGTAGAACTCAGTTCGCCCGGCCAGTACGAGAAGTTCCCTTCCGGCAGCTGGAACTCTTCCAACATGTAAATGCCGTCATTGATGTTTTTGTCGACCTCCTTTTGCTCACTTACCTTATAATACCCCATTTTCTTAAGGCTTAGCTGTGGAAAAAGGGTGGACGTTGTTTGCTCCAGGCAACCGTAGGGATAATCAATCAGTCCTTTCAATCGATGGTCGAAATCCATGTTCGGGAACACACAGACCTCCAAGGTAGCCCTGTTGGTGCCGGCGATGCCGATTTTCGGAACTTGAATGCTGATGGATTGGCCTTTCTCCACCAGTTGCGTGCGTTTGTCGTACACACGTGCTTCACCAGACACCACTTTCACAAAGGTCTTGCTTTGTTCCCGAATGGTTCCGGATACTCCGTCCATCGTTATTTTCGCCTGTCCCACAGCGGCTTTCACCCGAACTTTGTACCGTATCACCGCTTCCGTTTTCTGGCTGAAATCTACCGAATAGGTTCGTGCGCCGATGACCTCCAGCGGACCTTCGGTGGTAAGGCTGAACTGTGCCGTCTTTATTTTCGGGTTGTAGGTGAACAGGGAAACCGGCAGTAGGAACTCATCGCCGGGATGAAGCATCCTGGGAATGCTCGGTTGCATGATGATGTCCGTACGGACAGGCACGGTTTTTTCCGCACTGCCGAAACAGGCACCGTCTGCTCCAACCACCATCACCCGCACGGCGCCATTGTAGTTCGGCATGTGGAACGTGACTTTGGCGTTGCCCTGCACATCGGTGAACAACGGACCTTTGAACAGGCAGACCGGATCGTATCGTTTCTTTCCATCCACCGGATCCGTTTGCGACTCCCTGTAATTCATGTTGTCCGAACCGCCTATGGAAAAGGTTTGGAATACCCCACCTTTGTTGGCGCTGATCACATGGGAGAACACGTCGAAACTCTGAACGAACAAGCCGACTTTCTGGTAGAATTCCTTCCAAGGTTGTGGTGTCCTGAACTGGGTGAGGCTGAGCAAACCTTCGTCCACTACTGCTACTGTAAATTGGCTGCGTCTGATGTTCGAAGTCGAAATCTTGACTGTAAAATCCTTGTTGGGGGCCAAACTTTCGGGAGTGCTCAATTTATAGATCAATTGGCTGCCGGGATCTTCCACCATCAATGGAAGGATTCCGAACATCCGGATGGGCCTGTCGTTGACCGTCTGCGCATGCGGTTGCAACACCGAAACCGTGACGTATACGTTGGGCAACATGCTTTTTTTGATGGGAATATCAATAACCAGTTCCTCCGCCTTGTTGTTGCTGGGGTCCACCCAGAACCAGTTCAGCAATTCATTGCCTTTTTCGAGGGTGACCAAAATTCTGCCCATCTTGGGATTAGGCAATTTGACATGCGCTACCTCGTCGGGCGCGTATTTCGCTTTGTCCGACTTGAGTGTCAATGTCCCCTCGTTTTCGTTGCCGCCGCCCGAACCGCCGTATTGGTAGGCACTGAAGAACATGGATGCCGTATGCCCGTGGCCGCCGTCGCTCACCTCGATGAGGTATTCTCCATTTTCGGCCGGAGTGAAGCTCACATAATCCGTTCCGCCATGTGTATTAACCACACCTTCGGACTCCAGATAGGTTTGATTGTCTTCCTTATATTTGAGCCGATACAGGTCCCTGCTTTCGTATTGGTACCACCACATCTTGTCGTTGCGATAGATGCGGTACTGCAACTGTCGCCCGGAAACCTTGTTACCATTGATGTCGAGCAGGACCACCGGGAACTTGACAACTTCGTTGGTCTTGTAGTACCCGTAACCACTGGCATCCTTCAACCCCACATAATAGGGGTACACGTGCAGGCTCACGTTGTTCCAACCCTCGTTTGGCTGACCGCCTTTGTCCAGCACTTTGACGCTGATTTTAAGCTTCAGGGCCGAAGGCACATTGCCCAACGCCGACACGTTCCAACTACCATGGAGGTTGCCTTTGTCGTCCAATTCCCCTTTGAGGACATTCTGCGTGATGGGTTTGAACTCGATGTCTGCTCTTGTGAACGTGAACTCAGCGAATTTGGGGAAGGTCATTTCCCAGGGATGAACCTCCACGTTGACCTCAGTGCTCAGGTGGGCGGCAGGTGCTCCGAACAGATAGCTGGCGTTGATGTCGAAACCGACGGTCTTGTCCGTGCAAACAAATTCTCTTTTTTGCGGTTTAACCGTGACCCGCAACTGTTCGGCAACCACCGTTTCAATCTTGAGGTCTTTATAGAACCAGGACCCACCAGCCCGAACGGTGATGTTGTAATTGCCCGTGGGAGCCTTTTCGTCTGTCTTGAAGCCGAACACATAAAACCCATCCGTCGATTTCACGGAAGTGCGTTCGTAAACGGTGTTGTACTCCGGATCTCGAATCTCGATACTGACCGGATGATTCACTGGAAAGGTGAAACCTTCGTTCTTGACGATGAAGCCCACATGAATGGAGTCACCGGGCCGATAAACGCCGCGTTCGGTATAGATGAACCCTTTCGTCTTGTTCCGCTCCTCCTGAATGCCTCCGATGTCGAAACCGGAATTGCTCCAAAGCATTTCATCCCGATTGAGGGCTGAAATCTGCTTTCCATCCTGTGCGAGCACATAATTGAATTCGCGGTTCGAGTTGAAACTGGCCAATCCCTGCTTGTCGGTCACATTGACTGATACATTTTCACCCTCGTAGTCCAAAAGGGTCACCTTGACCGATGGTTTTGGTTGCCCGGTCAGTATGTCCGTGACGAACACATAGGTAAGGTCATGCGCCGTTTTGACCGTCATTCCCAAGTTGCTCAGAAAGACTGGTTTGTAGATTTGACCCTTATCCACGAGGTAATTCAGAACCTCTTTTTCGATGGGCACCAATACATCATCCGGCGTAAAGTTGATGCGAATGAGAAACAATCCGTCATCGTATTTGCTGAACAATCCCGAAAGGTCGAATTCGTGCAACAACCATTCATTGGCCTGTTTACCCAGTTCGATGGTCTGACTCTTGACGATGACGCCAACGTTGCTTTCGTAGTTTTCGCTGAACGCTTTATTGCGCGTTTTGCTACTGCTCAACTGCTCGGATTGCAGGAAATGACCGATCTGGTTTGGGAAAACCTTCTTGACCTGCAAATGTACCCGCTTGAGGTTGGAGGTGTAGAATTGTATTTTTTTGTTGTTGGAAGTTGGCAAGATGATGCCGTCCGAGGCAAATTCCATCTGCGGTGGAATGTTCGAAAACTGTACTTCTTGGGTGACCATCGCATCTGTTTTGCTTCCCCAACGGCTACGAATGCCTTTTTGAACTGTCACCTTGTATTTTTGACCGAACTTGAACTTTCCGTCTAAAATTGCTGTTTTTCCAAACTTCTTAAGCTCCACTTTCATCGTGGGGGCAATCGAAACCAAGCCCTCGATGTTCTGATCCATATCGAGTTCGTCCGAAAAACTGATTCGGATTCTCGGGCGCTTACCGGCTTCATCAGTCTTGAACTCATTGGCAACCATCTTTTTAAGCGGTGACAGCAAAAACGTTTCCGTCACGTCCTCTTCGAGCTCCAGCGGTTTCTTGTCAATGCATAAGGTGAATTCCTGGTCCCTGTCTGTCCGGATGATGTCGCTGCTGGAAAATTTGAAGTTCCAATTGTCGATCTGGTTCAAGGTCAAGTTTACCTGCTTACCGCCCTTCAATCGTATGGCTTTTTGCAAGGCATCGAGCGTAGTCTTTTCCGAAAACGTCACGTTGCCGGAATAAATCAATACTTTCGGGTCGTTTCGATCCTTGAGTTCCAGCGAACCCTTCAGCTCGGACACATTCCTGCCCAAAACCTGGAACCTGAAATTTAAGTCTTCTATCTTCATTTTCAGAAACTTGTCAGAAAGTTTCTGAAGCTTCAGCACACCTTCATAGTTGATTCTACCAGGCAGTGTCTTGTCCGGATAGAACTTCAGTACATTCTCATGCTCCCAAACAGCTTTGCCCTTGATGGAAGGTTCGAATGAAAACGCTTCTTTTGGCGAAGACCCCACTTGTGCTTTCGTCACCACTGGATTGTTGAAAACCACCTGCAGCACATCGTCAAAATGGATGTCTCCACTGGTGACGAAACTGATTTCCTTAGCCTGCAGCTCCGTATAAATAACGTCGGAAACAGGTTTGTCCTGCTGCTTTTTGGAATGACAGGAAGTCATGAAACCAGCAAGGACCAACAGCATCATACTGCTCCAGAAAGGGAAAGATCGGTTTTTCATGGTTTAAGGCGTTGAGTTTATTCTTTTGCAAGCTGCCTGGCCGTGTTCACGTTGCGCATCGTCATCTTTTGATAGTGCGGATGGCCGATGAGTTTGCCCAGGTGGCTTTTGTAGACATGCTCGCGTGATAGGTTCCAAATGATGGCCCCTTTGACGTAGCGTACATTGATGAAATCTTTTTTAAATGGAAGTCTATCAATTATATCGATGTTGTCGATTTCATCGAACAGGTAGGCCACGTCGGTGCGCTGTTCCGTATCGTTCTGCCAATGGGCGGGGATTTCAGCCGCGATGAGTTGCATTTCTTCCAGCGTTTTGATCAAAGTGGGAATTTCAAAACCGAGCTCCTTACGAAAACAAGCGTCCAAGCATGCCGCAATGGAAGCAGCCGTATCGTTGGATTCAAAACGGATATTGCCCGAGTTGATGTAGGTTGAAACGCCGGTATAGCCCAACCCCTCGAACAGCGCCTTCAAGTGCTTCATGTCGATGCGCTTGGTGAGGCCAACATTGATGCCGCGGAGAAGGGCTGCGTATTTCATAAGCCGTTCCGGTCGATGAGATAAACCAGGCTTGCGATGGCCGCCGAGCCCAATTGCATTTCCCTGCGGCTCACCTGCTCAAACGTGTCGTTGGCGGAGTGATGGTATTCAAAGTAGCGCTGGCTGTTGGTGGAAAGTCCGATCAAGGGGAAACCGAAGTCTTTCAGGGGTTCAATGTCTACACCGGCATGGCTTTTGTCCGTCACATAGATGCCGTAATCGAACAGCTTCGCCGTTTGTTTCTGAATGGATTGGACCAGGGCATCCTTGTCACAATCGATGCCGAACCCAGTAGGCAGCAATCCGCCCGCATCCGACTCCAGGCAGGCGATGTGTTCCTTTTTCTCATTGCCAGCAAATGCGGCATAGACTTTGGAACCCGACTGAAACATCTCCTCATCCATGTAGAGCACCAATCGGATGGTGTTCAATGGCTTTATGTTCAATGCTTTGAAGAGTCTGAATACTTCGATCATCTGCTCGCAGCCCGCACCGTCGTCGTGGGCGCCTGGCGTATTGAACCAAGCATCGATGTGGGCCCCGATCAAAATGATTCGTTCCGGATGAACACAACCCTTGATTTCAGCCACAATATTGGAAGTTTGAACGGAGCCGATAATCTCGGTCGTGCTGTTCATTCGGAGTTGCAGCGACGGATGTTCCTTCAGCAAAGCGCTCAGCCGGTCGGCATCGTTGGTGCTCACCGAGAGGTTGGGAATTGGCTTCACACCCTTTTCGAATTTACTCACGCCCGTGTGCGGGAAATCGTCCGACTCGGTGGAAAGCGACCGGACCAGCGCACCGACGGCTCCATATCCGGAAGCTTTGGACGCTCCGCTGAAACGTACGTCCACCGCATCGCCGTAGGCCGAAAAGGTTCTGACTTTGGAATTGTCCATCGGCTTGTTTAAAAAGACGATCTTGCCCTTTACCGCCCTAGCCCCCAAGCTATCGAGCGCGCCAAGCGACGGCACTTCGATGACGGTCCCTTGAATGCCCTCGCTCGGCGTACTCGCCGACAAGCCCAAGTTGACCACATTCAACGAACCTATGCCCGAACCGTATTGGAACGTCGCTTGAGCCGGCGAAAGGCAATTCCAGGAGGAAGTGGTGTATGTTTGGAGGAAGCAGGTGTCCGGATTCAGCTTTTCCACTTGCGCCCGCAGCAGCCCAATGGCTGTTTCGGACGCTTTTGAGCCAACCA